>Ga0209322_10002225_pt1 | contig 11126 bp, 9 predicted proteins | sample Rifsed19ft1_FD_184013 | JGI IMG/M metagenome (GOLD analysis project Ga0209322, IMG submission 184013) | Soil microbial communities from Rifle, Colorado, USA - sediment 19ft 1 (version 2) | ecosystem: Environmental > Terrestrial > Deep subsurface > Rock core/Sediment | place: Rifle, Colorado...
TATCTGCCGGTCGTCAAGAATAACTGGCCGCCGCAGCTCAGCGGCTCGTTCTATTCGAACGCCGACGCCGTGATCTTGCAGGGCTATCCCGCGACCAACTTCGGCAGCACCGGCGACATGTGGGCCGGGTACGACGACTACCTCAACCCCGACGGCATGATCGTGCGCAGCCTGATCAAGTTCGACACGTCGGCGATCCCGAACGGCTCGACGATCAACAGCGCCGTCCTTCAGGTGTACATGATCGCATCGTGGGATTATCCGAGCAGGAGCCGCACGATCACGGCCTACCGCATCAGCTCCAACTGGGCCGAGTCGACCGTCACCTGGAACACACAGCCGGGCATCGCCGAAGCGTACGGTTCGGCGGCGATCGTGTCCGGCGCTTTTGGCTGGTACTCGTTCGACGTGACCAACCTGGTGCGCGCCTGGAAGAATGGCACCTACTCTGACTACGGCGTCATGCTGCGCGGGCCAGAGCAGTCAGGCTCCGACTCGTCGTGGCGATCGTTCTCAACGCGCGAGGGAGGCTACACGCCCAAGATCAACATCACGTACATCGGCGCGAGCGGTTTGAGCCACCTTGAGATCAGCGCCGACGGCGCTCGCCTCCCGCAGGGCGCGCAGTCGATCATCGAAGCGCTGTCGGCCGGCTATCGCCTGGATGCCGTGTGCAGTGCAGATGCGCTGCGTGTCGATGCCAGGTGTATCGACGCGCCGTAAGACCAGTGGCCCATTGTGGCCGGTTGGGTAGCCGGATAAAATGACCGGGTGATGGGCCACCGCACAGTTCAACACGCCAGAGGGTTTTGGCAGCGCGCCGGGCTGATCGTTCTGCTCGTCGCGCTGTTCTTGTGCGTGGCCCCGACCGGGCGCGTGTCCGACAACCGGGTAATGGTAAAGAAGTGATCGTCCGGAGTTCAAACTCCGGGCTGAAAAGAAGGAAGCCGGGTGAACCCGGCTGATCCACCTTATGCACGGAGGCTCCCGCATGTCTTCACGTCGATGGCTCAACCTGTCAATTGTTGTGCTGATCTCCGGTTTGATGATCGTCCTCGCCGGCGCGGCGCTGGCCCAATCGCAAGACCCGCCCGACCCCGATAAGGCCCAAGCGACCAGCGCTTTGTCCGAGCAAGCCGCCCAGCGCACGCTAGAAGGCTGGACACCTTCAGCCGAGCCTGTAGCCCGCGTTCAGTCCGTCGACGCGCAAGGCACCGTCACACTCACGACGGAAGGCTTCGAGGGCGTTTTCCCCAGCGCGGGATGGGATGTTTCCGTCGGCAATTGGGGAGCCAGCAGTTGCCGCGCGCGCACAGGATCGAAGAGCGCGTGGATCGAAGGCGGCACGACTCCCACCCCGCCGCCATGTGGCAGCGGATACGGCAACGATGAGTTTTACTGGATGGTCTATGGGCCGTTCGACTTGAGCGATGCGACCTCAGCCACGCTCAAGTTCTCCTATCAGCTCACGAGCGAACTGGACTTTGACTTCCTCTTCTGGGGCTCGGCCATCACACCGACATTCTTTGGCACCGAGGTCTCCGGCAACTCGAACGGCTGGGTCAACCAGTCGTTTGACCTGAGCAACCGTGCCGGCCAGCCCAGCGTCTCGATCGCTTTCGTCTGGATCAGCGACGGGAGCATCACGCGCACCGAAGGCGCGTATATCGACGATGTGGTGCTGACCCAGTACATCGGCAGTCCGCCGGTGTACCTGCCGGCGGTGATGCGCAATTACTGTGCATCCGGCGCCTTCACCGAAAATGTTTCGAGTCTCCAGCCAGACATGACGCAGATCAACGCCGACGACGCCTGGCAGCAATGCGTGCAGGGCGATCCGAGCATCGTCGTCGCCGTCATCGACACCGGCGCCGATCTCGATCATCCCGACCTGGTCGCGAATCTCGTCGCCGGGTATGACTACATAGACAACGATGCCGTGCCGGAAGACGGCAACGGGCACGGCACCAATGTGGCGGGCATCGTCGGAGCGGCGATCAACGGGCAAGGTGTGGTCGGCGTCGCGCCGCGCACGCGGCTGTTGCCGGTGCGCGTTCTCAATAATTCCGGGTCCGGAACGACCTCCTCGGTGGCGAATGGCATCACTTACGCCGCCGATCGCGCGCAGGTGCTCAACCTCAGCCTGTCTACGGTCTTCGACATTTCGACGATCCGCTCAGTCATCGAGTACGCGGTGAACACAAAAGGCCGGCTGGTAGTCGCCGCCGCCGGCAACTGCGGCGACCCGGCTACCTACACGTTTAACGGATGTAGCTCGCTCGATCAGCCGAACTATCCGGCCGCGTATTCCGCGAGTTATCCCAACGTGATGGCCGTCGCCGCCGTCAACGGCTCGGATCAGCAGGCCAGTTTCTCCAACCAGGGATCGTACGTCAGCATCGCTGCGCCGGGCGTCGATATCTACAACACCTTCCTGAACGGCGGGTATTTCGCCGAATCGGGGACCTCGCAGGCCTCGCCGCACGTGGCCGGGTTGGCCGCGCTGATCTGGGCGCGCAATCCCGGTTACACCGCCGCACAAGTCCGCTCGGCGATCGAAACCACGGCGGTCGATCTGGGCAGCGCCGGCAGAGACATCCAGTTCGGCTGGGGTCGCATCAACGTGCTCACGGCGGTCGGCCTGAGCAGTTTGCCCGCCGAGATGGCATCCGCCGCGCCCGCGCTCGAACCGCTGCCCGCACCGGCTGACCGGCGTAATGCCGACATCGCTCCCGGCCGCGTGCTGATCAAGTTCCAGCCGGCCGTCAGCGCCGCCGACGTTCAAGACGCGCTGGACAAGTTCAGCGGCGTGAGCGTCGCCGGCGAGATCGGCGCGCTCGGCATCCGGGTCTTGAGCGTGCCGGCCGGGCAGGAATGGACGCTCGTCGATCAACTCCGCGCGCTGCCCAACGTGGAATTCGCCGAGCCGGATTACATCGTCCAACTGTATCCGTAAGCGGCCTCCGTGCGGCCAGACGAGTTGATCCACGAACACATGCGGTGCAGTGCTCCCGTCTACACGAATAGGGCAACGCTCTTCATGGGTTTCAGGAAGGTGAGCCGAGGCAACGGATGGGCAACGAACACACGCCTTCGGCGGGTGCAGTGCTCCCGTAAACGGATTCCCTTCCTTGCCTCTCGCTTCTTGCCTCTTGCAACCTGCCTCTTGCCTCTTGCTCAGCGTTCCTCGCGCCTTCGCGGTTCGGGCAAAGTTTTGCATTCTGCCCTGGCAGACTTATAATCGCCGCATTCCCCGGGGGAGAACCTTCATGTCCTCATCGCCGATCGACATCGTCGAGGCCGTCACGCCGCAGCAGCGCACCGAGTTGATTCACTTCCAATGGGTCCCCTACCAGGGCAACCCGTACTGGGTTCCGCCTTTGATCAGCGAGCGGCAGGTCTTCCTGGATAAGACCCAGCATCCCTTCTACCAGCACAGCGAAGTCGCGCTGTTCCTGGCGAAGCGCGACGGGCAGACTGTCGGCACCATCGCCGCGATCCTCAACAATCGTCACAACGAAATACACAACGAGAACATCGGCTTCTTCGGGCTGTTCGAGTGCGTGAACGACTACGCCGTGGCCGAGCGCCTGCTGACGACGGCGCGCGATTGGGTGAAAAGCAAGGGCAAGGCGGCGATTCGCGGCCCGGCCAACTACTCCGTCAACGAAGAGTTCGGCCTGTTGGTCGAAGGCTTCGACATGCCGCCGTGCATCCTGATGACTTACAATCCGCCTTACTACAAAGACTTCATCGAGCGCTTCGGCTTCGTCAAAGCGATGGACCTGTTCCAGCTATTCGTCGACGTGGGCAAGCTGCCGGACGCCGAGAAGGCGATGGACCCGCGCCTGGTGCGCATCACGCGGAAGCTGCGCGAGCGCAGCAAGATCACGCTGCGCCGGGCCAACATGAAGAACTTCGACCAGGAAGTGGAGATTATCAAGAAGTTATACGGGCAGGCGTGGGAGAAGAACTGGGGCAACATCCCGATGACCGAGGCCGAGATCGACTACCTGGGGCACAACCTGAAGCAGTTCGTCGATCCCGACATCGTCATCATCGCCGAAGCGAACGGTGAGCCGGTGGGGATGGCGCTGTGCCTGCCCGATCTGAACATTCCGCTGCGCAAAGCCTATCCCCGACCCGGCGTGCCCGAATGGTGGACGCTGCTGAAGCTACTCTATCACTGGAAAGTGCGCCGCGAGATCGACACGCTGCGCGTGGTGTTGCTCGGCGTGCTGGAGAAGTATCGCAAGCAGGGTATCGAGGCGATGCTGTACATGGAGATCGCGCGTTACGCGCTGCCCAAGGGGCTTCACAAAGCGGAGTGCGGCTGGGTGCTGGAAACGAACGACCTGATGTGGCGCGGCATCGAGAATATCGGCGGGCGAATTATCAAGCGGTATCGCGCCTACGAGATGCCGGTCTGACCCTCACCCCGTCCCCCAACCCCCTTCCCCTCTCCCGAACAAAGTCCGGGAGAGGGGAAGGGGGTGGCGCAAAGCGCCGGGGGTTAGGGTGAGAGCTACTGTCCTCCCCCTGCCGGCCACTGCGGCGTCGACGGCTCGTGCGCCGGGATCGCCGCTGCGCGCCTGCGCGGATCGCGGATCAGCAGGGCCATTACGATTGCGCCCGCCCACAACACGAGCGCGTTCAGATAAAACGGTGCGCTCGCGGATACGGTGTCGTACAACTCCGTCCCAATGAGCGGCCCCACCACCTGCCCCATGCTCACCGCGAAGGTGTAAACACCGAACGCCGTGCCGCGCTTGTCGCCCCGGCTGAAATCGGCGACCAGCGCCTGTTCGGCCGGCGTCGCCGCCGAGAAGGCGGCTGCCTCGCCCGCCCACAGCGCCACCAACGGAACCATCGACCACAGGCCGAAGATCGGCACCAGCGCCGACAGACTCGGCAGTAGTGCGCTCGTCACGCCGCCGGTGACCAAGCCGATGGCGATCGGCAACTTACGCCCGACCCGATCCGACACCTTCCCCAGCCGCGATTGAAGAAAGCCAAAGACCAACGCCGACGGCATGTATGCCAGCGCGATGATCACAATGTCTTTCGTGAAATGATCCTGAATGTAGATCGGCAAGATCGGCTCCAGCGCCCGCAGCGCGGTCGAGGTCAAGAAGACGATGAGGGCCAGAAGAATCAACTGGCTAGAGATCGTCGAGCGACCGTCGTCCGCCGACACCTGGACACGGACATAGGTTTCGGGCAAATGGCGGTAGGCCGCCCACAGCGCCATGCCGGCCAAGAGCGTGTAGCCGACGAAGGCCACGCTCCAGCCGGCCTGATCGATCGTGAGTGTGAAGTTGAACGGGGCGAAGGCGATCCGCGTGAAAAAGAGGATAGCGACAATCACGCCATACAACCCGCCGCGTGCCAGCATCTCTTCGACCGCGCCGAACATGTTGCCGCGCCCGCCGCGCGTCGCCAGGTCAGCCGTCATCGCGTAAGCCGATAGCCAGATCATGCCGGCGGCGATGCCTTGCAGCACGCGCCCCCAGAACAACCAGTCGAACGAGTTGCCGATCGAGAAGAAAACGCTGGATAACACTTGCACCAGCAGGCCGGCCAGGAAGAAGCGGCGGCGGCCATAGCGATCCAGCGCCCAGCCCGCGATCGGGCGCATGATGAGCGTCATCAACGCGTACACGCTGAATAGCTGGCCGATCTGAATCGGGTCCAGTTGCAGCACCTGCGGCCCGAAGATCGGGATAGCGAAAGTCAGCACGCCGATCGGGAACGACGAGAGAAACAGCGAGCGGCGCATGACATTCAGCGTGCGCGTGGTATCGGTCAAGGGTTCAGACATGCGTGCTCCAGATGGGCAGGGCGAGGGTTTCAAAATCACACGGGAAGGATCAGCCTCCCCGTGCGTGCCGCATTATAGTTCAGCTAAGGCATACTGCAAACTCGAAGCCTGTCCACGCTTTGTCAGAACATGAACAGCAACAGCAGGTCGTTGACGTTTGTGCCGGTTGGCCCGGTTACGATAAGACCTGCCGAGACTGTGTGCCCCGCCAGGTCTCTAAAAAAGGTGTACGAATCATTCTCTGCCAGATACTTCGCCGCGTCGATGCGCGCCGCGCGCGCCTGCGCCATGAACTCGCCGTTGACGATCGCGCCGGCCGCGCCGGTTGGGCCGTCACCGCCATCGGTCGCCAGCGCAGCGATCCACGTGTCGCGTATCCCCTCGATGCCGAAAGCCGCCGACAGCGCCAACTCCTGATTGCGCCCGCCCGTGCCCGGCCCGCGCACGGTGACCGTCGTCTCGCCGCCCGCGATCACGCACGCGGGCCGCGCCACCGGTCGATCGACGGCGTGGATCTCGCGCGCGATGGCGGCGGCGACTTTGCCGACTTCACGCGCCTCGCCCTGCAGGAAGGTCGTGAGCAGCAGCGTGTTGAAGCCCTGTGATCGGGCAAACGCCTCAGCCGCCTCGGCGGCCACGCGATTGCTGCCGACGATCACGTTCTGCACGCGCTCGAACGGCTCCGTGCTCGATGCGGGCGCGGCGCGCAGCCCGGCCTGTAGATGCGCACGGACGGACTCCGGCAGGCGATCGGCCAGATCGAATTCTTCGATCACGCGCCAGGCGTCGGCGAAGGTGGAGGGATCGAATGCAGTCGGCCCGGACGCAATCACCGAGAGATCGTCGCCGATCACGTCGCTGAGGATCAGCGCGAGCGTGCTCGCGCCGCCGCTCAGGCGCACCAGCCCGCCGCCTTTGATGCGATCCAGTCGCTTGCGCACGGCGTTGAGCTGGTGGATCGTCGCGCCGGATCGGAGCAGCACATCGGTCGTCGCCTGCAAGTCAGCGAGCGAAATGCCCTCCGCAGGCAGCGTCACCAGGGCCGAGCCGCCGCCGGAGATCGCGCATAACAACAGGTCGCGCTCGGTCGCATCGCGCAGCAAATTCTCGATCGCCCGCGCGCCGGCGACCGAGTGCTCATCCGGCACGGGATGTCCCGCCTCGATCACTTGTACGCTGCCCGGCGCTTGCCAGTCGCCCACGTGGCCGTACTTGGTGACGATCACACCTGCCGTCAGCGCCTCGTCAAGCAGATCGATCAGCGCGTCGGCCATCGCTGCGGCGGCCTTGCCGATCGACACCAGGAACACGCGGTTCGCCTGGCGCAGATCAATCGCCCGATCGGCCACCATCAGCCTGCCGCCGATACGCTGCACGCGGCGGTAGATCGCCTCGCGCGGATCGGCGGCTTTGAGCGCGGCGCGGATCGCCTCGTCGATGAGACGGCGCTGGGCAACGGGATCGCTTCGGAGTGCCTTGAGATCGATCACGATACTGACGCAATGGAGAACGAATTTGCCACCAAGACACGACCCCGCAGAAAGATGCGGGGCCAGCGACACCAAGTTTTCTTTTTACTTGGTGTCCTGGTGGTTAGCCGAATCTTTATGCATTCAACTTCTCGCGGAACTGGCGGATGTGCAGCGTGTGATCGCGCTCGTGCCACAGCGCGCGCCGCAGCATCTTGCGCGGCGACCACATCTCGCCGGCCTTCACCTCAATGCGGGCGACGCCTTCCAGTTGGGGCAGCACTTCCAACAGCCGGGCGCGCGCCATCTCCAGCCGCGCTCGCCAGTGCCCGGGTTCCTGATCGAGCGGCGGCGCGAGGTTGAGCCGATCGAGATACCACCACTCGGCGCGGCCGGTGTGGTTGAGAATCCCGCCGATCGACCACTCACCCTCGACGGGCCGGTTCAGCGTGTCGATTGAGAGACCGTCGAACGAGGCAAGCAGGTCGGCGCGCTGCCATTCGAGCCGCTGCACGGCCAGCCGAATCTCGTCCGCCGTCAGCGCAGGGACATCGGCGGCGAAGAAAGCGTTGACGATGTAGTCGGGATCGTCGGGAGTCGGCCACTCGCGCCCGACCTCGTCGACGAACACTTCAACCAACGACTCGCCGACGGGTTGGGTATTGGCATACGCTGCGCGCCAGGCGAGATAGTCGTAGATCGTCTGCGGCGCGCTGGCGAGTGCCGTGTCACGATCGTCCGCGCTGGTGTAACAGCCGAGCAGCACCGGCACGTGCGCCACCCATCGACCTTCCATTTCCTCCAGACAAATCGCGTATCGCATGGCCCTACTTTACCACGAAGTCCATGGGGTCTTCGTGCCGTGGTGGTTAGCTATCGTCGCTGATCCCACAACTGGCGGGTGAGCTGAATGTGACCGGCATGAATCGCCGTGTGCGCGAGCGCGTGCGCCAGCGCCCAGGCGACGGTGAGCTCGCGCCCGTCGTGCGGCGAGAGGCGCTTGGATTCGAGATCGGACAACGCCAGCCGTTCGAGAACCGTTCGGCTGTGCGCGAACGCTGCGTCGAGACGGGCGATCAGCGCGGCAGCGTCCAGGTCTTTCGTGTGGAACTCCGTCTCGCGCACGCGGCCCGAGGGGTCTTGCCCCGCCACGTCGCCGATCCAATAGCGCAGCGCACCCGTCGTATGCGCGGCCAGCACGGCGATCGAGTTCATGCCCGGGCCGGGCGACCAGTCGAGCGCGTCTTGCGGCAGTCCTTCGATGGCGCGCCGCAGGTCGGTGTGAAGTTCTTGCAGGCGGTCGAGGTAATCGATGAACAGCGTGTGCATCGATCCTCCTTAGTCCGGGTGAGACTTCGGAAGTCTCATCTAATCAAGCAGCAAGTGAGCGATGCGATCCGAATCAGATGACACGTAAACATCGACAAACTGCCGGTAAGCCGCGCGATCGGGGAACTGCGAAAGCACAATATCCGGCCTCGGCAAGTGACCATTCCGTAGTCCCAGATAGTCGCGGTAACTGGAATACGGCCAATCTTCGGGCCGTCCAGTCAGGCCCGCCTGCACGGGGTTGAGGTGAATGTACCGAGACAGATGCAGCAGGTACTCGTCGCGATCAATGCACCGGGCTTGAAACGCGCCCTGAAACAGCGCGCCGATACGGTGGCGGCGTTGGTTGATGGCTTTGGTGTAAGAGATGGTGAGCAACTGAAGATGGTGCGAGAGGTCGTCGTCATGCGGTTGGAGCAGCAAGTGAAAGTGGTTGGGCATCAGGCAGTAGGCGACGACGGTGCAGACTTCCGAAGTCTCGCGAAGCGCTTCGGAAGTCTTTAAGGGCGCATCCAGATACCGCTTGAGACGGCGCAGGAAAAACAGGTAGTTCTCTTCCTCAAAGAAGATGTCCTGCCGGTTGTGGCCGCGATTATAGACGTGATAGCATTCACCGGCGACTAAGGGAACTTCACGTCTGGGCATGTTTCCTCCAAACCTCGGAAGTCTTGAAGACTTCCGAGGTCTTCAATCCGACGCGCACCGCCGGCAGCAGTCCGGCCGAGGGGCGTAATCAATCAGGTGGCCCAGCCGGTCGAACTCGAAGTGGCAGCAGCCGAGCAGCGCCTCGCGCAGCATCTGCCGCCCGCGCTGCACGCGCGACTTCGCGCCGCTCAGCGACAGCCCCAGCCGCTCGGCGACTTCTTGCTGAGGCAATCCTTGCATCTCGGACAAGACCACGGCCTGGCGGTACCTGTCCGGCAAGAGGTCGACCATGTGGGTCAACGACGCGGCGATTTGCTTCGCCGCATCGCTCTCGGCAGGCTCGTCTTCAATCTCCAGCGTCTCCGGCGCGGTGACGGCCGGCCGGCGCGCGCGGTAATGATTGGCGATCGTGTTGCGCGCGATCTGGTACAGCCACGGCGCAAGTCGATCCGCGTCGCGCAGCGTGTCGATGCGCGTGTGCAGCTTGACGAAGACATCCTGCAAGATGTCATCGGCATCATCGGGATCGGAAACGCGGCTGAGGATAAACGCCCTCAGCCGCTGGCTGAATTCGTTCCAGATGTCTTCAGTCGTGCGGTTCATGACTCCGATCCACGAATCTTCACGAATTTACACTAATGTCTTCGTGAAGATTCGTGGATCAGACTTTGTGTCCCTCGACGGTGATGCTGGATATGCCATAGCCTTCGCCCTGCACCGCATCGTAATCGACCGAGGCGTTGACTTTCACCTCGACGAAGCCGGCCTCACGAACGATTTGCAGGTACTCCTCGCGATCCAGCGCACCGGCGACGCAGCCCGCCCACAATTCTACATCACGGCGCACCGACTCCGGCAACTGGCCGTGCGTCACCACGTCCGAGATCGAGAAGCGGCCACCGGGCTTAAGCACGCGATAGATTTCGGCGAACGCACGGCGCTTGTCGGGCACCAGGTTGATGACGCAGTTCGACAACACCACGTCGACGCTGTTGCTGTCTACCGGCAGCGCTTCGATTTCGCCCAGCCGGAAATCGACGTTGCGATAGCCGCCCTGCACCGCGTTGCTCCAGGCGCGGGCGATCATCTCCGGCGTCATATCCACGCCGATGGCGCGCCCCGCCGGGCCGGCCGCCTTCGCCGCGAGGAACACGTCGATGCCCGCGCCGCTGCCCAGGTCGAGCACCGTATCACCGGGCCTGATGCCCGCGTACACTGTCGGCACGCCACAGCCCAGGCCGAGGTTCGCACCTTCGACCACACCTTCGACGCCCGTATAATCGACGAGCGCCGCGCTGTCATCGGAGCAACACGAACTCGTGCCGCAGCCGCAGCCGCTCGCCTGCGTGGCAACGGCCGCATAATGTTTCCGAACTTCGGTCTTGATGTCGTCCATCTCGAAACTCCTTATAGTGATCCGCGAATCTTCACGAATGAACACGAATGATTCGTGAAGATTCGCGTGGATTCGTGGATCAGCTCAGTTCTGTCCTCATCACTAGCGCGCTGGTTGGGCAGGCGCTCGTGAACTCGACCGACGTGCGCACTGCTGACGGCACTTCGGCGCGCTCGATCCGCTGAAAGCCGAAACGCGGGAAGAATTCCGCCGCGGTCTCCGTCAACAGATACACGCCGGTGACGCCGCGCTGCCGGGCGAGATCGAGCGCGGCCTGCGTGAGCCGCCGGCCCAGGCCCTGCCCGCGCAGCGACGCATCTACCGCAACCGATCGCAACAGCGCCGACGCGCCGTACATCTCAAGCGCCGCGCTGCCGACAACGCGATCGCCGTCACGCGCGACGAGCGCCGCCGCCATGTGATCAGCCAACCCGTCCTGCGGCAGGCCGCTGCGCTCGATCAGTCC
>Ga0209322_10002226_pt1 | contig 11125 bp, 11 predicted proteins | sample Rifsed19ft1_FD_184013 | JGI IMG/M metagenome (GOLD analysis project Ga0209322, IMG submission 184013) | Soil microbial communities from Rifle, Colorado, USA - sediment 19ft 1 (version 2) | ecosystem: Environmental > Terrestrial > Deep subsurface > Rock core/Sediment | place: Rifle, Colorado...
CCGGAGCCGCGGTCCCATGAAGGGCGGCCTCCGCTACCACCCGTCCCTGGACATGGACGAGGCCCTTGCCCTGGCCTCCCTGATGACGTGGAAGACCGCCGTGGTGAACCTCCCCTACGGCGGGGCCAAGGGCGGGATCGCGGTGGACCCCAAGAAGATCTCGGAGCGGGAGCTCGAGCGCCTCACGCGCTGCTTCGTCCGGCACATCCACGAACTCATCGGCCCCCAGACCGACATCCCCGCCCCGGACGTGGGCACCAACGCCCAGGTGATGGCCTGGATCATGGACGAGTACTCGAGGATCCACGGCTTCTCGCCCGGGGTCGCGACAGGCAAGCCGGTGGACCTCTTCGGCTCCAAGGGGCGCGAGGAGGCCACCGGGCGCGGGGTCGTCTTCGCGCTGGAGGAGTTCCTGAAGGACACCGGCGGCGGCGAGCTCCGCGGCAAGCGCTGCGCCATCCAGGGCTTCGGCAACGTCGGCTCCTGGGCCGCCCGCTTCCTCCACGAGGCCGGTGCCAGGGTGGTTGCGGTGAGCGACAGCAGGGGTGGGGTCCGGAACCCCGAGGGGCTCGACGTCCCCCAAGTCCTCGATCATCAGCGCCAGAAGAAGACCGTCACCGGGCTTCCCGGGGCCGACGCCGTCTCCAACGAGGAGCTGCTCGTCCTCGACGTGGACGTGCTGATCCCCTCTGCCCTGGGGGGGGTGCTGACGAAGGCGAACGCCCGGGAGGTGCGGGCGCGCGTAATCGCGGAAGGCGCCAACGTGCCGACCACGCCGGAGGCGGACGAGATCCTCGCCGAGCGCGGGATCCCGATCCTCCCCGATATCTACGCCAACGCCGGCGGCGTCACGGTGTCGTACTTCGAGTGGACCCAGAACATCCAGCAGTTCACCTGGGAGGAGGAGAAGATCACGGCCGAACTCCGGCGCTACATGCGGGAGGCGTACGCGACGCTCTCGCGCGTGGCTCGGGAGCGGCGGGTGCCGCTCAGGACCGCCGCCTTCATCGTGGCCATCGGGCGGGTCGGCCGCGCCACCGTCCTCCGAGGCCTCTGAGGATGACCTCGCAGGACCTGATCCAGACGGTCTGCACCGTCCTCTGCAAGACCCTGACGCCCTCCCAGGCGGAGGAGATCCTGGCGGCGACGTTGCCGCGATCGGTCCCCGCGGGGAGCATCGTGTTCCGCGAGGGCGAGGAGGGGAGCGGGCTCTTCCTCCTCCTCAAGGGAAGCGTGGAGGTCGTCAAGCAGGGGCCGAACGGCCCGAGCCAGCAGCTCGCCACCGTCGATGCCCCCTCAGTCCTCGGTGAAATGAGCCTCGTCTCCGAGCGCCGGCACTCCGCCACCGTCCGGGCGATCACGGACTGCGAGTTCCGGGTGCTCGCCCGGGAGAACTTCCTCCGCCTCCTCGAGCGCGACAACCTGGCCGCCCACAAGCTCATCGGGGCGATCGCCGAGGTCCTGGCCCGCCGCCTCCGCCGGATGAACGACATGGCGATGGAGCTGCTCGGCCGGAGCGACACCCCGCCGGTGGAGGAGATGGCCCGCTTCAAGCAGAAGCTCTTCTCCGAGTGGTCCTTCTGAGCCCCATGATCCCGGGCCCCGCGCGCGTGATTCTCTTGCTGACCTCGGCGGCCCTGCTCCTCGCCGGCTGCGGGCTGGACTCGCCTATGACGACGGTCGAGCCGAAGTCCGACCTCGGGCGCGCGATCCACGAGCTGTTTATGAACATCTCCGGCTGGGCCCTCCTGATCTTCGTGGTCGTCGAGGCGCTCCTGATCGGCGTGGTCTTCGCGTTCCGGGACCGGCCGGGCCGGGAGGAGCCCCGGGCGACGCATGGCCACCTGGGCCTCGAGATCGCCTGGACCCTCGTGCCGGTCATCATCGTCATCGCCATCGCGGTCCCCACGATCGCCACGATCTTCAAGACCAACGCCCGCCCGCCCCGGGAGGCGCTCGCCATCGAGGTCACCGGCCACCAGTGGTGGTGGGAGGTCCGGTATCCCGAGCTGGGGATCGTCACCGCCAACGAGATCCACCTGCCCGTGGGCCGCGCCGTCAGCCTCTCGCTCAAGACGGCGGACGTCCTCCATAGCTTCTGGGTCCCCCAGCTCGGCGGCAAGCGGGATCTGATCGGCGGAAAGCTGAACAACCTGACGTTCACGGCGGACGTCCCGGGGGAGTACCCGGGGCAGTGCGCCGAGTTTTGCGGCGTCTCGCACGCCAACATGCGCCTGCTGGTGGTGGCCCAGTCCACCGCCGACTTCGAGGCCTGGGCGGGCCGCCTCAAGGCCCCGCCGGCGCCGCCCTCCGGCGAGGCGGCCAAGGGGCACCAGGCCTTCCTGGCCGGCGGCTGCGTGGCGTGCCACACCATCCAGGGCGTCGCCGCGGGCGTGCTGGGGCCGGACCTCACCCACATCGGCGGCCGCAAAACGCTGGCGGCGGGCATTTTGAAGAACACCCCCGACGATCTCGCCCGCTGGCTCAAGGATCCGCCCGCGACCAAGCCGGGCGCCCTGATGCCGAAGCTCGGGCTGACCGACGACCAGGTCGCCGCCCTGGTGGCGTACCTCAGGAGCCTCAAATGACCCGCGGAGTCTGGGGCTGGATCACGACGGTGGACCACAAGCGGATCGGGATCCTCTACGGGGTCACCGCGTTCGTCTTCCTCCTGGTGGGCGGCTTCGAGGCGCTCCTCATCCGCCTCCAGCTCGCCCGCCCCGACGGCGCCGTCGTGAGCGCCGGCACGTACAACGAGCTCTTCACGATGCACGGGACCACCATGGTCTTCCTGGCGGTGATGCCGCTCAACGCCGCCTTCTTCAACTACATCGTCCCGCTCATGCTCGGCGCCCGCGACGTGGCCTTCCCCCGGCTGAACGCGCTGTCCTACTGGATCTTCCTCTTCGGCAGCCTCTTCCTGAACGCGAGCTTCTTCGTCAACGCCGCGCCCAACGCGGGCTGGTTCGGCTACGCCAACCTCACCGCCAAGCAGTTCTCGCCGGGCGCGAACATCGACTTCTGGGTGCTCGGGCTCCAGATCCTCGGTGTCTCCTCGCTGATCGCCGGGTTCAACTTCATCGTCACGATCCTCAACATGCGGGCGCCCGGCATGACCTTCATGCGGATGCCCGTCTTCGTCTGGATGACGCTGGTGACCCAGTTCCTGATCGTCCTGGCCTTCCCGGTCATCACGGTGGGGCTCATCCTCCTGCTGTTCGACCGATTCTTCGGGACGAACTTCTACAACCCGGCCGCCGGCGGCAATCCCCTCCTCTGGCAGCACCTCTTCTGGCTCTTCGGCCACCCGGAGGTGTACATCCTCATCCTGCCGGCCATGGGGATCGTCTCCGAGGTCCTCCCCACGTTCGCGCGGAAGCCGCTCTTCGGCTACCCCGTGGTGGTGTACTCCGGCATGCTCATCGGCCTTTTCGGCTTCGGCGTGTGGAGCCACCACATGTTCACCGTGGGCCTCGGCGCCGTCGTTGACTCGGCCTTCGCCGTGGGCACCATGCTGATCGGCATCCCGACGGGCGTGAAGATCTTCAACTGGATCGCCACGCTCTGGGGCGGCCGGATCCGGCTGACGACGGCGCTCTGGTTCGCTCTCGGCTTCATCGCCATGTTCCTCATGGGCGGGCTGAGCGGGATCATGCACGCCTCCCCGCCGGTGGACATGCAGCAGCAGGACTCCTACTTCGTCGTCGCCCACCTCCACTACGTCCTGGTGGGCGGCAGCCTCTTCGGTATCTTCGCGGGCCTCTACTACTGGTGGCCCAAGATGACCGGCCGGATGCTGAGCGAGCGCGCCGGCCGCTGGAACTTCTGGCTCATGTTCGTGGGCTTCAACGTCACCTTCTTCCCCATGCACTTCCTGGGCCTGCTGGGGATGCCCCGCCGCATCTATACCTACGCCGGCGGGCTCGGCTGGGATCTCTGGAATCTCGTGTCCACCGTCGGGGTGTTCATCCTGGCGCTCGGCATCCTCGTCTTCATCGGGAACGCGGTGGCGAGCCTCAGGAGCGCGGCGCCGGCGCCCGCCGATCCCTGGGATGGGCGCACGCTGGAGTGGGCCGTCTCCTCCCCGCCCCCCGAGTACAACTTCAGGAACATCCCCACGGTCCATCACCGCGACGAGCTCTGGGCCCTGAAGGCGGGGCGGGCCCCCGTGGAGGCCGCGCCGCCCCCGCCGCGCGAGATCCACCTGCCGCCGCCGTCCTTCTACCCGATCGTGGTGGCCGCGGGCGTCGTGCTGGCGGCCACGGGCGCCCTCACCCACCTCGCGCTGGTCGTCGCCGGAGCGCTCGTGGTCGTCTTCGGCGCCTATCGCTGGGCCTTCGAGTACCGGTCATCCCTCGGAGGGGGGCTCCGCCCCCCTTCCGATGCCTCCCCCCGAGGATTGCGCGGGCAAAGCCCACGCTCGAGCGGCCCGAGGTAGTGCCGTGACCACGCCCCACGAAGCGGTCATCGGCAGCACCGGCCTCGACCACCGCAAGATGGGCGTCTGGGCGTTCCTGGGCTCCGAGTGCATGTTCTTCGGCTCTCTCATCGCAACGTATCTGGTTTACAAGGGCCGGAGCCTCTCCGGGCCGACGCCCCACGAGATCCTCAACATCCCGCTGACCTCCATCAGCACCTTCGTGCTCCTGATGTCGAGCCTCCTCATGGTCCTGGCGCTGGCGGCCGTCCAGCGGGGCGACGCCCTCGGCGCCCGGCTCTGGCTCTTCGGCACCCCGTTCTTCGGAATGATTTTCCTGGGATTCCAGGTATACGAATTCGCGACCTTCGTGCGGGAGGGCCTGACGCTCCAGGTGAACCTCTTCGGCGCCTCGTTCTTCGTGCTCACGGGCTTTCACGGCGCCCACGTCAGCGTCGGGGTCGTGTGGCTCCTCACGCTGTGGACGCTGGCCCTCAGGAACCGTCTCACCCGGGCCGACGCGCTCATCGTGGAGATCGCCGGGCTCTACTGGCACTTCGTGGACATCGTGTGGATCGTCATCTTCACCCTGGTCTACCTCATCCAATGACCCAGCACCCGCCGGTCAGGACCTACCTCCTCGTCGCCGCCGTGCTGGCGGTGATCACGGCCGTGGAGGTGTCGCTCTTCTACGTCACGGTCATGGCGCGCTTCCTCGCGCCCCTCCTGATCGTGCTCTCGGCCGCCAAGTTCTCCCTGGTCGTCATGTTCTTCATGCACCTCCGGTCCGACCACCGGGCCTTCACGGGGCTGTTCGTCGGTCCCCTGGCGATCGCGATCGCCATCATCCTGGCGCTCATGGCCCTCTTCGGGGCCTTCGTGGTGGCGCGGCCGTGACCCACTGGGACATCCACGCCGACGTGCTGGCAGGTCTCGCGCTGTTCGGGGCGGCGTACCTCTGGGGGATCGGGCGGCTGCGGCGGCACAGCTCAGCCGACGGCGTCGAGGCGTGGCGGATCGCGCTCTTCTTCGCCGGGCTGGGGACCATCTTCGTCGCCCTGAACGGACCGATCCACGATCTCTCCGACCGCTCGCTCGTGAGCGTCCACATGCTCCAGCACCTGCTGCTGACGCTCGTGGCCCCGCCCCTGCTCCTCCTCGGTGTCCCCGGGCGGCTCCTGGCACCCGCCCTGCGCAGCGCGGCCGTCCGGACGATCGGCAGGCGGCTCACGCGCCCGCTTCCCGCGCTCGCCATCTTCACCGTCGTCTTCACCGCGTGGCACCTGCCGGTCCTGTACGAACTGGCGCTCCGGCATCACGGCCTCCACATCCTCGAGCACCTCCTGCTGATGGCGGCCGCCGTGCTCCTCTGGTGCCCGGTCCTGAGCCCGCTCCCCGAGTGGCGCCTCTCGCCGCCCGCCCAGCTTCTCTACCTCTTCGTGGCGGGCATTCCCATGGTGCCGGTGGCGGCCTTCATCACGCTCACCGACCGGATCCTCTACCCGTTCTACGGCGAGGCTCCGTGGCAGTGGGGGCTCTCGCCGCTCGCCGACCAGCGCCTGGGCGGCGTCCTCATGTGGATCGGCGGGCCGATGGTCTTCCTGGTCGCGATGACGATCGTCTACTTCCGCTGGATGGGCCGGGACGTTGAGCCGGCGGTCGCGGCGCCGGCGAGGGGAGGCGCCCATGGAACTCCTTGACCGCCGAGTCCTCCGAGAAGGGATCGTGGCCGGTCTGATCGGGGCCGTCCTGGTGGCAATCTGGTTCCTGATCGTCGATCTTTCGACGGGCAAGCCCTTCGAGACGCCAGCCCTCCTGGGCGCGGCGGTCTTCAAAGGACTGCGCGATCCGCAGGCGCTCCAGACGACGGCCGGGCTGGTGGCCGGCTACACGGTCGTTCACGTGCTCGCCTTCGTCGCCTTCGGCATCCTCTGCGCGATCCTGGTCGCCGCCGCCGACCGCGAGCCGACCCTGCTCCTGGCCTTCGTCGCCCTCTTCACGGTGTTCCAGATCTTCTTCCTCGGTCTGGTGGGGATCCTGGCGCGCTTCCTCCTCGGCGCGATCCTCTGGTGGGAGATCTTCGCCGCCAACCTCCTGGCCTCGGCGGGGATGCTCGCCTACTTCTTCGGGGGCCACCGCGCCCTGGGCCGGACGGTCCTCGAGTCCCTGGGGCGCGTGATCCGCGAGGGGGTGGTCGCCGGGCTCATCGGGGCCGCCGCGGTCGCCGCCTGGTTCTTCCTCTTCGATGCGGCCCAGGGCCGCCCGTTCGAGACGCCGGCGCTCCTCGGCGCCGCCCTCTTCCAGGGGCTGCGCACCGTCCAGGAGGTCCAGATCACGGCCGACCTGGTCCTGGGCTACACCGTCCTCCACGGACTGGCCTTCGTCGCCTTCGGGATCCTCTGCGCGGTCCTGATCGCCGCCGCCGACCGCGAGCCCGCGCTGGTCTGGGCGTTCGTCGCCCTCTTCGCCTGCTTCGAGGTCTTCTTCCTGGCCCTGAACGCCACCTTCGCCCAGTCCGTCATGAGCAGCCTCGCCTGGTGGGCGATCCTGGTGGGGAACCTCCTGGCCTCGGCCGGCATGCTCGCCTACTTCTTCCTGGGCCACCGCGCCCTGGGCGGGACACTGCTGGGCGCCTGGGGCGGCGTCGTCCGGGAGGGAATCGTGGCCGGCCTGATCGGCGCCGTCCTCGTGGCGGTGTGGTTCCTGGCCTACGACGTCTTCAAGGGTCACCCGTTCCGCACGCCCACCCTCCTGGGCGCCGCGGTCTTCCGCGGGCTCACCGACCCCGGCGGCGTGGAGCGCGAGCTGGGCCTCATCCTCGGCTACACGGTGCTCCACGGCTTCGCCTTCGCCGTCTTCGGGATCGTCGCGGCCCTGTTCGTGGCCGCCGCCGAGCGCCAGCCGATCCTCACCGTCGGCCTCTTCATGCTCTTCGCCGCCTTCGAGGTCCTCTTCTTCGGCCTCGTGACCGTGCTCGCGCAGTCGCTGCTGGGAGCCCTGGTCTGGTGGAATATCTTCATCGGCAACCTCCTGGCCGCGGCGGGGATGCTGCTCTACTTTTTCCGCGGCCACCGCGCGCTCAGCCGCCGCCTCCGGGAAACCTGGCCCGTCGAGGACTAGCGTGATGCTGGCAGGAGGAGCTTCGGGCGGGGCGAAAATGAGCGGGCCAACGCTGAGGCGGCCCGTGGGGGAGGTCCTGAGAGCAATCTCGGCCTTGCGGAAGTTCTGCCTCACCCTCCCTCATGCGGCGACTCCGGAGGAGGTCCGACGACTCGATCGATTCGAGCGCCTCCGTGAGGGCGCGGTTCCGCTGAATGAGGAGGACCTCGAAGCGCTTCGAACCGGCTTGCGGCAGTGCTGGCGGAGCCGGGACACTCAAACCCTGCGTCAGATGGCTGCCCGCATTCCCGCCGCGTTTCTGGAGCGGGACCGGTGGCTCCAATCCTTCGTGGTCGCCGCACGGGAGCAGAGCAAGAGCACCGCCCGCGGCTGACCCCCGCCGATGTTGGCGCTTCTGCGCGTTTCTGTTATAGTTTCTGAGCCGTGAATATCTGCGTCGTCGGCACCGGATACGTGGGGCTCGTCACCGGGGCGGTCTTCGCCGACCTCGGGAACGACGTCATCTGCGTGGACAACGTCCGCGAGAAGATCGAAGGCTTGAAGCAGGGTCGGATGCCGATCTACGAGCCCGGGCTGGAGGAGATGGTGGCGCGGAACGTCGCCGACGGCCGGCTCACCTTCACGACAAGCCTCGCCGACGGCGTCAAGCGATCCGAACTCGTCTTCATCGCGGTCGGGACGCCGGCCAAGACCAACGGCGAGACGGACCTCTCGGCGGTGGAGGACGTCGCCCGGGCCATCGCCCGGGCCATGGACAGCTACAAGGTCATCGTCAACAAGTCCACGGTGCCGGTGGGAACCGGCGACCTGGTGCGGGAGATCATCGCCAAGAACCAGCCGAGGCCCGTGGCGTTTGACGTGGTCTCCAACCCCGAGTTCCTCCGCGAGGGCTCGGCCATCGAGGACACCCTCCGGCCGGACCGGATCGTGATCGGGGCGCCCACCCAGCAGGTCGCCATGACGCTGCTGGAGCTCTACGCCCAGCTCGGGCGCCCGATGATCATCACGGACGTGCCCTCGGCGGAGATGATCAAGTACGCCTCCAACGCCTTCCTCGCCGCCAAGATCTCCTTCGTCAACGCCATCGCCAACGTCTGCGAGCTGGCGGGGGCGGACGTGACCCAGGTGATCAAGGGACTGGGGCTCGACCCGCGGATCGGCCCGGCGTTCCTCCAGGCGGGGCTCGGGTTCGGGGGCGCCTGCCTGCCCAAGGACGTGGAATCCCTCGTCCAGACCGCGGCGACGCTCGGCTACGACTTCAAGCTCCTCAAGAGCGTGGCCGAGATCAACCGGGAGCGCGCCCAGCACTTCGTCGAGACGATGCGGAAGGCGCTCGGCCCGCTGGATGACAAGGTGATCGCCGTCCTGGGCCTGGCCTTCAAGCCCAACACCGACGACATGCGTGAGGCCAAGAGCGTCGAGGTGGTGGCGCTTCTCCACGAGGCCGGGGCGACGATCAAGGCGTACGACCCGGTGGCGACGGAGAACGCCCGGCGGCTCCTCCCGCGGGGGGTCACGTACTGCGCCTCGCCCTACGAGGCCGCCGAGAAGGCCGACGCGCTCGCGCTCGTCACCGAGTGGAACGAGTTCAAGTTCCTGAACCTCGAGCGCCTGCGCTCGCTCATGCGGCGCCCCGTGATCTTCGACGGCCGGAACTTCTACGAGCCCGACCGCATGCGGCGGCTGGGCTTCGAGTATTACTCGGTCGGCCGCAGGCCGATTCTCCCCGCTTAGACGTTCGATGCGCGTTTTGGTGACGGGCGGCGCCGGCTTCATCGGCTCCCACCTCTGCGAATTCCTCCTGGGCAAGGGGGCGGAGGTCGTCTGCATGGACAACCTCCTCACGGGGAACATCGAGAACATCGCCCACCTCACCGATCCCCGTTTCTCCTTCGTCAAGCACGACGTGACCAACTACATCTACGTGGCCGGGCCGCTGGACTACGTGCTCCACTTCGCCAGCCCCGCCTCCCCCGTGGATTACGCGCAGCTCCCGATCCAGACCCTGAAGGTCGGCGCGCTCGGCACCCACAAAGCGCTCGGCCTGGCCCGGGAAAAGGGGGCGAAGTTTCTCCTGGCCTCCACCTCCGAGGTGTACGGCGATCCCCTCGTCCACCCCCAGCGCGAGGAGTACTGGGGCAACGTGAACCCGGTGGGACCGCGGGGGGTGTACGACGAGGCCAAGCGCTTCGCCGAGGCCATGACGATGGCCTACCACCGCTTCCACGGGCTGGACACGCGCATCGCCCGCATCTTCAATTCGTACGGGGAACGGATGAGGATCGGCGACGGACGCGCGATTCCAACCCTGATCACCCAGGCGCTCAAGGGCGAACCGCTCACCGTCTACGGCGATGGCTCCCAGACCCGCAGCTTCTGCTACATCTCGGACATGGTGGATGGGATCTGGCGGCTCATGCAGGCCCCGGTGAAGGAGCCCGTGAACCTGGGCAACCCCAAGGAGATGACGGTCCGCGAGCTCGCGGAGCGGATCGTCGCGCTCTCCGGGTCAAAGAGCGCGATCGTCTTGAAGCCGCTCCCCGTGGACGACCCGAAGGTGCGCCAGCCCGATATCACGCGGGCGCGCACCCTCCTCGGCTGGGAGCCCCGCGTGGACCTGGACGAAGGGCTCGCGCTGACGCTCAAGTGGTTCCGGGCCAAACTGGGGACACGATGAAGGTCCTCGTCACGGGGGGCGCGGGCTTCATCGGCTCCCACATCGTTGACCGCCTCCTCAAGGCGGGTCATGAGGTCGCCGTGGTGGACGACCTCTCCACCGGCCACCGGGAATTCGTGGACCCGCGCGCGACGCTCCACGTCGCCGACGTCCGGAGCCCGCAGCTGGCCGAGGTGTTCGAGGCCGAGCGTCCCGACGCGGTGATCCACCTCGCCGCCCAGGCCGAGGTTCGCCGGTCGGTGGAGGATCCCGCTCTCGATGCCGCCATCAACATCGGCGGCACGCTCAACCTCCTCCTCTGCTGCCGGCGGCACCGGGTCTCCCGGGTCGTGTACGCCTCCACCGGCGGCGCCATCTACGGCGACACGGCCGTGCTGCCGACCCCGGAAGACCAACCGAGAAGGCCGGCCTCGCCGTACGGCATTTCCAAGCTCGTCGCCGAGCACTACCTGGCGTGCTGGGGGGCGCTCTACGGCGTCGGCGGGATTGCGCTCCGGTATGCCAACGTCTTCGGCCCCCGGCAGAACCCCCTGGGAGAGGCCGGTGTGGTTGCGATCTTCTCCCGCCGGATCCTCCGCCGAGAGCCCATCACGATCAACGGCGACGGCGAGCAGACACGGGATTACGTCTATGTCGAGGACGTGGCGGACGCGAACCTGCGCGCGCTGGAGCGCATCGAGGTGAGCGACCCCGTCAACATCGGCACGGGCGTCGAGACCTCGGTGAACGCCCTGCTGAAGCGGCTGGAGGCGGACGCGGGGATCAAGGCTGAGGCGAGCCACGGTCCCGCGAAGCCCGGGGAGCAGCGCCGCAGCGTCCTGGACGCGAGCGCGGCCAAGCGCGTCCTGGGGTGGACGCCGCACGTGACCCTCGACGAGGGTCTCCGCCGCACCGTGGCCTATTTCAAAAAA
>Ga0209322_10002230_pt1 | contig 11118 bp, 7 predicted proteins | sample Rifsed19ft1_FD_184013 | JGI IMG/M metagenome (GOLD analysis project Ga0209322, IMG submission 184013) | Soil microbial communities from Rifle, Colorado, USA - sediment 19ft 1 (version 2) | ecosystem: Environmental > Terrestrial > Deep subsurface > Rock core/Sediment | place: Rifle, Colorado...
TTTTTATTTATAGGAGAATATTCTCGATGGCAGAAAATTTCGATGTCGTTGTGATCGGTGCAGGCCCCGCGGGATACGTGGCGGCGATCCGTGCCGCGCAACTCAAACAGAAGGTTGCAATTGTTGACAGGCAATGGCTCGGCGGTGTATGCCTGAATGTTGGTTGCATCCCATCGAAGTCGTTGTTGAAAAATGCCGAAATTGCGCACACCCTCCGTGAACGCGGCAAGGACTTTGGTTTTTCTTTTGATAATTTAAAGCTGGATTATGGAGTCGCAGTCAAGCGCTCGCGTCAGAATTCAGACCGGCTGGTCAAAGGCGTGGGATTCCTGATGCGGAAGAATAGCATAACGGTCTTTATGGGAGAAGCGCGTCTGACGAAGCCGACCACTGTTTCCGTTAAAGATAAGGAAGGCACACCTGCCCTGGCGGGCGGTGCCAGGGAGACGACAGAGTTAACCGCCAAAAACATCATCGTGGCGACGGGCGCCAGCGCGGCCGTCCCCGGTGGGTGGAAAGTGGACGGTGAAAAAATTGTCACCTATCTTGAAGCCATCCTGCAGGAAAAATTACCAAAGTCTGTCATCGTGATCGGGTCCGGCGCAATCGGTGTGGAATTTTCCACGGTATGGAATTCCTATGGTGTGGATGTCACGATTGTCGAAATGTTGCCGCGGCTTGTTCCGTTGGAAGATGAAGAAGTTTCGAAAGAGTTGAAAAAGGAGTTTGAGAAGCGTGGCATCAAGTGTCTGGTCGGAAATAAGGTTGAATCGGTTGAAGCGACCAAGACAGGCGTGAAAGTGAAAGTATCAGCAGAGGGGAAGCAAACAACTCTCGAAGCCGATCAGGCCTTGGTCGCGATCGGGTTCCGTCCCAACTCCAAAGGCTTCGGGCTCGAAGAGGTCGGTGTCAAGATCAGCGAGCGCGGTTTTGTCGAGATCAATGAGAAGATGCAGACCAATGTTCCAAGCGTTTGGGCAATTGGCGATGTGACAGGCAAATTGATGCTGGCGCACGTCGGTTCGGCGATGGGGATTGTTTGCGCGGAAAATATTGCAGGAGCTGAAACGGTCACGCTTGATTATGAAATGATGCCGCGCGCCACGTATTCTCATCCGCAGGTCGCGTCGTTCGGTCTCACTGAAGCCCAGGCAAAGGAACGCGGCTATAACATCAAGGTGGGACGTTTCCCATTCCAGGCGAACGGCAAGGCGCTGGGGCTTGGTGATTACGCGGGCTGGGTCAAGATCGTGGTGGATGAAAAATATGGTGAGATCCTGGGTGCGCACATGATCGGTCCCGAAGTGACTGAGCTGCTCCCAGAACTCACTTTGGCACATTTGATGGAACTGACCCCACATGAGATCGCGCGTAACGTCCATGCGCATCCTTCTCTGAGCGAAGTGCTGATGGAAGCGGCACACGCCGCAGAGGGAAGCCCGATACATATCTAGCAATACAAGTGACCGTCAGCTTGCTCCCTTCGCAAAGATGGCGGTCACTTTGGCATTTAAACAGCTTCAATGTCTGTCGTTTATGCCGGTCATGACAGTTTCTTTTCGTTGATCAATCCCTTGTCTTCAAAAAAACAGATCTGGTCGCGCCCTCTTCCTTTTGCCTCATATAAGGCTAAGTCTGCCTGCCGGACGATCGCCTCTGCTTCGATGTCGGTTCCGTGCAATATGCAAATTCCCATACTCAGCGTGAGCGGACGCCTGAGATCAGACAAACCGGTCATCGCGGCACGGATTTTTTCGGCCACTTTCAGAGCGCCATCGGCCTCAGTTTCAGGAAGGATGAGCGCAAACTCTTCGCCCCCAATGCGGGCCACCACATCCGCGCTGCGTCGTTCCTGCCGGAGGCAGCGTGCCACAAACTGCAAGGCCTTGTCGCCAGCCGGATGGCCAAAGGCATCGTTGTATTCCTTGAAGTGGTCAATATCCAGCATCATAATACCCAGACCGCGTCCAAATCGCCGGCTGCGATCCACCTCATTTTTGAGAAAGAGGTCGAAATAACGTCGGTTGTACACGCCGGTGAGCGCATCCGTAAGTGAGAGTTCGAAGACCTGTGCATGCAAACGCGAGGCTTTGAAGGTGGCTGCGAGCTGCCTGGCAATAATCGCGCAAGGTCCTAGATTCCCTGCATCGAAAGCGACATACCCGAGAGACTCATCTTGAAACACTAATGGGACGAGGGCTAGATTCAGCACTTCATTTGATGGGTAGAGCGCTGGCGGTGGAAACTCGCGGGTAGGGAAGCGCTGGCTCGTTGGCTCAGAATGGGAATTGAGCAGGATACTCCAGGCAACGGGATCCTTTCCCTCTGCTTCAAAGAGCAGAACCTGTGAGTGCCGGACGCCCATATCAACCAGGGATGCCTCCAGAACTTCGACTGCCTGTCGTTCGTCCAGCGTGGCACTTAGCCGAGCAGTGAGCTCACTTAAAGTCTGGTCTGTAATTTCCTGCTGGTGTTGATGCCGGTAATCCTGCCGCTGGGCGCTCTCGCTGATCGCAGCCCGCGCCTGATGCAACATGTCTTCGGCGAGACCTCGAGTGCGGGCTTGCCTCCAGGTTGCCGGCAACCGAGTCATCTCACGCCGCAGAGTTGAGATGATATCCTGCCACGGATCTATATTGTCCTCTGCCAGCTCGAGTTCCTGGAGAAGCTCCATAAGCGTCGCTTGAAAGTGAGTGGAACTGCCTTCGTTCACACTCATATAAAAGGCTTGTACCAGGTTGGTGCAGAGGCGCTGTATCCGCTCCCCATTCGGGAACCGTAATGCAGAGGGCAATGTGGCAAGCATTTCGTCTACTATCTGCTGTTTGACCCTGCTAATAATTGAGGCGTGTGCCCGGGATCGGCCGGGGGTTGCCAGTAATCGCGGCTCTGCATCGGCTGCTGAAGACACAATGTGCGGGATACAACCGCAGGATTGACGAGGCACCAGCCGGGTCGGTATACGGACTGATTCCAGGTGATGTTGCCCGACAAGGTGATCCACCATAAGCACGAGTGCCTGCTGGCCAATCTGGGTTAGAGGAACATGAATGCTCGTAAGTGGCGGTACCTGGGCTATGGCACCTGGCTGGTCGTCAAAGCCGATTATGGCTATGTCACGAGGAATTCGCAGGCCCCTATCCCGAATGGCCTGCATGGCCCCTATAGCGCAATTGTCGTCGCTTGCTACCAGGGCGGTAAGCTTAACTCCCGAGTCGATGATTTTCTGTGCCGCAGCATAGCCTCCCCTGAAAGTGTGCCAGCCCTGCGCGACCAGCCTCGGATCCGCGTCCAGCCCGCAATCGACCACGGCTGAACGATAAGCACGGAGTCGTGATTCGCTATCACCTTTGTCGTCCGGGTCACCGGCGATGAAGCCGATGTCGCGATGACCGTGACCCACCAGGTGTGCCACTGCCTGGCGAATTCCCGCCTCGTTGTCGACTGAGATCATGGGTTCTCTCTCCCCTGTCGCAATGAAGAGAACAGGATAACCCTGGTCGCTCAACTCCTGAAGGTAAAGGGAGCGGGCCTCATGGCGCAGAGGCGCGAAGACGATCAGGCCATCCGTGTTCCATGGACCGACCGGAACGAAATCAGAATCTGGGGAAGCCTCGGGCCAGGCTGGATAAATGCCGTCGGAATCAGTCAGCCGCCCCAAGCCCCACGCCAGCAACAGATGACACTGCCTGATGCGTGCCGCCGACTGCATACCCTCCAGCACAGACGCAAGGTATTGGTCCGGTATCTTGCCCTCAAGGGCTGACCACCCCGGTAAGATGCCAATCGTTGGCCGATCACGCTTGAACTTTGACATTCCGACGGTTCCTGCTGATGGACTTTAGTCGAGGCCGCTGGGTAATAACGTTGTCTGAGTTGTGAGCATTCGTGACCTATGCAGTGTCAGTAACCTTTCTGATTTCGGCGGGATCAACACTGAAGATAGTCTCAAACTTGTCCTGGGTAGTCAAGTGTTGTCGAGTATTGTAATTGTACCCCCTCGTCATAATCCTACAGGCACATTTCAAGCTTTCCAGCGTGTATGCTGCCTTCCATCGTCACTGGCAAACCTGTGTGGCGTTATGGTATCACGCTCGGTTGATGAAAGAGTCAGGTAAATACACAAAACGGGGCATCGGATCCTTTTCCAAACTCAACCTGGGAACTTGTTGCGGGTGAAATCGGTCTTATGGGTATAATATCGCTCCATGTTTCTTTCGATGATAAAATTAGGTGCTTTTTATCACAATTGGGCAGGAGGCAGTATGAATGATCCATCCAAGACCAGTCCAAGGGGACCTTCACCTATGCAATCACGTAATGGAAGAAAAGTATCACAGCGGGGCTTGTTGAGCCTTGCCATGCTGCTGTCGAGCATCGGTGCATTGACCTTTGCCCTGCTCGGCGGCGCGAGGTTGATCCTGGATATTTTCAGCATCGGTTTGGCGAACTCTCTCAATGGCTTGGGCACGAAAGCCTTCGTGATCGGCCTGGCTTACGTGGTCGGCTGGCTGGCGGCAATGGTCGCGATCCGCGTGTATAGCAACCTGATCCTGCCGATCATTATCAACTTTTTTGCGTGGGGCTGCCTTGCGGGGGTATGCGTTCTTTATTTATTGGTTCTGCAAAGATTGTATATGCAAAATTATGATATGCTTCACTATTGGGCGTATCTGCTGATCGTTGCGGCTGGCCTGTTTGCGATGGTTGGGCTTCACTTGATCATCGAGGGCCATGAGCTGAGACCATTCTCAATCCCATTGCTTATTATCAGCCTGATCCAACTGGGACTGATCGTCTTCCGGTATGTTTTTACCGGAACGGCAAGCCCCACTTACCTATGGAAAGATCTGTTGTTCTTTGTGGGGATGGCAGTTTTTTCATTTTACATGCTTGCGCATGTGGGCCTTCTTAAGCCTCTGCGCACGCGGCTGACCAACTACTTCGACAGGAACAGCAAGATGATCCGAACAGAAGATTGAGTTCCGAATCAAAACTTCCGAGCCTGGTGATAAAGGCTTCGGAAGTTTTCATTTACGGCATTCTTTGTTTATGGCTCTGGCAGGTCCTCCCACTTCGGGGATGCTGCGCGACAAACCTGCCTAATTCGCCAGCGGTATGTGCATGATGAACGTACTACCGGGCAGTTTCTCCTCATCATACCCGGGACTTTCCACCCAGATCCTGCCTTTGTGCGCTTTGACGATGCCTGCTGCGATCGCAAGACCCAGGCCCGGGCCGCCCCCCTTGAATGTAGTGCGGCCTGAGGAATGCAGCTCCACTTTGCCGAGCTGGTAGAGCTTTTCGAAAATAATCCCATGGTTGGCGGGGTCAATCCCTATACCCGTATCATGGACGCGTATCTCGCAATACCCGGCGCGCCCGTCGGCTTCGATGGAACCTGCACTGACAGAGATGGAACCGCCATCGGGTGTGAATTTGAGGGCATTGACAATCACATTATCCAGTGCCTTTTGCAGGAGCTGGGGGTCCGCCATCAGCGGTGGACAGGCGTTGATTTCCGAATCCAGGCTGAGGGTGATCCGACGCGCCTCCAGCTCCTCCGCATAATCTTTTTGAATCAGCCGCAGGATCGGGCCAAGAGTCACCTTCTCGAGATGGGGGGTCAGTATTTGATTCTCGAGGCGGGCGACATCCAGCATGCTGTTGACGATTTGATGTAAACGGTTGGTGCCCTGCAAAACGCCATCAATCGCCTGCATGAGCGGAGGCCTGTCCAGCGCGGCCGCATCCGATTTGATCATGCCCATGTAACCTTTGATGACAGTCAGTGGAGTGCGGAGCTCATGTGCTGCCACCTGAATGAAGTCACTCTTGTTCTTATCCAGTTTCTCGAGAGTGATATATGCATTGTTGAGTTCGTCGACGCGCTGCTCAACCATGCGCTCCATCATTTGATTGAAGCGATTGACCTCATCGTAGAGTCTCGCGTTCTCGAGCGCGATCCCGGCCTGGATTGCGAACGTGGTGGCAAGCAGAATGTCGTCCTGGTTGAACGCCGCGGGTGTGCTTCGGCTGAGAGTGATCATGCCGGTCACTTTATGTTTGGAATGAAGAGGGATGCCAAGCCACGAACGATCCTCCGGCAGCCATTCAGGCTGGGACCAGCCCTGCATGTTTCTCACATCAGGGATCACCATTGGCTCTGATTGCAGAGCAATGACGTGATAAATATTTGTGCCTTCCACATTGTATTTCAACTTTGCCAATGGGGCATCTTGCGGCAAGCCCTGATGTGCCAGCAGGCGCGGGACGCCATTGACATCTTCCAGGAACAGGGCACTGCGGTCATTTGGGACCACCTGGGTTAACTGGGCGACGATCTGTTGCGGGACCTCCGCCACAGTCCCCAGCGAGGAAAGCTGACGTGACGACTTTGCCAGCGCTTCCGCCGCCCGGCGACGGGCCTGCTCGCTGGAATATAGTTTTGCATTCTCCGCTGCGGTCCTTTCCGCGAACTCCTTGGCGATTGCCAGTTCTATGGCACGCTCACGCGCCTCAGAAAGCAGGCGCTCCACTTCCTGCTGTGCCTGTTCGCGTTGCTGGACGAGCATGGTGCGCAACAGCGCACTGCTAACCAGATTGCGTATGCGGACATATATTTCCCAGTCGCGTGGACCCATTTCCACCCACATGAAACCGAAGCGATTCCGGGCGAGTGACAGCGGCATCACGACGGCGGTGTAACGATGATCCTCAGGCGTTTTACCGCGTGGCACGAGTTGTCCTGTCCCAATGAACGTTTGTTTGCGCGGGATCTCGAATTTTGATCCCTCATACTGAAATAACAGGCGATAACTCTCAGGCGGCGGTGCCGAGATCGATTGCGGCGCGGTCACATCGCTGTAAAACATCACGTACCAGCGCCCGATCCCCATGGCAGGGAAATGTTCAGAAATGGCGCTGCCAATCTCATCCAGGCTCATGGCAGGTGCCATCGAGAAACTGAAACCCTGCAACACGCTTTCCTGTTGTTCGAGCACAAGCCTTCGATAGGCCTGTGAGCGCTGTGAAAGTTCACCTGCCAGCAAGCGCGCCTGCTGGAATAAGTTCTCGGCTCTCAGCATTGCGGTATGGCTGGTGATGCCGCCTAATGCATACCGGCGCATCGTCGAGATCATGTTATGCCACACGGATGTGGTAAGACCGTGTTTTTGCATGAGTTCGATCACGGCATTGATCGTTTTCAGGAAATCATCGCTGGATAGTTTCTCGTGCAACGTCAAAAGGAAGGCATCCCAGGCGCGGCCAAAGGCGTCCTTGAATTGCAGAAGCGCCGGGTCCTGTTCCGTGACGCCTGCCGAGTTCAACAAAGCGCGCAACGCGGCTTCGCGCTTATTTTCCAGCCTGCCTGTTTTTGCAACATCGCGCGGCGCCACAGCCGCCTGGCGGACATTCTCCGGCAGGCATCCACACGACCAGCGGACCAGTAATTGTGTGGGCGTGAGTGTGACTCGCTGAATCTTTTCTCCATTAATGCGTTTGAGCAAAGCCTCCAGCGCGTGCTTTCCTGCGGTGTAAAACGATTGGCGCACAGTGGTCAAGGGTACGCCGGTGGCCTGGGCCTCACGCAGATCGTCGAAACCGGTGACAGCCACATCATCCGGGACGCGAATGTCACGCTGTTGAAGTGCCTCCAACGCGCCGAAAGCCATGCGGTCATTCGCGGCGACAAGCGCCTGAAAACGAATCCCGCGCTCATCCAGCAGTGTACGCACCGCGGCCCTGCCGCTTTCCAGCGTATAGTCGCCATCCACCACCTGTCTTTCTTCATAGCGAATACCGTGCGCCTGAAGTTCATCCTGATATGCCTGAAAACGCTGCTCGGCGTCTATCTGACCCTCGATGCCACGGATAAACGCGATCCGTTTGTATCCATGCGTTTCGATCAGATGGCGCAGCGCGGCGCGCATTCCCTCGATATTATCCGGGATGAACATGGAGGCGCCTTCCATCTCCACCGATTGGGTTACGATGGGCAGATCGCCATATAAATCGGAGAACGCCTTGAGGTCCTCGGCGCTTGTTCCGTAGGCGACATCGGCAGTCAACAACAAGCCATCGAGTTGATCGGGCTTGGCAAGGTCGTACAGTCCATAGGATGGTTTGGTTTGATCCGGCTCCCTCAGAGGCGTGAGTCTTCCCCCAATAAAATGCACAAGGTTTACATTATTTTCCTCGGCGGCCGCGCTGGTGCCTGCGATGAACTCCGCTCCCCATTCACGGCCCACCTGGGATGCGAACACGCCGATGGTTTTACGTTCGGAATATGATTTTATCGGAGACAGCATTACATGCTTCCTCTTGAATGGAATGACGGGATTATATCCTTGATTTCAGCACGATATAAAACAAAAGAATGGCAGACTCGCTTCACGCTTCGCGCCAGCCGGGAGTTGATTCCGTTATGAATAAGATTCTCTCTTTGCTCAAGCCACCGCCACAGGCATAGTTAAAGTGCGAGTCTCATCTGCCACTGTGACAACTCTTCGCGCTCAAAACCTGCCCGCTCGAAGACCTTCCCAAACTCTTCGGGAAATAGCGTGGGGACATGCCAGGTCCTGCCCGCATGATGGGCAATGATGCTTTTTAACATATCTTTACCCAGGCTATTTCCGCGTGCGGGTGGCTCAACGAGCAAAGACCAGATCACCGCGTGCTCTGCATCTGGATTCGAGATCACCACATAGGCCTGCCCTTTGCAATACGCGCGTGGGGGTGGCGTCATCTGCGCGATACTTTCACCAGATAACTGCCAGGGCAGGTCTGATAACCCGTATTGCAAAATCAAACGGCCTATATCGCGAAGATCCATTTCCTGCAAATCAGTTGTCTCATGTTCTGATTCATCCTTGTGAACCAGCCCGATTAATCTTCTGACGATTTGAAAACCATATTTCTGATATAACCTGACAGCAGGCTCATTTTGTTCAATCACTTCGAGCACCATTTCATGTTCCTGGCGTCCTCGTGATTCCTGAACAAGCTTATCCATGAACCATGTGCCCGCGCCCCTGCCACGCATTCCTTCTGAAATTCCCATCGCTGCGAGGCGGCTGGCGCGAAGCGTGCCACGGCGCGCGATCAACGCGATCCCTGAAGGTTCTCCACCTGCAAATAACACGCGGCTGGCGGATAAGTCCACGCTGTCTTTGCGGAGCATCCCCAGAAACGCGGGAACGTTGAACTGAACGGGAACGAAATAGTTCTCAAAGCCGTGATTTAACAATTCAACGAGATCAGGCAACGGGTAGTCTGAAGCGGGTTTGATGTCGAATTCCATTTGATCTCCTGTCGCCACATTCTACCCGCGTCCATTATATAATCGGCAAATCCAAAAGGACCCTCTCATGACGGATTTTTCCAGATTGGCGCGCAAACTTACCTGGGTGCTCTTTGCAAATCAAAGCCTGGCATCCGCAGGCTTTATCGCATCTGCAACGATCAATTCCATCATCGGGGCAAAACTGGGCGGTAATCCTTCCTTTGCCGGTGTACCTTCTGCTGTTTATCTTTTAGGCGCGGCCTTTGCTGCCTCAGCCTGGGGCTATCTCATGGACCGGATCGGCCGGCGCAATGGGATTGTCTCCGGGCTTGTCATTGGTGTAATTGGTAACGCGCTGGTTTTATATGCCATCGGTATTTCCTCCTTCTCGTTATTTCTTGCTGGCATGGTCCTTATGGGTATCACCAATGCGGCCGTTGTATTGGGGCGCTTTGCCGCCGCAGAAGTGAACCCGCCTGAGAAGCGCGGCGCGGCGATCTCGAACGTGGTTGTGGGAGGCACCTTCGGCGCGATCGTGGGGCCGCTTCTCGTTGGGCCGATGGGGAACTTCGTCAAAACACTGGGAATGGATGAGCTTGCAGGAGCGTATCTTGCTACTTTGATCCTGTTCGCGATTTCATCCATCGTTGTCTTTGCCGGGCTTCGACCCGACCCGCGCGACCTCGGCAAACAGGTCGCCGCGCTATATCCTGGCCCCATATTGACCGGTGAGGCACGGCCCATTTTTGAGATCTTTCGCCAGCCTGCCGCACTGGTTGCAGTCACCGCCATGGTGCTCGGACAGGTTGTGATGGTCGCCATCATGGTCATCACCTCCCTGCATATGCGCGACCACCAGCATAATCTCAGAGATATATCGGCTGTGATTTCCTCACATACGCTGGGTATGTTTGCCTTTTCCGTTCTTTCAGGACGTCTCTCAGATAGGTGGGGGCGCGGGCCTGTAATTCTGGTCGGCGCGTCCACGCTTTTGCTGGCCTGCATCACTGCCCCTCTATCGCCAGATGTCTTTCCACTGGCAGTCTCATTATTCCTGCTTGGCCTGGGCTGGAACTTTTGCTTTGTGGGCGGCTCGGCCTTGCTTTCCGATCAACTTTCTCCTGTTGAACGTTCCCGTACTCAAGGGACGAATGACCTGCTGGTGGGACTGGCTTCCGCGACAGGCAGTTTGGGGAGCGGCTTCATTTTTGCCGCATCGAACTATACGGTCATTGCGCTGGTGTCTGGTGTACTGGCGCTCATTCCACTTTTCATGTCACTGCTCTGGATCAGAAAAAGGTCCTTGCCTGTAACGGCTTATACTGATTGATCCCAAAATCAAACTCGCCCCGAAACCATTCTTCGGGGCGAGTCATGTTATATATCACGTGCGTATCATTGTGAGTAACATCTTGAACCGGGAGATTGCTTTCACTGCGTGGGGTTCATCAGCAGGCATGATGATCGCATCACCGGTCTTCAAGTTGAAGGCTTTGCCCGAAATCCTGATCTCGGCCTCGCCATCCAGCACATGGACCAGAGCGTCAAATGGTGCGGTGTGTTCGCTCAGCTCCTGGTCTTTATCAAAAGCAAAGAGTGTCACGTTCCCGGCATCTGCTTTGGTGATTTGTCGGCTCACCACAGAGCCTTCCTGATAAGCTGCCAGTTCTTCTATATGCAGAACTTCGGATTTTGGTGCTGTTGCCATAATGTCTCCAGATGTCATTGCGAGCCGGAGGCGAAGCAATCTCCAGCTAGACAGAGGGGGGTTATTTATACCAGGATTGCTTTGCTCACTTGGTCTCGTACGCCGCTTGGCGGCACTCGACCAG
>Ga0209322_10002231_pt1 | contig 11116 bp, 10 predicted proteins | sample Rifsed19ft1_FD_184013 | JGI IMG/M metagenome (GOLD analysis project Ga0209322, IMG submission 184013) | Soil microbial communities from Rifle, Colorado, USA - sediment 19ft 1 (version 2) | ecosystem: Environmental > Terrestrial > Deep subsurface > Rock core/Sediment | place: Rifle, Colorado...
CTGGGGTGCGCGGCCTCGCGTGGAAGGAGGCTGACCGGCCGGTGGTCAACCCCGAGCGCCCCTTCATCCAGGACCTCGACCGCTTCCGCCCGCGCTGGGAACTGATCCCGGTCGAGCGCTATCTGATTCAATCCGGCCCCTACGACCGCGCCCTGCCGGTGTACATCTCGCGCGGCTGCCCATTCCGCTGCGGCTTTTGCTACAACGAAGTGGTGATGAAGCGCACGTGGCGGCAGCACTCGGACGAGTTTGTGCTGGAGCAGATTCAGTGGCTCAAGGACAACTTCCGCATCAACGCCGTGGACTACGCCGACGACTACCTGTTTGGCCGCATCAAGCCGATGCAGCGGCTGGTCGAAAAGGTCGGCATGCCGTGGAGCGGCCAGGTGCGTGTGCAGTTGCTCTCGCCGGAATTCGTCACGTGGATGCGCGACACCGGTTGCCAGTGGGTGAACATTGGGGCCGAGTCGGGGTCGCAGGCGGTGCTGGATAACATGCACAAAGACCAGAAGGCGTGGCAGATCGAATGGGGGGTGCGCAACCTGGCCGAGCACGCGCCGAGCATCGAAGCGAATCTGTCGTTCATCATCGGCTTGCCGGACGAGGCGCCCGAAGACACGAAGATCACGCTGGACTTGATCGAGCAGCTGTGTGACATCAGCGAGAAAGCGCGCTGCTCGGTGTGCATCTACATGCCCTACCCCGGCACGCCGCTGTGGCCGCAGGCGCTGGCGCAGGGTTACGTGCCGCCGCCCAATCAAGAAGGCTGGTGCGACATGGACCTCAATCGCGGCAACACGCCGTGGGTCAGCGACGCCGAAGCGCAGGTATTGAGCGAGATCAACGACATCCTGTTCGTGGGGCGCTCAAAGGGTCACTGGATTCTCAAGCCCTACTACGCGCTGCTGCGCTGGCGCTGGCGGCATCGCTACTTCAAGCATTATTGGGAAGGCGCGCTCAAGCGGGCGATCGCGCGCTCGCCGCTGCGCGGGCTGCTCGAACGAGTGACACGGCGGCTGGTCGAGTTCAATCCGATCACGCACAAGGGGCCGGCGGCGGAGGTTTTGTCATCGAGTGAAACGTGAAGAGTAAAACGTAAACTATTCACGCATCGCGCTTTCAACGTGCGCCGGTATGGAAAGGATATCCGGTCCCAGCCGAAGCAGATAGGCCGGCGCGGCCTCGACGAGCAGGCGCAGCACGCGCAGATGCTCCGGGATCAGGTCACGATCCCATTGCTCGACGGCGTGCGGTAAGAGACGGCGAAGCACCTCGGGAGGGGTGAGGCGCTCGACGGCGTGATCGGGCCGCGATTCGATCTGCGGGAAGAAGATCGCGCGTGCCGGCGCGCGGTCGATCCACACGTTCGGCCAGATCGACTCCGCGGCGATGGTCAACTTCTGGCGGCCTTCGACGCCCGGTGCGGCGCGGGCGGCATCGGCAGTGGCTTCAAAGCGAGCCAGCGTATCGGGGTAAGCCGCAAGCAGGCCCGGATAACTCAGCACCTCCGTCGAGGCCGTGAGGACCGGCGAGTCGTTCGACAGTAACTTCCAGTCGGCGTTGAGCAGTGACATGCCGGTCGTCGTCTTGCCCGATCCGATCCCACCGACGAGCAGGGCAGTGCCCGGAGTTTCAACTCCGGGCTGAAGCCGACCGCTGTTCGGCAAGCCCGGTTTACCGGGCTTCATGCCCTCAGCCGGAACGTTCATGTTCCGGCGTCCGGTGTGAGGGGTCGCGGCCCCAAACGCATGAATCAGAAATAGCCCGCGCCGACGCAGATGCGGTGACAGGCCAATGGCGATCAGGTCTTCAAACACGCCGTAAGTCGTCAATGTTGCCGGAGTGATCTGGCCCTCAGTCGCGCCGTTCGCCAGATCGAGACGCAACTGGCCGAAGCGTGGAAAGTGAGCAACCGCGACACGAGCATCGAGAGAGTATTCCAGGAGATCGCCTTGCCGATACTGCGGTTCACCCGCCGGGCGTGCCGGAACATCGGAGACGACATCCAATGCAAGCGACAAATCGGGATCGGCTTCGCTTGACATTAGCGATGCGAACGCCTGCCGCCAGCGATCGCTCAGCGCCGCGTTATTGCTCGTACCTTCGATGATCAGACCGTGAAAATTCCAGCGCATCAGGCGCAAGTATACCTCACGCGAGGACCTTCTTGGACGCGACGACCCGACTGAAACGCTCCGACAACGTTACCTTTCAAAACGTCGCCGGTGAAGCGATCTTGATTCGCATGGACACCGGCACCTATTTCTCGCTCAACAAAGTTGGGACCGAATTCTGGGAGAGGCTCGACGGGCAACAGTCGATCGGGCAGCACGCCGCCGCGCTCGCCGAGAAGAACAACCGCATCGTTCGATCGGCAGTCGATGGCGTGAAGCGCGTGGCCGACGAAGTGACCCGCGACTACGGAGAGGAAGCCCGGCCCGTGATCGACGATCTGCGCGCGTATGCCAGGTCCATCGGTGACAAGTATCAAGTGGACGTATCGGTCGTCGTCGGCGACTTGCTCGAGCTGGCCGGGAAGATGGTCGCCGACCGGCTGGTGGACATTGTGAAGTGATCACGCGCTTGCGGCACATCGGCCTGGCACTGATTACACTGCCCGGCCTGATCATCAGTCGCCAGCAGCGCGTGCTCTTTCGCGAGATGCGCTCGTTCGAACACGGCCTTCCAGCCGCGTTGAAAGCGCCGCTGCCGGCGGCGTTGCAGAGCCTGACGCCCGCACCGGTCGCGCCGACTGTGCGGGAGCAGGCCATTCGCCGGCTGGCCGATCTGGCCGCGCTGCTCGATCGACGTTCGCCGCTTGGCCTGTGCCTGCGGCGCTCGCTCACGCGCTATCACTTCTTGCGCCGGGCGGGTGTGCCGGTGGTGCTGCACTTCGGCGCGAAGTTCGTCGACGGCAAACCCGATCGAGATGTCACCGGCCACGCCTGGCTGACGCTGAACGACCAGGTGTACCACGAGCGCGGCGAGAATTGGCGCAACTTTACGGCGATGCTGTCCTTTCCGCAAGATAATGGTAAGATCAGGCCATGAGCCATTTACCGGTGCCGCCCGCCATTGCCAAGATCGCGCCCGATGGCAATCTGACGCCGCGCCAGAAACGGCGGATTCTGATTGAGATGGGCTTGCGCAGGCAGAAACCGGGAACCGGCAGCAGCCTGGAGTTTCTTCGACAGAGGACAGCGATGAATCCCTGGCCCGATCTGCGTGATACTCTGAGCGGGATTCCCTGGGTCGTCGTCGGCGGTGTTGCAACACGTGCGTATATGCCGGAACGCATGACGAAAGACCTGGACATTCTGGTTGAGCGACTCGATGGCGATAAGGTCATCCAGCGCTTGAAAGCCGCAGGTTACACAGTTGTTTCAGAACTCGCTCTGCCAGGTTATATCTTGCGCTCGCCAGAGGGCGTGGAAGTCGACGTCTTGTTGGGGGATGAACCGTGGCTTGCGGCTGCGCTTGAGCAGCCTCGTTTCGATGCCGCCGGCTTACCCGTGCTGGCTCTGCCCTATCTCGTTCTGATGAAAATGTCAGCGACACGAACCCAAGATTGGGCAGACCTGTCGCGCATGCTCGGTTTGGCATCGGAAGAGGACTTGAACGCGATCCGTAAGACAGTCGCACGCTACAGCCCCGAGGACAGTGAAGACCTGGAGTCCCTGATCTACCTGGGCAAACTGGAAATCGGCCCCCCACCTGATCGACCGCCGAGCCAACCATCCAACTAACCAACCACCCAACTAACCAACCACCCATCTGATGCATGTGCGGCATCGCCGGTCTGCTCGCCCCTACCCTCTCCCAATCCGAACTTCAGCACATGGCCGATCGACTCGCGCATCGCGGGCCGGACGACGCCGGCTACTTCGTCGGCGAGGGCATCGGCCTGGCCGCGCGTCGATTGAGCATCATCGATCTCGAAGGTGGTCACCAGCCGTTGAGCAACGAGGACGGCAGCGTGTGGCTTGCCTACAACGGCGAGGTCTACAACGCGCCCGACCTGCGCGCCGCGCTCGAAGCGGCGGGGCATCACTTCGCCACACGCACCGACACCGAAACGATCGTCCACGCCTACGAGCAATGGGGCGTCGATGCAGTCGCGCGGCTGCGCGGCATGTTCGCCTTCGCGCTGTGGGATGCGCCGCGCCGGCGATTGCTGCTGGCCCGCGATCGATTCGGCGTCAAACCACTGTACTACGCCGAGCGTGGCGGTTGCTTCGCCTTCGCCTCCGAAATCCGCCCGATCCTCGTTGCGCTACCACAACTGCCAGTCCGGGCCAGCCGCGAAGCACTCTGGCGGCTATTTGAATTGGGTTTCGTCCCCTCGCCCTTGACCGCCTTCGACAGCATTTACAAAGTTCCGGCGGCACACGTGCTCGTCGTCGAGAGCGGCCAGATCACGGTGCGACCGTACTGGCATTTGACCTATCCGCCCGACGGCCAACATCGGCAGATCGATCCGCGCGAGGCAGCGGAGGAATTTGTGGCCCACCTGCGCGAGACCGTCGCCGCCTGGCGATTGAGCGACGTGCCGGTCGGATCGCTGCTCAGCGGCGGAGTCGATTCGGCCGCGCTCGCCGCGCTGCTCACCGAGATCGGCGGGAAGCCCATCCACACGTTCACCATCGGATTCACCGCCGCGTCGCACGACGAATCGGCGCTGGCTCGCGACACGGCCCGCTTCCTCGGCAGTCACCACCACGAGCTGACCTTCTCGCCCACCGATTTCGATCACCTGCCGCACGTGGTACGTCACCTTGAAGAGCCGCAATGCTCGGCGACCAGCGTGCCGATCTACCTGCTGTACAACGCCTGCCACGAGGCCGGGTTCAAAGTCATCCTGACCGGCGAGGGCGCCGACGAACTGCTCGGTGGCTACCATTGGTTCGACGGCGATCGGCGCGCGCGCACGCTCTTGCGACTGCCTCGCCTGGTGCGTGCGCTGATCGCCCGCGCACCGCTGCGCGCCTCGGCCGCTGCCCGCCGCGTCATCGCGCACGGCACGCTCGATCCCGCGCAGCGCTACGCGCTCTGGCAGCAAGTCGGCAGCCCCGATCAGTTGGCCCGGCTGCTACGCTTCCCTCTTGCTCGCCCGTACACGCCGTTCACGGATAACACGCTCGTGGCGCTCCACCCCCTCGATCAATTCCTCTTTCTCGAATCGCAAACGCGCATGATCGACTTCATCAACTTCGAGGTCGATCGCATGAGCATGGCAAGCTCGATCGAAGCGCGCCCGCCTTTCCTCGATCATCATCTGTGGGAATTCTGCGCCGCGCTGCCACCCGACTGTAAACTCAGCCCGAACGGCAACAAACTTCTGTTGCGGCTTGGCATGAAAAACCGATTGCCGGAGGCCGTCTTGCGCCAGCCCAAGCGTGGACTCGCCGCGCCGCACGCCGGGTGGTGGAGATCCGATCGCCTGCCGGCCTGGGCCGAGGACTGCCTGCACCCATCGGCGCTGAGCGAAGCCGGTTACTTCGATGCAGCCGAAGCCGCCCGACTGCGCCAGGCGCATCGATCGGGTCGCGTCGATGCCTCTCGCCTGCTCATGGGCGTGCTGACGACGCAACTGTGGCACGCTGAGTTTGTTGCCGCATAAATAGTCGTGCTATGTTTCGCGTTCTCACCTACAATCTCTACTTGGGAGGCGCAGATCGCATCGACGCCATCTCGACCGTATTGGCGCACGTCGACGCCGATGTCGTCGCCCTGACCGAAGCCGACGACGAGCGGGTGGTGGCGGAACTCGCCGATCGGCTCGACCTGCATCGCGTGTGGGCCAGAGGCAGCGGCGAGCGTCACATCGCCACGCTGTCGCGTTACCCAATCGTCGAGTGGCACGTCTACAACACGCCGCCCCTGACACAGGCCGTGTTAGAGACAACGATAAAACTCCCTTACTCCCACTCCCCCCTCTCCCAGGCCGAAGGCGCGGGAGAGGGGGGTCAAGGGGGTGAGGTTACCCTTTACAACGTCCACCTTCTGCCCTACCTGCTGCTTCCCTTCGAGGTCCGCCGCTGGCAGGCTGTGGGCAAACTGGTCAAATTGATCCGCGCGCGCCGACCCGGGCCGCATCTGATCGCAGGCGACCTGAACGCGATCGGGCCGGGCGACCGTGTGCTGCAACGCAACAATCCAGCACGTATGCGGCGCGTGATGGCTTTGCAGTTCAACCTGATTTTTCGATTGGCAATCCCGCGCCTGCTGAAAGCGGGCTACGTCGATTGCTTTCGACGGCTGCATCCCAACGACGACGGCTTCACGTGGATGCCCGGCAACCGCACAACCCGCTACGATTACATCCTGGCGGATGCGACGCTCGCGCCTGCCCTGCGCGCCTGCCGCGTCGTGGACGACATCGAAGCCGTCAACGTTGCGTCCGATCACTTTCCACTTCTGGCAGAGTTTGATGGTCTCCCTCTTCAGTGTTGGCGATAGCACTTGGCGCGCTTTTCGCCGCAGAGGCGCGGAGAACACTGAGCAAATTCAGAATCTCTGCGCTCTCTGCGTCTCGGCGGTGAGACCAACACGATGGCGGGAGACTACCCAGAGTTTGAACTGGGCGGAATGAAACGTAATGCGTAAAACGTGATTTCACGTTTCACGCATCACCTTTGAGAATCACCCATGACGACCGAACTGCCGCCCATCGTCCCGACCGACGACTTCTGGTCGCGCCGCGCGAACGCGCAGACGCACGTTTTCGAGTGCGCGCCTTACGGCATTCCGGCGACGATCTCCTCGAACGACGAAGGCGTGCTCGCCGCTGCGCGACTGTCGGCGGCACGCTATAGCCGCTCCGATATCCAACGGGGTCGGCCCATCCGGATTCGGTGCATCGTCGCCGACCGAGGGCCGCGCGAACCCATACCGGACGACCTGGCCGATCGATTGGTCTATTCAGGCCTGGAAGACTGGATCACGCTATCGGCCGGCGAGTGGGGGCGCGGTTTCGCCAATCTTCAGTCGCGCGAGGCGTGCGTCTTCCTGTCGCCTGCGCTGGCACACGATGCGCGCTTCGTCAGTCGCTACTTCCTCGATCACTACGTGCTGAATATGGTCTTGACCGAATGGGCCATGCTGCACGCATCGTGCGCGTTCGATGTGGAGCGGCAGCGCCTTATCGTCATGGTCGCCACGCACAACATCGGCAAGTCCACCACCGCGCTGCGCCTGGCGCGCGCCGGGTACGCTTTCCTGGCCGATGGCATGGCTCTCCTGCAACGTGAGGGAGATTCACTCGTCGTCGGCGGGTATCCGATCGGGGAAGTCAAACTTCGGGACGACGTGCTGGCCTGGTTCCCGGAATATCGCGGGCAAGCAGTGCATGCGCGCGAACAGCAGAAGACCATCGTGAACCTGCGCGCCGCGCATCCATCCCGAATCGTCGAGACACTGATCACGCCCGCGTCGATCCACCTGTGCTTCGTCGAGCGGCACGCCGCACCGGAAACCCGTGTTGCTGTAACCCACATGCCGGAGGTGCTGCCGATCGTCGCAGCCAACACGGCCTACTGGAACGACGCCGCGAGACTGGAGCACAACACCATCACGCTGCATCACCTGCTGCGGATCGCCAGCCTGCACCGCCTGTACCTCGGGTCCGATCCCGATGGCATCATCGCCGCCGTCAACCAACTCACCAACTAACCACCCAACCATCCAACCATCCAACCAACCGTCCAACCCTCTCGCCATTCACGGCGCATCTCCACGAGGGACGTACATCACCGCCGGTCGCGCAAACATACCCGTCAGCGTCGGCGGTGATTCGTCGGCGGGCAGCACCTGGCGACTGTAATTCGCCTCGAGCAACTTCGCCAATGGCGGATCGATCTCGAATGGAGTTTCGTCGGAGATGACGGCGGCATAATACCGGTGCTCGATCCGCTCGACCAGATCATCCGGCAGCGGCATCACGCCTCGACCGCGCGAATGCCAGACTGCCGCGATCTGCGCCGAGGGCGTTTTGCCCGCCAGCAGCGCATAATACGGATGCATCATCACGAACACCTCGCCGGGAGTCGCTGCGATGCGCGCGATCAGCCGATCGGCAGCTTGGCGCACGGCGGCGCTTGGGATGAAGCGCAGGGGGTTATAAACGCCGAGCGCGAACTGAAGGATGATCAGCGCCGCGACGAGCTCAGTTGGGTGAGACAAAAGACGAAGGACAAACGACGAAGGACGAATAGGCGCACTGGCCGTCCGTCGTTCGTCCTTCGCTAACTCCTTCATCAGCAACGCCGGCGACAGGCACAATAGCGCGTAGGCCGGCATCAGGTTGTTCATCGCCCCGCCGACCGATGCCCGGCCCAGGCCGCTGATGGCCACAGCCGCCCCGATCCCGATCAGCCAGGGCTGCTCGCGAATTGCCATCACGCCCGATCGCCTGAAGCATAACCACCCTGTTACAGCGGCCACCAGGCTCAGGCCGGCCATCAACCCGAACAACTCGATGCGCACGTAATCTACCACGCGCCCCGCTTCGACCGGGTTGGATGCCGCAATACGAAATACGTAGTAACTGAACCAGTCCTGGGTTGACACATTGAGCGCGACCAGCGACGCGATCACCAGCGCGCCGTACACACCGACGAACAGCCCCGCGCGCCGCCCGCTCGACATCAGCAAATAGATCGCCAACCCGGTGGCAAAGATGACGCCCGTTTGCTTGGTGAGAAACGCCAGCGCCATGGCGAGCGCGGCCAGGATGATGCCGCGCCTGGACGCTCGCATATCGATACCGATCAGCAGGCCGCACAGCGACAGCGCGACAAACAGCGAATCGACGCGCGCCAGTTCGTACCAGCCATCGGCGATCCGATAACCGCCCAGCCACAATCCTGCGCAAGCCAGCCCAAGCCAACGCCGGCCACTCTCGCGCCGAGTAATCCGGTAGATCATCAGCGCCGTCGCCAGCGTCGCGCCGAACGACAGCAGCCTCAGCGGCACGTAACTGGGGCCGGTGAACTTGAAGAGCAGCCCGCCTAACCACATGTAGAGCGGCATGTACACGTGCGGCGTGAACTCGACGCTCGGCGGCGCGTACACCGGCTGTCCGCTCGCGGCGCGCAGCGACTGCATCAACATGCCATCTTCGATGAAGTCGATGTCGTAGGGATAGAGGATGCGCGTGAAGGCGACCAGCACGTAAACAGCGCTGAAGAGGAACGCAAGGAGAAGCGCGAAGCGTAAAACGTGAAACGTAAAACGTGTGGGACTGGGCAATCTTCAATCCTTAACCCGCAATCCACAATCTACAATCCGCAATCCGCAATCTACAATCCGCAATCAATAATGTGCCAATTCGCCCGTGCGCTTCACGTACGCGATGGCGAAACGCAGCGCCCACAACGATAGAGGCAGCAGCACGACTGAGAGGGCGATCAGTGGAAGCACATCCGGCATCACGTCGGCCGGGGCCGCGCCGGTCAAGAGCGCCGCCCGCAGGCCGTGCATCGCATACGTAAACGGCAGCAGATACGAGATGACCTGCACGAACGGCGGCAGGATCGATACGGGGAAGAACGCGCCGCTGAACACGTAGGCGATCGCGCCCGCAGCGAAGGTCACCGGATCGCTGCGCTTGAAAATGAGTGTGAAGGCGGCGGAGAGGATTCCCCAACACAGCAGCGGGATCAGGCTCACCAACACAACGCCGACCGCCGACAGCCAGTTCGCTCGCGAGAAGTCCGCGCCGAACCATGCCCCGACGAGCAGTTGAAACATCGCCAGCAGTGTGCCTTCGATCAACATCCACGCCGACGGGCCAAGCAGCGCCAGGCGAGTCGGCGTGGCCGTCGCCAGCAAGGGTTCGAGCGTGCCCATCAGCATCTCTTCGCGCAGGTTCTCGGCGAACGACCGCATGGCGACATCCAGATACTTCAAGAATGCGCCGCCGACCAGCAGGAACGCGAAATACGAGCCGCCCTCGACCGCGCGCACGCCTGCGCGCTTGAACATCTGATCGAGAAAATAGAAAAACAATACCGACACGATCATCGCCACGTAACGGCTGGCGAAGTTCAGTTTGTACGATGCGGCCAGCGCGAGCGAATGCCGCGTGAAGGCCAGAAGTTTGGTAAGGCTCATTCAGAACCCCGTCTGCAGATTGACGAACGTAGATAGCGGTGCTACAGTCATGCCAGCCCACCGGAGGAATATCCGCATGGATGCTCAACAGCAGCTCGAACGCGATGGGTACATCGTGCTACGCGGCGTGCTTTCAAGCGATCAGATCGACCAGCTCATCGCCCGGCTCGAAGAACTCTGGACCGAAGAGGGCGGACAGGCCGGCACGGAAAACTACATCGAGCCAAATGCCAGGCGCCTGGCGAACCTGGTCAACAAAGGTGATCTATTTCGATCGCTCTTCACCCACCCGTTGATCCTCGACGCCGTTCGAGCCGTGATCGGGCCACGCATCCGCTTGAGTATGCTTAACGCGCGAGCGGTTCCGCCACGCTCCGATCCGCAGATGCCTTTCCATACCGACGCCGATCACGGAGCCAGGCCGGACGCCTCCAGTTATTTTGTGTGCACCGCCATCTGGATGCTCGACGACTTCACCCGCCGGAACGGCGCGACGCGCGTGGTGCCGGGAAGCCATCGCGCGAGCCGACCACCCAAAGAGGCAATGGCCGACACGCGCGCGCCGCATCCCGACGAGATCACAGTCGAGGGGAAGGCCGGCGACGTTCTCGTGTTCAACGGACACTGCTGGCATACGGGCGGCGCGAATACGACCGACTTCCCCAGGCGGGCCATCCTCGTCCACTACATCCGGGCCGATCACCCGCAGCGCCTCGTCCAGAAGCACGCCGTTGCGCCGGACATACAGGCGCGGATGAGCCGGCTCGAGCAAGAGATTCTGGGCTTGAACGATTGAATCACCGCGCGCATCACGGGGATGCGGTGAAGTGCTTGATCACGTCGCGCAGCGAGCCGTCATCCACGCGCCGATACTCTTCCACCCGCCCGCCGCACGCACCGACTTCCCGCAGCACGTCCAGCCACACGCCCGTCGTTTCGTCGGCCAGCGTGACATCGAATGCCGTGATCGTCGGGCCGCGCGACACTTCGGACACCGCTTCGA
>Ga0209322_10002235_pt1 | contig 11104 bp, 14 predicted proteins | sample Rifsed19ft1_FD_184013 | JGI IMG/M metagenome (GOLD analysis project Ga0209322, IMG submission 184013) | Soil microbial communities from Rifle, Colorado, USA - sediment 19ft 1 (version 2) | ecosystem: Environmental > Terrestrial > Deep subsurface > Rock core/Sediment | place: Rifle, Colorado...
GCTAAGCTTGTCCCATCTCTCATCAAGACGAGTCATTCGACAAGCTTAGCCTGCCTTACTTGTCAAATCCTGTTTGACGCCAATAAACGCCGCTTCCTCCAATTCTATCCTCTCCTCGATCACACGCGTCACCCATTCGTCAAGACTTTGGGTTCGATGTAATTGGGCGAGAAATGCCGCACGCGCGGCAAGTTCTGGGGGAATTGAAATAGAAGCGGGTTTTGTTTTTTGAACGCGTATAGGTTTGCTCCAAGCAGAATCGTCATCCGCCTGTGCAATGACCAAGCGGTCAATTTCTTTTTCAGAAAGGTTCCTTTTGTTTTTTGTGCTCATATCTGCCATCCTGTAATGATGCGGACAACATTACCTTTTTTGAGTTGAAAAATGATTTTCAGTCGTCTTCCGCCGATGGTTCTACCGATCAATTGAAAGCGGTCGCGATAAGATTTATTTCGTCTTATTTCAAAACTGGAAAAGAAGCATTCCACTGCCTCATTGAAAGAGACCCGATGCGCAGCCAGCTCGTCGTTCTCGAAATCATACTCAAAGTCGGAAGGGACGAAACGGCTCCAATTGGTCATGTGAGGTCTGCTCTGTTTGTTGTAACGATTCTAACACTAAAAACCCGCCTCTCATTCAGACGCGTCCACTGGGGTATAGCGCAAAAGTCTCGGTGGGATGTATTCAGTTCAGCAGGTTGCCTGCCAAGCCATTTGAAAGCGGTCACTATGTAATTCGCCCAAAGCAGCCAGCATGGCTTGCGCATGTTGGCGTTTCCAGCCGCGTCCTTGCCGTTTCATGCGGTGATGTGCAACGGTGTTGATCCCGCTTTCGACTGTTCCGCTGCCAATGGGATACCCTTCTCGCCGCAGGCGTGCATACTCCATGTGTTGTTTGCGAGTTTCAAAGTAAGACGGCGAATTCCGAATATCCTCCAGGCAAGGGATCTGATCCCAATTCAGAACTTGAAGGGCGGTCACCACATCTTCAACGCGCCCATGCCACAAGAGGTCAACTTGTCTTTGTGTCCATTGTTGCGCCTGTGACGTGCCGTCGCCGAAAGCGGCTTTGGCGACATTACTCAACCGTCCGTGCGCATGCGCCCAATCAATCGAGTAGACAATCTGCGAGTAGTTCGCGGTAGTAATCCGGTTGATCCAGACTGCGCCATCGTTCGCAGAGCCAAGGCGCACACAACGTTCCACCTGCCGCCGCGCTCCTTCCAAATACTGATGTTGAGCCATTTGGTCAGCAGTCCATAATCCGGCTTGGTAACTATGCCGAAGCAGGGTTATTCGTGGATCAGGGAGCGCTTCTGCTGGGCTGGGTTTCATCGCTTTTACCCGCACTTCTGAAAAAACGCTCATTTTGAACTCTTTCCAGCCTTCCTCTCGCAGCAAAACCATGCCGCCGTCGGTAGAAATGTTGGCTTGCTCCTTAATTGGGGCAGTTACCGTCACAACTTGTTGTGCCAATTGCGGCACTTGTGGATCGTACACTTGCTGCGCTTCACTCACACGCTTTTCTTCCAGCGCTTGTCCGAAGCCTTCCGTGATGCGTTGCAAACTGGAACTCGACATGCTCCCACCGGTGGCGTCGCTATACGACTCCGCTGCTTTCTTAAATGACCTCGCTTGCAACCCTTCTCGCGCCGCCACCCGGGCCGCTCCTTCGCTCCAATGATCGGCGCGCAACTTCAGTTTCACGTCCAGGGGGAAAAAGCGTCTGCCCTTCACAATGCGGGCAAACGTAATAGGCTCTTTCCAATTTGCTGTCGCCTTCCAACCCGTGCAGCTCCCAGGGACAGTATCCTTCAAATTCCATCGTTTGCCCGCATTGCTCGCACTTTGGCGCTTCCACTTGCACGCCTGTATCTCGTCCATTCACTAATTGCTCCAACGTTTTTCCCATCAACGCACGACGACGTTTTCGCGCTTCCGCTTCAATCTCCCCAAAACTGGCTTGTGGATGCGCGTCATACCAGTCTTCCAATTGTTCGTACATACGCTTGGCTTCTTCCATAAATGCCGCTTGGCGGCGGGCGCGGGAGTGTGGGCGACTCATCTTTGTTTTTCTCCTGTTACCACAGTTTACCCTTTTTGACCTTTTTCTACCGAGACTTTTGCGCTATACCCGGTCTGTGGGAGTATCTAAAATCGAAAGCATATGCCATTCTGAGTGAGCCGGTTTGCAGCGAACGAAGAATCCCCGGCAACTTGAGCTACAGGATCAAATTACCGGGAGACCCTTCGCGGAGTTTATCCTGACTGGCGAAGCCGTGTCGAAGGGCTCAGGGTGACACATAATCCTAGTGCTGGCCCAGCGTTCCTAACGTGCGGACTCTGCGTTCAAGTGACTTGAACGCGGCCGTTCCGATCCAAAGCATGACGAACATGAAGACGACGAGCAGGATCATTTCCCATTGCAATGGAAGGATCGTTTTTGTGCCGATCAAGTGAGCGCGGACTGCATCGAGTCCATAAGTGAGAGGCAACGCCAAAGCGACGGGCAGGAGGAAACGCGGAAGAGCATTGACCGGGAAGTTCGAGCCTGAAAAGATCTGCACCAGGAAACTGCTAACATCCACAAGCGTGTTCGCTTCACGCATCAACATCACAACTGCCGCGAACGCAAAGCCAAAGCCGTATAATCCAAGCATCATTGGAATGATCGGCAGGAAGGCCTTCCATACATCGCCCGAAGTATTGAAGCCGAAGATCAATCCACCGATCAATAACATTCCCACTGAAGTAATTGCTGTGACAATTAGATTCGTCACTGAGTGCCCAACGAGAATTAACAAGCGCGGAATCGGTGTCAGCCAGTTTGATTCCATGACGCCCGAGTCCATGTCGTTTTTGAGGGCGTATCCCATTCCCCAGAACACCGCGTTGATGAAGCTCTCCAGCACAGTTCCGAGGAGGATGAAGGACATGAAGTCCGTAGTTCCGCTATATTGCGAGAAACCAATGGCTTTGCCGTTAACACTAAAAGCCTGCCCCATGAAATAGACCGGCGCGATCCAGATCAACGGTTGAAAGACAGACGAGACCGCGTTCAAGGGGTAACGCCAATACTGCTTCCAATCCTTGCGAATGAGCGCATACAGCGCGCGCAGGTGTGATAACAAGGTAGGTTGGGAGAGGGTTTGTGGTTGCATATTAATACTGCCCTATCGCGCCAGTTTGGCGGGCGCGGCGTTCCATCATGTTGAAGAGCAAATATCCAAACGCCAGCCAGATGATTCCAAAGATCACCAACATTTTCAGGTCAAAGGCTATTCCGCTGAATCCTTCTGTTGAAAGAGCAGCTGTCCGCACCGCATGAATGATATATGTTTGCGGCAACCATTGAGAGACGGACTGCATCCATTTGGGCAGTATTGCCAGCGGATACGTGATCCCGCAAAAGACCATCACAATGCCTCGAACCAGGAACACAAATGCATTCGCTTCCTTGAGTGTGATAACCACACTTGCAAATGCAAAACCAAGTCCATAGACAGATGGGATGGCGGCGAGAATCACAAGCAACGTCAGCCACAAACTCCCGCTGAAATCTACCTTGAATAAAAACGCGTATTCCAGACCTGAGACAAGCATCAACATGAACATCGAAGCCAGTTGCGGAATACTGCTTCCAAGCAGGTATGCAAATCGCCATGTCGGTGAAAGCCAGTTTGATTCCAGCGTCCCACGCATTTGTTCATTGCGCAGCGAATACCCAACAGCCCACAACACGATGTTTTGCCACATCCAGATCATCGTACCGACCGCGATATAGCCCACATATTCGGTCAAGCCAGTTGTGTTTTCGAACGTCGTAAGCCCACTGCCATCTATGCCTGAAAGTGCACGCGCCGTCAGGATGTATCCCATTGGGAAGATGACGGGCCAGATAAACAATGCAATGATCCATGATGGGTAGCGGATGAAGATCGTCCACTCTCGGCGGACGACTGCCCACAAAGCCTGGACATCCGCTGAGAAGCCTGGCACTGCCAAAGATTCAACGCCGATTTTGGATTCCATGCCTGCCTCCGTTTAATCGCGCAATGCCTTGCCCGTCAGGTGAATGAACACATCTTCCAGCGATGGCTTGACGATGTTCATATTGACCAAGCGTGTGCCATTTCCACTGATGTGTTCCACGATGCGGGGCAGGGCGGCGCGGCTGTTCTGTGCCTGCATGTTCACTTCCCACAAATCCGCTTCGCCTTGTTGGTGTGTAGTAATGTTCTCGATGCCTGCTATGCTTTTGAGTTTGTCTGCAATTTCATCGTGCCAGCCAGTGAGTTCCAAACGGATGATTTCCCTCTGGTCGATGCGGCGTTTGAGGCCCTCAGGTGTGTCGAGGGCGATGACTTTGCCGGTGTCAATAATTCCGATTCGGTCTGAGAGCTGGTCTGCTTCTTCCATATAGTGGGTCGTCAGCAGAATGGTATGTCCCTCTTGCTTGAGCTGCGCGATAAGCTCTCTTAAGTTGCGAGCAGCTTGAGGGTCCAGCCCGAGCGTGGGTTCATCCAGAAGAAGGATAGGTGGGCGCGCCAGCAATGCTTTGGCAATTGCGATTCGCTGACGCATTCCCGTTGAATATTTCTCAACGAGTTCGTTGGCGCGGTCCTTGAGTTCCATGCGCTCGATGAGTTCATCCACGCGCTGCTTTGCAACAGCCTGTGGAATGTGATACAAGGCCGCGAAATATTCGAGATTCTCGCGGCCGGTCAGTTTCCAGTAAATGCTTCGTTCGCCCGCCAGGAGGGTACCCAGACTGCGGCGCACGCCGTTGGCTTGCCTGACGATATCAAAGCCGTTGACGTGTGCAGTGCCGCTTGTGGGTTCGAGCAATGTGCAAAGCATCCGAATTGTCGTGGATTTACCCGCGCCGTTCGGACCCAGCAGACCAAAGATCTCACCGCGCTCGATTTGCAGGTCAACACCATTGACCGCGGTGAACATGGCTTTTGGCTCTTTCCTGGCGAAGGGCCAGCGTCTTCGCCTGGGAGTGGTAGCAGATTCACCGTTCGCCTTTTTATCGCCTGTGCCAGGCCGGGCGGGGAACATTTTGACCAGTTGCCTGGCTTCGATAGCAAAATCGGTCATCGGACACTCCTCTTAAAGCAGGTTTCAAGAAAAACAAGTCTTGATTGAATAATTTTACAGAATAGTCGATTGATTATTCAATATTACAATATTAGTTTTAGATTGTCAATAGTGATTTTCATAATCATAAAGGTGAGTTTGAAGATTTCAATAAAAAACCCGCCTTTGGGGCGGATTTTTGTCGGTGAAAACTAGTCTGCTTTTAGTGCAGATTCTAATGGAGCGATCACTCGCTGGCTGGCAAATAAGAGCAGGACCAGCATGATCCCGGCAATGTCGACAAGTAGCACCGTGGTCATCGCTTGTGGGCCGGTACGCACAAATATTTGACCGATCAACCAGGGCAGGAGCATGCTCCCCGCCCCGGAGCCGACCAGGAACCAGCCTGTCATGGCGCCGGTCACCTGCATGCGTTCGCCCGCCAACATGAGGAAGGTTGGGAAGATGGATGCCATGGATAAGCCCAGGCCGATGCTGCCAACCCAGAGAGCAAGACTCGAGTCTTTCCAGAGCATGATAATGATCGTACTAATGGCACAGCCGATCAGATCTGCAATAAGAATTATTTGTGAACGAGCGCGTGTGGAAACCCAAACGCCGAGCAATCTGCCGAAGGTGAAAGATCCCCAGAAGCCTGCGGTCAGATAGGCAGCGGTGATGGTGGTCCCGAGATTGAGCGTTAAAGCGTAGGTGTAGATCCAGTTGGCAAAGCCCAATTCAAGGCCCACGTATAACACGAACAGAATCACCATCAAGAGAACAGGAAGCACAGGGAAAGACATATTGTTTCTCTCCTGTGCCTGTGTATGAGTCGATGGTTCTGATAAAAACCAGTACCAGATTGCCAGGGGCAAACAGGCAATCGCCATTGTCCAGAACAACCACAGGATATCGCCAGTCTGTAAGAGCACTCGTGCGAGCAATAATGGCGCGATGAAGGAGCCAACTCCAAAGAAGAAGTGCAAACCGTTCATGAACGGACCTGCGGTTTTGCCATGCGTCCATAACAGCAGGGTGTTGCATCCCACATCAATGATCCCGCCTGCAAGCCCACTGAAGAACATGGCTACTAAAAGCAGCCATAGCGCCGGTGCAATTGGGATCAATACCGATACGAGAGCCAGGGCAACCAGGGCGACAGCCATCAACTTATGACCTGGGATGCGGTCATAAGCTCGCCCGCCGAAATACGAACCGATCAAATAGCCAAGAGAACCAAAGACAAAGATCAGGCTGATCCGGTCCAGCCCGCTGGAAGTATGTTCCGCAAGCTTTGGCAGGCTGGGCCCCGATGCGGCGGTACTTGCCCCAAGAATAATAAAGGACAGGTAATATGCAACCGTTGCTATCCAGGGATGAATATTGGATGGTTTTGTTGTAGATGCCATTTAATACTCCGGCCAGGGGATTTCTGCAGGCCCGGCATAACCGTGTTTTTCCTGCACAAAGACGCGTCCATGCGAGGCTTCTGAACAGCCTGGTTCGTCAATAAAAGTGATGAACGCAAGACTGGTCGCCAATGGATCGAAGATAAGCTCTCCGCCTGTGCACCGCCAGACTTCGACGATGTAAGTTTGCATTGTATCATCTTCAAAATCGCCGGGACTAATGGGAACATGAACCCAGGAAACCATCACTTCGTTGGTATCCTTATTGCGCTTCGCGCTCAACACAGCGGATGGCGGGTAATACGGGGTGATCGGTAACTTCGCAATTTCCGGATACACAACGGGCAGGCTTTTGATGACTCCCGGGACATCAAGGAACTGCGCGTTGACCCAGCATCTTGTTTGATTTTCCACCCAGACCCAGTTCCAGTTCTCTGCATCCACGCGGCCGACCAGCTCGATGTTGGCGGTTTGACGTAACGCGAAGAGGTAAAGGTACTCGGGCCCAGGCCCGTAACGACAGCTCAGCAGTCCTGCTGTCACCCTGGCTTTCAGGCGTTCTACAACAGGGAGCGGAGTCGGTGTTATCGTCTCTGTAGGGAGAGGCGTGGATGTAACCGTCAACGTGGGGATTAGTGTATATGTGAGGGTGGGAAGCGGTGTAAATGTATCAGCGGGGGGACCGCTGGTTGATGTGTCTGCAGGCATGGGTGAGGGAGAAGCGGTCTGTGTTCCATCGCTTAAACTACAAGCCAGAATGGTCATAATAAACAAAATGAGAAGATACGATATTTTGTTTTTCACGTTCTCATTGTACTAAAAATTCCGGCTCATGTGTAAACTTAGTGCAGAGCAACGAGAGCGGCAATGAACTTTGGTGAAATGCGTTTTAGATTTCTGCGGAATTCAGCCATTGCCACATAACCGCTGAGATAATCCTTGTGAACGCCTTTGAAAGGACGCAAGTAGTTTCGTACATCCGTCCACATGCCTTCAGCAGTGTTGGTGTGAACTTCTCGAATTCCATCGCCATCATCGTCACGAGCCCATTCATGTTCTGCATGACAAACAGTGGCGTGGTTTCGAATGATGTGATTGTACGCTTGCCATTCATCGGTATAGCTGGTGGTATCTTTTAGCGTAAACCGATGGACATGTGCCTCAAGCGTCTTTCGATCTGTGTGGGCAACGACGCGTAAGCGCACTTGCCCGCTTTCCCGTCCCACAGTTCCGACGATGGGAGGTCGGTCATTGTCGTATGTCCCGTGTCCACGTTTTTTGTTGGCTCGTCTTCGTGGCGGATCCTCGGGATCGGGGTGCAGTTCACCTTTTTTCCCCCGCATTTTGAAACATTTCGTCTGTTTCAGAATGGCTGTCGGGGAGGGGCGTTTTCGGTTGTTCGTTTTCTGCGTTGGCTTGCACTTTGTGGCGCATGGTCAACACAGTTTTGTAATTCAATTCCAGTTCAGCGGCTATTTCCCGGGTGGTCTCACCTTTGCAAATGCCTCGCATCAGCATCACAACTTGCATCGGTGTCCAATAGCAACCTTGAAACACAGTGCCGCTATACAGATTGTACACCGTGCCACAATCACAGCAACGATGTACAATCAAATCACTTGTTTGTGTGCGCCTGAATTCGCGAGACTGCGCCACTGGTTTTTGACAGACTGGGCAGTGCAAGCCTTTGGAATGAGAATGCTTGAGAACCCACTCAACACTGCTTTCATAATCCAGTAATTCGGTGATTGGAAATTCCATGACACGAGTTTACCATCTCATTGCACATTCTTTACACATGAGCCAAACGCTTTTGTGCGCCCAGCCAGATGTGCAGGGCATAGAATCCAAGTGCTGCGACCGCACATAGTATGCCGCCGATATACCACAATAGATTTGGGTTGTAGTTGTCAAGGATAAGGCCCGCGGCGGCCGGGCCGAATGTGGCAGGGATAGTCCAGCCAAGGTCGTAGACAGCCATGTAGCGGCCGCGCATGTCCTCGGGGGCAAAGTTGGCGGCCAATGCTTTATTAGTTGGAAAGAGGATCATTTCGCCGACCGTTGCAACGATCAATGCAAGAGCGAAGAATGGAAAGCCTTGTACAAAACCGATCATGCTAAACCCGGCCATAAAGAAGAAAGCGCCGAGCATCATCATCAAAAAGGGAGGATATTTGCGGATCATGCGGCTGATCCAGATTTGAAAGAGCACCACCTCAAGCCCGGATATGGATAACATAATGCCGTAGCTTTTGGAGTCAATATTGTGGACATCCCGCAAGTAGACAGGCAGAGAGCTATATTGCTGCTGATACACGATCAGAACGATCATCCCTGCAAGGGTAAAACTCATATAAGCCAGATCACGCAACACGATTCCATACCCCGCAGCGGTTTTGAGCAGGGATTCAGCCTTCTGCGCCTCACTATGAGCGGCAGGTTTGGTCTCGGGGAGAAAACGGAACAGGATGATCGCGACGAGGAGACTCAACACCGCGTCGATGACGAACAGGGCTAAAAAGGATCGCGCCGCTATAAATCCGCCGAGAGCCGTTCCGAAGATCCAGGCGTAATTGAAGGCAACGCGCGTAATTCCGAATGCTTCCTGTCGTTTGGCCTCCGGCACGATATCCGCCAGCATTGCATCATAAGCGGGGCCAGCGACCCTGGAAAGCAAGCCCACGACGATCACCAGGTAATAGAGGATTTTCACATCCCACGCCAGACCAAACGAGAGACTACTCAGTGCACTGAAGACCAGACCGAAGAGGATCAATTGCCTGCGGCCAAACCGATCTGTGAGGGCGCCTCCGATCACACTGCCGATCAATCCAAAGAGGGAGGATATTCCCAGCAGTATGCCGGCTTCTGTCATACCGACGCCAAACTTCCGGGTGATATACAATGCGAAAAACGGAAACAGTAACGTGCTGCCGATGGCATCAACAAAGAGAGTCCCGACGACGATCCAGAATAGGCGAGGGAACTCATCGTAGGTCTTTTTGAGTCTGGTTAGCATGAAGGTCCTGTTGTCGAAGAACTGGAAATTGCTATTCCTGCCTGCAATCCTTGTTTGAGAATGATAATCCAAATCAGGAGGAATTAGATAATCAGAATGAGATTAATATGGGATTGCGTAACCCCTCTCCGTTCGCGCTGAGCGGATGCTGAGCGAGTAAAGCGAGACGAAGCAGAAGTCGGGCGTGGGAGAAGGGCAGGGGTGACGGCTCTTGCCGAAATCAAAACCCCGCCGGGAGGCGGGATTTGATTGTTGCTGTCTATTTCTTTCCGCAACACCTATTTTTATGAACCGTGCTCATATTGACTCTTTTCGCTATCTGTACCATACAGCCGGAAGGTCGCCCGTTATTAAGGATGCAAACCGATCTCCGTCGATTGGAAACAAGCAAGGCTCGCTTTCATGGTCCATCTGCCTGGCCTGCTTCCAGGACGCCCTTTAATAGGGCAAGGTTTTCCCTGTATTGTTTCTTAACCTTCTTTTCAGCGGTAACGTTACCTGTTTCAAATAAATCCCCGGGGCTTACCCGGGTGGATATATTGATCTTTGTACTGCCTTCCGTCACTTCGAAAGTATACAAAGTATGTGAATCCATCGGTCCGGATAATGACTTGAATCCATATCTTTTGTCTGGCTCGAATTCTGTGACCTCATAAATGCCTTCGATTCGGCGGCCCATAAAATGGCCTACGGTGCGAAAGAGGCTTCCCACGCCCATTTTTCCATTGGATATCTGGGTGGATGCCAGCGTCCCGTACTGCCACTGAAAATCGTTCTCGGGCAGGGTAACGAAACTAAAGACCTGCTTAAGAGGCCGATAGATATGTGTATTCAGGTCGAAACTGATCATTATATCTTCCTTCGCGGGTGTAACCATATTCGCAAAAGACACGTGCTCTGGCGGTCAGTTCTTCCATCTCAGTTGTTCGCACCGAACCCGCGCTGCTCTCTCGGTCTGGCCAGATCCACCTTCAATTCATGGTCACTCAGGGAATAGGAATTGAACATGCTGACCGCCTTGTCGGCTTCGCTCTGCGCGCTCATCGTGACGAAGGCAAAGCCCTTGGACTCGCCGCTTGTACGGTCCTTGATAATATTGATCGATGCAACCTCTCCGGCTCCTGCGAACAGTGTATTCAGTTCCTCCTGCGTCGTCGACTTGGACAGATTCCCTACATATAACTTGACTTCCATTATTACTGCTTTCCCCGGCCTCACCGGTTAAAGAACAAGCCGCCAGCCCATAACAGGGTCGGTGGCCAGGACACCACACAAATCCAGTTATTCATTTCTCAACTGTTGTATTCAGTGTACCACAATTCGAACCGGCTAATGGGCTGACCGTACTTTGCCCTTATCGATGATAAGACAGACCGATCACGAACGGAAGCGCTTATTCGACGTGATATAATCAGGTTAACTTGTAACAGGTTAAGCGCGCTTATATTGCCGTCAACCCCTTTATGGGGTTGGCGGTTTCTCTTAACTTAGCCGTTGTTGACGAAGGAGTTAAGCATGGACGTGAAATTGGAGGTTGGCGATCTGGTGGTTCACCCGCAATACGGGGTGGGACACGTGGTCAAATTGGATGAGAG
>Ga0209322_10002239_pt1 | contig 11091 bp, 10 predicted proteins | sample Rifsed19ft1_FD_184013 | JGI IMG/M metagenome (GOLD analysis project Ga0209322, IMG submission 184013) | Soil microbial communities from Rifle, Colorado, USA - sediment 19ft 1 (version 2) | ecosystem: Environmental > Terrestrial > Deep subsurface > Rock core/Sediment | place: Rifle, Colorado...
GATAGAATTTTTGAAGAAATACTTGAATCTCTCCAAGTGTTGCGCTTCTCCCCCTTTGACTGGGTACGTATGATACATGATATGAGGGATAGTTTCTCTGAAAACCTTAAAAAGGTTTATGATGGCTTCAAACGAGATACAGTTGAAGAATTATGGGATTCCGGCGAGGAACTCAGAAATTTCGTGGGGAGCCCTGAAGTGATCAAAAGATATATCTCAGGAGAGCTGGGGAAAAACGTTATGTACCATTATCGTGCAATGGCATTTATAAATTGTATGGAAGACCTTAACGATATTGCATTTAGATGTGCAAAGAGTTTGATTGCGAAGAGCCATTTGCCTGACTATCAGATGGACGAAGATTACTTTGAACAATTACGACTATTTAGTTTTGCTCGAAAAAGCGGTTTTTTTAACCTTGAGCAGTCGTTCGAACATGAATTTACTTATAATTTTAAGAAAATTTTGGATGAAGGACTTTGGAATCAATATAAACAGAAAGATAATAGAAAATATAGATATCGTTTTTATCATTCTCAGGAACAGAAGAGATTCTTCAGAGAGCAGATGAATGTTTTCGGTTCTGACATCGTTGGCTTGGCAAAGGTGATGTCTCGAATTAATATCAAGAATATGTACAGACGTATCGAGGTACTATAGATTAAAACAAAAGGTATGAATGAAACAAAATTTATCGATACCACATGGGCTTTTATTCCTGCTCGCGGCGGATCTAAATCTATCACTCTTAAAAACATGACCGAAATGGGTAGACGGCCTTTGATTGACTATGTGATACAGTCAGCCAAAGCCAGTAGTTCTGTTACCCGAATTTTCTGTTCGACCGATCACGAGAAGATTGCTGACTTCTGCAGAAAGAGAGGCGTTGAGGTACAGAAAAGGCCATCCTATCTGGCCGGAGACAATATCGCTACTCTGGATGTAATTATTTACTTTTTAGAAACGTTAATAAGAGAAGAAGGCAGTATAGCCGAAATACTTCTTTTGCTCGAACCGACATCCCCTTTTGTCCTTCCAGCTATTATAGATGACTGTGTTAATCTACTGAGAAGTAACCATGATGCCGATTCAGTCCAAACAATTACAACAATACCTCCGAATCACCATGCGTTTAACCAGCGTTATATAAAAGATGGTCTTGTTCACTTTCGTTTCCCTGAAGAAAGAGTCGGCCATTTTACTAAACAGTCAAAACCCGAATTTTACGTTCACGGTAATCTCCGTGTGATGAAGTGCGCTTCTTTATTGGAGAAAAGGGATATATACGGTGACATATCTTTGCCATATATTATTCCCCGCTTTTATGCAATGGATGTAGACGGACCAGAGGATCTTGTTCTGGCTGAATTGTACTTATCCAACAAAAAAGTTATTTTGCCCCATTTACATGACATATAGCTGGGAAAATATAACTTGTTTTTGTAATGAAGCATTGCATAGATAAGTTATGACAGAAAAAGTCAATGAAAATAAATGTCAGGAAGTAAATATAAAACACACCGAAGAAATTATTCGTTGGCATATCGGCAATAAAGTCAGGCATGATGTAGTAAAAAAAATGGATTACAGGGCGCATGTGGAAAAAGAAGAATTCCTGCGCAAAAGTCTAAAAGGCATCAACTTCATAGATATACATAGAGAAGCGATTTCAAGAGGAGAGAGATATAGGCATATACTCGATACGATTATTCAGATGTTAAATATTCCAGATAGCAGCATATGTGCTGACCTTGGGGCGGGGACAGCAACATTTGCAGCTTTGATATCGCTTCAGCCAAAAGTTCAGAAGGTTTATGCAGTGGAAATATCCGAGCAATTTACAAAACACATCATGCCTATTACATTTGATTATTTCAAAGTGCCTAAAGAAAAAATTGTTAGGATTGTTGGAGATTTTAACAGCCTGGAATTTGAAGATAACTCATTGGATTTTACCGTTGAGACAGGAAGTTTTCACCATTCTGAAGATATTGCAATAACCTTGTCTGAGTGCTATAGAGTTTTAAGGCCGGGAGGCTTTTTGTTAGCGGTTGAAAGGGCAAGGTTTAATACAATAAGCGAATCAAAGAAGAAAATAATTCTCAACAAAGAATTGAGCACGGAGATGAAAAAAAAATATGGCATTCTCGATGGGGAATCATATACGCTGGAAATGTGGGGAGAGCATGAATACACATTTTACGAATGGAACAGACACTTAAAAGCAGCTGGCTTTTTAACAAAGATGGTGGTGGTTAACCCTTTTGCCCTATTCCTGCCTGTTTTGAGATGGATATGCTCTGTCGGAAGCTCGGGTTTTGAACCATTTTATATTAAAAACCAAACATGTTTTATCAAAAACCCGCGCATCTATTACGAACTTTTATCCGTACCGATTTTTATATGTATAAAACCATATACAAAGATGTAAAATTAGAAGGTTCAGAAATTAAATATATAAAAAATTATTAAACGGAGGCATTAAATATGAGAGTTGTAGTTTTGGGCGGTGACGGTTATCTCGGATGGCCTACTGCCATGTACTTTTCAAAGAAAGGGCATGAGGTTGCCATTATAGATAATTTTGCCAAGAGGCAATGGGAAATGGAAAACGGCATTACACCACTTATATCCATCCAAACCCTTCACAAACGGATTAAGGCATGGGAATCGGTTTCGGGGAAAAAGATAAGAACGTATATTGCTGACCTGAGCAATGACAGGCTGGTATATAAACATTTTGAGGAGTTTTTGCCGGAAGTGATCATTCATTACGGCGAACAGCCTTCTGCACCCTATTCAATGATGGGGATTCATCATGCAGTTTACACACAAATAAACAACATACGAGGCACGCTCAATGTCCTTTTTGCAATGAACCGCTGTGTACCTCAAGCCCATTTGATCAAGCTTGGTACAATGGGAGAGTATGGCACTCCCAATATAGATATTGAAGAGGGCTTTATTGAAATAGAGCATAAGGGAAGAAAAGACGTAATTCCATTTCCGAAACAGCCCGGCTCATTTTACCATCTTTCAAAAGTTCACGACAGTCATAATATCATGTTTGCCTGCCGTAACTGGGGATTGCGTTCCACTGATCTCAATCAAGGGATTGTTTACGGTATAGATACTGACGAGACAGAGATGAATCCTGATCTAAATACAAGTTTCCACTACGATGAACTATTCGGCACTGCTTTAAACAGGTTCTGTGTTCAGGCAGTGGCAGGGATTCCGCTGACAGTCTACGGCAAGGGAAACCAGAAACGTGGTTTTCTGAATATCAGGGATACTATTCAATGCGTGGGACTATCTGCGCTAAATCCTCCGAAGGAAGGAGAATACAGAGTCTTCAATCAATTCACAGAGGTCTTCGGCATTAATGGACTTGCAAAGCTGGTGCAGCAGGTTGGTAAAAAACTGGGACTTGATGTAAAAATTGCTCATAGTGAAAATCCTCGTATCGAATTGGAAGAACATTATTTTAATCCTGTGCATACAAAATTGACTGAACTCGGACTCAAGCCAAATAAACTCTCTGATGTGCTGATTGACCATATGCTCCAAAAAATTATGGCAAATAAACATCTAATTAATACCGAGACAATTCAGCCGCGTATCCGCTGGAAACAAAAATAAGATAATATGAAGGTTGCTTTTGACTTTATTACTGATGAAACTCCGCTTTTTATTGCGGCCGGAGAGTTGCTGGAAAAAGAAGGATATGAGGTTACAGGTCTTACCCTCGGGAAACGATGGAGAACTCTCTGGGAAAACCGTTTCCGTACGGCACCGATTTCAACCATCTCAAAATACGAAAAAGACATTGACTACCCGCCCGTTTTAATCAATGAACTTGTCCAAATCGAACAGGAATATGGCCAATTTAAGCCTTCATCCTTTCTCCATTCAGACCGTTTCCTTTGTGAGTTCAACAGGCAGCATCAGATAGCTATACTGGTAAATACATTCCGATGTGTTGAAAGTTTCTTTGAAAATGAAAAACCAGATATATATTTTTGCACCCCGATCGCTTATTTATTTAATCTTGTTACTCATGCTGTATGCAAACGCCTTGGCATCCCACATATCTCCCTATATTCAACGCGTGGGTCCGTCCCCCGTTTCACTTATACGACAGGGGTCTCTTTCAGATGGGATAACGTAACCAATTTATACCATAATCATGTTTTGGGCCTACTCTCATTCAATAATGAAGCGATCAGAGCTGCATGGGAAAAACTTAGAAGTTTCCGCTCCTTACCTCACCGTCCCTACTACATGAAGACAGCCAGAATAAGTTATAAATTCCATATGATATTTCTAAAAGAATTTATGACACGGTTAAGATATTATTATGTCAAAGGGTGGGGCAGGGATAAATCTGATTATATGACCCAGACCCCTTTCTGGTATGCCATCAGAGACTCAAAAAGACTTCTGCGTGCCAACATATTTTCCAAATTTAAAGGGAAAATCTTTGATGTCGCAGAAAAGGATATTCCTTATTATCTGTTCCCTCTGAATGCACAGCCTGAGGCAGCCACATTGATTTATTCTGAATGGTATGTAGACTTATTTAGTACGATTCAGAATATATCGCGATGTTTACCCCTTGGCACATACCTTTATGTGAAGGAGCATATCAGTGCATTTGGCAGGCGCAAGATGGAATTTTACAAGGTGCTGAAAAAACTTCACAATGTGCGGATACTCGCACCATGGGAAAACACCGACTCATTAATAATTAATTCAATAGGAGTTATAGTACTTTCTAGCACCATGGGCTGGGAAGCATTGATGCATGGCAAACCTGCATATATTCTTGGTAAACTCTTTTGTAATGATATCTCCCCTGTTATCAATATAGATGGATATGATAATTTGCGGAAACGGTTATATGAGGATTACCAAATGAAAAAGTATCAGCCGTTAATCTCAGATGATTCAATTGTTGCCTTTATAGCTGCAATTCAAGCAGCCTCATTCTCTGGTTTATTTGCCCCTGCAAAACTTGATGTTCGTGACACTGTTCTTTCACCTGAGAACGTCCGTCAAGTTGCCGATGGGTTAAAACAGATTATAGCCTGTGAATGCAAGGAGAAGGTTATAGAAGAAATGAAAAGATGATTAGAAAGCGGATTTTCAAAAACACTTTTGTTAACTCTATCGGTAAAATCCTCTCGTTTGCGTTTCAGATGGCTATTGTTTCATATCTCGTCAAAAACTTAGGCAAAGAGGCATATGGAAGCATTGTCTTAGCTCTTGCGCTTGCAGCAAATATTCAACTGCTTGAAGCTGGATTTGGAATCGGGGTAACTAAGTATATTGCAGAGTTTAATGCCAAAGGAGAAAAGAAAAGGTTACTCGAGATAATTAACACTAATATAATTGTTACTACAGTGTTTGCAATTATCTTTTCCTGCATAATATTTCTTATTAATGAGTTCCTCCTTGCAAAGATATTTACCCTTCCACCTAATCTTTTAAGTGAAACAAAAAGTTTGATAAGGATTTTAATTCCCGCTTCTATTATAGAGTTTTGGTCCGTAAGTATCATACGTGTTGCAGAAGGGTTCCAGAAATATTTTGCCGTCAGGCTCATAGAGGTTGCAAAGTGGGGATTGAGGCTATTGTTTGTAGTCATAGCTGTCAAAAACGGATATGGACTTACGGGTGTCGGGCTTGCGTATCTCGGTGCAGGTGCTATAATTATGATAGTACTTTATTTGTCTATTTTTGCGGCAGACCAAAACCTGAAAATAAATCCATTTCTCATCAATAGAGAAACTTTTAAGTTGCTGTTTGGATTCAGTATCTGGATATTTTTGTCGAAGATCTTTGCATTCTTATCATACAGGGTTGATGTTATCTTGATTGGCATCTTTCTTTCGCCGGTTTACGTTACATATTATGATATCGCTTTCAAGATATATGAAGCCTTGAAATTCGGTATTTTAGTTATAGCCTCTGCCCTTGTGCCTGTAAGTTCCGAATTGGGCGCCATGACTGATAGAAGAAGGCTGGAGTTGCTTTTCAATAAGGTATCCAAGTATACACTGGTGTTTGTATTTCCCCAGTTAGTCTTTGCTATTTTTTATGCTGAAGGAATCATAAACATGTGGATCGGTAAAGGTGTTGAGGTTTCTGTATTACTAACACAACTATTTGCAGTTTCTTTATTTTTCTTTGCACTGACATCAAGTGGTGCGGAGATAATGGTGGGACTCAATAAAGTAAAAGAGCTTGCATTTTGCGGCGGGATAGCAGCGCTCATAAATTTTGCAATAAGTATTATACTGGTAAAAACAATAGGAGTAGCCGGGCCTGTAATAGGTACAATTGTGGGAACAATCATCCTCTCTGCAGGACGATTATATTTGATGTTGCCATTATTCAATCTGTCGTTTTTGGAGTTTTTGAAAAGGATATTGCTAAAACCTGTTATAAGCACAATAATATTCGCTGTTGTCTTCTTTTTTATAGTTTCCAGAAATTTATATATAGGTGCAACCGTTCTGATGTTCTATCTCATATTCTCAACTTTAATCATGGTAGATGCAAAAGACAGGAGGGAATTTGTAAAAGTATTTTATTAAGATTTCACTTACTTTTTTTATATAAAATCAACCATAAGCGTAAGAATAAGTGGAAGAAAATGTCATATTTAAATGCTAAGAACTTTCGAGTAACGTACATACTAAAACTATTTACCCTTTATATATGGTTTGCTTTATTTTTTTATTTGATAAGTTTTTTAGGCGGAGGAGGAATAAAATTCCGCGAAGGAATTCCATGGTATGTGTTGATTTCGCGAGATATTGTCTGGCTTGGATTTGTTACATATTTAATATATTGTATTAGACGGAATTCTTTCTGGCATCAATTGTGGATGTCGGATTATGGAAAATTTTTGAAAATATTTACTATTCTGTGTGGTATTTATCTCATAATAGTATTGTCTCATTTGATTCACAGGGATCTTAGAGAGATAATCCAGCACGATATAAGAAATATATTATCCTATTCTCTTATAATCTTCTTCCTGCCTCTCATTATTCAAAAAAAAGAAGACATATATTCTTTAATGAATACCCTCTTAAAAGTAGGTATGGTTCTAAGCTTATTTGGTATTGTAACAAGATTTATGGGATTGGATTTCCTCACGTGGCGTGGAAGGGTTGTTTCAACCATGTCGGATCCAAACAATCTGGGAATATTTCTTTCTTTTTGCATACTCCTTGTTGTTATCAACTGGAAGTCTCTCAGCATCTGGAAGGCAGTTTTATATTTTCTGATTTATTCTTTCGCTCTTGTGCTTACTAATTCTATTACGGCTTTTTTAACGATTAACTTTGCCTTGTTTGTAATACTTTTATTAAAAAAAGGATGGATCAAGGGGTTTGCAATCTTTTTTGCTGTCTTCTATCTCTTTATTTGTCTCTCTTTTGTATCAAAGATAGTTGAAAACCCAGGTAAGCTGTTCAATAATTTTTCCAGGAAAACTTATAATACAGACAAATATCTCATTGACAGACTAAATAATATCTCAAAAGGTAAATTTGCCAAATGGTTTCTTTTTGGTATAGATTATCAAGTTCAAGATGAGACGATGAGGAGCCTAACTTACAGGAAAGCCCAATTTTCTGCGTTTGCAGGGGTAAAAAATACAGAGGTTAAAGAGACTGAAGGAGTAAATAAGTTAATAACTTTATTTGGGAATTATAAATCAAACCAATATGCTACATTTGACAATCAATACTTTAATTTTCTTTTTAATGCAGGAATAGTTTCAACTCTTATTTTCTTTAGCCTTTTTACCTGGGGTGTAGTAAGAGGGATAATGAATTATTTAAACTTTCATAAAGTTGACAAAGACCTGGCGATGTTGTCATTGTTTTTTTCGGTCTTTCTTTTAACAATGATTTTAGTTGCTTTTAATGGGGCAGCTTTTTTGAACAGGTTCCCCCTTAATTTTTTAATCTATTTTTCCCTTGGTATGATATTTTTAATCAAGGAAATTCAAAAGGGGGAATGCGTACGAAATGAGATATTTTAAAGCACTACTTTTATTCCCTGTTTACAAAGGTGGGCACTTTGGTGTACTTCGGCCACCGGCAGGACTTTGTTACAATGCAGAAATTCTAAAGGAAAAAATAAATTATAGTATGGCTACCAGCTTATTACTAAACGATTTTAAAGAATAAAAAAATCAGATGAAAGTATTATTTCTAAATCCACCTTTTATGATCCAATATGGCAAGTTTTCACGTGAACAGCGCAGTCCTGCCGTTACAAAAAGCGGTACGTTTTATTATCCCATGTGGCTTTGCTATGCTGCTGGACTTCTTGAAAAAAATGGCTTTGAAGTCAAGATAATTGATGCACCTGCAAAACGAATGGATATTGAAAGTGTTCTTTCGTCTGCAAAAATTTTCTCTCCTGAACTTACCATTGTGGATACTTCAACTCCAAGTATCTATAACGATGTGGATGTTGCTGTCAAAGTAAAGGAACTTACAAATAGCTTTATTGTACTTGTCGGCACTCATCCCTCGGCTCTGCCCGAAGATACATTAAGAATAAATGCTTCTGTAGATGCGGTTGTAAGAAAAGAGTATGAATATACTGTATTAGAACTTGCCTCACTTATAAAGAAAGGAATACCTAATAAAGAAGAGTTGAAAAAAATAGACGGTATTTCTTTTAGATGGGACGATGTGATAATTCATAACAAAGACAGGGAATTTTCAGAAGATCTCGATGCTCTGCCTTTTGTCAGTGAGGTTTATAAGAAGTATCTTGACTATAGAGACTATTTTTATGCCCATAGCAGATACCCTATCATCACACTGATAACCGGCAGGGGTTGTCCTTATCATTGCGTTTATTGTCTGTATCCGCAGACATTCAACGGACACAAGCTGAGATATCGCAGTATAAAAAATGTAGTGGACGAGATAGAGTATTGTCTCAATAATTTTCCTAATCTTAAAGAGATAATGTTTGAAGATGATACACTTACTGCCAATAAAAAGAGAGTCATGGAATTTGCAGAGGAGATACTCAGAAGAGGCTTAAAATTCAAATGGTCTGCAAACTCACGTGCTGATGTTGATCTGGATGCAATGATAATCTTGAAGAAGGCAGGTGCCAGACTTTTCTGCGTCGGAATTGAGAGTGGCGATCAGGCTGTGCTTGATTCGATGAAGAAAAATCTGACAGTTGACAGAATTAAAAGATTTTTCATGGATGCAAAGAGAGCAGGTATTCTGATTCATGGCTGCTTTCTGGTTGGCAATCCAGGTGAAACAAAAGAAACACTCAGAAAAACTCTTGAATTTGCCCTTGAACTGAATCCAGATACCGCACAGTTTTTCCCGATAATGGTTTATCCCGGTACAAAGGCATATAATTGGGCTAAGGAAAATAATTATCTAACAACGAAAAACTTTGATGAATGGCTTTCCCCCGAGGGACTTCATAATTGTGTTATTTCAAGACCAGGTCTGTCTAATTATGAGCTTGTTGAATTTTGTAATAAGGCAAGGAGAAGATTTTACATAAGACCTTTTTATATTTCAAAAAAAGTTATTCAGAGTTTCTCAAATCTGCAGGAATTCAAAAGACTCTCGAAAGGCGCTTTAACCCTTTCAAAACATATATTCAAACTTTCACCTAACAAATCTAAAAAGGATTGCAATTGTTAGTATGGTCTCAATAATCATCCCAGCATACAACGCCGAGAAGACTATAAAACAGTGCCTTGAATCTATGATGGGTCAGGATTATGCCGGTGACTATGAGGTTATTGTGGTTGATGACGGCTCAACCGATTCCACCCCTCATATAGTTTCTGGATTTAGCACAGTAAAACTGTTCAGGCAAAAAAATGCAGGTCCTGCCTCTGCAAGGAATAAAGGAGCTTCAGAGGCAAAAGGAGAAATTATTCTTTTTACTGACTCTGACTGTGTCCCTGAGCCAAGCTGGGTCTCTGAAATGCTTAAATCATTTAGTAAAAACCATGAAGTGGTAGGCGTTAAAGGAAGTTATAAAACCAGACAGAAAGAGATTATAGCAAGACTTGTCCAGCTTGAGTATGAAAATAAGTATAAATACATGCTGAAGGCTGATTATATCGATTTTATTGACACCTACTCGGCAGGATTTAAAAAGACTGTATTTAATGAAATGAACGGTTATAATACAGAATTCCCTGTTGCTTGTGCTGAGGATATTGAACTATCCTACAGGCTTTCAAGTAAGGGATATAAAATGGTCTTTAATCCAAACACTGTTGTATATCATACTCATCCCAGTAGGCTTCCTGATTACCTGAAGAAAAAATACAAATTTGCATACTGGAGAACGCTTGCCGTTAAGAAAAACCCAAAAAAATTAATTAAGGACTCACACACGCCTCAGTTAATGAAGCTACAGCTTCTTTTCCCGCCTATTATATTTACAAATATACTTCTGTATTTGATTTCAGGAGAGTTTGTTTTTATATTATTTTTAATGCTGCTGATGTTTTTGCTAACTGTCATTCCTTTCGCCTTTCAAGCCATAAAAAAGGACTTTACAGTTGGATTGCTTTCCCCTTTTTTGCTTTTTTTAAGAGCATCTGCCCAATTTTTAGGCATTGCTGGTGGAATTCTATATCTTTTTAGAAAAAAAAATAAATGCCATACCCTACCTTTATTTAAGGATTAAAGATCATATCAACTCCACTCCTCCCATAGATGCCAGGCTTTCTAAACTGGTGATCGTATCAATAAAATATTTGATTTTGTTAAAATATAAAAATATTCTTTTTATATAAAAATACATGACCAGAGTTTCACGGGTTGTGGATATAACAAGAAGATTCCTCCATTTACCATAACTTATGAAGACCACGAATTTCAGAAATGTTAAAAGGATTCTTGTCATCAAATTACGCCATATAGGTGACGTCATACTCTCAGTTCCCGCCTTCAGAGCACTGAGGGAAAATTTCCCGGATTCTCATATCGCTGCTCTTGTAAACTCAGGCACCGAAGAAGTGCTTAGCGGTAATCATCTCATTGATGAAATTATCATTTTTGA
>Ga0209322_10002244_pt1 | contig 11066 bp, 11 predicted proteins | sample Rifsed19ft1_FD_184013 | JGI IMG/M metagenome (GOLD analysis project Ga0209322, IMG submission 184013) | Soil microbial communities from Rifle, Colorado, USA - sediment 19ft 1 (version 2) | ecosystem: Environmental > Terrestrial > Deep subsurface > Rock core/Sediment | place: Rifle, Colorado...
GCGAGGCCGATCGCGCCCCAGGGGAGCGGGAGGACGGCCTGCGACTCCACGACGATCCCGGGCTCGCTCCGGCAGAGGACTTCCCCCGTGTTCGCGTCGACCGTGGCGCCGTAGACCCACGTCTGGGAGGGACCTGCGGACCAGGACACGGAGACGTCGTAGTCGAAGTCCGTGCCGTTCCGGACCGTGGCCCTCGTGACCTCCGCGACGGGATCCTGCGCGCCGAACCGGGTCCGCGCGTCCTCCACCATGATCGCGGCGGCCTGCGCCGCCGGGACGTCCGGGCTCCCGGAGGATTTGTACCACGGCCACATCTGGACGGAGACCACCATGAGGTCCGGTTCCCACCCGGGGACCCCGTCGGCGACCGTCGCCACGAACCGGTTCCACAGGGGCGCGCCGCCGATGTCCTCGGTCGCGGTGAGACCGACCTCCCACATCCGTTCCTCGCTCGGAAGGCCCGCGTTGTAGACCTCGAGGATTACGAACGCGCTCGCCGAGCCCGCGTCGAACCCGACCGCGGTCGCTACGGTGCGGACGACCGCCTCGAGATCCTCCTCGCGGGTGGACGCCGCGACGAAGCTCGTGTTCCCTTCGAACGACGCGTGCGCGAGCCGACCGGACGCCAGGTAGGACGCGCGAATCTCCCCGCGGACGAGCGGAAGGGCGTACGCCTCCACGGCGCCCGGGCTCACAGGGCACCCGGGGTGGGTGCGGGGGTCCTCGAGCGGGTACCAGAAGGGCGCCCGCGTCTCGTCCACGGACTCGTTCAGCCGATCCGCGAGCCATAGCGTGAGGTTGTCGGCCTCCGAGCGGTCCGCGAACCCCGGGTCGGGCCAGACGAGGACGGGGGTTGCGGTCGCCGTCGCCGGAGGGGAGGCGAGGAGGAGTAGGGTCGCGACGAACGCCAAAGCGCCGAGTCTCATCGCATAGGCATGGGAAACGAGGGACTTGAGGAGATTGGTTCTCGATTTTGACCCCAAGGAAGGCGTGCCTCCGGGAGTGAAACCAAGGATGAAGGTCGAGGGCCCCGTGCCCCCTGCGATGTCCTGTGCGCCTGCGATCTCCGCCGGCGAGATGCGATGCGTTCGCGTGCACGGAACGGAGGAGTGTACTTGTCACCTGCGTCTGAAGTCCCCATGCGCGTTGTCCGACGGCACTCCGGTTGTCCCCGTCGCGTCAGCACGTCAACCCCTCCGTCATCCATGGCTGAAAGGGCGTCAGCGATCGGCGTTTGGGCTTTTGATGACCGCAGATATGATATCGGACCGTTAGCAATTCGTCCGCTATGCCCCCTCGACTACGCGTCTATGTCGCTTCGCCCTACGGCTTCGCTGAAAGCTCGCAAGATTTCATGAGGAAGCTAGTCACCTTGATTCTGGATGAGGGCCTCGAACCGATTAACCCGTGGGATCTTACGGACACAAAGGAAATCCGCGCGGTGCAAGAGATGCGGAACCCCGAAGAAAGGCGCAGGGCATGGCAGACATTGAACACGAAAATCGGGGAACGAAACAGGGAGGGAATCGACTCCTGCGAGATCGTCTTGGCGTGCCTAGATGGCCCGGATGTAGATTCTGGAACCGCGAGCGAGGTCGGATACGCGTTCGGCAGAGGAAAGAAAGTCATCGGCTATCGCGGTGATTTTCGGATGAGCGGAGACAATGAAGCCTCAGTCGTCAACCTACAGGTCCAGTACTGGATCGACGCTAGCGGTGGGAGCATCGTCAGATCCTTTGGTGAGCTGCCCGAGCAGCTGCGAACACTCCGTCGCGACATGCCACCTCGGCCCGGGGCCCTGAAGCGGAGTTGACTCGCGAGTTTCGTGGTTCAGAACCATTCTTCTTCTTGCGATCCACGGCGCTCGTTTTGTCGCTGACTTTCGCGGAGCAGATTAGTCCTGGGATGGCGATAAGCCCGATTCCTAATCCAGTCTTCAGCGGGTTCCTCCCGACGGTTGAACAAGTTATCAAGAACCCCGACAAACTCGTCTACCTTCTGTGCGATCACCCGCAGGTCAATCGTCCGGTCACTGTCCTTCAAGCGGACGCGTGAGACTGAAGGAACCCAAGTCGCCCCATGGGGCCGAGCAAGCCCCAGCTCCTCGAGGCGCTGTAGGAGCATTGCCAATCGAGGAACGCACTCGCGTTCGATTTCCTCGGCTTCCTGGCGGAATTGCTCGAGCTCGGTCAAGATGCGACGGCTCTCCGGGTCCTGAGACGACCTTGTAGGGGCCGAGGCCAAGAACGAAACACCTCGGGCACGTGCGGTGACTCGCAAGCGATAGGAATTGACCCTTGCCCTCAGATAATACGCGCTCAAGACTGCCAAGAGGTTCTGGTAGCGCTTCCCGACGGCGTACCCCCTCGAGCGTAAGACAGCCATCGCAGCAAGACAAAGAAGCGCGTTGTCGGTTCCGTCTTTCAGGCAGGTCATATTCGAGGGGACGAGTAGATTCCTAGGAAGAACCTCCTCTTCACCTTCTTCCAGCAGCACAGCTGTAGCTTTTCGACGAAGGAAACGACGTTCGTACGCCCACAGGTTGCGGGCCAAGGACAAAACCACTATCGGAGAGTCGACCTCGCTGGGGGCGATGTTGTGCTTTCCAGCCGCTGCCCGGCTGAGGACCACCGAGTATGCGATATCGATCAGACTGTCGGTGGCTAGCGTCTGCAGAAGCTGGACGGCACTGTCCAATGCCTCGAGAGCTGGGCCGGCGTGCGCCTCTCGGACCGCGGCGAGGGCCCCAGAATTACGGACGGTCAGGGGCTGTTCTCCGCGTTCATTGGGATGAGGATTCCGAAGAATCCACTTGTGCCGCTCGAGGATTTGTGCATTCCCCTCCGGCTCGGGACCGAAGAGGTAGATTCTTACCAGAAGAGGGGTGGACTTGTTCCACACCCGAATTTCGAAGAGAGACTGGACCGAGATTAGGATCTTCGTGAAGGCGGTCGTTCCAATTACTCCTCCGGCAATGCAGGAAAAAACGAGGGCATAGAGTTCATGAAGATTGCTGACGACGAGTTTTCCCTGGTGGAGCGCCGACATGGCACGAACACGTTCGAGCGTTTCATCAGCGCGCGTGAACGCATCAGGCATTCGCTATCACCTTACTAAGCAGATCCCGGTGTCGTTTGTCAGGAATGCTCCAAAGCTGAGCACGTTTCCCCACCCCCCCCGTTTGAGAAGGATGGCGCCGTACGACGTGAGCCCTCGAGAGGCGAAACGCCTCGCCAAGTGATTTCAAGTACAAGCTGACAGTTCCCGCAGAGAGGCTTGTTTTCACACAGATTTGGGCTGTCGTGAGCTCTTCTCCGGATAACAACACTTCCAGCACCCGAACGGCTGCGCGTCGCTGGTTCATCAAGCGCTCGACAGCGCTCTCCAGTTCCACAAGCGTTCTCTCAGATCGGCTTTCTTCTTGGTGAAGGTCATATTCCCCGGCGTCCTTGAACTCCTGCTGGCATATCTTGTTCACCTGCTCTCGAATCTTCCAATTTTCAGTGTCGATGTACACGTACAGGACCTCCAGTTGCCGGTACCGCTCCCCGTACCGTTCGAGCGCTGCCTCTTTGAGTCCTTCATCCAGAAACTTGTGACCCTCCACTGGGAGGCGGAGGTAGTCCTTGGCCGGTGGCACAATCGGGTATCCGATCAGGGCGTTGCGCCCAGTAGCCTCGCGGAGTGTGTTGAGAAAGCGACCGGCCTCAGGAGGACTTCTCCGGAAGGCGTCGTAGTGTCGTTGCGCTTTTGGCCCAGTCACGTTAATCGAGAAGCACCTCTTGTACAACTGCCGATGTGCGAGGCGGGACGCAAGTTCTCTGCCCCGGAGTGCATCGGAGTCGCTTTTCACCCATAGTGAATCGCCGTGTGCAAGGGCATGGAGGAGCTCGTCATCGCCTAGCACATAAAGCGCTGGGAACGCGTCGCCTTTCAAAGTCAATCGAACTGCGTCAATGAGCATGGCATTGGCCGCCATCACCGCGTGATGAAGATAGGCATGACGGAACAGATACCACCGGCCCTTGATTACGTCCTCAACCGCACTGAGAATGATTTGATTGTCGCGCACGACGAGTCGGTCCGTGCCGTCTCTTTCTTCCAGCATGAATCCGCTGTAGATGGCGTCGTCATACGAGGCGCTAGGAAAGCCGAGGAAAGCGCTGTCACGTCGGATATAGTCCAAATTGTCCGCGTCGACGATCCCAGAGACTAGCTCGCTGAGACCAGGTCGCTTATTGCTGAGAATCGCGCCAACTTCGGAGCGGGTATCCTGATCGAGAACATCCGCGACGAACCGGACGCTTTCCAATTCCCTCGGGTTCGCGCTGCTGAACTTGCTCCAGTAGTCCTGTATTCTACCATCCAAGACGAACTGCGTCACATCCTCATGAAGGGGCATGAATTCCGCGGTGAACGACGGCTCAAGTACGTGGGCGAAGCAACTATGGGCCACATCGTGCAGCAAGGCGGCGAGCCCCAAGAGCCGCTCCTTCTCACGTGAATACGGAAGATTGCTCTCCTTGATAACTCTCCGGGTCGCATGGAGCACTCCGATGCTGTGAGCGAGGCGTGAATGAGTAGCTCCCGGGTACACCAGGTACACCAGGTGGAGCTGACGCAGGCGGTTCAAACGCTGCATCTCAACGGTCTCGAGAACCTCGTATTCCTCCTCCGTGAGCGCCACGTCGCCATGCACGGGATCTCGAACGTACTGCATTCCAGGAGCCCTATAGGCGTCCTCATGGTATTAAACTTTCTCGAAATTATGAGTACTATCTTTGAGAAATGCGTCAAAGTTCATGGGATTGTCTGGAGGCAAGCGATGCCCATTTCAACCATTAAAACAGGATCCATGCAGGCTCTGAGCGTGAGGAGATCCGACGCCAATATGGCAAGTTTTGATGACGTGACCCCTGTTTATCTTTGAATTAGTCGCAAGACTTATCCCGGTGTGGAGCCATGACACGGGCGAATGAAGTCGGCTGGCATGCGACGGCTCCTACAACGCTACATGCGCACACCCGCAGGCTCGCAGACCTTACGTTTCCTCGAAGAGGTCCCTCTCCTCACGGCCTTCGCACTTATGATCCTGGCTACTCGAATCCTCTTGGAGCCCATGATCCCCACTGACTTCCCTCAGATCAAGATTGCGCTCTGGCTGCTGACCTGGATCGCCTACCTGTTGGCAGTCGCGAAAATCGTTAAGCTTGGCGTGAAAGACCTGCTCGGGGCTGGAACGGCGTAGAAGTCGAGGATCTGGCGGCGGTGGAGCGCCCGTCCTCCGCGCGAGGTTTACCCACCGCCGTCCCGTGTCACTCTTTGGGGACGCCCAAGTTGTCAACGACATTCGGGTCTGGATCGGGCTAACTCTTCGTGTTCCTCACATCTTGCCTTTACCCGCTGATAATTCGGTACAGGCTCCAAGACCGCCATGACAAAATCCACTTTCTCAGAGACCCAGGGCTGGCCAAGACCTCGAACGGCTCTGGCGGCGAGATGGACAGGCGGCTGAGCGACGGTCCTCGCGACCTCTGTCTCTGCACCATCAAGGCTGAGGGCGGTCGATGAGAAGCCTAATCTTTTCGCGCTAGTGGGACACGCCGAGTCCCCACGAGCGCGCGGAACCTGAGCAACGGGGTTCCTCAAGCCCTCCTGAGCACCACGTCGCCCTTGTCGTTGACAAAGTAGACGATCGTGTCTCCGATTTCGAGCCCCTCTTGCGACCTCTTGTCGAGCAATTCCCTCACGTCCTTGAGGAGGGCAATCTTCCAACCTGCAGTCACCTTGGTCGTTCCCAGAATCCGCTCGGCCATAAGGGAGGTTCCGGGCCGAAAGAGACTCAAAAGGTATTTCCGGCCTTGGGACAATTTAGGTCTTGAGGCCTAAAAAGGTCTGGAGGTTTGGAACGATGGAATCCGACACGCCAGAATGCGGGATTTGCGGTCAGCCCCTTCTGCAGCCCGGGGAAGCGGATCGGCACAGAATCATTCATCTCGTTCCTGCTAGCCTAGCCGCGCCGCCGCATTGCGATCACCCCCCAATCTTCGTGCTCCTGTGGCAGGGACTTGTCGAGATCGTTCCCCTCGTGGTCGACACCACGTCCAGGCGCGTGCCCAAGATACCGTGGGCCTCGGACACGTTGCCCATCCCTGTGAGGAGGGTAATCGAGGTGCAGAACCTCAAGGATTCAAGGAGCGACGGACCGCACTATCCCCGGACCCTGGAGGGAGCGGGGGCCCTTGATCGCCTCTATCACCGGCTCGGCGGACCCAAGGCCCCACTGGAGACGGTTCCTGAGAAGAGGGGCCCCGGATTGCCTCCCTCGGACTGCACATGCCCGATCTGCGGCTTTGCGGTCCCGTTCAACCGCAAGGTCTGCCCGGGTTGCGGCGAGCCGTTCGAAGTCCCCAAGTCCGGCTATCGGGATGCAGTTGACTACGGCGACTACCCGAGCGACGATACTGACAGAGGAGAAGGCAACTGATGAGGGAGGCCACGAAAGGGGGGCTGACAATCGAGGCCGGAAGGCGATCACGGACGTGGTCGGCTCCACCGGGACGGAGCAGGGCACGGTCCCCTGGCCGCGAACAAGCCTTGAGACGAACCGCTTGGCGGACATCGTGTTGACCCGTGCGGAATGCTTCCCCGCGACGTTCCGCCCTTCCGGGAGGGAGCAAAGCCCCCCCGCGGGCCTGTCGGATTACAGGTGCATTCCGCACACGGCGCGAGGGACGGGGACAGGTTGGCCGGGGCGACCCTCGCGCGCACGCGCGCGCGCGAGGGATCGATTAAAATCGAACCCCCCCGTATCTCCCTCATACATTTAGACGATCGATTAAAATCGTCTGGTTCTTTAAAACTAATTCTTCCGGCGCATGATGGAGGCCCCGAAAAACCTTGGGGCCTTGGAACGGAAGCCCTTCAAAGACCCAACCCATGGGATAGGGCTTCTTGACCGGGAGAGACGCGGAAAGCCCGAAGCACTGTAAGGGACGCGCCGATGAGACCCGGCCCCATGCGCAACAGGGGACCGACTCTCCGGACTGAGCCGGGGTCAGCGAAGGAGCCCAACCCGGAGCGCTAGGAAGGCCGGCGAGAGCCGATGGAGAGTGACTAACCCACGAGTTGGGGACTCGGGACACCAACCCTACGGTGGCGGGAATCCGTGCGAAGGCACGGACCGGCCTCGTAGAACCCGCCTCGCGAGAGGTGTGGGAACGCCAACAGTACCCTACGGTGCAGGCAAGGTCGTGAGGAGCCCTAAAATGGCGTCGATCCACGGCCGAGTACGTGAGGGAGAGACACTCCGGCGAGCCCTTCCGAAAGGGCGATGACGCGGAGAGAGGAACGGATCAGGAGGCTACGCCGGGAGGCGGACCACCGTTCGGGAGGTGAAAAACCGATGGTCTACACGCCGGAGATGCGGACGCAGGTCCGCGCGAAGGCCGTGGTGGTGGCCTCGGGCGGCTTCGAGGCCAATATCCCGTGGCTCCGGGAGTACTGGGGAGACGCCGCCGACAACTTCGTGATTCGCGGCACCCCGTACAACCGGGGCGGACTGCTGAAGGACCTGCTCGGACACGGGGCCAGGCCGGTCGGCGACCCGCGCGAGTTCCACGCGGTGGCGGTCGACGCCCGCGCGCCGAAGTTCGACGGCGGGATCGTCACGCGTCTGGACAGCGTGCCGTTCGGCATCGTCGTCAATCGTGATGCCTGCCGGTTCTACGATGAGGGGGAAGACTTCTGGCCCAAGCGCTACGCGATCTGGGGCGGGCTCATCGCGAGACAGCCGGGCCAGATCGCCTACTCGATCGTCGATGCCAGGGGAGCGGGGAGGTTCATGCCGTCCGTCTTCCCGCCGCTGGAGGCCGGATCACTCGCCGATCTGGCGGGCGCGCTGCGCCTCGACCCGGAGGCGCTCGTGGCCACCGTCGAGGCATTCAACCGGGCTGTCCGGCCCGGGTCCTTCGACCCCTCGCGGCTGGACGACTGCCGGACGGAGGGCCTTCATCCGCCCAAGAGCCACTGGGCGCTGCCGGTGGACCAGCCGCCGTTCTGGGCCTATCCCTTGCGGCCGGGGATCACCTTCACCTACCTCGGGGTCACCGTGAACCGGCACGCGCAGGTCGTCCTGCAGGATGGTCGGCCGGCGCCGAATCTCTTCGCGGCCGGAGAGGTGATGGCCGGGAACATCCTCGGGCGCGGGTACCTCGCGGGATTCGGGCTCACGATCGGCACGGTGTTCGGCAGGATCGCGGGCAGGGAGGCTGCCCGGCATGCCAGCCGCTGAGCTCATCAAGGAAGCCGAGCGGCAGATGGTCATCTGCAACGCCTGCCGCTACTGCGAAGGGTTCTGCGCCGTGTTTCCCGCGATGGAGCTGCGGCGGACCTTTGCCGCCCGGGACCTGACGTATCTCGCCAACCTCTGTTTCGACTGCCGCGACTGCTACTACGCGTGCCAGTACGCGCCGCCGCACGAGTTCGCGGTCAATGTCCCCAAGGTCTTCGCCGAGCTCCGAGTGGAGACGTACCGGGGCTACAGCTGGCCCCGAGTGCTCTCCGGTCTGTACCGGCGCAGCGGCCTGGCGGGCGGCCTCATCGGCGCCGTGTCCGTGGCCGTCGTCCTGCTCCTGGTCCTCGCCCTGCGGGGGCCCGGGTTGCTGTTCTCGACCCACGTCGGGCCGGGCGCCTTCTACGCGGTGGTCCCATACGCGGCGATGGTCCTGCCGGCCCTGGCGATCACGCTCTATGGTCTGGCGGTGCTGCTGGGCGGGGTGATCCGTTTCTGGCGCGACACGCACGGGAGCGCGGGCGAGATGCTCGACGCGCGGGCCTTCCTGCGCGCGACGGCGGATGCCTTCAGCCTGCGCTACCTGGGGGGGGGCGGGGCGGGCTGCAACTATCCGGACGAGGGTTTCTCTCACGCTCGACGGTGGCTGCACCACCTCGTCTTCTACGGCTTCCTGCTGGATCTGGCGGCGACGACGGTGGCCGCCATCTACGACCACTTCCTGGGCTGGCCGGCGCCGTATCCGCTCCTGAGCGCCCCCGTCGTCCTGGGCACCCTCGGGGGGGTCATGCTCGTGATCGGGACCGTCGGCCTCCTGTACCTCAAGTGGCAGAGCGACCCGGTGCCGGCGGAACGGCGGATGGCGCGCATGGACGTGGCCTTCCTGCTGGCCCTGCTCCTGACCAGCGTGACCGGACTCCTGCTGCTCGCCCTGCGCGAGACGCCGGCCATGGGAACGCTGCTCGCGATTCACCTCGGCATGGTCGCCGCCCTGTTCATCGCCCTGCCGTACGGCAAGTTCGCGCACCTGTTCTACCGCTACGCCGCGCTGATCCGGAACGCCATCGAGCAGGCACGCGCCTGAGCGCGGGCCGGTGTGATCGGGGGTGGCTCAGGGCTTGCCGTCGAGGGCGCGCCTGAGCTGATCCAGGTGGTTGTCGTCGTGCCACGCCATCAGGGCGACGAAGTCCTTGATCGTCATCCGACCGCGTGTGGCGTGGATGCCGCCCCGCTCCCACTTTTCGGGCGGCAGCCCGCGCAGGAAGGCGAGGCACTCCGCGCGCCGTGCCCGGAAGGCCGCCAGCGCCTCGGCGGCATCGTTGCGGAGATACTGGCGCTCGGTGGCCCAGCGGTCCGGCTGCACCGGGAGGAACCTGGGCTCGTCCATCTCCAGGATGGCCTGGAAGCGTCCCATGAACCCCTCCTCCGTGTCCCGCATGTGGCAGACGATCTCCTTCGGGGCCCAGTTCTTCTCGTCGGGCCGCCTGGAGAGGACGGTCTCCGGCACGCCCGTGGTGGCCGCTGTGAAGTCGTCCGCCGTCCGCTCCATGCGTGCGATCTGCTCCTCGATCGTTGCCATGCGCCGGCCTCCGTCGGTGACGAGTTGATGGAAGAGGTGCGACTCGCGCTGGTAGAAGCCCTGCGTGTGGAGCGAGTCGCCGAGTCTCAGCAGCGTGTAGTCGAGATGGTGCCCCATCTCGTGCAGCAGCGTCCGGAGAAATGTCCGGAACGCCACCACCCGTTTCTGCCGCGCCGTCCGCATCCAGAGCGTGATGAGCGGCGGCTGGCCGGGCCGGCGGGACGTCTCGTACAGGCCGTGCAGCTCGCCCCACTTCGCATGGGGCCGGGCCGCGAGCACCTGCACCCTCACCGGGGGCACCCCGAGGGTTGACGCGAGGCCCGCTGCGAGGCGCTGGGCGGCCTGCTCGGTCGGCGACCGTTCCTCGCCGCGGAGGGCTTCCGCCAGCTCCGCCACGAGGGGCCGGAGCGTCGGGGCCCGGGGCAGCGGGACGGCCGTGATCCCGTCGCTCCGGAGATAGATCGCCTGCTGCCGCCGGTTGAGCTTCCTGAAGTAGGCGAATGGCACCGGCCGTCAGCGGGCGCGCCCCTTGGGCAGGTAGCGCACATTGTCGAGGCCCTCGAAATCGGCGTCCTGTGTCCACAGCAACGCTTCGCAGTGCCGCGCGACGGCCAGGACCACGCTGTCGGCCAGGGGCAGCTTGTGGGCCACGCCGAGCCGGGCCGCTCTGATCGCGATGGCGGCATCCATCGGCTGGACCTGTCCCTGCTGCATGAGCGCGACGGCCTGGAGCGCGGCCCCCTCCCCCTTCTGCTGCAGGACCCGTTTGAACACTTCCAGGAGACAGATCGTCGGGACGACGAGCCGGCTCGAATCCTCGATGGCGGTCGCGAAGAAGCCGGCGCCAGGGCCATTGGCGAAGTACTCGAGCCAGGCCGACGAATCCACGACGTTCACACCCGGTCTCTCTCGCGCGGCACGGTCGTGTCGATGCCCCGGAGGAATCCCCTCATCTTCCGGATGGGCCGGAGCGGGATCAACTCGATGCGGTCCTCGTAGACGAGCGCGTGCACCTTCTGGCCGGGCACGAGCCCCAGGGACTTCCGGATGCCCCGGGGGATCACGACCTGGAATTTCGGCGAGATCGTCACCGTGTCCATGACGCCCTCCTCTGCTATCGATGCCGAAAACGTATGACGAGTGTACAACGATGAGCCAAACCGGGCAACGTCTGGACTCGGCGGCGGGGCCGGG
>Ga0209322_10002250_pt1 | contig 11058 bp, 14 predicted proteins | sample Rifsed19ft1_FD_184013 | JGI IMG/M metagenome (GOLD analysis project Ga0209322, IMG submission 184013) | Soil microbial communities from Rifle, Colorado, USA - sediment 19ft 1 (version 2) | ecosystem: Environmental > Terrestrial > Deep subsurface > Rock core/Sediment | place: Rifle, Colorado...
CCTTATTCCAGATCTCGCTCGGCCGCCTGCCGCTCACAATGTCTCAGGTACAGCTCGCAACAGGCATGCTCGGCCGTCGTACATAGCTCGCGAAACTCCTCGACGGTTACGACCCTCAGTCCCCCCTTACGTGAGGCCAAGCAGTAACCCTCGATCGCATACCGGCGATTCTGCTTGGCCCGCTGTAGATACGGGCACGACGGACGTTGCCTGTCCACCCCGCCCTCGACAGACGGCGCCTCCGGGTTCCAGTGCGTTTTCATCACCTTTCCTCCCCAGGCCGATGGCCTCGCCGATCCACGCCCAGAGATATTTCCGCCTGCCCACCCGGAAATACTTCAAGAAACCTCACCAGCCGTTCCACGGCCTCCGCGACAGTAAGCTGCTCGGTATCAAGCACGAGCTCGGGATGGAGGGGCGGCTCGTACATCTCATCGACGCCCGGGACGGTCGATCCTTCCCGACCCGCCTGCCCGTAAACATCCTGTGGGGCGAAGCTCCCGCGCCGATCCCTCGCCCGCTCCCGGCACTTGGCCAACGAGGCGCGCAGGTGGATCTCCGCGAAATGGGGGATCATGGCGCGGGCCAAGTCACGAAACCGCCGCCTGTGGCCGGTCGCATCGATGATCACCCTGACACCTTCCTCATAGAGCAGCAGTGCCATATAGGCCAGGGCGCGGTACACCACCTCGCGTTCCTCCGAGGTATAGCGCGGCGACGGCGTCACCACTCTTCGGATCTCGTCGAGCTCCAACACCCGCACCCGCAGGCCGCTCGCCTTCAGGCGCGCAGCGGCCTCACGTGCCACGCTGCTCTTGCCGCTACCCGGAAGTCCTGTGAGCCAGGCGACCCATACCATGACGACATCGTTCATGCCAGATAGCGATTGAGATCCCTGTAGTCAAACTGCTCGACTCGGAGCATCGCCTGCACGAATCGAAAGAGCTTCAGCCGCACCTCTTCCGAGAGGTTGGGATACCAGACCGGGCTGGCAATGACCAAGGCGCGGAAGACATAAAACGGGGGGATCACCTGGTTCAGCTCCTGATCTTGGGTCCGATCAAGGTAGTCGCCGTAGAATCGATCGTACAGCTCCGTGAACGGCCCCTCCATTTTGCCGCACCGCAGCAGCGAGAAGAAAATATAGTTGATGCTGAGGGCCGCGACATCATCGGCCGGCTCCCCCCATTCTCCCCGGCTCCGATCGAGCAACGTGAAGTCGGTCCCCTCCCGGAAGAGGATGTTCCAGGGGTGAAAGTCGCCGTGGACGATGCTGAGGCGCTTCACCTTCTCCTTCAGGTGATGCCGCCAGGCGAGACAGCCGGCCTCGACAAGGTACTGTTGCTTGGCCGGGAGCAACGGGTAATCCGCCGGGTAGCCATCCAGGATCCCCATGATCCCTTCTCCGTGGCCGAGCAGATCGCGAGTCCGTCGGAAGTAGAGCTGCACGTCGTGACCTTTCCGCACATGGATCTTTGCTTGCACGATGTGGGCGCGGGCCGGTACGGGTTCGCGACTCAACACCGGTCCGATGAGCTGGGCCGCCTCGTCGAGGCGATTGACCTCGGCGAGGACGAAAGCCGCTTCAACCTGCACAGAGACATCAGAGGCCATGAGCTCGGCTGCCCTGGCCAGCTCGCGCGCCGCATCGGAGAGCCAGCCTTTCTTCTTGTAGAGGAGGCCCAGTTGGTAGCGGACCGGGCCGAATTTGCCGTCGGCCCGCTCCGCGTTGCGGAACTCCAGGATCGCCTCGGCGATCTTGCCTTCGGAGACGTACTTCATGCCCCGTGTGTAGTGCTTGTCCCGCCGCTGCTCCGGTGTCTGGGAGCAGCCGGCGCTCATCGTCGCCACCAGGGCGACCAACGTCAGGATCGCCGGAAGCCGCCAGGTCCCCGTTCCATACCGATGCATGGCTCGTTCTCCCTTCAGCGCTGGCACGTCGCCACCTGCGCTCTAATCAGTCCGTTATGGGTCCGACAACGACATTTTTCTTCTCGTCGTGGAGCCCATCTACGAGGTTGCCGGTTTCCACTTTCCGGTTCCGGGTTGCAACCAGCGGCGCTCCTATCTCGCGAGGGTGGGGCCTGGCCGGGCGGGGGCGCCTGAGGCGCGGCGGGCGACTGCGCGGGAGGCATGCCCCCCGGAGGCGGCGCCGCGGGATACGTCCCCGGCGGGGCCTGCGGGTACATCGGCGTGTGCTGCATCATCCGGAACTGCTCCTCCATGTAGGCCCCCTGGTCGACCCGCGTGACGCTCGTCCGCGCGAGGCGGTCCGCGTAGCGCTGCCGGGGGTCCCCGTGGGTCACCCCGCCGACGAGGAGGTCGAGGAGCAGGAGGATCCCGTGGATCTTTGTGATGTTCCGGATCAGGGCGCGGGACGCGTCCATGGGCCCGTCGATCGCGACGACGCGGAGGGAGAGGAGCTTCTTCCCGATCGTCGCGCCAATCGAGGCCTCGAGCAAGGTGTAGTAGAGCAGGGCGATGACGCCCCAGAGGAGGCTCCACGCCCACCAGTTCACCCAGAGGAACGGGAAGGGCAAGGCGAAGATGGCGGACGCGAGTCCCAGGAGAAGGCCGTCCACGATGGCCGCGACGAACCGTCGGAACCAGTGTTCTTGCAGGGCGGCGTTGTGGCCGATGAGGTCAAGGGCCGTGGTCAATGAGCGCACGCTCCGGGCGGCGCGATAGGGGTGCCCCCCTCATAAATATATGGGGGAGGAAATCAACATGCCCGCGGGAATCACGAGGGCGTCTCGGGGCGGCTCTCCGTCGGCGGGAGCTCCTCCTCGACCCGCGAGGACCGCGCGAGGAACTCGCCGGGGACCTCCTTCGACGTGTACACGGTCTTCCCCGCCTTGTGGATCACGACGCCGGATTCGCGCGCGGCCTTGGCGTTGACCTCGAGGATCAGGGGGTTGTCGCTGCGCACCCGCCCGGCCTCCATCGCGGCTTCGAACGATAGGCTCAGGTGGACCATCTTCCGGTCCGCGGGCCGGAGCCCTGCCTCGAGGAGGACATGGAGTTCCTCGTTCGTCGTCGGGTAGAACAGGACGTCGGGGATGCCTTCCGTCGGCAGGTCGAGGTCCACGTCGAGGGAGTGCCCATACGTCGCGCGGACCTTCCCGTCCAGGAACTGGTAGCGGCCTTTCGGGTCCGTCTCCACGAGCCCGACGATGTGGTGGGGTCGGAGGAAGCGGAAGCGCTTGTTCCGGATCTGGACCGCCGTGATGAAGTCCCGGAGGTCCACCCAGCCGTGCCCGTCCATCTCGAGCCCGTACCTTTCGGGGAAGTGGCGCAGGACGCCCGCCATCGTCCGCCCGAGGAGCTCGACCTCTTGGTCGTTGAGGAGGAACTTCGCTTCGCTCCCGCAGACCGGGCAGTACTCGTCCCGGAAGTAGCCGTGAGAACGACACTCCTTCAGCAATGGAGTCCCTCCCGACTCGCGTTGGTATAAGGCGTCCCGTTATGAACCTTTGTCCCCTTCACGGGGCGCGAGGTCCGCCTCGTGGACGACCTCGAGCCCGAGGGCCCCGAGCCGCTCTTCCCACGCGCGGGCCCCGGCCTTCGACAGGCTCTTGCGATGCACATACGCGAGGGTCGCGCCCGGCGACGTGGCCCGGGCCTCCCCGAGGACGGCGGGGTCCATCCCCTCGAGCGCGTACGCGGGAAGGAGGTGCCCGAACGTGACCCGGCGTCCGAGGGCGACGTCCGTGTGGCGCGGGACGTAGTGCCCGCCCCCGAGGCCGATCGCGACGGGGCCGCCCGCGGGCTCGAGGGCGAGGAGGGTCCGCGCGATGGCCCGTGACGCCTCGACGTCGGCCCACTCCCGCTCCGTGCTCCCCTGCTCGATGTAGAACGTCGGCGCGCCGACGAGGGGCCCGTGGTGGGTCGCCTCGAACGTGACCGCGTACGGGAGGCCCTTCGCCTCGTCCCGGAGGCGGCGGAGGGCCGCCGTCATCCAGGGGGGCGCGGCGGGCGCGAACCTCCCGGGAACCCCGCCGAAGTCCGCCCCGCGCGGGTTCCCGACGGGATGGACCGTGAGGCTCGGCTCCCGGCTCGCCGACTTGTGCTTCGACAGATATACGACGAGCTCGGGCCGCGCCCCGAAGTGGGCCTCGAGGTCCCGGTCGAGGAAGTCCCGGTAGAGGTGATGCTCCGCGATCGTGACGAGCCGCACGTCCCCGCGCCGCCAGGCGGTTCCCGCCCCGAACGGGCCGTCGTCCGTCCACGTCCCGAGGGCGAGGAGGGCGTCCCGCTGGAGGAGGCTCGCCTCGTCCGCCCCGGAGGCCACGAAGGCGCGCATCCGTCGCGGGGATGCGCGTCCTCCCTCTTGGCCCCTTCCTCCGGCGCCGGCGCACAAACTTTATCTCCGGCCCCCGGTTCCGAGCGGCCCGAGACCATGCCCCAGGTCACGTTCCTCGCCTCCCTCCAGGACTATCAGGCGAACCGGGTCCGCGAGATTGCGGACCGCCTGCGGCGGGACCGGCCGGACGTCTCCGTCGACGTGAAGGACCCCGAGGCGAGCCGGCCCCAGCTTGAGAAGCTCAAGCTCAAGTTCGGACCCGCGGTCCTCGTCGACGGCCGGCTCGAGTTCGTGGGGATCCCGCGGTACCGGATGCTCGCGGAGCGGATCGCGAAGTCGGCCGCCCGGTCCGCGGCGCCCGCGCGCCCGCCGGAGGCCGCGGGGCCGAAGGCCTAGGCCGTCTCGTCCCCGGGACGCATTCCCATCGGAACGGGGTCGGCCGTCCCCGCATCTCCGCGAAAACTATAATACGGCGGCGGCCCATCAATTCCTCTCGGTGGACCGCAGGGGTCCCCGGGTTCCCTGGGAACCGTGCGAGGGATCCGGGCCGGGTGATCGGGCATGAGCGCGGAGGACGAGTTCGAGGAGATGCGCCGCGCCCTCCACCGGATGCTCAAGGACGCGTTCGAGGGGAAGCTCGGCGTGTTCCGCGAGCCGTTCATCTTCGGCTTCACGACCCGGAGCCGCGAGGCCCGCGCGGAATCCCCCCGGCCCGTCGTCGACCAGGCGATGGACGCGAAGGATCCCCTCGCGGACGTCATCCTCACGGAGTCCGCGATCTTCGTGACCGCAGAGATGCCCGGGGTCACGGAGGGCCAGCTCCGGATCCATGCGTCGGGCGGGCGCCTCGTGCTCGAGGGGGACGGGGACCGGCGCTTCTACTCCTCGATCGAACTCCCCGCGGACGCGGACCACGATACGCTGAAGTACACGTTCCGGCATGGCGTCCTCGATATCGTCATCGCGCGGCGCAGGCCCGCGAGCCCCTTGTGAGGGGGGGCCGCGGGGCGCCCGGGAGGTGACGAGGCATCCCGTCCGTTCGCAAGGTCGACCAGAAGCTGCGTCGTCTCCAGAGGATCGAGGCATCCTACCGGACGGCGATCAAGCGCGCCCTCGAGCAGTCGAAGCTCGACACCGTGGACCCCGTGAAGGCGAAGGCGCGGTTCGAGAAGGCCCGCGAGAAGTACGAGCGGAAGATCCACCGCCTCATGCCCAAGATCAAGGCCCTCACGGACCTCCGCGCGGAACTCAAGGGCGACCGGGTCGCGAAGGGCTAAGTGCCCGCGCGCCTTGCCGAGCCCCATGGGCGAGGTCGACGACGACGCGCGCCGGAAGGACCTCGCCGCCCTCGGGGACCGGGTCCGGGCGTGCACCCTCTGCCGGCTCCACGAGGGCCGCGCCCACGCGGTCCCCGGGGAGGGTCCCCTGGACCCGCCCGTCCTCCTCGTTGGGGAGGCCCCGGGCCGGGAGGAGGACGCCTCGGGCCGCCCGTTCGTCGGGGCCGCGGGCCGGGTGCTCGACAAGGCCCTCCGCGCCGCGGGACTCCCGCGGGACGCCGTCTTCGTGACGAACGTCGTGAAGTGCCGGCCCCCGGGGAACCGGGCGCCGAAGGCGGACGAGATGGAGGCGTGTCGCCCCTACCTCCTGGCCCAGATCGAGCTCGTCCGCCCGCGCATCCTCGTGACCCTCGGGACGTCAGGTCTCCGGAGCCTCCTGGGCCCGGGGCCGGACCTCAAGGCGGTCCGCGCGAAGGCCCTCCGCCTCGGGGAGACGCCCCTCGTCCCGACGTACCATCCCGCGGCGGTCTTGTACAACCGGACGCTCGAGCGGGGCCTGACCGCGGACCTTCGAAAGGTCGCGCGCATGCTCACGCCCGAGAAGCCGCGGGTGCGGAGCGAGAGCCCCCGGAAGGGGAAGCCGTCCCGGATGACGATCTCGAGTGGCGGGATCGTCGTGGATCCCGAGGGGCGGATCCTCCTCCTGAAGCGGGCCGACGAGGACATCTGGTGCCTCCCGAAGGGGACCGTCGAGGAAGGGGAGAGCCTCGAGGCGACCGCGGTCCGTGAGATCCAGGAGGAGACGGGCCTCCGGGTCAAGCTCCTCCGTCCCCTCCTCACGATCCACTACGGATACTACTGGCCCCCGGGGGACATGAACTACGACAAGACGGTCGCGTACTTCCTCGCGGAGCCCGTGGGCGGTCGGCTGAAGCTCGAAGGCGGCTTCGACGCGAGCCGTTGGGCCTCCCGGCGAGAGGCCCTCCGCCTCCTGCACTGGAAGAACGATCGGGACGTCGTGACGAAGGCGTTCGAGATCCTCGAGGCGTCCCGCGGCTAGCCGAAGAACTCGCGGACCCGCTCGAGGGGCCACGCATTGACGATGTCGTCGGGCGTGAGCCACGCGCGCCTCGCCGTGGCCACGGCGAGGGCCATCGCGTCGAGCTCGGCGCTCGCATGGCTGTCCGTGTCGAGGACGAGCCGGCAGCCCGCCTTCTTCGCTTCCCGCGCGAGCCGGCCGTCCAGGTCCATCCGGTTCGGGTACCCGTTGACCTCGACCGCGGTGCCCGCCCTCGAACAGGCCGCGAAGACCTCTGCGAGGTCCACGTCGATCGGGTCGCGTCTCCCGATGAGCCGCGTCGTCGGGTGGCCGAGGACGTCCACGTGAGGGTTCTCCACGGCGGCCACGAGGCGGGCCGTCATCTCCTTCCGCGGGAGGGTGAACTTCGAGTGGACGGAGGCGAGGACGAAGTCGAACTCCCGGAGGGCCTCGTCCGGATAGTCCATCGCACCGCCGTCGAGGATGTCGCACTCCGTCCCGAGGAGGACCGTGAGGCCCGGGGACCGGGCGTTGATCTCCCGCACGGGGTCCCTCCGGGCGAGGGCCCGGTCCGCGGTGAGGCCGAAGGCCACCGTCGCAGACACGGAGTGGTCCGAGATCCCGACGTACGCGTAGCCGCGCCTCCGGGCCGCGTCGACCATGGCCTCGAGGGGTTCCGTCCCGTCCGTCGCGTCCGTGTGGACGTGGATATCGCCCTTGACGTCGGAGCCCTTGAGGGGCTTCGGCAGGGCCCCCTCCCGCGCGAGCTCGATCTCCCCCTCGTCCTCCCGCATCTCGGGCGGGATCCAGGGGAGCCCGAGGGCCGCGTACACCCCTTCCTCGGTCTCCCCCGCGACGGGCTCCTCCCCGCGGAAGACCCCGTACTCGTTGAGCTTGAGTCCCATGGACTGAGCGATGCCCCGGAGGTGGACGTTGTGGTCCTTGGAGCCCGTGAAGTACTGGAGCCCCGCCCCCCAGCTCCGGGCCTCGAGGATCCTCAGGTCGACCTGCACGGTCCGCGGCCTCTCGTCGACGTAGTCCGCGTATTCGAGGAGGACCGTCGCCTTCGTCTCCCCGGCCGCGACGACCTCGCGGACGCCGGGCATCGAGACGAAGGCGCGGCTCACGGCGGCCCGGTCCTTCGCGATCGCGAGGATGTCCACGTCCCCCACGGTCTCCCGCCCCCGACGGAAGCTCCCGGCGGCCTCCGCCCGCTCGACGGGGCTGTGGGTCCGCAGGTGGTCGAGAACCCGTGCGACGACGGCCCGCGCGTCCCACAGGAGGGCCCGGCTCTCCCCCTCCGCCCGCAGTTCGATCGCCCGGAGCAGGTTCGCCTCCGTCTTCTCCCCGAACCCCTTGAGCCTCCGGAGCCGTCGGGACGTGACGGCCTGCCGCAGGGTCTCGACGTCCGCGATCCCGAGATCCTGCCAGAGGACGCGGACCTTCTTCGGACCGAGCCCGCGGATCGAGAGGAGGTCGAGGAGGCCCGACGGGAGCCGGGCGCGGAGCTCCCCGTGGAACCCCACGGCCCCCGTCTCGACGAACTCCCTGATCTTGTCCGCGAGGGCGCTCCCGATGCCGGGGATCTCGGAGAGCCGGCCCGCGGCCACGAGCCCGGCGACATCCTCCGTGAGCCCCTCGATCGCCCGGGACGCCCGCGCGTAGGAGAGGGCCCGGAACGGGTCCTCCCCGAGGATGTCGAGCATGTCCGCGATCTCGCGGAACAGGTTCGCGAGGGCCTGGTTCGTCACGGCCCTCCGGCGAAGGCCCGGGCCCGCCATTAGGGTTTCGCGGCGGGCGGGGTCATCCTCACGCGTGATTATCCTGCACAAGCTTTCTATAGAGGGCCCCGCTGTTTCGGCCCCGATGACGACGCCGAAGAAGGAAGGGAGGCTCCCCCTCGAGATCATCGAGTTCTTCAACCAGCCCGGCGGGCACTCCCTCATCGTGAAGGGCCCCGCGGGGACGGGGAAGACGACGTTCGCCCTGCAGCTCACGGAGGAGCTGGGGGAGGTCGCCGCGTCCCACTACCTGAGCGCGCGCGTGTCCGACGAGTCTCTCTTCAACCAGTTCGCCTGGCTCCGGGAGCGCCTCAAGCCCTCGGGGCTCCAGACGGGCCTCAAGCCCTCGGCCGGGGGGACGAAGGTCACCCGGAGCGCCCTCGACCAGCTCGAGGGGAACATCGAGAAGGGGGAGGAGAGCGACGAGGAGCGGCCTGCGGACGAGGGCACGAGCGGGGCCGACGTCCGGGACGGCTTCATCGACATCACCCTCGGTTACGACCTGCCGGAGATCGAGGCCGCGTACGACTTCGTGAACGAGCGCCTCCCCTCGAGGTCCCTCGCCCTCATCGACTCCATCGACGCCCTCGCGGAGCACTACGGGATCACCGCGTCGAAGCTCATCAACGTCCTCCAGCGGGACCTCGTCGAAGGGAGCAAGCAGAACGTCGTGTACGTCCTCGAGGGAAGCGGGGAGACCCGCCTCGACTACCTGGGGGACGGGGTCCTGAGCCTCGCCTCCACGGAGCACGAGGGCCGCCGGCTCCGGGTCATGACGATCGAGAAGCTCCGGGGCCAGCAGGTCCGGCAGCACCGGTACCTCTACACCCTCGACGCAGGCCGGCTCACGGCCTTCAAGATCCCCCTGCGTTCGAAGACGGGGAAGCCGCAGCGATGGAGGCCCATCCCCGACCCCTCCAAGGAGGCCTTGAGCACGGGGATGGCCGCCCTCGACTCCCTGATCGGCGGGTTCGTCCCGGGCCGGGTCCTCGCGTTCGTGATCGCGAACGACGTGCCGTCGGACTACGTGGACGCGCTCCGGACCTCGATGATCTCCAACTTCGTGGCCCTGGGCCGCGGGGTCGCCCACGTCCCCCCGAGGAAGGGGACCGTCGACTACCTCCGGGAGATCGCGGTGCCGTACCTGGATCCGGTGGCGTTCGACGCCCACGTGAGGGTCTTCGAGACCGCGTCCCTCGGCGGGGCGGAGCAGTCCCCGAACGCTCTCCCCCTCGAAGGCCACCAGCCCGAGACGGACCTCAAGTGGTCGAACGTCGAGTACCGCCTGCCCCACTCGGGGCGCCCGTTCCTCGCCCTCATGGCCTTCGACACCCTCGAGAGCGTGTACGGGGAGAAGGTCCTCGAGCAGATGCCCGGGGTCCTCGCCTCCGTCCGCCGGGCTCGGGACGTCTTCGTGGGCTTCGCGACGCCGAAGAGCGTCTCGGCCCCGAAGCTCTCAAACCTCGCCTCCGTCGTCCTCCACGTGGACAGCATCCAGGGGTCCGTCGTCGTCTACGGGGAGAAGCCGTACACGGGCCTCTACAGCCTCTCGTTTGATCACGGCTCCGGAGTCCCCCAGGCCCAGCTCGTGCCGATCGTCTGAGCGGAAGGCCCTGCCGGCAACCCGGGACGCCCCGGGGAGAGGCCGCGGGCCCCGTTTCCTCCGGGCCGGGGCCGAGGAGGCCAGGAATATGCGAGTATCAAAACCGAGAACCGGAACGAAACGGAATTAACATTCAGACTGAATCGAATCGGCAATGCGAGAAAAGGACATCTCGCGCCTCCTCACGGACGAGTACGCGGAGCGCATCCTCGTCGCGACGCAGACGGAGCCCAGGTCCGTGCAGGAGATCAGCGACCGCTACAACATCCCGATCGCCGCCTGCTACCGGAAGATCCACGAGCTCGAGGAGGCGGGGTTCCTCAAGGTGGCGGAGATCGTCACGACGCCGAAAGGCAAGACGATGAAGCTGTACCGGTCCCTCCTGAAGTCCGCGGTCCTCGTCTACGAGGACGGGACCTTCCGGGTCAAGTTCGACTTCGACTACGAGAAGGACATCAACGGGAAGTGGATCGAGCTCAACAGCTCGAACGGGTCCTGAGGTCCGCCCGCGCGCGCGGTTTCCGCGCGCGTTGATAATCACGCGCGAGACCCAGTTGCTCGCGTGATAATCACGGCCGATAGCTTAAATACGGCCCGGAGGCATCGAGCCGGCACAAAGGCTGCGGGGTCCGACCGTGGAGGACAACAACGGACACACGGAAGACATCCAGGGCGAATCGAAGCTGCTCTCGCCCCTCGAGGCATCCCAGCTTCTGACGGACGAGTACAGCGCGAAGATCCTCCTCGCGACGTACAAGAGGAAGATCTCGGCCCAGGAGATCAGCCAGCGTTACGGAATCCCCATCGCGGCTTGCTACCGCAAGATCCGCATCCTCGAGGAGGTCGGGCTCATCCAATGCGTGGAGCGGATCCTGACCCAGAAAGGGAAGCGGAAGAATCTCTACACATCGTGCCTCCGGAACGCCTACATCTTCTTCGAGAACGGGAAGCTCCGCGCCCGCTTCCAGCTCGCCACCGGCCAGGTCAAGGACTTCGGCGGCGACTGGAACGGCATGGACCTGCTCCGCCAGTGAACGTCCCCGCCCCCTTCCCGA
>Ga0209322_10002251_pt1 | contig 11058 bp, 12 predicted proteins | sample Rifsed19ft1_FD_184013 | JGI IMG/M metagenome (GOLD analysis project Ga0209322, IMG submission 184013) | Soil microbial communities from Rifle, Colorado, USA - sediment 19ft 1 (version 2) | ecosystem: Environmental > Terrestrial > Deep subsurface > Rock core/Sediment | place: Rifle, Colorado...
GAAGGGCGTGGCGACCGCGAAGCGTCCCACCTGCCGAAGCGTAGCGAAGGTGTGCACGCGGTGTTAGACGGCGACTTTACTTATGATGGTCTTCCTGGTATTCGGCTCTTAATCAGCCCTGGTATTGTTCATCGTTAACCTTGACTGCTGCGGAGACCAAAATGCAACCAAAGAACATATTTTTTCGCTCAGCGACCAGTCATCTGCTTCAGGTTTTCGGGATACCGCTCCCCTTGTACCGTGATCTTTGAAATGGCACTTTTGATCTCCTGAAGATCGTCAGGCTTGAGTTCGACGGCAAGTGCGCCGATATTCTCATCCAGGCGCTCGAGTTTCCGGCTGCCCGGGATGGGAACAATCCACGGCTTCTGAGCGAGCAGCCAGGCGAGCGCGATCTGAGCCGGTGTCGCTCCCTTCTGTTCTCCGATCCTGGCAAGCAGATCAATTACCACCCGGTTTGCTTTCCGCGCCTCCGGCGTATAGCGAGGGCTCTTGCTGCGGATATCAGAGCTGGCGAAGGTCGTGTTTTCGTCAACCTTTCCCGTAAGATAGCCCCTGCCTAGTGGGCTGAACGGCACGAAGCCGATGCCGAGTTCCTCGCACATAGGCAGCACTTCCTCTTCAGGGGTTCTCCACCACAGCGAGTATTCGCTCTGGATTGCCGTGACTGGCTGGACTGCGTGGGCGCGCCGAATCGTTTGTGCTCCTGCTTCAGAAAGGCCGAAGTGCTTAACCTTGCCCTCCTGAATCAGTTCCTTGACTGCTCCTGCCACGTCTTCGATGGGCACGTCCGGGTCAACCCGGTGTTGATAGAACAGATCGATGGCATCAACCTTGAGTCGCTTGAGCGAGGCCTCGGCGACCTGCTTGATGTGCTCTGGACGGCTATTCAGACTTGTCCAGCCGGGACTTCCATCGAGATTGGGTTGGAACCCGAACTTGGTGGCGATCACCACTTGTCCGCGGAAAGGAGAAAGCGCTTCACCAAGGAGTTCTTCGTTGGTGAATGGACCATAGACTTCAGCCGTATCGAAGAAGGTGATGCCACGGTCAACCGCCGCGTGAAGAAAAGAGATCATCTCTTGTTTGTCGGGAATCGGGCTTTCATCATGGCTCATTCTCATGCAACCGAGCCCGAGCGCCGAGACTTCTAAATTGCTGTTTCCAAGTTTACGCTTTTGCATTTTCTCAACTCCTATCTCTTTGTTATCGGACTATATCTGGGAATTGATTTTCAACAAATCTCTTTACTCTTCCACCATTAATTCCTCTATTTGAAGGATTTCTTTCTCTGCCTTCAAAACAGCATTTTCATATACTTCAATTTTGTGGTTCAACAAGTCTAGTGTTTTTTGCATTTCCTGCATTCTCGTCATAAGCAGTTCTCGTTGCTCTTTCAAAATTTCTTTCCTGGCTTCAATGGTCTGGTCACCCTGTTGAACCAGTTTGAAATACTCGATCAACACTTCGATGGGAAGCCCAGCGCTCCTCATGCACTTAATGAATTCAACCCGCCGCACATCGAGTTCGCTGTAATCCCTGATCCCGCTTCCGTTTCGATTGACGGGTGGGATGAGCCCAATCCGTTCGTAGTAACGCAGCGTATCCAACGAAATACCAAATTGTTCACTTACTTCTGAGATCTTCATATGTTCACCTCGAAGAATAGTGTACCACCTGGAGTTAACTCCAAGTCAAGGGTTTTCCTGGTGAAAAAGGCAGCGGGGTTTGAAAGTAAATGTAATCGTGGTAAAGTCCCCCAATAATGGTATTGCGATGTAATCCCAAGAGAACACCGTTTTTGGCGGTTTATTCGCCACCAAAAGAAAAGAAATTTGCTAAAATAGAGGCATATTTACCCGGATATCCACTATTTTGCATGTTGGAATGTCATGAATACCTATACCGCCACTGCTCAAACATTTTCTAATACTGCGTTCATCAAATTTACATTGGCAAAACTCGGTCGAACTAACCACAAGGTTTGTTCTGGGGTAGAAAATATCACTTGCGGAAGTGCTTTTACAAGGAAATTTTAGACAAACAGATCGCATGAATGCAAAATCAAGCGGATGAATAATTTCCTGTTCGAAAGGAATATAGTATGACAAAACAATCCTGGAGAATTATGCCATTAACTACATTGGGTAAGTGGTCGGTCGGGCTCATCGTCGCAATGCCGTTATTGTTTATCATCGGCACATCATTCACAAACTCGTTATATAAATCAGTACCGGCAGGTGGCACTATTTTGGCAGAAATTGCCACCAGACCGACCTTGGCGCTTACAATGCTTGCTGGAATGTTTGCCGGAATTTCGGCCTTTATCACAGGTCTCCTGGCAATCATCAGACAAAAGGAATATGCGCTACTGGTTTATGTCTCCAGCTCAATCGGAGCGCTACTTGTGTTATTTCTCGCTGGCGAAATATTGTTTCCTCATTAAGAATTTGCCGCTTAAGAAAAACTTGAAATATTCCCTCGTGGTATAACAACCATTTGCCAATTGTCTTTTTGGGTTACACATAGTATTTCCGAATCAGCCTTATAGATTGGGTGACTTATGATGTTCAACCTTTGTTTCCGGTGAATGGAGTGTTATCATCTGTATATGACCACAGCAACCGCTCAGGCATTTCCTAATATTGCTTTTATCAAGTATTGGGGGAACCGAGACGCACACTTTCGCATCCCATCCAACGCCTCAATCTCGATGAACCTGGGCGGCCTGGAAACCCGCACGCAGGTAACTTTCGATCCCGCGCTAAAAAATGATCAGTTGACCCTCAACGGAAAACCTCAATCTGGCAAAAGCCTGGAGCGGGTCAGCGCCGTTCTGGACCTCGTCCGCCAGATGGCGGCGCTGCAGCGCTTCGCTCGCGTCGAGAGTAACAATAACTTCCCTACCGGGGTCGGGATCGCTTCCTCCGCCTCGGCTTTTGCCGCCTTGAGCCTGGCCGCCAGCGCCGCTGCCGGGCTGGCTTTGAGCGAGGCGGAGCTTTCACGCCTGGCCCGGCGCGGTTCTGGATCAGCGTGCCGCTCGGTGCCAGGTGGTTTCGTGGAGTGGCAAGCCGGGGAAGACGACCTGACCTCTTACGCCTTCTCGATCGCCTCCCCAGGACACTGGGACCTGAGCGACTGTATCGCCATTGTCAGCCAGGCGCCCAAACCGACTGGTTCCACCGAGGGCCATGCCCTGGCTGCTTCCAGTCCGCTCCAGGCCGCTCGCCTGGCCGACACACCCCGCCGCCTGGACTTCTGCCGTCGCGCCATCCTGGATCGGGATTTCGAGGCCTTTGCCGAAGTAGTCGAACAGGACTGCCACTTGATGCACGCGGTAATGATCACCTCCACGCCGCCCCTGCTCTACTGGCAACCGGCGACGCTGGCAGTCATGCAGGCAGTAATGGATTGGCGCAAGAATGGCCTGCCGGTTTGCTATACGATCGACGCCGGCCCGAACGTGCATGTACTTTGTCCCACCGCTTCCGCTGCCCAGGTGATCTCCGGACTGACCCTAATCACCGGCGTCGAAAAGGTGCTCGCTGCGCGTCCAGGTGGTCCGACCCACCTGGTTTGACTTGCGAAAACAAAGCAAGCCCGCGGAGGAAATACAACCAGCTAGAATTTCGTTAGAATCGTCTAATTCTTGCATGGGTGTCTGGAATCTTCCCCCAGGACAGGATATAATCAAATCTGGTAGGCTTTTTCATATCAGACCTATTTAATTAAAGGTAACCATGAGTACAACGCTATTAGTAGAAATTGCACAATTCGTCGCCGCCCTGGCTGCTCTGATCATCATCCACGAGCTCGGTCACTTCATCGTGGCCCGCTTGTTAAAAGTAGAAGTGGAAGAGTTCGGGCTTGGCTTTCCACCCCGCATCGCCACTCTTTTTTCTGCATGGGGCACCCGCTTTTCCTTGAACCTGCTCCCCTTTGGTGGTTTCGTACGCCTAAAGGGGGAGAACGATCCCAGTGTTCCTGGAGGGTTGGCGGCTTCCAAGCCATGGGTGCGCCTGTCTGTGTTATTCGCTGGCCCGCTGGCTAACTTATTGGTCGGTGTGATCCTTTACGCGCTCATCTTCAGCAAGATCGGCATGCCGATCACAAATCAGGTTCAAATCATGGATGTGGCGCACAACTCACCGGCTGCTCAAGCCGGCCTGTTGCCAGGAGACCTGATCCTAGCCGTCAACGGCAATAAAATCGACAACACCCAGGCTTTGCATGACACCATCTACGCCAACCTGGACCAACCGACTCGGATCACCTTCATGCGCAACGAGCAAGAAGGAGAAACCACCCTGGTGCCGCGCAGCCAGCCGCCGGAAGGCGAGGGTGCCATCGGGATCGTGATGGGCAACCCTACTCGGTCGGTCTCTGTGCTGACAGCGCTGCCGGTGGGTTTTACAGCCGTGTTCGAACATGGGAGAGAATTGCTGGCCTTTCCGGTGAGGATGATCAAGGGCCAGACTGCTCCGGAGGAGGGTCGCTTGGTAGGTTTCAAGGGCATGTTCGACATTTACCAGCAGGTGCGTCAAAGCGAGCCTCTGCCGAACATTCCGGCCGGCGTGAACATCCTTGGCTTCTTCGCCACCATCACCATCTCCCTGGGCATCTTGAACCTGCTCCCCATCCCAGCCCTGGATGGAGGTCGCATCCTGTTTGTGCTGCCTGAGATGGTATTGGGCCGCCGTATCCCTCCCCGCTATGAGAATGCGATCAACCTGGTAAGCTTTGCTATGCTCTTGATGTTGTTGCTCTTTATCAACTTGCAGGATTTTTTCAACCCCATTGCATTGCCTTAATTACCTTTTGAATCCGCGCAGACACTGGCCTGCGCCTGGAAATCGCGTTCCTGATTGGTAGTCAAATTATGTCAAGCCCATCCGAAATACCCTTTCAAACGCTGCTCAATTCGTTGTCAGACGAGGAAACGCCGTTAAACCCGCACCTCCTCTACCGCCTCTCTGACCTCGATGCTGACGAACTGGCCTTATTTATAAATACCTGGCCCCAACTTCCCCTTTGGCGACGACAAGCTCTCATGGAAAACCTGGAAGAACTGGGCATCGCCGACGACTTGCTTTCTTTCGAGGCGATCGGGCGACATGCCATTTCGGACACAGACCCCAAAGTGCGCCTGGCAGCCGTTCGCGTGTTATGGGAATTTGAGGTTATCGACATGATTCCGGTTTTCTTGCGCTTGCTCGAGACCGACCCCGAAGTCGACGTGAGAGCTGCCGCAGCCACTGCCCTGGGGCAATACATCTACCTGGCAGAAATCGATGAAATCCCCAAGGCAGGACGGTTCACTCTTGAAGACCGCTTGCTTCAAGTCATCGCTGGGGATGATGCCGCCCAGGTACGCCGCCACACCCTGGAGTCGATCAGCTTTTCAAGCCGGGCTGAAATCCCCCCCTTGATCGAGACGGCCTTCTCGAGTGGTGATATAGATTGGATCGCTTCTGCGCTGACCGCAATGGGACGTTCAATGGACAGGCGTTGGGAAGAAGATGTGCTCTCCATGCTGGACAGCAAGCTGCCATCCCTGCGGGCGGAAGCAGCGCGTGCGGCCGGCGAACTAGAGATTTCTGAAGCTATAACCTCTCTCGTCGATCTTGCCGAGGACAGCAACGAGGATGTGCGCACGGCCGCCATCTGGTCGCTTTCCCAGATCGGTGGGGAAAAAGCCCGCCGAACTCTGAACAATTTACTCCTCAAATCTGAAGAAGACGACGAATTTGATTATTTGGAGACCGCTCTGGACAACCTGGCGTTTACTGAGGGTTTGGACCCCTTAACGCTCCTGGATCTCCCGGAGGACGAGGCTGAGTCTGATCTGTATGACACGCTCATGGAGGAGGAAGATCTCGATTATTTCGAGGACGAAGAGGATGACGAGGGTGAATTCCTGAACATCGAAGAATTCTACGAAGAAGACGAGGATCGCCTGGATTGAATGTACTATTCGTCCTCTTCAGCAACAACATCCTGCCAATTTTTATTGCGGCCGGAGCTGGCTATCTGGCCTCGAAATATCTACAGGTAACCCCACGCTCAGTTTCCCAGATAGCTTTTTATATTTTCAGCCCATGTCTGATTTTCAATCTGCTCACCTCCACCCAGCTCAGCGGCGAAGACGTCACTCGCATGGCCGGATTCACTGCCGTGAGCGTGCTCACCTTGGGGGCTCTCACCGGGCTGATTGGCTGGATGTTGCGGTTAGAGCGCCGCATCCTGGTAGCAGTGCTGATCACGACAATGTTCGGCAACGCTGGAAATTACGGCCTTTCCCTGAACCTGTTCGCGTTTGGTGAAACAGCGCTGGCGCACGCCAGCCTTTTTTTTGTGACCACTTCGATCCTCGTCTATACCGTAGGTGTGGTCATTGTCTCCTTGGGGACCACGAGCCTACGAAACGCAGTCCTAGGACTTTTTAAGGTCCCGGTGGTTTACGCGGTGGTTATAGCCTTGCTGTTCAACCGCCTCGAGTGGCAATTGCCGCTGCCCATCGATCGCACCGTTACACTCATGGCCAACGCGGCCATCCCCGCTTTGTTGGTCTTGATGGGCATACAGTTGCAAAATTCGAAATGGAGCGACCACGCCCTCGCCCTGGGGCTGACCAATTTCATGCGTCTCATCGCTTCACCGCTGCTTGCGCTTGGGGTCAGTTTACTCTTCCGGCTCGAAGGACCAGCCCTCCAGGCCGGGATATTAGAATCAGCCATGCCAACCGCGGTGATGATGACCATCCTGGCAACTGAATATAACGTCGAACCATCCTTCGTGACCACGGTGGTGTTCACCTCGACATTGCTTAGCCCGTTAACGATCACCCCTTTGCTTGCTTACCTGGGAGCCTGATGCGCACTGGTCCGCTCTGCCTGATTCTCGTCCTGCTCATTCTTGGGATAATCATCCCCCTGCCACTCCCGGCAAATGCTCAGGCAGAAGTGGAGGTGCTTATCGAGCAGCCGGATTACACCTTCGGTCAGCAAATCCGCTTTCAGGCGACTATCCAATCCGTAGAGCCGATTGTCAAAGTATTAGTCTTAACCCAGACCGGGGACCCGGCGGAGACGAAGACCATACCAGCGTCCGTCGACTCGCAAGGGAAGGTCTTAGCTGTATTCGACCTACGCCAGCAACCCCTACGCGCTTTTTCGAACGTGGACTACTGGTATCAGGTGACTTTTCAAAATGGTGAGACTGCAACCAGCCCAGGATACTCGTTTTACTTAGAAGATAACCGCTTCCGGTGGGACTCGCTAGCGAGCCCACCATTTGTCGCCCATTGGTATGCAGGAGACATTACCTTTGCCCAAGAGCTATTGAATATTGCCCAGGCCGGACTCAAACGCGCGCATGAGTTTCTACCTCAAGTGCTCGCTCCGGAGACAGTGAATCTCTATATCTATGATGATTCCCAACAACTGCAAACCGCTTTGGCCCACTCTACTCAAAATTGGGTCGCCGGTCACGCCGATCCAAATCTGAGCGTCATACTGGTCTCGTTGCCTCCCGGACCCGAAAAACAGCTTGAAATGGAACGGCAAATTCCGCATGAACTCATGCATGTCCTGTTGTACTACACCAACGCGGACGCCTACGCCCACTTGCCAGCCTGGTACAATGAGGGATTGGCTTCTATGGCTGAGCTATATCCCAACCCAGATTACCAGGTTTTACTCCAAAGCGCCTTCGAAACAGGAGGCCTGCTACCGATCACTTCCCTGTGCCAGTCATTTCCAACCGATGCCAGCAACGCAATGTTAGCTTATGCCGAGGCGGCTTCCTTTACCCGTTTCATCTCCGACCGCTTTGGCATGACCAGGCTGGAAGGGTTGATGGCTTATTACGCCCAGGGAGTTGATTGCCAACGCGGTGTAGAAGCTGTTCTGGGTAACGATTTGGAACACCTGGATGGCATGTGGCGCCAGGACACCTTTGCCGAAAACCTGTGGCGCAGCGCCCTTGAGAACTTGCTTCCCTGGCTAATCTTATTGATGATTATTTTGGTCGTACCGCTAGCTTTGGCAATCAGCATGCTGCGGCGAAAGCCGGCAAGGATGGAATTATGACCGAAGGCGATAAGGTACGTCTCCACGCCATAATCGAGGGGCGCGTGCAAGGTGTAGGATTCCGTGCTTTCGTGATCGATAAAGCCACCGATCTGGGTGTAACCGGTTGGGTGCGAAACCGCTGGGGTGGCAGTGTGGAGATAATGGCAGAGAACGACCGCACAACGCTGGAAAAACTCCTGGGTGCCTTGCGACAGGGTCCTCGTGCGGCTTACGTCACCCAGGTGAGAACTGAATGGCAAACCGCTTCGGGGGAATTCTACGGTTTTTCCGTCAGGTCTACTAATTAGTTAAACCCAATACCACGTTCCTTCAGCGATATATATCTCCCTCCCCCGATCACCAGGTGGTCTAAAACTTCGATATCCAATAGTTTTCCAGCCTGGGCTATGGCGCGCGTGATCGCGATGTCGTCCGGGCTAGGGGTTGGGTCGCCGCTTGGGTGATTGTGCACAATGATGATGGCCGCCGCATTGCGCCGGATAGCTGCCTTGAACAATTCCCCCACCCGAACCTGGGAGGTATTTAACGAACCTTGATACACTTCAACGATGTCCAATACCCGGTTGCGCACGTCCAGCAACATCACCCGCAGATGTTCCTGTTCTAGGGCGCTCATTTCATACCGCACCAGGGCCGCTGCGTCTTCTGGGCTGTGGATGGCGGGTCGTTCCTCAGGCGATTCGAGGCTCAGCCGCCGGCCCAGTTCGATGGCTGCTTTGATCTGGGCGGCCTTGGCCGGGCCAATCCCGTGCTGACTGCATACCTCCTCGAATGCAGCCCGGTGAAGACCAGCCAGTCCGCCAAAACTTTGCAACAGGCGTTGCCCCACCTGGACAGAGTTCTCGCCGGTTACACCCACCCTTAGCAGAATCGCCAATAATTCGGCATTGCTAAGCGCCTGCGGACCGAGATTTGCCAGACGCTCGCGCGGCCTTTCCGACTCAGCCAGATCGGTGATGCGAAACGTACTGTATTGCTCGCTCATGGCCTCCCTTCCTTCCAGCCGCTTCCATGCTATAATCTCCAACCATAGCCCATGACTTTTGACCCGGCATCCCTGACCAATATTCTCCTAATCCTGACCGCCTGGGGAGCAGCCTTCCTCGCTGCGCTCTGGCTGAGCCTGGTCATCTGGACCTTCCGAGATGTCCGCTCACGGGCACGCGACCCCCTGGCGCGCATCCTGGCCGTTTTGGTGGTTGCTGTTCTCTTCCTCCCCGGGATCATCATTTACCTCATCCTGCGCCCGCCGAGAACACTTGAGCAGGAATACCAGCAAACTCTGGAAGAGGAAGCCCTCCTTCAGGCAATCGAGGAAAGCCCACTATGCCCGGGGTGCGGCCGGCGGATTAAAGAAAACTGGGTGATCTGCCCGAATTGCCATACCAAGCTCAGAAAGAATTGCCACCAATGCGGAAAGCTGATGGAGCTGCCCTGGAATCTTTGCCCTTATTGTGGAACTCCCGCCCCCGGTATGCGCCGCGAAGGCCTCACCTTGGATGAAGCCTTGCGACCTTTGCCAGTCGAGACCGAGGAAGAGGAAGAGCAACAAGAGATTGAAGGTTGAAAGTTCTAAGCTCGAAATAATAATCAAGAACCAAGAAAAGCCGGGCACACTTTTGCCCGGCTGAGTTTATTACCTCCGTAAAGCCTCCCAACCCGCATATCGCGCCAGGTCGCCTAACTCCTCCTCAATGCGCAGCAGTTCATTGTACTTGGCAACCCGGTCTGATCTTGCCGGCGCCCCGGTCTTGATTTGTCCCATGTTCAGCGCTACTGCCAGGTCGGCGATGGTTGCATCTTCGGTCTCTCCGGAACGGTGTGAGGTCACCGCCCGCCAGCCAGCCCGGTGGCAGGTTTCCACCGCTTCGATCGTCTCGGTGAGGGTGCCAATCTGGTTAAGCTTAACCAGCAGCGCATTGGCTGCCTTCTCACGGATAGCACGCCGCACACGCTCAGGGTTCGTCACCAGCAAATCGTCGCCAACGATTTGAATCCGGCCGCCTAACTCCTGCGTGAGCATTTTCCATCCTTCCCAATCGTCCTGGGCCAGGCCATCCTCAATGGAGACGATCGGATACTGGTCGACCCAGGATTTCCAGAAAGCTACCATCTCTTCACCGTTTAGTTTCTTGCCCTCCCGGCGCAAATTATAGAGATGGGACTCTTCTTCGTACAATTCAGAAGCTGCCGGGTCCAGCGCAATCGCCACCTGCTCTCCAGCCTTGTAACCGGCTTTCTCAATTGCTTCGAGGATCACTTCTACCGCCTCGGCGTTCGCTTTCAAGGCCGGTGCATAACCGCCCTCGTCACCCACCAGCGCTGTGTAACCGCGATCCTTAAGCACCTTCTTTAGGGTTTGGTAAATTTCAGAACCCCAACGCAGGGCTTCAGCAAAAGACCCAGCGCCGAAGGGCATGATCATGAACTCTTGCGCATCGGTAGACTGCCAACCGGTATGCGCCCCACCATTGAGAATATTCAACATCGGGACTGGCATCACATGTGCATATACCCCACCGATATAACGATAGAGCGGCAAACCGAGGAAATTGGCCGCAGCCTTCGCCACTGCCAGGCTAGTGCCCAGGATGGCGTTGGCGCCCAATTTGGATTTATTCAGAGTCCCGTCCAACTCCAACATCGCCATATCAACTGCCATTTGTTCTGTGACATCCCAACCGAGCAACAAATCACTGATGGCACCGTTCACATTATCCACTGCTTTCCGCACCCCTTTGCCCCCATAGCGACCTTTATCCCCATCGCGCAGCTCAAGCGCCTCGTGTACACCGGTCGATGCCCCGGATGGCACTGCTGCCCGGCCCCAGCTGCCATCTTGCAGGATTACCTCCACTTCCACCGTGGGGTTACCCCGCGAATCCAAAATCTCACGTGCAATGATCTCGTCAATGATTGGCATCATATTTCACCTCTGAATGTAGAATAAAGTGTTATATAAGTA
>Ga0209322_10002259_pt1 | contig 11028 bp, 13 predicted proteins | sample Rifsed19ft1_FD_184013 | JGI IMG/M metagenome (GOLD analysis project Ga0209322, IMG submission 184013) | Soil microbial communities from Rifle, Colorado, USA - sediment 19ft 1 (version 2) | ecosystem: Environmental > Terrestrial > Deep subsurface > Rock core/Sediment | place: Rifle, Colorado...
CACGGGGCGCGGTGACACTTGCCAAGCAGGTTATTCCCGTTCCCGACAATTTCACGGGGGAACTCGCTTCCGAGACACAGACAGATGCCCGTGACTTCACCCAGGACGCTGTGAAGACGCGCCTATCGGCGAGGGCGGTCCTGACCCAGCCGACGGAACTACTCACGAGCATATCGGGCGCCGCAACGTTGCCTGAAGTCATCCTGGGGTATTGTCTCGACCCCCGCGTAGACACGGAGTATGCCCTGATCGATCTGAGAATCCTGTAGATATTAACCATCGCTAGGTAGGTAGGAGGTAAAAAGCGTTGGTGCAAACTGTAAAGAGTAAGGTTCTACCGGCGGACCTGACCGAGATTCGGGCAGCGTCCACCGCAAGCGGCGGGACAGCGTTAACGACGACCGCGACTGGGACGGGGACGCCGACCGCGTTGGGCATCGTGCCCATCCCCGCAGGGGCGGACTACCTGAGCATCACGGGCCGCAACTTCGTGGGGTGTGCGGTAGTCCGCGTATCCCTCAACCCGTATCTGACCATCTTCTACACGGTTGACGCGGGGGTCAACGTGACGGATATCTCAGCCGAGATGCAGGACGGGGACACAACCGACGTGGCGATAGATTCATTCGCCATCACCCCCACGGGTTTCATGTACGTCGGAGCCGACCTTCCCTTTCGTGGTGTCGCTATCGACGTTGGCACCGGCCCGAACGGGACGGCCAACAACCTCACGGTGAAATACTGGAACGGCGGCGCGTGGGTGGATATCTCCGACACGGACGCCACTGACACGGGCGCTTCTCTCGCGGTAGACGGGACTGTTACATGGACGGTGCCCGCCGCATGGACGAAGGCGTCTCTCTCTGAGACCGGCGATACCCTTCCCAAACCTCAGTCTGAGGGGGAGAAGCTGTACTGGACTCGCTGGGAGTGGAGTGCCGCGATGGACTCCGACACCGACATCGCCCAGATGTTCGCCCTCAATCGTAGCACCGCCTACGCGGAGTACATCGAGGGGCAGACGCTTGAGGTTGGGCTGACCAACCGCAGGATAGGTTGCGTCCAGTGCATCACCAACGCGGGCACGGCGAATCTGATGGTCAACGTTGGGGCCATCGCTGCTGAGGAGTTCGAATGACTATAACAACTAACGCTCCCCCCAAGATAAACCGCGTACACATCACTCGACCCTCCATGTGGAGCCGGGAGGTTGGAACCGATTACTGGTTCACCGCTGGAGTCGGGTTTGAGGGCATCGCCGCCGATGAGATTCTGACTGACTACGGCTGGACGGCCACGTCTGTTGCCCAAACGGCGGGCACCCTCGCCGATCTGATGACTTCAGCAGACGTGGGGACGCCGAACATTGCGGCGCTAGACGCGGCCTCCGATCTATTGCTTTCCCCCGCCATCTTCGGTGACTACGCCAGCGCTCTGCGAGCAGGGGCGATCCTCGGCTACACGCCCACTACTCTGAACCTTGAGGTCTACGCCAACTTCAGCGTCGCCACGGCGAGCGAGACCACTACTGGCTTTGGCCTCTCTACAGGTTCAAGCCTTACGGCTACCAACCACATAGCCTTTATCTGGGGTGGGATTTCCAACTTCAACATTCGCGGCACTCCAGGCACAGGGGCTTTCAACGACGCAGGCGCAGCGGTGGACAACAACTTCCACCTGTGGAAAGTCACCGCTACGGCAGGGGGCTCGGTGGAGTGGTTCATCGACGGGACTTCGCAGGGCACCATAACTCTGGTAGAAGACCTCTTCCCGACCGCGTTCTCCGCTTCCGTGGTGGCCGCTGGCACGAACCGCGTCAACATCGCTTGGGGTCACATCTGGTATGCCTAAAGTCTGGCTCCCCATCGGCGCGGCAATCCGTAACCCGAAGACGGAGCGGCAGGCCATTATCATGCGCCTGCAGCAGCTCAACTACAACGTCGTCGGCGCGGAAGACCCTGAGATGGTGGAGATGTCGCAACTGAGGGACATTCTGGCGATGTGCGAGGAGAAGGCCAAGATACCGGAGATACTGACGCCGAGGCCGCGCTACACCAAGAAGCAGGTCGGCGAGGCGCTGAAAGACCTCAAGGAGTTCAAGGATGCCCGCGCAGACGGGCGCAGGAGGTTGTACTGATGAAGGCTATTGAGTTCCTGATTTGGCTCAGGGATGAGGTCAAGTGTTGCCCTACCAGCAAGGAAGGGTCGGGGTGCGGGGAGCCCTCTAACGGTGAGCTTCGGCGTTGGCTGAAGAGCAAGTCGGTCATAGTGAATGGGCTCCATCCTGAGCAGACAGTTGAGTGGCCCATAACGGAGCTGGTTTTCTTCCCGTCAGGGAAGTTGAAAACAACCATCATCTAGGAGGTTGGAATGATGGCGCTACTGTCTTGGATACTCGGTCGTGAGGCACCAGAGCGACGGGTACAAACCATCGAAGTAACAGCCGAGGCGCTGCTGGGAATGTTCCAGTTGGACGGCACCAAAATACTGCGGATGGATGGTGTGCCAAAGGACGCAAAGGCGCATTCGATGTGGGTAGACGAAAGCCGACAGGTGCTCCAGATAGCCGTTGAGAGTTCGGAGTTTCCCGTTGTGGCAGAAGGCACGCTACCCCAATCGGTTCAGGTGCTGGTTTATGTAACCGATCTGAAGTATGCGGCAGTTCCTGTTGGGCAGGAGGCGTGAAGTGAAAGTCCGAAACATCAACGACGAGTGGGTGGTGCTGGATGAGGGTACGGTGGTGAGCCGACACGATTCCAAGAAGGCCGCCCTGCTCTCAATCGGCTATCGGGGCCGAGAAATCCCGAAGCCCGTAGAGGCCCCGCAGTTTCTCAAGAAGGGGAAGTGATGGAGCACGGTAAGCACAAGATGAAAAACGGACACATGATGTCCGACTCCGCGATGAAAAAGAGGATGGGCGGGAAGATGCCGCCGAAGGGGATGCCAAAGGGCGGCAAGAAGAAGAAAAAGGGCGGTAGGAAGGGGTACTAGATGCCCTTGCCGAAGGGAACGCGCTACCGCTGGAAGAACGGTGTACGCCTCGCGTTCAAGGGCAACAAGGTAATCGAGACGAAGAAGAAGGGCCATAAGGCCAAGAAGGTGAAGTAGTGCCCGTCCAGTACATCTACGACGACCTCTTTCTGGAGACGGCCCGCCGCGCTTTCGCGGGGAATGAGATTATCGACCTCACGACCACCGACGCGGGCACAACCACCACGGCTCTCTTCGACCAGTTAGCCTACGCCGCCACGGGCGCGACCACGACGCGGTTTCACGACCAGTGGCTCTACCTCCGCCGAATCAGGGGCACCGCAACAGCCGGAGCGGGGACGACCATCTCCCTTGAGTCTGGGCACTCGTTCGCCACAAACACGCTGGCCAACTACACCATCAAGATAACGTCTGGCACGGGGTCGGGGCAGGAGAAGACGATAACCTCCAACACCAACGCTGACCCCTCAGTGGTCACAGTCCCGACATGGACCACAAACCCGTCATCGGACTCCGTTTACGAAATCTATCCTTCCTCTTCGGCCCTGCCTGCGCCCACGACCGTTCGCACCGGCAAGGTCTTAACAACGGGGGGTTTCACCACAGCATCGGGAACGGTGACGGTCGCGCCCGCGTTCACAGCGAAGATAGTCACCCGCTCGGATATGGTGTTCTGCCCCGACGTTCAGCCCGACGAAATCCAGAGAGCAATCAACAGGACACTCTCAAATCTCAGGTTCATTTCCCATCTCCCTGTCACCCTGATTCCAGACGGGGACATGGAGGACACCTACACGCTCGGAAGCACGGCATCGTTCACTCAATGGTGGGCGGTGAGTTCCCCCACCACCTCAGCGAAGTCCACGACAAGTTACCCCTTCCCGTTCGGGAGGAAGTACATCGATGTGGTGACGGGGGCGGCGGCTGATCGTGGCGTTCAGTCGGCGACGGTCCCCATCGACCCCGAAGAGACCCTGTACGTCGGAGTCATGGTGCAGAAAACCCCCACGGCCACTGAGGTTGGCGACATCAACGTCATCCTCTACGACGTGACCAATTCCGCCGCCCTCAAGACGGTGAGCGTCACGGGACAGCAGCCAGTGATGGTCTGGTTTCAGCAGGCCCCCGTGTCCACCACGGAAGAGGTGGCGATACAGGTCCTATCCTCTTCCGCTTCTGGCTCTAGCTTCCGCGTAGGGCCGACTTTGCTCTGGTCGCAAAGGCGAGGCCGCTACTCTCTCGATACGTCCTCTGTGGTGCGTTCCTCGGACGTTAAGGGGCTCTACGAACTCCCTATCTTGAACACCTCCGAGGATGATGTCTACCTCATGGGTGAAGCTCTGAGACCGAGTACACGCGAAATAGAGCGGGACGACAGGGCGAACCTGATAAACATCGTCGCCAACTCCCGTTACCCGCTGTTCATGCAGGTCAACCAGAGATGGCCGGAACTGACCTACGACTCTGAGACCACCTATGCCGACAAGAATACCGTCGCCACAGGGGCCATGTTCTATATTGAGAAGGCCCGTTCTCGGAGGCACTTTGGCAGCAACCCCGAACTCAGCGCCAAGCACGAAAGAGAAGCCAACAACTACCGCGACGACTTCATGAGGATGACGGGCATCGATTTGGTGGAGTTCGAGGAGCCTCTTCCGCAGCGCAGACTCGTGAGGTTCCGTTGATTGAGGCAACCATCAATGCGACGAACTACCCTATTGCCGTTGACCGTGAAAGCGGCGTCCTCTGGAGGGTTGTTGACACCGACCGCCCCATCGAGGAGACGTGGGAGGACTGGTCGGGCGGGATGGGGGAGACCGAGCGGAAGTCAGGCAGAGGGTACTACTTCTCCGACGGGTTCGACGCCACCACCGAGAGCGAACTAAGGCTCTCCCCGACCGTCAAGTCCTTAGTCTCTTCGGGGCTCTCGACGGAGCACGGGTACTTCTTCGAGGCGCTAGGAGCCGCAGCCGCTCCCTCCTACGATTCCTCCGTTTCGGGCGACACAGCGGGAACCGCTGCCGCGTCACTCACGCTCTCAAATCTGACCGTCGCTTCGGGGAACCAGAACCGCGCCGTCATCATTTTTGTCTCTGTCGCTGACAATATCGCGGCAAACAAGATGTGCTCGTCCGTGACATTCGCGGGGCAGCAATGCACCGAAATTGGGGGCGCAAACCGGGCTGGGATCAGCACTGCGGCATGGTATCTCTTAAACCCGCCAGAAGGGGCAGGGGCGACGGTTATCACTCTGCGGACAGGCACCGAGCATATCGCTGCCGCCGCCGCGAGCTTCTACGGCGTCAACCAGAGCAGCCCGTTCACAACAACCAAGACCAGCAGTGGGAGTTCGGGAACAGCGGACATAGCGATGCCGGGTGTCGGTTCTACCAACACGATTATCGCCTCCGTTGGGATTGGGGCCAGCGTCACTGTTACGGCGGGCACCAACGAAACGGAGAGGTGGGATAACAACGACGGGGCTAACGTCACCAACTCCGGTTACACGCAGGCTGGGTCTGACGGCGGGGCTATCAATCCCACGTTCACCTCTAATCCGTGGGCTATCATTGGCACCGCCCTCGCCGCCGCGACCAAGACATACTACTACTGGGCTGAGGGGACACGAATCTGGAAACTTGAATACGACTCTGACGCCGGAGTAACCGAAGTCGTCATCGAGTCGGGAACGACGGACTCTGCGACCTCTACCACGCTGACGGACACGGGCGCGTTCACGGGAAACACCTACGGCGCGGCGGCGGGGCGGAACATCGTCAAGATTACCGGCGGCACAGGGTCGGGGCAATATCGCGCCATCGCGTCTCACACCGACGACGCTCTTACGGTGGCGGCGTGGGATACGCAGATCGACGCGACCTCCACCTACTCTATTCTCGCCTCCATTGATATCGCCTCCGCTGTCATGGGGAGGCCAGTGTACTTCTCCTCTAAATGGTACGTTCCCTGCGGAGCGTCGATTAACACCGCTAGACTGGATACGGTAGCGGCCACTCAAGATACATGGGCCGCTGTCTCTGGTCTAAGGTCACTGCACAACACAACGTTCCAGAAAGGCAACACCCCCCACTTCGCGGGGGCGACCACGGCCAATCAGATCGGTACTGCTTCCTCCGCCCCAACAGCAGCCTTGACCTCTCTCGGCTCCGGCGTCGGGGATACCTCTACAACAATCACCGACCTCGTGGAGACGCAGGGGTTCGTGTTCGTCGCCAAAGAGGACGGGTTGTACCAGTTCGACCCTAACGGCGTGGCGATTCCCGTTGATCTGGGGCTCTCACGGGCCAACGTGGATAACCAAAACGGTAGAACCTGTGAGGCGTTTGGGGACTCAATCTTCTACCCCGCTTCGACGGGAATGATCCGCTACCAAATAGGGTCGGGAGTCATTCATATCGGCCTTGAGGAACTAAGGGGATTCCGCAGGGTCGCCAACACGGGTATCGTTCCCCCGAAGGATCGCAGGCCTGTTGGGGTTGCGAGGGCGGGAAAGTACCTCTACACCGTTTACAACAGTGCCACCAAGTCTCTTCTCTCTCAGTTCCGCAAGAGGGAACAGGGAGACGTGGCGGGGCCGGAATATGTCTGGCATTCTCTATGGGACTTGAGCCTTGTCAAAGGCATTGGCAGAGATTCCCGCAACCGTTTGTGGATGAAGGGAGCCGACCCCGATTCAGGTCAAAGGGCGTTTCAGGTCATTGAGTTAGACCAGCACGGCGGGACGGACACCCAATACCGGAGGGGGTTGGCCTCAAGGACTCACACCATTCACTTCGATGAGTGGCTACCCAACGACGGGGAACTCGTTCAGAACCGCACGTTTGAGTGCGAGCTGGCGGGCGGGTGGGATTCCACCGCTCCCTTGCAGCCACAGGTCTACCGCGACAACGGCAACACTGCTGAGACTGTGGGCGGCACGGTCACAGCGGCGGGGACGACGATCAACAACTGGACGGTGGGGACCACCGACACCGCTTACCGTACCCGTCCCGTTCTGGATGTCACGACAACAGCATCCTACGACCCTCTCGCCGTTGACCCTGTTGTTCTCAGGACTCGCCTCAAGAGCCGCACGGCAATGTTCTATCGCGGTGTGGTGGACGCCAACGAAGTGGTGTTGCAGAACTACGGGATGTCTCCCGATGACGCCAGGCAGAACCTCTACCGTCTTCAGAATCAGGGAATAATCGCTATCAACGAACCCGCCTCCGATGGGCCGAGACCCACGACGTTCAACGCTGAGGTGGTGAAGGTGACGGACGTTCGCTACCAGACTTCACAGGGTATTGGCTACGGCATCGAAGTCATCCTGAGACGGTTCATCACGGACTAATGTACGACGCTCGGCTGGCGAAGATAGAGGAGGCCATTCGGAAGCTCTTTGGGAAGTTCCCGAAGAACTCCGAGGCGGACGCGCAGGAGGGTCACGTCCACGGCCCCGCCGCTAAAGCCTCTGCGTACAACTCAGCAGCTATCTCCCATACGACCAGCGGGACGTTTCAGGTAATCACACTGGATTCCGAATACTACGACTCTCACGGGATGCATTCCACCTCCTCAAATACAAGCAGGCTCACGTGCGTCCTTCCTGGGACGTATATCGCTATCGGGAGTTTCAACTGGGCGGCGGCTGCTGGTGGGCGAAGGATGGGCGAGATACGGCTGAACGGGTCCACCAGTTCCTATGGGCGTCACGAGATAGGGTCTGTCGCTGACGCCACGGCCCTCCCGACGCACATCTGTATCACCCCACCTCTGGAGCTAATCACCGGCGACTATCTGGAACTGTTTGGATTCCAGTCGTCCGGGGGTGCGCTGAATATCCAGGCCAACGCCAACTTCTCCCCCGTGTTCTCGATGTTCCGTGTCCCTGCCGTGGGTGGCGGCGGCTCGACCGGCGGCGGCGGTACAGACCACGTAGAACTGACCCTCGCCGCTGACCTCGCCTCCATTCTGGGGATTTCGGCATCGCAGGAACTCTCGCTGGACACGCAGGCCGCCAACGTGATCTTCGCTGGCCCGACGACCGGAGCCGATGCTGATCCCACGTTCAGGGCGATGGTGGCGGCTGATTTGCCCGCTTCCGTGGTGGAAACGACGGATGCCAACTACGTTGACCTGACCGATGGCGGCGGGACTAATCTGCACGTCCACGCCATTCCTGGTCACGACCTCCTGTCAGTAGCCCACGAGGACACATCATCTCTTGCCGTAACACTAGGGGCTCTCGTCTACGGAGCTGTTGGCCCTATATGGGGTCGATTGACGGGCAACGTCACCACTACCAAGAAGTTCTTGGCCCAGACCGGCGACGGCGCGGCCTCAGCGGCCCCAGCGTGGGACACGATAGCCGATGGTGACGTACCGGCTACTCACTCAGGTTCATCGCACCATACTATAGCCTCCCTTGGAGCCTCAGCAGACAACATATTGGGACTTGGGGCCTCGCAAGTATTAACGGTAGACAGCCAGGCCGCCAACTTGGTGCTTGCTGGCCCGACAAGTGGGGGCTCTACTACCCCCACGTTCAGGTCATTGGTATCGGCTGACCTTCCCGCAACCGTGGTGGAGACGGGTGACGCCGACTACACGGACCTGACCGACGGCGGAGCGACGACGCTGCACTCCCATTCCGGTGGTTCGGGTCACACCATACGCGAGGACGGGACGGGGCTCACGGCCCGCACAGGGCTGAACTTCGTGGACACCGACGTAGCGGCGGCGGTGGATGATTTAGCTGGCGATGAGACTGAGATTCGCCTGAACCTCTACGCGGCGCTCGCGGGACGGTCAGGTGGTCAGACGCTCATAGGAGGCACGGCTGACGGCAATGCCCTGACCCTCAAGGGAAACTCAGCGGACACGACCGACCCTGTTGTGCTGGCTTCTCCGCTGAAGATAGCGGCGTCGCCTAACAACATCATCGTTGATAGTGGTGGAACGACTAGGCTTACGATCTCGACAATAGCTACGTTCACATCTACTATTGCCGTCGCGCCCGCCGCCAGCACGGGAAACCTAGTCAATGTCGTGATTGATGATGTAGGGGGGATAACAGGAAACAGAATCTTCTACAGGGCTAACGTGGGTAGCACGAACAACGGATGTCTCATCGAGGCGAACAACCGGACGGTCACTATCTTCGACGGCGGCCCCACCGCGACCTTGGACCCTGTGACAGCGCGAACGGGCGTGAAGATGCTTGGCATGAGCTTTACCCCTTCTGTTGGGGGCGGGATTGCCGGTACGGTCGTGGACGAACTTCTGGCCTTCCGTGGGAAGCCAGGGCTCTCTCTCTTCACCGGCACCGTCACGGCCCTCTACGGATTGGACTTGCCCGCTCCCGCCATTACAGGGGGGACGCCAGTTATAACCACTGCGCGGGGCATAAACATTGGCAATTACGGGGCTTCACAAATCGCCACTTCAGTTGCCATCGACATCGCCGCGCAGTCCGGCTCCACCACGGTCAATATGGGGATTCGGAACGCGGCATCCACGATATTCACACCCTCAACGGTGCAGACGCTAGTGGCGGGTACGGCAATCCTCGCCAACGCGACCTTGGTAATGATTAACTCAACAGGAAACGTCACTCTGACCTCAACTCCGACCATCGCGGACGGCCAGGACGGGCAGATTTTGGTTGTCCTCAACGTAGACACCGCCGACACCATCACCCTCCAGGACCAGGGGACGCTCGCCAGCTCCAACCTGCGCCTTGTCGGGACGGGGGTAGCTCTGGCCCCCCGCGAGAGCGTCATGCTTGTCTACAGCTCCACGGTCGGAGATTGGGTTCAGGTATCAGCCAGTGGGAACGTAACGTAGGAGGCTCCATGCCGCAAATCTTGAACAAGACTGCCGTGAGCTTCGATGAGTTTACGGTCAACAGAGAGAAGCAAGAGGATGGGAGTTTCAAGTACTTCATCGGTCTAGGCTACATTGTCCTGACCGCCGAGGGAGAAGCGTTCACGCGCACTCGCTCGGTAGAGTTGACGGGGGCGCAGGCTACTCAAGCGGCGACCATGTTCACCAACATCACCAACCGTATCAAGACAGCGGAGGGGCTTTCCTAAGTGCAAGTCGAACTGAGCGTCGAAGATATCCGCAATCTGGTTGCAATCATCTCACGCCCTGAGACGAAGATAGGGGCCAATGAGGCGCTTGTGGTGGCAGTCCTGCAACAGAAGTTGACGGCGGCGCTGAACACCCCCGTCGAGAAGGACGCGGAATGATGTGCCGCAACCTGTGGACGCTATGGGCGCTCTCAGTAGCCTTTGGCTGCATGGTCGGGCTGGCAGTAGCCAATCGTATCCTCATGGCCACTGAGGGGCAGCAGGAGCGCGCACGGAGGCGTGTGGAGGATGACGCATTAGATAGCGCAATCGATGAGGTAAATGCTTCGATTGCGGAGTGGAATCAGCGTGAGGATGCTTCGTCAGCGCTCAGGGATGAGGCGGCTTGGCTCATCTTCGACTCGGTGTGCGGGCAGGGCAGGAACTCTACGCCCATCGTGTTCGAGCGAGACGGCGGGGCGTTTATGGCGGAGCGGAACTAATGACGGCTACCCGCACCATTCTGAGCCCAAACCACTACGGCTCCTGGGAGAAGGGGCCGCCGCGAGCAGTGGTCATCCACTCCACCCGCTCAACCGTCGCCAGCAAGACGGACGCGCAGGAACTTCAGGCGACCATCAACTGGTTCATGTCCGTCAACTCGCAGGCTTCGGCGCACTGGGTCATCTCTGAGCTTGAGCGAGTCCGCATGGTGGAGGACAAGTACCCCGCGTGGCACGCCGTAGAGCACTCGTGGGAAGCCTACGGCATTGAGGTCTGCCAGCCTACTATCGACCGCCCGTACAAGGAGGGCCACTACAAGAACCTCGTGACGGTGTGCGTGCCCTACGTCAAGGCGGGGATTCCCGTCGTTCACCTCCCGACGCTGGAATGGGCGGACGGGAGACGGGGGTTCGTGGGCCACGAGGAGACGGAGCAAGGGCTACGGGACGGCAAGAGC
>Ga0209322_10002263_pt1 | contig 11018 bp, 8 predicted proteins | sample Rifsed19ft1_FD_184013 | JGI IMG/M metagenome (GOLD analysis project Ga0209322, IMG submission 184013) | Soil microbial communities from Rifle, Colorado, USA - sediment 19ft 1 (version 2) | ecosystem: Environmental > Terrestrial > Deep subsurface > Rock core/Sediment | place: Rifle, Colorado...
TCATCGCCCTGGTCGAATTGCTGGCGGCCGGCCGTGCCGACCTCGACGCCATGATCGTGGTCGAGTTCGTGAAGCAGATGGTTATTGGCGCGACACTCGGCGTCGCCGCCGGCTACGCGCTTGTGTGGCTGATCAACCGCCTCAATCTCGTCAGCGGACTTTATCCGCTGCTCGCGATGGCCGGCGGACTCGCGACGTTCGGTGCGACGTCGGCGCTCGATGGCAGCGGCTTCCTCGCGATTTATCTGACCGGTCTGATTCTCGGCAACCGTCGCTTGCATGCGGCGCAAAATATTCTGCGCGTGCACGACGGTCTCGCCTGGCTCGCGCAGATCGTGATGTTCTTGGTGCTCGGTCTGTTGGTGACGCCGACGGCGCTGCTCGACCATGCCGGGCTCGCGCTTGCGATTGCGCTCGTGTTGATGCTGATTTCTCGTCCCGTGGCCGTCGTGGCGTCGCTCGCGCCGTTTCGATTCCCGTGGCGCGAGCAGCTTTACATCTCGTGGGTCGGTTTGCGCGGCGCGGTGCCGATCATTCTCGCGCTGTTCCCGCTCTTGGCCGGTCTGGAAAACGCGCAACTGTATTTCAACGTCGCATTCTTCGTCGTGCTGGTTTCGTTGCTGGTACAAGGGTGGACGGTCGCGCCGGTCGCGCACTGGCTGAATCTGCAGCTGCCGGCCAACCGTGGTGCCGTGCAGCGCGTCAACCTCGACGTGCCGGGACAGTTCGAGCAGGAGCTGGTCGGATATCGGATCACGCCGGAAGCCGCCGCCGTCGGTCAATCGCCGTCGACGTTGCGACTCCCGGCAGGCGCACGCGCGCTCGCGGTCATTCGCGGCGAAGAAAGTTTTTCGGTTGCGGATGTGGAGGCCTTGGCGCCGGACGATTATTTGTACTTGCTCGCGCCCGGACGCGCCGTGAGCGCGCTCGACAAGTTATTCGCGACCATGGTGCAGCCGGATTACTTAGAAGAACACCACTTCTTCGGCGACTTCGTATTGAAGGGCAACGCGCGCCTCGGCGATGTGTCGAGCGCCTACGGTTTCAAAGTAGATGCCAGTATCGCCACGCAAACCCTGGCAGACTATCTCGCGCAACGCTTCAATCGCCGCCCCGTTGTGGGGGATCGTTGTCGGTTGGGAAGTGTGGAGTTCGTTGTGCGTGAAATGCGGGAGGGGGTTATTTCGTTGGTGGGATTGCGGTTGGCGCCGAAGCAGTAGTTGGTTTTCGTCGTTCGCTGCGTTCGTCGTTGCGGCGAAAGCCGGGGCTCCGTGTTTGATTCCGTCTCCCTCCGGGAGAGGGATAGGGTGAGGGAAGGCTGTTCGCCCTTCGGGCGGCCAGTCGATGTATGAACTTGTACTTGCGGTTCCCGAACCGCAGTCGGGGTACTTTCTCTTGCTTGTCCAAGAGAAAGTACCCAAAGAGAAGACACCCCGGATGGCGCAAACGCTTGCTTGCGCTCCTCGGCGTTGGGGCCCTCGCCAATCTAGAGCACATCCTTGTGCTCTAGATTGGGAGCGGACCTCCTGTCCGCTCCCCTGACGGGCTCACCCCAATGCTCTGCGGTGCTCGAAGCGCGCCATACGGGGACCCGAACATCGAACCGAGCGTATGACGTTGCGTGGCCTTCGGGTGTAATCTGCTACACGACGTATCGTGCGAGCGAAGTAGTTTGCGCAAGAGTCGAGCGACCGTCTGAGTACTATCTGGTTCCGTAGGATGGGTGGAACGCAGCGCAACCCATCAAACATAAAGCAACAGCACATGACCAATTATCGCCGCCATCGAATTCCCGGCGGAACTTACTTCTTCACCGTTGGTGGGGCGGCGGATAAACGCTATTCGTTATGCGGATGCACAGGACAAGATCTGACCCTGGTTCATGCACTGGTTCATGACCCGGTTCATAACAATGTATCCAGCACCTCTCAACTCCTACACCGCCGGAAGCGTTATGATTTCAAAAAGGAATCTGAGGCATGGATTTACCAACACAGCAATTATCCGTCATTGGGCCGTGTATTCTTCGTTAGCGCCATGTCAGAACCGACTCCATACCATCTGCTTGGGAAGTTCATTTGAGCCTAGCTCACCTGTCACGCCAATTGCTGGCGCAATTGTCGCGCCAGAACCGCTTGGCAGCTTAACTTGGTGTTATGCGGTGGAAAATTCGTCGGGGGCTTCATGAAAAAGGTAAGCATAGTCTCTGTCTTTCTCACGATTACGTTCTTTGCAAACGTCGTCTCTGGGAATCAAGAATGTATTAAGGGTCTGACCAAAACGGACATGTGCGCGAAAGCGAGACAGTTATCTGATCAAATCGCCACAATACTGCCGATGAAAATGAGTCAAAACATGAGTTGGGAGTCGGTCGCGGCCGTCGGCACAACCATACAGGCACACATCCGACTCTCGTATGGTAAGAAACATCTTGAAGAAACATACAAGAAGGCGGGCTTGCCACTGTCCTATGCGAAGCAAGCTATTCAAAAATCCGCGACGAGTACTTGCGAAGAGAACACTCCAACTAGAGCCTTCGTTAACTTGGGCGGCAGTTTCAGGTATGTTTATTCCTTTATTGATGGTGAACGGTTCACTACGGCTGTCGTCACTAGTTGTAAATAGAAGGCGCATAACAAGCTGTTCGAGCCAACGCCGTGAAACGCCGCAGAGTTTCCCCTAAGAGCAATGGCCCGCGCGGCTCAACAAGACGTTATACCCTTGACACATGATCGACACGTTGCCTCAGCCGAAGAGCTTCTCTACCACTATACGAACGCCACAACGGCGCTCGACTACATCGTCAAGAATCGCACGCTGCGATTCGGCATATACATCGGCACTAATGATCCGAAGGAATCCAAGGCATGGGAGTTCGACCTCGGTACGAATGCGAATCGTGACCTCGGCAAAATACAGAATGTCAGAGGTCTCAAGTTGGCTGTCGCAGGAACTGAAGCAGAAGACGAAGTTGGCCTGCTTCTCCATGGATAAAGGTCCGCTAATGGGAGACCACTTGGCCGACATCTTCCAACGTGGCTTCAGCAAACCTCGCATGTGGGAGAAAAATGGTTCCTGCCACAGTTCCTGACACCTTTTATTCTGACCAGACGTTGGAGTGAAGAAGATGTCGTGGCTTAATTGTGGCGTAACAACTCAGGCAATATGGCCCATGGACAAGAAGGAAGTGAAGTACGGCAACCATACATTTGTCTTGATGCCGTTAACAAAAGAGCATTCGGCTTCAATACACCTTGAGCTGAGAAAGATTGATGATGTTCAGGGCTTGACCCTTATAAATCGATTTTTGAGTGCTCTCGGATGGAAATGCGACGAACCGGCCATCAACCATTATGGATGGAGCGGAAATCCAAATCCCGTACCTGTCCCGAGATACAGCATGCCATACGGATATAGCCCTTCTGATGTCTTCCCAAATGAGGTATACGAGATTACCGATAAGAAAGCGAAATTAGCTGTAGCCCTCTACCGGGAAGCAAGAAGCTTAGACAGTGTTCCATTTCAATTCCTGAGCTACTTCAAAATATTGAATATCTTTTGGAATGATAAGAAGAAGAATGGGAAAAACGAGCTTGTAGAGGGCCTTCGAACTTCTTTGCCCAACCTGACTGAAAACGACTGCGTAAAAAGGATACAAGAAATAAAAGCGAAGGAAGGTGACCCTGCAGATTACTTATATAAATCTGGACGATGTGCGGTAGCTCATGCTTTCGCTGATTCAATTGTAGATCCAGATGATGTCACAGATTTACGTCGACTATCTGAGGACATATGGCTGATGCGTAGTCTTACGGCCTATCTAATAGAGAGAGAGTTTGGGATCGAACAATCGATATGGAACTAAGAACACTCCAACAAACAAATCCAGCGGACACCTTCTGTGGTGGGCTTGACGTTCGGCGAGAACACGGAGGACAAAGTAGTCCAGGACTTGATGGATCTAACGAAGTCTTGGGGCTTGCGCTATATGGGCTTGAAGTGGAAGAACAGTAGTCCTTGGTACGACTATGCAAACTTGCGGTACCTGCCGGTACGGCTTCGCCGCCTGTTGCCGCCCGGTGATTGCGGTCGTTAGCCCTCGAAGGAGAACGAAGTGCGCGTACAAGGCTCCATCGATTTCACACTAACTGAACGCACTCCCGAGCGGGTCGTGGCGGAAATGCCGATCCACGACGGCATCAGGAATCCGTTCGGGGTCGTGCATGCCGGCGCGATGTTGTGGTTTGCGGATGTGGCGGCCACGGTCCTCGTGAGGGGTTCCGGCGATGTGGGGGAAGGCATGAAAGGATTTCCGCTCGCAATCGCGCTGAATGCGAACTTCCTCGCCAACCAGAAGGAAGGCTCCTTTAAGGCGGTGTCGACGTTCGTCAAGAAAGGCAAGACGGTGAGCTTGGTGCGAACCGTGGTTACCGGCGCAGACGAAAAATTGATAGCAGACGTCACCACTAGTCACGTGCTGTCGAAGTGAGCTAGCTGTTGTCCCCCAGGTTGGTCGGACGATTTGTCACTGGCGCCACGACCTCGCGGAAGCAGTCTGAACTCAGATACCGAGGGCCGCCGTGCGATGGCCGACGCGGCACCGTTAGTTGAGCGTCGCAGCAATTTTCCGAATCTCCTCCGGCGTGCGCTCGCCCGCGAGCGGGGTTCCCGGCATCAAGTGTTTCCCCATGGCGAGCCCGCCGACTAAGACGGGCTCGTAGCCGATGTCGCGTATCAGACGCGAGGCTACCGCGATTGCTTGGGCATCATCGCCCGCGATCGGCATGCCGATGCGTCCGGGCTCTTCGTGCGCCGTGCCCATCCGCGCGGAGCCGATCGCGTTGAAGGCGCGGACGATGCGCGCGCCGGGGAGCAATTCCGCCGAGGCGAGACCGGCACCTTTCTCCCGGGCCCACGTCGCGATGTCACCGTCGCGCGAGACGAACGGATTGCACGTATCGATCACCACCTTGTCCTTGAGCAGGTCCGCCAGGTCCTTGCCGACCTCGGGCAGCGCGCGGTAAGGAACCGAGATCATCAGCACTTCGCCAAAGGCGGCGGCTTCGCGCGGCGTTCCGGCGCGTGCGTTCGGCCCGAGCTTGGCGGCGAGCGCTTTATCTTGCTCGATGTGACGAGATGAAAACATGACTTCGTGTCCCACCTTCACCCAGACGCCGCCGAGCGCGCTGCCGACCTTGCCCGAACCGACGATTCCAATCTTAATTTTCCCGGTGCCGGCACTCGCTGTGCGGACTGAAAGGGGCAGAGCGTCGAGAGCGAGCGCCGCCGCGGTGGTCCCGGCAATCTTAAGAAATCGACGACGGTTGTGTTTCGCGATGCCATTCATTTTCATGACGGGTCTCCATAGATTGCGGTAAAACGGCATTGTCGGTGATCGCCAAAGAGCACACTACATGAGAGAAGTTGAGTTTTCAGTTGGATCCCCGTATGGCGCGTGGCTGAGCATCGCAAGGCGTTGGGGTGAGCCCGCCAGGGGAGCGGACAGGAAGTCCGCTCCCGATCTAGGGTACATGGATGTGCCCTAGATCGGCGAGGGCCCCAACGCCGAGAAGCGCAAGGCACGTTTGCGCCATCCGGGGCGGCCTTTTCTTTGGGTACTTTCGTTTGGCCGAACAAAAGAAAGTACCCCGACCGCGGTTCGGGAACCGCAAGTTAATTTTCTAGTTTCCACAACCGCGCGGCAGCGCGAACAACTACCCCCTCACCCTAACCCTCCTGATTGCTCCCGACTTCCTGTCTCCCGCGATCTTAGTGCATTCCTGCACGTCACTGGCGGGAGAGGGAATGACCAACGAAACTTACTCCTCAAACCGCATCGACAAATCCACCGCGCGCACGTGCTTGGTAATCGCTCCGACCGAAATGAAATCAACCCCGGTTTCCGCGAAGGCGCGAATCGTTTCCAGCGTCACGCCACCCGAAACTTCAAGTTGTGCGTGGCCGCGCGTGGCGGCGACGGCGCGGCGAATGTCGTCGAGCGCGAAGTTGTCGAGCAGGATGCGCTTGGCGCCGGCGGTTAGTGCTTCGTTTAGTTGGTGCAGATTTTCCACTTCAACTTCGATAAATACGATCGCCGGCGCGGCCGCGCGCGCGGCGCGGACCGCTGCGCCTATCGAGCCGGCGGCGACGATGTGGTTTTCTTTAATAAGGATGCCGTCGTATAAGCCGATGCGGTGGTTGCGCGCGCCGCCGCAGCGCACGGCGTACTTTTGCGCGAGCCGCAGACCCGGCAGCGTTTTGCGTGTGTCTAGGATAACTGTCGATGTTCCGCGTACGGCGTCGACGTAGCGCCGCGCCGCGGTGGCGGTGCCGGAGAGGGTTTGCAGGAAATTGAGCGCGGTGCGCTCGCCGGTAAGCATTCCGCGCGCCGGACCGTCGAGACGGCACAATACCTGGTCGGCGAGTATCGCGTCGCCGTCGCGCGCCTCCCAGTCGATGCGAATGCGGGAATCGAGATTTCTAAATACCGCGCCGATCCAGGCGGCGCCGCAGAGCACCGCGTTTTCGCGCGTGATTAGCCGCGCGCGCATTTGACTCTCCGCGGGAACGAGCGCGGCGGTGAGATCGCCGCTGCCGATATCCTCGGCCAACGCGCGGCGTACGGTATCCTCGACGTAGTCGGGTGGAACGGGCGCGATGTGATGGTTTTCGTGCATAGATCCTCGATTCGATCAGGCTCGATCTCGTCCCAGCGATATTGACACCAGCCCCGCGCTCGTTATGCTGCGCCGCGACGAGGTCGATGAACATCTATAGTGTATCTAGGTCCGTATAAGTTTCTCAGAAGAACCGCGACAAGGCGACAGACTCCTCTATGGATTCCATTTTCGCGTTGAAACCGCCACGACTCGTTGCCCGTTTCCCCAATCCTTGCACCCGTGCGCGCCGCGCGTGGACGCGACACCGCCCTCGGTTCCGCGATTGGAGTGACGCATGAGTGCCGCTCATTCCGCGGTTGCGCGCGTGCCGCGCCGCGAAATTTTCGCGTGGGCGATGTACGACTTCGCGAATTCCGGTTACACAACGGTAGTACTGACGGCGATATTCAGCGCTTACTTCGTCGGCGTGGTGGCGGGCAGCGTGCAAGACAAAGGTACGGCGACGCTGTTGTGGACCGTGGCGATGGCGATCACCAACACGCTCGTGCTCATGAGCGCACCGGTGCTCGGCGCGATTGCCGACCACGGTGGACGCAAGAAGCGCTTTCTCGCGCTCACGACGATCGGCTGCGTGATCTTCACGGCCGCGCTCGGTTTTGTCGGCCCCGGCGACATCGTGCTCGGCATGGCGCTCGTAATCGTCGCGACCTTTATGTTTTCCAGCGGCGAGAACTTCATCGCGGCGTTTCTCCCCGAGATCTCGAATGAAAAAAACATCGGCCGCATTTCCGGTTACGGCTGGTCGCTCGGTTACGTTGGCGGTCTCTTGGTGCTGGCGCTATGCCTGGTGTATGTCGATTGGGCGCGCGCGCAGGACCAGGCGGCGCGGCAGTACGTGCCGGTGACGATGTGGATTACCGCGGTGATGTTTGCGATTGCCGCGGCACCGACCTTTATCTGGTTGCGCGAACGGGCGCAGCCACGGACCCTGCCGGCGGGCGCTACGTATTTGCGCATCGGCTTTCAGCGCGTGCGGCACACGTTGAATCATGCGCGTCACTACAAAGATCTATTTCGGTTTTTGGTGACGCTGACCGTTTACTACTGCGGCGTCAATACGGTCATCGTGCTCGCCGCGATTTACGCCCAGGAAGTGATGGGCTTTACCATGCGCGAGAATATTTTTCTGATTATGGTGGTGAACGTCACCGCTGCCATCGGTGCCTTCGGTTTCGGGATGGTGCAAGATTATTTCGGTTCGGTCCGCACGCTCATGGTGACGCTAGTCATTTGGACCGCGGCGCTGGTGATGGCCTATTTCATCGACACCCGCGCCGGCTTCTGGGTCGTCGCGAACTTGGTCGGTATCGCGCTCGGCGCCAGTCAGTCGGCCGGGCGCGCGCTGGTTGGCCAGTTCTCGCCACCGGAACGATCGGCCGAATTCTTCGGGCTGTGGGGCCTCGCCGGCAAGCTCGCCGCCGTTATCGGGCCGTTGACCTACGGACTGGTCACTTATCTGTCGCACGGCAATCATCGCCTCGCGTTGCTCACCACGGCGATATTTTTTGTCGGTGGTTTGCTGTTACTCATGACCGTGGATGAACGCCGTGGGCGCGCGGCGGCACTTACGGCGCCGTGAATGATATCGAGGTCGCGCTCGCCGTAGCAGTGCCGGTCGTTTCCGTGGTTTGGTTGTCGTTTCGTGCGATCTCGATCTGCGAGCGCGCGAACGAGGCCGATTGGGGTGGTCCATGGCTGAACCGGCTCGATGGGCTCATTCGAATTTATTGTCGACGCTTTCATCGCCTGGCGAGCAAACCACTGGTGCTACCGGCGCGCGGCGGTGTGCTCCTTGCCAGCAATCATGTCTCCGGTCTCGATCCTTTGCTGCTTATCGCTGCGAGCCGACGCCCGCTGCGTTTTATGATCGCGCGCGAGGAGTACGAGCCTTGGTGGTTCAAGTGGTTGTTTCGCGCGATCGGTTGCATACCGGTGGATCGCAGCCGCGACCCGCGCAAAGCGCTTTACGCCGCGCGCCGCGCGATCGACGCCGGCGAAGTCGTGGCGCTGTTTCCGCACGGCAAGATTCATCTCGACCATTTGCCGCCGGTGCCGTTACGCCGTGGGATCGTGTTGCTGGCGCAAATGACCGGTGCACCGATCGTGCCCGTGCGCATCGACGGCGTGCGCGGCGAGGGCCAGACCATCCCATCTCTCTGGATGCGCAGCCGCGCGCGCCTCGACGTTCGTGATTTGTTGCACTGCGAGGGGCGAACCCCGGCGCAATGCTTGGAGCAACTTAGCCGGGCGTTGCAGCCGTAGGCCAATTCGGCAAACCGCGCGTCATCGTCGGGTTTACAAAACCCAGCACGCCTTGAAATAACGTGTCATTGTCCCGACTTAGAACCCAATAACTCGACACCCGCGACGGGGGCAGTTCATGCGCATGGATAAAATGACGTCGAAGTTCCAAATGGCGCTCGCCGAGGCGCAAAGCCTGGCGCTCGGGCGCGACCACCAGTTCATCGAGCCGGTGCATTTGATGGCGGCGCTGCTCGATCAGGAAGGCGGGACGACGCGCCCGCTGCTGGCGCAATGCGATGTCAACATTAACGCGCTGCGCTCGAAGCTGGGCCAGGCGCTGGACCGATTGCCGACGGTGAGCGGCGCTGGCGGCGAAGTGCATGTCTCGAACGATCTCGGCAAGCTGCTCAATCTGACCGACAAGTTCGCGCAGAAGCGCGGCGACCAATACATCGCAAGCGAGTTGTTCGTACTGGCCGCGCTCGAAGATAAGGGCGCGCTTGGGCAATTGCTGCGCGAAGCCGGCGCGTCCAAGAGCGGATTGGAAAAGGCGGTCGACGACATGCGTGGCGGCCAAAATGTCGGCGATGCCAACGCCGAAGACGCGCGTCAGGCGCTGAGCAAATATACCATCGATGTTACCGAGCGCGCCGAGCAGGGCAAACTCGATCCGGTGATCGGACGCGATGAAGAAATTCGGCGCGTGGTGCAGATCCTGCAACGACGCACCAAAAACAATCCGGTGCTGATCGGCGAACCCGGTGTCGGTAAGACCGCCATCGTCGAAGGTTTGGCGCAGCGCATCATCAACGGTGAAGTGCCGGAAGGACTAAAGAACAAGCGCCTACTGTCACTAGACATGGCCGCATTGGTTGCGGGCGCGAAGTTTCGTGGCGAGTTCGAAGAGCGGCTGAAGGCGGTGCTGAACGACATTGCCAAGCAGCAGGGCAACATCATTTTATTTGTCGACGAACTGCACACCATCGTCGGTGCCGGCAAAGCCGAGGGCGCGATCGACGCCGGCAATATGCTGAAGCCGGCGCTCGCGCGCGGAGAGCTGCATGCGGTTGGCGCGACCACGCTCGATGAGTACCGCAAGTACATCGAAAAAGATGCCGCGCTCGAACGCCGCTTTCAGCGCGTGGTGGTCGACGAGCCGAGTGTTGAAGACACGATCGCGATACTGCGCGGTCTCAAGGAAAAGTACGAAGTGCATCACGGTGTCGATATCACCGACCCGGCCATCGTCGGCGCCGCGACTTTGTCGCACCGCTACATTACCGATCGCCAACTGCCGGACAAAGCCATCGATCTTATCGACGAGGCGGCCTCGCGCATACGCATGGAAATCGATTCGAAACCCGAGTCGATGGACCGATTGGACCGGCGATTGATTCAGCTCAAGATCGAACGCGAAGCCTTGAAGAAGGAATCGGACGACGCATCGAAGAAGCGCCTGGCCATGCTCGAGGGCGAAATTAAGAAGGTCGGAAAGGAATACGCCGATCTCGAGGAAATCTGGAAGGCGGAGAAGTCGCAGGTTGTCGGCGCACAGCATATTAAGGAAGAACTTGATCGTGCGCGCTCCGAGCTGGAAACCGCGCGCCGCGCGGGCGACTTGTCGCGTATGGCCGAGCTGCAATACGGCCGTATCCCGGAACTGGAAAAGCAGCTCGCCGCCGCCGGTAGCCAACAAAGCAAGGGCGCAGAGCCGAAGCTGCTGCGCAACTCGGTGACCGAAAACGAAATCGCCGAAGTGGTGTCGCGCTGGACCGGCATTCCGGTGTCGCGAATGATGGAAGGGGAGCGCGAGAAACTGCTGCGTATGGAAGACGACTTACATCGGCGCGTCGTCGGTCAAGACGAGGCAATTAGAGCCGTATCGAACGCAATCCGGCGTTCGCGCGCCGGCTTGTCCGATCCGCGTCGACCCTACGGCTCGTTTCTGTTCCTCGGCCCGACTGGCGTCGGCAAGACCGAGCTAACCAAGGCGCTGGCGATGTTTCTGTTCGACACCGAGGAAGCGCTGGTGCGCCTCGACATGTCCGAGTTCATGGAAAAGCATTCGGTGGCGCGCCTGATCGGCGCGCCGCC
>Ga0209322_10002270_pt1 | contig 11001 bp, 11 predicted proteins | sample Rifsed19ft1_FD_184013 | JGI IMG/M metagenome (GOLD analysis project Ga0209322, IMG submission 184013) | Soil microbial communities from Rifle, Colorado, USA - sediment 19ft 1 (version 2) | ecosystem: Environmental > Terrestrial > Deep subsurface > Rock core/Sediment | place: Rifle, Colorado...
AGCACCGCCGCCGGCGCCCCGCCTTCGCTCGACCCCAGCAGGATCATCTGCCCCGCCGCCGGGGCCTCCAGGCCCAGGCGGCTTCGCGCCAGGACGTCAATCCGCATCGGGTCGAGCAGCGCCGCCTGCTCGAGGTGCAGGGTGCGGTTCCAGTCGAGCACCTGCTCGTGCCGCGCCTGGTGCTCCTCCAGCTGGTAGCCGGTGTGCACGTAGGCGAAGTGCTGCCAGGCGCAGAGCAGAATGACCGCGCCGCCGAGAAGCGCTCCGGCCAGCAGGGCCGCCGTGTCCCGCCAGGCCCCGGGGTCGCGCTGGCGCACCAGGCGGGAGTTGTCGATCCGTTTCAGCCAGTAGACCTGGAGCGGCGCGCGCATCAGTCGCTCTCCAGCCGCTCCGCCGCCCGCAGGCGGGCGCTCCGGGAGCGGGGATTGGCGGCGACTTCGTCGGCTTGCGGCCGCACCACTTTTTTGGTCAGCAGCCGCAGCCGCCCGGCGGCGGCCTCAGCGCGAAAGGCGTGCTTGACCACGCGGTCTTCCAGCGAGTGGTAGCTCAACATCACCAGGCGGCCTCCGACTCTAAGGTGGACGGGGACTCGGAGAAGAAACTGCTCGAGCTCCTCCTGTTCTCGATTCACCGCAATCCGCAGCGCCAGAAACGTTCTTGTTGCGGGATGCAGTTTCAGCCTTCCCTTAGGCTTCCGAGTCCCCGTCACCACTTGCGCCAGGTGGAGCGTGTCCCGGACGGGGCGGGCACGCACGATCGCCCTGGCAATCTTTTTCGCCTGCCGCTCTTCGCCGCAGCGGAAGAGCAGCTCGGCCAAATCCTCTTCGCGGGCGTGATTCACCCAGTCGCCCGCCGTCTCCGGGCTCGCCGGGTCCATGCGCATGTCGAGCGGCCCGGCGGCCTGGAAGGAGAAGCCGCGCGCGGGCGTCTCCAATTGGAGCGACGAAACGCCCAGGTCGGCCAGCACCCCGTCCACAAGGCCCAAGCCCGTCCGCGCCAGTGCGTCGGGGAGGTGGGAGAAGCTGGCGCGGACGAGCTCGAGCCGTGAACTGTACGGCCGCAGACGCTCCTGAGCGATTTCGAGTGCCATCGGATCTCTATCCAGTCCAATCAATCGGCCCGTCGTCAGACGGCTTAGGATCGCTTCCGCATGCCCGCCCGTGCCCAGCGTGGCGTCCACGTAGACCCCGGCGGGCTTCACCGCCAGGAAGTCCAGCACTTCCTCGAGCAGTACCGGTGTATGCCATCGCGTCACTACACCCCCAGGTCATCGAGGATCTTCTCGTCGTCCGGCGTAATCGGGTTCTTGCGGACCTCTTCCAGGAAGCGCTGCTGGTTCCAGACGTCCAGGTAGGTCAGCTGGCCCAGCACGGAGACGTCGCCCTTCATGGCCGCCGACTCCCGCAGCACCGACGGGATCAACACCCGCCCCTGCTTGTCCAGGGCCACCACTTGGCCGTAGTAGTTCACCAGGTTGAGGAACTTTTTCTTGGAGCGGTTGGTGGAGCTGACCTGTGCCAGGCGCTCTTCGATTTCGTGCCAGACTTCCAGCGGATAAATGCGGACGAATTGGCCGCTCAGGCTGGTGACGAAGAACTGGCCGCTGTACTTCTCTTGCAGGGACGCGAGGAAGGCAGCGGGAATCTTCACCCGCCCCTTGTCGTCCACCCGCGCCGAGTAGCTTCCCCGAAACACGCTTCGCTCCCGCCCTCACAGCGCTTCTGTGCGCGACCACTTGCAACCTTGGGAACTTGCCTTAGGCGGGGTGGAGCCACCACTGCACCCACCCGGGAGACCACCGTCTCCCACTTTGTGCCACTTTCTACCCCTCAGCCTCCTCCTTGTCAAGGGGAAAGTTGAAGATTTTTTAGGGGCTTCCGCCGCCCGCGCGGCCCCCTCCCCTATGGCTTGCGCCCGAAGCGGGCAAACCGCTCTGCCCTACTCAATATGTTGTGGTTGGAGCCGGAAGGAGGCTTATTCGACGGGGCCAGGGGCAGGCGGCGCCGGAGGCAGCAGCCCGCGCAGCTCCCAGAGGCTGCGCAGCAGCCGCCGCTCGTTCTCGTCAAGCGGGGCGAGGAACTCTTCGTCGTTGAGCAACGCGGCGCGCATATCGAACGGAGTTTGCTGGAGATTGCGCAGGCGCTCGATGATGAGCTGCCGGCGCTCGGGGATCAATTGCTGCCAGTCCTGGAAGACACGCTGCGCCTGCTGGCGCTGCTCCGGCGTCATCAGGGCGAAGAGTCGCGCGCGCTGCCGCACTCTCTCCTGCTCTTCCGGCGAAAGCTCGGCGAAGCGTTGCATCCGCCCGAGCATCCGCTCACGCTCCTCAGGCGCGCGCCGGTTGAGATCCTCGAGGCGCTGCCGGAAGCGCTGCTGCATCTGGGGCGGCATCCCCTGGAAGACCGCGTCGCCCGCCAGCGCCCGCTCTTGCTCTTCGGGCGCGAGCGGCGCGAGGCGGAGGAAGAACTGCTGCGCCGCCTGCATCCGCAGCGCGCCCTCCCAGCGGCCGAGCATCTCCTGGCGATGGTCCGCCGGCAAGCCGTTGAACTCGTCGAGTCGCTGGAGGAACCGCTCCCGGGCGAAGGGCGGCATCCGCTGGAAGAGCTCATCGGCTTCGAGCGCCGGGCGCTGCTCGGCCGGCGGGAGCTTGGCCACGCGCAGGAAGAGCTCTTGCATCGGCCGGTTCTGCGCGCCCGCGCCGGGCCCGCGGCGGCCCATGCCCGCCCGCGGCCCCTCGCGGCGCTGGTAGGGTCCCGGGCCTCCCTGCGCGCGCGCCTCGCCCGCCAGCAGGGCCAGGCCCAGAGCAGCAGCCGCGAGCGCGATGAGTTTCCTTTGCTTCACAGCGATTTCTTTTCCTCCGGTGTCACCGGCTCGAAGAGGACGTCGAACTCCTCGAGCAGCTCATAGTTCTCGAGCAGCACCGGGTTGTTGAACGCAGCCAACCCGTCATTCACTTGCGCTGTCGGCTGCCCCGGGCGTGGCGTCGCCACCGCGGGCGGTGCACCGGGAGTAAGCGGAGGCGGCGGGAGTTGCGTCACCGGCGCCGGGACATCCGGCGGCGTCGGCGGCCAGAGATAGACGCCGAGGACGAGCACGGCCGCCGCCGCCAGCGCCGCGGCGTAGGCCGGGCGCAGGGCGAACCAGGGCGGCGCCGAGGCCGGCTCTTCCGCCAGCCGCGCGCGCAGCGCGGCGTCGAAACGCGGCGAAGGCCCGGCGGCTTGCCACTCCCCGAGCACACCCATCACCCCGCGCAGCTCGTCCACGCGGCCGCGGCAGTCGGCGCAGGCGGCCAGGTGCCGGTCGAGCTCGGCGCGCGCGGCCTCGTTCAGGCGGCCGTCCAGGTACTGAATGAAATCTTCTTCCCGCAGGTGTTCGCTCATATTCGTGCTCCCAACAGGGGTCGCAAGCGGACCCGCAAAGTCTCATAGGCGCGGAAGAGCAGCGACTTCAAGGCGCTCTCCGAGCAGTCGAGGATGTCGGCGATTTCGTCGTAGTCCATCTCCTGGTATTTGTGCAGGAGCACGGCCAGGCGCTGCTTTTCGGGCAGGGCCTCGACCGCCCGCCGGATCTGCTCTTGCCGCTCCGCCTCCAGCATCCGCTGCTCCACGTTGCCCCCCGGGTCAGCTACTTCCAGCGGCCTCTGTGGCACCGGCCTCTGGCCGGTGTCCGCGTCCAGCGAAGTTTCCAGCGTCTTTCGCATCCGGCCGTCGCGCAGGGCGTTGAGCGCGACGTTGGTGGCGATGCGGAAGAGCCAGGTCGAAAACTTCGCCCGCGGCCGGTAACTCTTCCGCGCGCGGTAGATTCGCAAGAAGACCTCCTGGGCCAGCTCTTCGGCCAGGGCCGACTCGCGCACCATCCGGTAGAGGAAGTGCACGACCGGCGTGCGGTACTTCTCCGCCAGGACGTTGAACGCCTCCCTGTCGCCCGCCCGGACGCGCAGCATCCTTTCCTGGTCGCTCGTCTCCACGGGCGGCTCCACTCCTATCTAACCCGATTCTGCCGTAGAAGTTCCGGTGCTCTGATCCGTCAGGACCTGGTGGCTCAGCCCGGGCAGCTCAATGAGCACGGCCCGGCGGCGGCCGGCGGCGGCCACGTTGAAGTGATTCCCCTCGCGCCCGAAGCACTGGTGGATGTGGCCGTGGATGTGGGCCAGCACAGGTCGGCGCGCCAGAAGCGCCGCCAGCGAATGAGAACCCACGTGCTCGCCGGCGTAGACGCGATCCAACACCCCGAAAGCAGGGCCGTGAGTCACGAGCACCGTCCTGTTATCCAGGAGCGGTTCCAGTGTCTTGACGTCCTTTTCGATCTCCTCTTCAGGCCTTTCGTGCAGGCTCCCGACAAAGGGCGTGGTGTACTGGTAGCCAACGAAACCGTAGCCGCCGAAGTCCAATCGCCGGCCATGCAACGGCTTCACCTGCCCATCCTCGTAGTCCAGCGCGAAGAAGTCGTCGTTCCCCATCAAATAAAGCGTGGTTACGGGGAATCTCTTGAAGAGGTTAACCAGGGTTCGAGCTTCCCGGCGTTGCTCCTCCTCGTCCCAACTCCCACCCGACAAATCGCCCGCGAGAACCACGAGGTCAACCTTGAGCTCGAGGGCTCGCCCCCGGAGCCATTCGTACACGCCGGTCACACCGTGGATATCGGCTGCGGCCAGCACTTTCATGGCAGGCTAGGTCAGGATACGCCGGCGGTCGCGGGCGGGCAACCTCCGGCGTAGAACTCCTCCTGCAAGCCGACGACGAATCCCCCACACCGGGATTCGTCGCCGCTACAAGAGCCCGCGGGCGCCCCCGGTATCTCCCCCCTACCCGGCATGCGTTATGCGTCCCGGATGCATCCGAACGCATGAGAGAGCCCTTCCTGGAACGGTCGGCGACGCAGGTTTAGGCCAGCACGCGCCGGCGGGCGCGGGCGGGCAAGGTTTCGCAGGCGGTGCGCAGCACCAGGCGCGGGGCGCGCTTCCTGACCCGGAGCAGGTAGGCCACGACCTCGGCGCCGCGCGTCTTGCCGGCTTCGCGCAAGAGCCACCCGACTCCCTTCTGCACCATGTACTCGTCGTCGTCGAGTAGCCGGGTCGCACCCTGAAAGATTTCCTTCGTGTAAACACCCCGGCGGGCGGCGGGCACGAAAGAAACGGCGGCGGCGCGGCGGCGCCAGAAGTTCCGCGAGCGCGCCCAGCGATGGACCCGAGTGGCCAGACGCGCCTCGCGCCGCAGGATGGCGCCGAGCAGGTTCACGCAGAGCGCGTCGCCGGCCGCCCAGTTTTTCACGTGACGGAGCCAGCGCTCCAGGCGCCGGAACTCGGTCGCGCCGAACTTCCGCGCGGCGGGCTCGAGGAGGATTACTCCCAGGCTCTGCTCTTCGACGGTCGGCCCGGCGAACAGCTTCTCCGCCACGGCGAAGAGCAGTTTGGGGTCGCCCGCCATCTCCCGCCGCAGCCGCTGGGCGAGCCTGCGTACCTCGGCCGTGCGCCAGCCGTAGGCGGGGACCGGCTCTTTGAAAAACCGCTGCACGCTGCGGGCAACGGCGGGCGAGCCCTTGCGTCTGAGCTCGCGACGCACCCGGCGGACGACGGCGCCGGCGCTCTTCATACTTGGAAGAGCAGGCGCAGCAGGAACATCAACCCCACGCCCACGAAGACCCAGAGGGCCATCAGGATGCCGGGCTCGCGGTTCACTTCCGGCATCAGGTCGGAGGCGGCCACATAGAGCGTGGCGCCGGCCGAGAGCAGCAGCCCGTAGGCCACCTGGGCGCGCAGCAGCCACATCAGCGCCAGGCCGACGAGCGTGGCCGCGCCCATCAGCACCGCCGCGCCCATCGCCCGGCGCGGGCCGCGCCCGCTGGCCAGCATCACCGAGGCCACGGTGAACCCGTCGGGGATCTTGTGCAGGAAGACGGCGAGAAAAACCACCGCCCCGAGCCACGTCGAAACGATGAAGCCCGAGGCGATGGCCGCCCCGTCGAAAAAGGCGTGGATTATCATCCCCAGCACGGCGGCGTAGCCCACCTGCGGCCGCACCAGCTCTTCCGGGTGAACTTCTTCGCCGAAGTGGAAATGGGCGGTGATGGTGTGCTCAAAGAAGTGGACGAGCAGGTAGCCGCCCAGCACGAGCGGCAGGGACCACTCGTCCATGAGCTTCAGCCCCTCGGGCACCATCTCGAGCAAGGCGGTCGCCAGCATGAAGCCCGAGCCCAGGGCGATGAAATACTTCAGCGACTCCCGCCCCCATTCCCGCCGGACGATGAGCAGGCCGCCGGCGACGTTGGCGACGGCCGCCGTCAAGCCGAGCAGGAAGCTCAAGAGAAAGTCACTCATCGTCGCTCAAGCCGTGTGGCGGATGTAGAGCACGTCGCCGTCGGCCACGCGGTAGTCCTTGCCTTCCAGGCGCACGCGCCCCTTTTCGCGCGCCGCCGCCAGCCCGCCGCTCTCGACCAGCTCTTTCCAGGGGATGACTTCCGCCTTGATGAAGCGGCGGGCGAAGTCGGAATGTACCATCCCGGCGGCGTCCACCGCCACCGTGCCCGCCGGGGCGGTCCAGGCGCGGCACTCGGGCTCGCTCACCGTGTAGAAAGTGATGAAGCCGAGGAGCTGGAAGACGGTGTGCAGGACGCGGTCGCGGGCCGACTCCGCCAGGCCGTAGCTCAAGAGGAACTCGGGGATTTCGGCGGGCTCAAGCTCCATGAGCTCGGCCTCGATCTTCCCGCAGATCTCCGTCACCGCCACCCGCGGCTGCCGGGACAGCCCGGCGACGCCGAACTTCTCCGGGACACGCCCGAGCTCGGGCGCCATGTCGTCGCCCACGTTGAGCACCACCAGCAGCGGCTTGGCGCTCAAGAGCATGAAGCCGCGCAGGAGGTGGTCCTCGTCGGCCGCGAGCTTCATCGCGCGCAGCGGGGTTTCGGCGGCGAGCGCGGCGCGGGCTTTTTCGAGCACCGCCTGCTCGTGCTCGAGTTCCGGCGTGTGCGATTTCTTCTGGTCGCGGGCCACTTTCTCCAGCCGCTTGGTGACGGTGTCGAGGTCAACGATCAGGAATTCGGTTTCGAGCCGAGCGGCGTCCCGCGCCGGATCCGCGTCTTCGCCGAAGACGCGCACCACGTGCGCGAAGGCCTCGGTGCCGCGCACCTGGCCGAAGACGCCGGCGTCTTTTTCCGGCTCATTCACGAGCGGCTGCGAGTCCAGAAACTCCAAGCTGGCGCAGGTGATTTTTTTCGGATGGTAGAGCTTGGCGACGGCGTCGAGCCGCGGGTCGGGCACGTGCGCCACGCCCACGTGCGCTCCGTAGGCCTCCGCGTGCACGTGCGGCCCGCAGAGGATCTTGAAGAGCGACGACTTGCCGGTTTGCGGAAAACCGAGAATCGCGGTGCGCACACGGCGATGGTAGCACAAGGCATCCCGGGCGGCGGCGCGCGGCAGGAAAGGGCTTTTGGGCCGGGCAGGTTTCCGCTAGAATCGGCGGGTGGCGCGGAGGAATCTTTTCCGGAAAGGAACGTACTAAGAGATGGTGGGCGCTGAAGGATTCGAACCTTCGGCCTCTCCCGTGTGAGGGGAGCGCTCCACCGCTGAGCTAAGCGCCCACAGGCGGCAGACAAGAGTGTCTGCCCCACTGAGGGAATTGTAGGCGAGTTCCGAGGGATCAACAAGGGGCCGATGGACCACACGCAAACAGGCACTCCTTCGCGGGCGCTCCGGACAGGGCAACTGGCCGAGCTGCAGCGGGCGATTGCCACGGTCATCCGCGGCAAGGACGACGTCATCCGCCTGGCGCTGGTGGGGCTGCTGGCGCGCGGGCACATCCTCATCGAAGACGTCCCCGGCGTGGGCAAGACCATGCTGGCGCGGGCGCTGGCCCGCTGCCTCAACTGCAGCTTCCAGCGCATCCAGTTCACCTCCGACCTGCTCCCGAGCGACGTCATCGGCATCTCGGTCTACAACCAGCGCGAGCAGACTTTCCAGTTCAAGCAAGGCCCGGTCTTCGCCAACGTGGTGCTGGCCGACGAAATCAACCGCACCACCCCGAAGACCCAGTCGGCGCTGCTCGAGGCGATGAACGAGCAGCAGGTGACGGTGGACGACCGCACCTATCCCCTGCCCCGGCCTTTTCTGGTGCTGGCCACGCAGAATCCCATCGAGCACCACGGCACCTACCCGCTGCCCGAGTCGCAGCTCGACCGCTTCCTGCTGCGCATCCGCATGGGCTACCCGGAAGCGAAGAGCGAAAAAGAAATCCTGCGCACGGAAAACGACCCGCAGCAGGCGCTCGAAAAGCTGCGCGCGGTGATGCCGGCCGAAGAAGTGCACGAGCTGCAGGAGCAGGTGCGGCGGGTGCGGGTGGAGGAGGCGCTGCTCGACTACGCCCTGGCCATCGTCAACCGCACGCGGGCGAGCGAGCACCTGGCGCTCGGGGTCAGTCCGCGCGGGGCGATGATGCTCCACCGCGCCGCCCAGGCTATGGCTTTTGTCGAGGGCCGCGACTACTGCGTCCCCGACGACTTCAAGCGCCTGGTCATCCCCGTCTTCGCCCACCGCGCCGTGGTCAGCACCCGTTACGCCTCCACGCTGCGCAAGGCCGACCAGGCCGAAGCCGTCCTCCAGGAGATCCTCGACTCGACCGAAGTCCCGCTCTAGGGGGAGCGCCGATGCGCGCCCTGGCTCTGCGAATCGCCCGGCTCCACCCCGCGCTCGAGGCCTACGTCCGCAGCCGCGAGGAGCAGCAGTGGGAAGGCGCGCGCAACTTCGTCAAGGCGATGGTGTGGCTGCTCATCGCCTTGACGCTGGTGCTGAACGGCTCGGCCCTGCGCGACCGCGGCTACTCCACGCGCCTCCCCAACTGGACGCTCATCATTTCGGGATGGTTCCTCTCCTGGGCCGCCTTTGTGCTCGCCCTCTACGTCGCCGTCAAGTACGTCCCGGCCATGGCCCGCACCACGCCGCTGCGCTGGTTGTTCTTTGAGCTCGACTACAAGTTCACCCGCGAGGGCGCCATCTACTTCATCGCCACCCTGGTCATCGCTCTGGCGGCGCTCAACACGGGCAACAACCTGCTGTTCATCATTGTGGCCAGCCTGCTGGCGGGCATCCTCATGTCCGGCGTGCTCTCGCGCATCGTGCTCACCGGGGTCGAGCTCAAGCTCGACCTCCCCGACCACGTCTTTGCCAAGCAGCCGGTGCTTGCCTCGCTCTCCCTCGAGAACCGGAAGCTGACGCTGCCGTCGTTTTCGCTCACCGTAACGGGCGAGTCCACGGGCGAGACCCTTCGGCTTCTCTCAGGGCAGGCGCCCGTGCCACAAGGACAAAAGGAGAAAAAGAAAGGAAAGGGTGGCACCGGCGTCCCGTTCATGTTCCCCGCCACCCGCATCCTGCGCGAGCCGGTTTATTTCCCCTACATCCCGCGCAACCGGCACGCCAGTCAGCCGGTCGAGCTGCTCTTCCCCCGCCGCGGGCGTTACGCGCAGAAGGGTTTCCAGGTGACCAGCCGCTTCCCCTTCGGCTTCCTCATCAAGACCCGCCAGCTGGAAGCGGCCAACGAGCTCGTCGTCTACCCGCCGGTCGAGCCCACCGAGGAGTTCTACGAAATCCTGCCGCTCATCAGCGGCGAGCTCGAGAGCCTCTACCGCGGCCGCGGGCACGACCTCTACTCCATCCGCGACTACCAGTCGAGCGACAGCGCCCGCACCGTGGACTGGAAAGCCACCGCCAAGGCCCAGGCCCTGAAAGTCCGCGAGTTCACCCGCGAAGACGAGCGCCGCGTCGAGCTGGTCTTCGACTCTTACCTCCCGGCCGGCTCGGACAGCGCCGACGCTCTCGAGCGCTTCGAGCGCGCCGTCAGCTTCTGCGCCTGCCTGGCCTGGCACTTCTATGAGATTGATGCGGAGATGAAGTTCCACGCCTCCGACTGGGAGACCCCCGTGGCCCCGGCGGGAGAAATCGTCTACGACATCCTGCGCTACCTGGCCCTGGTCGGGCCGGCCCGCCAGCCGGACGGGAACTTCCTCCAGCAACTCGCGCAGGAGACCGAGACCTTCAAGATCATCCTCACCGCCCAGCCCCGCGGTTCCATCCCCACGGAGCTGTGGACTTCGGCTTACTTCGTTTTCCTTGATTCATTATGACGCGCGCGCTGCGACAGCGGCTGCTCGGCTGGTTCGACCGCCACCGGCGCGACCTGCCCTGGCGGAGGACCCGCGACCCCTACCGCATCTGGCTGGCGGAAATCATGCTCCAGCAGACGCGCGTGCCGGTCGTCGTCCCCTACTATGAGCGCTTCATCCAGTCCTTCCCCACCGTCAGGAAACTGGCGCGGGCGCGGCTGGAGCGCGTGCTCGGCCACTGGGCGGGTCTCGGCTACTATCAGCGGGCGCGGCACCTGCACCGGGCGGCGAAACAACTCGTCCGCGAGCACGGCGGCCGCTTCCCCCGAACCCTTGGGGCGGCGCTGGCTCTTCCCGGCGTCGGCGCTTACACCGCCCGCGCCGTCTTGAGCATCGCCTACCGGCAGCCCACGGCGGTCGTGGACGGCAACGTGGCCCGCGTGCTGGCGCGGGTCTTTCTGCGGCGCGACGCTGACCCCGACAACCGCGCCGCCTTCCAAGCACTCGCCGACCGGCTGGTCGCGCGGCGGCGCCCGGGCGACTTCAACCAGGCGTTGATGGAGCTGGGCTCGACGGTTTGCCTCCCGAGGCGGCCGCGCTGCCCCGTCTGCCCGCTCGAAAAACTCTGCGCGGCGCGCCAGGCAGGCGTCGAGCGGCGTTTCCCGCGCCGCCGGCCGCAGCGCCCGCGGCCGCGGCTGGCGTTGAGCGTCCTTGTGCCCCGCTGTGACGGCCGCGTTCTGCTCGTGCGCGAACAGAAAGGATTGTTTTCCGGCCTGTGGCACTTCCCTTATGCGCGCGGCCGGACGCCGCGGCTGCTGGCCAAAGCCCTGGGCGCGGACGGCGTCCGGTACGTGGCCACGCTCACGCATGAGACCACGATGCGAGACCTGGTGCTGCGCGTGCACACGGGCG
>Ga0209322_10002276_pt1 | contig 10982 bp, 8 predicted proteins | sample Rifsed19ft1_FD_184013 | JGI IMG/M metagenome (GOLD analysis project Ga0209322, IMG submission 184013) | Soil microbial communities from Rifle, Colorado, USA - sediment 19ft 1 (version 2) | ecosystem: Environmental > Terrestrial > Deep subsurface > Rock core/Sediment | place: Rifle, Colorado...
ATAATTAGGGGCCATTATTCCATCAGTCATTATGCGAATTGGTATATTAGGCACAGTCTTAAAGATTGATTCTACAATAACGTTCCCGTTTCCTAGATAGGTTATAATAGTAGTTTTTTTAAATACTGGTTCATTCGCATTACAGTGAAAGAATAGCATACTAAGAGGTAATAATAGTCTACTTGCAAGTAATTTCATTTTATATTATTAAGAATATAAATTTCTTTGCCTTTTAAATTGCATAAATCTAAAGTTTATTCAAATTTAAGAAATTTTCAGCTGTCATGGGCACACCATGACAGAAACTGCTGTCAAGGAATCGTCCCATCGACTAGTCGGGGCAAACTTTCACATATAAGAATTATCAATGAGTATGAGAAGAAAATTCTTGATAATCTTTGCTGCTACTATCACCTTAATAGTTAGCGCTTTTTTTATCGCAACTTGGGTATACTCCACGAAACAATTGCAAGCTCTTAGAGGTCAAGAGGTTTATGTAACACCAGAAAAGGGCGCACAAGAGTTAATTGCTCGATACTATTCAGGTGTAAATAAGGTGGAGATTGTACATGCTGGACGAGAAATTTTTGAGGAGCTCTGGTTTGTAGAGGTTCGCGTCTGGGCTGCCAAACGTTCTGATGGAAAAGGATTTTTGAACCGAGATTATGACAACGCGGGTTGGTTCTTTTTACATGTTCAGAATGGTTGGATCCTCATTCCCGAAAATAAGTTCCCTGAGATCGTAGCTTTTGGTAAATGGCTCTACGGTCTGTCGTTGTAAAGATGAGACTCACCTTACGTTATCGCAACGCTGAGAGGTGAGTCTCATCTTTTTTTGGTTTGCCTAAAATATCTGCCCAAAATTAAAATAGAATCCTGTCGTTTCGCTGCTCACACCAACATCTAAACGGACGATGAAGGTCTCCAGATAAAACCTCAAACCAAAGTTCGGATTCATATGCCAGCCCGCAATACCGATTTCAGAATTTTTATTCCACACTCTTCCAAGGTCAATTGCCGCGACTCCTCCGAATCTCCAATAGATTGGAAATCTTAATTCTGCATTCGCAACCGCCGCAATTTTATCTAAAAATCTATCCTGGGGATAACCTCGCAGCGTTTGATTTCCACCAAGGGATAATAAATTCTGAATAGGAATTTGACTCCCATAAATATTTTGAAAATTAAATCGAAGCGCTAAAATTGTTGTTGGGTAGAATAATTTTGAGTAGCTCTGAAGTGTTAATCCCAAACGTGTGAACGAAACATTTGTGAATGAGAACTTTGGTGAAAATTCTCCTTCAGCTTGTACAACAACACCGCGGGAAGGATTAATAAAACTGTTTCGTGTGTCGTAACGTAAATTCAAAAATAACGAAAGTGATTTTGCGTTATCAGGATTAACTTCATCCAGAAGATTAATTATGCTGTTTGGATTATCAGAATTTGCAAAATTAAAATTTTTTGTAGATTTGAATCTCACACCGAACTGTCCAACAAATGTTTGAATAAAACCACGGCTTGCAGTTAAGGTTAGTTCAAAAGGTTCGCGGGTATAGTATTCCCGATTTTCAAACTTAGAATTGTTTCCAATTCCGAAGTAACTATTCTTAATCCATTTGTCGTAGTCAACCAATAAATCCAACGAGAACGGGTAAATATTTCCCTGCCGTAGTTCAAAATCCGGAATTGAAAATACGAAGCGATACCATCTTTCGCCTTTTGTACTGTTGAAAAGAACAAGATCAAATGATTCATTAAGTTCCAAATGATTTAAGAAAAATGCCTTTGCACCATAACCAAATCCTGTATCGGTATCATAGGAAATTATTGGCAGCGGTTCCAAAGTTTTATCATTTAGCACGGTTAAGGTTGAATATTCTGTTGGTGAATTTTGAATAGCGTTATGAAGGTTAATGTTTGTAAGTACACCAAAATGATCGGACGTATAAACACCATCTATCAATGAATCAAGTACAATATCAGTTTGTAAAACGTCATCAACTGAAAATTTATTGTTCAGAAAGATGTAATCAATTTTTCGCGGAACATTATCATATTCTGCTGATTTGATTTCCTCCTCACTCAATTTTTCTCCGCAGGCATCAAAATGATTTTTAGAAAAAATAATATTCGGATTCTTATCAGGATCCCAGGTAAATGTTTTGTTAGAATTGTTTTTTGAAAAAGTATCGAACAGAATTTCTCCATCGGTAATTGTTTTAATCTCTTCAGATTCAGGAGCTGCGTTAAAATCTCCGCCTAAGATTACAGGATGTTCGTTCAAATCAGTTATGTATTTCAAAATTGTCTCAATTTCATTCTTCCTTGACTGAACTCCGCTCGAATCATAAGGTGGCTCGGAACCTAAATGAGTGTTGATAAGATAAATTGGAGTATCATTTACTTTTATTTTGCCGACTAAGAAAAATCGTGATTCATCAAAATGAATAGTCAGCAAGTCACCAAAAATTCCAAATGAGCCAGCAAGTTTTTCTACATTATATTCTTCAAACTGCAGATTTTTTCTTGCAAGAATGACTAAACCCTCTTTGAAATTTGTAGGAATTCCAACCGGTCCGAATTTGATTCCCGCATTGCAGACTTGATGAATCTCATCAAAATCCAATTCATCAGCTAGTCTTGAAGCATAGATTCCGAGCGGATTTGCCTCCTGTATAAAGATTATGTCGGGATTATGTCGTTTTATTTGTTTAACCAAGACTTCGAATCGTCTTTCACGTATCTCATCGTTTTCATATTCTCCAAATCTAAATGTTCCTCGATAATCAAGTCCCGACCAAACGTTTATGGTTAATAGTTTAAGTTTTATATTTTGTGAATATAAATTATTAGGAAGGAAAACACAGAGCAAAATTATGAGTTGAAGTATTGTCTTCATATTTACCTCATTCGAATAAAGGTTTAAACTGAAAATTATTCATTACTTTAAAAGAGGTTACCCGAAAATTACCTATTAAAACTTATTTAATAATCAATTAAGAATTGTCAAAAATTTGTCAAAAAATATTATGGATGTTGTCACACGAAATTAATTCAGTAACTCATCTTATGCGGATAGAGAGATGACATCTTTTTGTGAGGAAAATTAATTTTCATTTCTTTGATGGGAACATAGATTTATTTGTGGCATTGCCATTAAAGAAATAAAGATGTCATCTCTTACCACTAATTTTTTTTGCGTAACGCGAGTCATTAATTTATTTTCAACTATTCATTCCTCAATAGAATTTTTTCTTGCTTTCTTTTAACAGAAAGGATGAAATATGTTGCTGGCTCATCGCAAAGGGTGTTAACTTTAATTAGTAGGAACTAGGTTTGTCATCTGATAATAATTCCTTCTCCCTTTGGAAGAATCCACCAAAGACGGATAAGATGAGGGCTTTCATTATATCCTTCACTAATGTTATTTTCGCATAACATTTGTTCAATAAATTCTTTTTACAATGCTCGAATATTTTCAATTTCAAAAATCTAATCTTAGTGAAGAAGAGTGGGACAGCTTTGTTGATCAATCGGACAACGGAACTCTCTTTCATCAACGTGCTTTTCTAAATTACCATCCTAAAGACAGATTTAATGATGTTTCCATCTATGTGACAAAAAATGGGAAAATACTTTCCGTGCTTACTGCCGCTGTAATAGAAAGAGATGGAAAAAAAATCCTTGCCTCTCATCCTGGGGCGAGTTACGGCGGATATGTTTACAACTCCGATCTTAATTTTAAGGAAGCCCATGAATTAGTTGATATTTTGATTGATCATGGCAAATCACAAAAGGTGAACAGAATTCAGCTAACCATTCCGCCGATTATTTATCAAACAAAATATTCTAACTATATAGATTTTGCTCTTTACAAAAATGGGTTTACTTATTTAAAGCGGGATGTTTCCAGTATTGTCCAGCTTGATTTTAATAAGGATAAACTTCTTGAAACATACCGTGCCGAAGCTCGTACGGCTACTAAGAAAGCAATGAAACAGGGGATTGAAATTGTCGAATGCGATTTATTTAATGAGTATTATGAAATTCTTAAAAAGAATTTGAAGCTGCGACATAATGTAAATCCTGCTCATACACTTGCTGAATTGAAGCTTCTTAAGAAAATGTTTCCCGCCAAGATTCGATTGTGGGGAGCATTTCTTAAAGATAAACTCACTGCGGGCGTATGCAATTTTTCTGTAAATCAGAATGTTGTGCTTGCATTTTACATCAGTCATGATGAAGCGTATCAGGAATATCGTCCGGTTAATCTTTTATTTTACGAAATCATGAAACAATATCAGCAGGAAGGATTTCGCTTTCTTGATTTTGGAATTTTCACTGTGAACATGGAACCGAATTGGGGATTAGCAAGATTCAAAGAGAACTTCGGTGCCCGCGGAATATTCAGAGATACTTTTTATAAAGATCTTTAATGCTGAAAATATTACATCTTGCACCGATTAATTTTGCCGGCGTTCCTTACAGCTTTTACGACATGCACAATAAGTGCGGCGACCAATCGAAACTAATTACATTCCACAAAAACGAGCGTGATTTTCCTGAAGACGTTTGTCTTAATCTTCCTCTTCCAAATTTTTCTTTAGCAAAGTATTGGCGTAAAGAGAAAGTTACATTCAAGGAAAAAGAAAGATCATCTTCGTTGCCATACTTCAAACCGAAAAATATATTTGAGCAAATTTATTTTACGGCGAATGATTTTTATAAAAAGAAAAAAGTATTTTCTCTTGTTAAAGATTTGAACTTAGATGAATTTGAAATTATCCACTACGATTCCGGTTTGGATTTTTTTCGTAACTCAATGCTTGCAAAAAAATGGAAGAAGCAAGGTAAGAAAATCGTTTGCTGTTATTATGGCAGCGATTTAAGAATTCGGGGCATTATAAAAGAAATGGATGAAATATCCGATCTCAATTTTACATCAGAGTATGATCATCTCGCTTTAAAATCCGATTTAGAATATATCTTCTATCCTTACGATCCATCAGAATTACCTGCGAGAGAAAAATCCGACGATGATAGTATAGTGACTATCGTTCATTCTCCAACCAATAGAAAATTTAAGGGAACTGAATTAGTAATCTCAGTTATTGATAAAATCAAAAAAGAAAAGAAGATTAATTTTTTATTGTTAGAAAATATTCCAAGATCAAAACTGCTGAAGCAAAAAAGCAGAGCGGATATTTGTATTGATCAAGTCGGTGGAACAATGGGCGGTACTGGTTACGGCAAAGCAGGGCTGGAAACTTTAGCACTGGGAATTCCCACAATTACAAACATGACACAGGAATATTCTGCTTGGCTTCCCGAAAATCCTTTTGTAGTTTCAAACACCGCTGATGAATTGTATAAAAAGTTATTTGAGTTGATAGACAGTAAACATTTACGTGAAGAGTTCGGTGAAAAGGGAAAAGCTTGGGTGAATAAATATCACGGATACGAATCTGTGGATAAGAGATTGAAAGAATTGTATAAACTAAAAAATATTATTTGATGCAAAAGAAATCCGGATTATTTGAAGCAACTGCCTGGTATGGGATGGGTAATTTAGTTGTGAGGTTAGTCAGCTTTATTTTATTACCGCTTTATTCCAATTTAATTTCGGTTGAACAATTCGGCATTTATTCTTTGATGATGTCTGTGTATGCAATTTCAGGAGTATTTTATCAGTTCGGCATGAATGCTTCCTTGACTAATTTTTATTTGAAAACGAATGATGAATCAGCCAGGAAAATAATTTTTTCAACTATTGTGAATGCCATAATCATCTTAGGATTAATTCTCACAATTATTGCCTTTTCAATTTCATCCTTTTTAACCAATAAAATTCTTGGATCAAGTGAATATTCAATTCTTTTAATTCTGCTCTTCATAATAATTTTTATTGAAACTATTTCGAATTACATTTTACAATTATTCAAAACTCTTGAGCTTTCGAAAAAAGTAGTTATTTATCTTTTTGCTGGAGCGATTATCAATTTACTTTTGAATATATGGTTTGTTTATGGTTTAAGAATGGGCATTAAGGGAATAATCTTCGCGCATCTTTTAACGACTATACTAGTTTTTATTTTATTGCTGCCGCTAATTAAAGGCACGTACACTTTTAAAATAGATAAAAAAATCTTGACAGCGGCCGTACTATTTTCTTTACCATTGTTTGTATCAGGAATATTTTCATCGGGAATGGATGTAGCAGATAGATTTATTCTCGATCATTTCTTCGGAAAAAAAGAAGTAGGTGAATACAGCTTTGCTTATCGGCTTGCTATGATTACAAATATTTTTGTCATTTCATTTCGTGCTGCTTGGATGCCATATGCTTTGAATAAATTTAAAGAAGGAAATTATCGTGAAAATTTTGGTAAGATATTAATAAAAGTGCTTGCAATCGGCGTATTTATTCTTCTGACAGTTTCCTTTTTTGCCGATGATATGTTCGGCGTCAAATTATTTGGGAAATATTTATTTAATCCGATCTATAAAGCCGGACTAATAATTTTACCTTATGTAGTTATAGGTTACATCTTTAATTCGTTGGCATCTTTTTATTCCTTGTACCCATTTACCGCAAATAAAAGTTATCACTTCTTAATTTCTGATGGACTTGGAATAATATCAAACTTGGTTTTTAATTTTATTCTAATTCCAGTTTACGGCATGCTTGGAGCAGGAATCGCTACAAGTATAAGTTTTATTATTGCTGCGGGCTATCTTTTTTTTATTTCAAAAGATAGGATTGAAATTTTATACCCGAAGCAGGAAATAATAGTAATATGTACAGCAGGGATTTTATTTCTCTTGGTTGGAATGATGCTTAATTATTTTTGGATTCAAGTGCTATCTGTACTTTTGTTTTTATCGCTTCTTATTTTCGCAGTAAAACTAAAGCCCGCTTCATTATTTAAAATTTTTCAGTAGAAAATAAATGAGCTGGATTTTTGGCTGCCTGTCTGAAAATTTAAATGAAGACGATTCAAGAAGTTTCCAATTTATTCATGATGATCCCATTCATGTGTTTAAGACTACTTCACTCTATCTCACCGTAGGAGGAAATCAAAACACAACCTTTACTTCCAAAGATTTAAATCAAATCAATTCCGATTCCAAGGGCTATCTGGTTTCGGGAGTCGGTTTAATTTCAGATAACCAAAATCAGAAAATAATGTGCGCTAAAGATTGGGTAAAGCTTTTAGAGACAGACTCGTTTGATCCTTCCAGGATAAACGGACATTTTGTAGTGGTCATTTGGAATGATGATAAGACAATAAAAATTTATAATGACCTCATCGGATTCAGGACAATTTACATCTTCACTCAGGAGAATCAAATTATATTTTCAACAGAACTGGCGTGGATAACTAAGCTTGTCAAGAATCCAACGATAAATCTTAAAGCTTTTGGTTCACGCTGGACTACTTTTAATCAACTTTCTCATGAGTGTTTGATAAATGGAATTGAGAAATTAGCGCCTGGTGGAAAAATCGAAATTGGCATCAACAAGATCATAAGAAAAAATAGTAACTGGATTCCTCCAAAAGTTGAAGCTACCAGCGAATCCTTCATAGAATACCTCATTCCTTTTTTATTCCCAAAGTCAGAATATAATTCTCAAATTTCTCTAGGACTTTCGGGAGGATTAGATTCAAGAACTCTTCTTGCTTTGATGTTATCAAAAAAAAATAGAAACGTGAGAAAAAATTTAATTGTTCATTCTTTCGGAGATAGGGATGATCCCGATTTATTGGTAGCAGCCGAAATTTGTAAGAAAATAGGAGTTGAACATACTCTTCTCACAAAGAATATTAGCTATGATAATAATTTTATAGATAGACTATCTGATTATTCAAAAGATGCGCTGCTAGTAGAACCTTTATCCAGCTTTATCAAAAATATTTACTTTGATGATGAATACTTTTCTAACAAAATAGTCATTGATGGTGCTAACGGTGAAATTGCTAGACGTCAATTCTACAACCGTCTTTTTCTGAAAGGGAAATCCGACTTAAAAACCCGAAACACAAAAAATATTTTGAATCATCTCAGAATAAGCAGATCAGATATTTTTAATTCCTCAGCAATGGCAGAAATGGAAAACGGCTGCTTAACTGATATAGAAAATCTATTTGAAGTTATTACTCCGGCTGAGCAAATAGGAGTTGAAAAGTTTATTGATATGATCGCAATAAAGTTTAGGTTTCCAAATTATTTTGGGCCGGAACAAAGTCGTCTTGATAAAAGAATTGTAAGTTACATGCCATTTAGCCAAGTATCGGTGCTCGAGCATGCATTTCAGTTGCCAGCATCTCTAAAAAGAAACTCCAAGTTCTTTTACAATTTGATTTCTGAAAGTAAGCCAGTTTTGAAAAAATTCCCTTTGGTAAAAAATGGAATAACTTATCCTTATGGATTGAATTCGTTATCGGCATTCATTTATACAAGACTTAAAAAAAGAATAAATTCTTCGGCAGTTTTTGATCCGACATATTTATTTTATCAACGGATGAAAGAATACATAAATGATTTAGTCGCAAGTGAGGAAGTGAGGGATTTCTCGCTTTACAATCACAATAAGATTAGTAAAATTGTTGATCATTATTATAAGGGTGATAAATCGGTTCAATCTCAATTGGATTGGTGGTTAACTTTTGAGTTGTGGAGACAAAATCTAAACTTGCGATAATTTATAAGAGTTGGCTTCAATAATTCCCAACAAAAGTTTTTCAATCTTTTCCCAATTATACTTTTCTTCGAAAAGTGATCGTGCTGCTTGAGAATGCTTTTGAAGCAATAAAGGATTTTCTAAATACAATGATATTTTCTTACAGATTAAATCAATATCCGTTGGATTAACTAAAAAACCGAATTGATTAATCTCTTTAAACTTTACGAGTGGTTTCACATTCGAATATATTACTGGTTTTCCGCATGCCATAAATTCAAAGATCTTTATTGGGAATGAATGTTCGTAAACGAAATTCTTTTCACGCAAATCAAAAAATATATCGACATCTTTCAAATGCTCTGATAATTTATCGTAGGATATCCAACCTGTAAATTCAACATCTAAATCTTTATTCGATATGATAAATTCGGATACTTTATATTTAATTGATTCGTTTTCAAAATCTCCGATAACTTTCGCCTTAAAATTTAATTTTGGATTAAGAATCTTTACTCTTTTCAGAACTTCAAGAAATGTGAATATTCCTCGCTCTTTATTAATTATTCCAACGTAGCAAATCGTGAATGTATTAGTATCGGATGGTGGCGGTGAATACTCAAAATATTCATGTGGAGGAAAGTAACCAATGATGGTTTTTTTAAGAAATGGTAGAAATATTTTGTATGGAATTGCTTTGCTTATTTCTCCGATTATTAAATGATCGCAAAGAGACGCAGCATAAACATTAAACAAAAACAAATAGATATAATTGATTATCCGCTTAGTTCTGCCAAAGTTTATCAACATGTTTTGATGAGGATACCATTCGGTGATATCGTAAATAATTCTAACATTTTTTCTTTCTGATTGAATTTTATGCGCAGCTAAGATTGGCAGCGGTTCACAGCAAATTATTACATCAGGTTTTATACTCGAGAGATGATCAAAAAACTTGTTAACCTTTTCGGATTTTTTTAAGTTGCTTCCATCAAATCCAATGATGTGAATGTTATCTTTTACAAGATCAATATCAGAATCAACTGTCGAACAAATAATCGAAACATCATATCCGTTTTTGTTCAATGATCGTGCAAACTTGTAAAAGATTCTCTCATCGTAATAAGGATGTCCCGAAGTAACAATTGAAACTTTCTTTTTCATATTCAAATCTAAGAAATTGAAATGAGTTTAGACAAGCAGAAAAGAATTTTAATTATCCGACCAGATCGCATTGGAGATGTTGTGCTGTCAACCCCAATACCGCGTGAAATTAAAAAATTCTATCCCGATAGCTATATCGGGGTTTTGTTAAGGGAATATACTAAAGACATCTACGTTAATAATCCCAATGTTGATCAAATAATTATTGATCTGGAAAAGAAGGATAGCAATTCTATAATCCAACTCATTAAGGAAATCCGCTCGCTCAAATTCACTCAGGCATTTATGCTTTTACCGACGGAAAGGATGAATTGGATTTTATTTTTCTCTGGAATAAAACATCGAATTGGAGTCGGACATAAATTCTATCAGTTTGTTACAAATACAAAAAGTGTGTATCGCAGGAAGTACATTCCCTTAAGGCATGAAGCTGATTACTGTATGGACATGGCGAGAAAAATTGGAGTAATTTCTGATAACCTTGATACAGAAATTTATCTAAATAATGAGGAAAAAGCATTTGTTAGCTTGCTGAAAGAGAAATTTAGTAAAGGACAGAAATTCTTAATTGGAATTCATACAACGAGCGGAAATTCCGTCCCAAATTGGAAAGTACAGACATATCTTGATCTCATAATTAAGTTGAAATCTCTTAATAATGTGCAGATAGTAATCACTGACTTACAGATTCCGGAGGAAATTATAAATATTACTGAAGTGGAATATCCTGAGCAAAAGACTTTAAGGGATTTAATTCACATCATATCGAGTTTGGATTTATTAATAGCTTCCAGTACCGGACCCACTCATATTGCAGCGGCTCTTAAGATTCCGACAATAACAATGTTTTGCCCGCTTCCTGCCTGTTCTCCCGAATTATGGAGTCCGAAAGGAAATAAAGCAGTTAACATTCTACCGAGTAAAAATTATTGTGGAGTGATTTGCTCAGGCAATCCAAAGCAATGTTACTTCGAGGGAGAGGGAGGGATAAGTGTTGAGAGAGTTTTTGGTGAAGTGAAAAAATTTATTGGCAAATAATTAAGCTTTGTAATATCTTCGCTCAGCTCACATCACCATAATTCAATCATTTTATACCTATATTATTTTTGTTAAATTTACTCACACGCAAGTA
>Ga0209322_10002278_pt1 | contig 10978 bp, 11 predicted proteins | sample Rifsed19ft1_FD_184013 | JGI IMG/M metagenome (GOLD analysis project Ga0209322, IMG submission 184013) | Soil microbial communities from Rifle, Colorado, USA - sediment 19ft 1 (version 2) | ecosystem: Environmental > Terrestrial > Deep subsurface > Rock core/Sediment | place: Rifle, Colorado...
GCGCGATACGTTTTCAGCAATGCCGCCAGCTTCGCGAGATGATCGGCGACGGTCGGGTAAACATAAGTCATGGCACCGGTCGGACACGCCGTGGCACAAACGCCGGCCCCTTGGCACTTATAAGGATCGACCGCGACTTCCTCCACCATCGAGATGATGGCACCGGCCGGACAAGCGTCGATACAGCGCGTACACCCGGTAAGCCCGCTCGCGCCGTGCGCGCAGATATCGGCGTTGTATGCGAAAAACCGCGGCTTCTCGAATTCCCCGACCATGTCGGGCAGTTCAGCCAGCGCGGCTTCCAGTTTTTCCGGATTGCCGCGCGGCGCGTAATAACCGAACGGAGGCAATTCGTCGGCAATGAATGGCGGTTCGCACAAATCGAGCACCAGATCGAACTGCGTCCGTTGACCGCCGAGCTTCTGCTGTAGATTGACCCCGCCGAGGGGCGGCGGCGCCGACACGATAACCGCGTACTGGCCCAGATGACCGCTCACCTGAATCACCTTGTCGCGCACAACCGTGATACCGGAAGCGGCCGACGATTCAGAGCCGCTGCGCGCGCCCGCGTTGTTTGGTTCCTGTATCACCACGGTTCGATGCAGTGCCGCGGGCAAGCGACGCGCCGCCGCGAGCGCGAGCGCCTCCGGCCCGATGATCGCCAGCGCTCCGCCGGAACGATACGAGACCAGCGACGTCGGCCGAGCGACGAGCGCCGCCGCGGCCGCGAGTGCCGCCGCGCGCGCCCGGCCGTTCGATCCGTGTTGCGATAGCGGGAGGTCGGACGCGGCGGTCGTATTCATGTGCTCTTCGGTTGTTCGTTGTTTGGGGTCGATGGCGCTGCAACCGCGGTCGCCGCGCCGGCCGGCTGGGGCGGCATCGGATTCGACTGGTTCACCTCCGCCGCAAGCGGCGCGGGCGCAGACGCGGCGCAATGCGCGTCAACCGGCGCTTGCTGCTCCACCGGTTTCAGCGGCGTGCCGACGCCATCCTTGCCGTCCTCCGAAAGCAGCGCCGTCGCCGTATCTTTCAACTCACGCGCCGCGCGTTCGATCTCTTCCCGCATCTCGTGCGTGACGATATTTCCCAACGGCTCGAAACCGTGGCAATCGTAATACTCGCTTTCGAGCTGATAGCGTTCGCCGATGCCCGGGAGCAGGAACAGCTTGCGCAGCGCCTGCCGCCGCAGCGCCTCGCTCACGCCGGACGACATAAAAACGCTGAAATCGGAATCCTGACCGAGCGATTCGAGCGCAGGCATATCGACGTCGGTGAGCACCTTCGCCGGCGGCACCGGTGCGGGTTCGGCCGGCGGCGGCGCTGCGCGCGCAACCGCCGCTTGCTGCGCGCGTGCTTCCTGCTTGCGTCGCGACCATCGGCGCGCGAACGTTTCTTCGCGTGCGTCTTCCGGCCGGGATGTAGGACCGCGTCCCGCGAGCGTATCCGGCGGGTTACTCATCTTCCCGGATTCCGGCGCGCTTGGCCTCGTGCTCGTGCTTGCGCTTCATCTTCGGTTTTTCCGGGACGAAATGCGCGAGCACGTATTGTTCGATCGCGCGATACACCTCGGGCGGCATCGGCACGCTGAAGGTTGCATTGCCGGTTTCGCTGTGCGCCATGGCGTCGATGTATTCGGCGGTAATGGAGCGCGGGCAAGGTTCACCGTTATCGTCGTTGTGGCAGTAAATGTAGAGACTCGGGTTCTGCCCGATAATGTTGTAGTAGTAACTGTCGGCCTCGTTCGGACGTAGGTACAGCGTAAACCCGGTCCACAGGTACTGTTCGCCGTCGGGACCATAGCGCAGCAGTGTACGCTGGATGTTTCGGGGCGCGTCGGCCTGAACGGCGACGACTCCCACGACGCGCCAGCGCTCGTCGATCCACCGATTGTTCGCGACGGGTTCGCGCGCGGTGATCACCGACAGAGCGATGCGGTCGACCAATTCCTGCTGAGTGTCCCGATTCGACATAGGCCTTGAGTTATGGATCGACCGACTTTTGCGTGCCCGCGACCAAGGCAAGTAGCGTACCAACGATAACATGGTTCAAAATCGAGCGGGAAAGTGAAATAGGCGCCACCTCAAGAATATTTGTTGGTACAAAACTTCGCACGGTTTACGATATTGCGTCATTTTGATACAAATGCGGTTCTCGCCCAAGCGCCATCTTTCGCGGTTAAGGGGTAGAAATCCGCGACTGTTTAGCGCCTCATATCGCGGTATGTTTCTTGCTGACAACCGGGCGCGCGCCCGTCAGAATCGCGAAAACTACGGACCGATATTGTCGTGAATGCACCGCAAACGCTCCCCACACAACTCATCGATGGCTTCGGTCGCCACGTAACGTACGTGCGCATCTCGGTTACCGACCGCTGCGACTTTCGCTGCGTCTATTGCATGAGCGAGGAGATGACGTTCCTGCCGCGCTCGCAAGTGCTGAGTCTGGAGGAACTGGCGCTAGTGGCGCGCGCGTTCGTCGAGCTTGGCGTCTCCAAGATTCGGCTTACCGGCGGCGAACCCTTGGTGCGCCAGAATGTGACTTGGCTAGCGCATGAAATCGGACGCTTGCCGGGGCTTAAGGAGCTGGTGCTGACGACCAATGGCTCCCAGCTCGAACGCCTTGCGCCGGAACTGCGCGCGGCAAACGTCAAGCGCATCAACATCAGCTTGGACAGCCTCGATGCCGAGCACTTTCGCCGCATCACCCGCACCGGCGACCTTAATAAGGTGTTGCGCGGCATCGAAGCGGCGCGCCAGGTCGGTTTCGAGCGGTTGAAGCTGAACGCCGTGATTCTTAAGAATCGCAACCACGAAGAGATCGTCCCGCTGGTGCAGTTCGCCATCGACCGCGAGATGGACATTAGTTTCATCGAAGAAATGCCGCTCGGTGTCATTGGCGATCACGATCGCGCCGAAGCGTATTACTCGAGCGACCAAATCAAAAGCGATCTGGACCGACGCTTTACGCTGGTCCCGACCACGGAATCGACCGGCGGACCGTCGAAATATTATCGCGTTGCCGACACGAAAAGCCGCGTCGGCTTCATCTCGCCGCACTCGCATAATTTCTGCTCGGCCTGCAATCGCGTGCGCGTCACCACCGAAGGGCGGCTGCTGCTGTGCCTGGGGCAAGAGCACTCGATCGACTTGCGCGCGGTGCTGCGCGACCAGCCGGATAACCTCGATGCGCTCAAGCAAGCGATCGTCGGGTCGATGGCGATCAAACCGAAGGGCCACGACTTCAGTCTCACCGAGGCGCCGATTATCCTGCGCCACATGAACGCCACCGGCGGGTAAACGCGTGAGCGCGGCGCGCTATCTACCCACGATGAGCCGCGCCGGACTGGCGCCAACGCACGCGGTGGTGGCGGTCGATGAATACGGCGCAACCCGTGACATGCACGTCGCCGGCGAGCAACCGCTCGCGCTCTACGTCGACAAAAAAGAAATCGTCACCCTGATGACGCTCGGCACTCAGCCCGAGGCCTTGGCGCTCGGCTACTTGCGCAATCAGGGCTTGATCGAGCGTATCGAAGATATCAAGTCGGTCCACGCCGATTGGGAAACCGAAGCAGTCGTGGTTACAACGTTTCGCGGGATTTCCGATCTGGATAAGCGCACCGCGCGGCGCACGGTGACCAGCGGCTGCGGCCAAGGCACGGTGTTCGGCAACATGCTGGAGAAGCTCGAACGCACAAAGTTGCCGCCCGTGCAGCTCAATCAATCCACGATCTACGGCTTGCTGCACAGCCTGAATGATTACAACGAGATTTATCGCAGCGCCGGCGCGGTACATGGCTGTGCGCTGTGTAGCGGCACCGACGTTCTAATATTTATCGAAGACGTCGGGCGGCATAACGCCGCCGATGCCATTTCCGGCCACATGTGGCTCGAACGGCTCGATGGCGGCGACAAGATTTTCTACACCACCGGCCGCCTCACGTCCGAGATGGTGATCAAGACCGCGCAGATGGGCATTGCGGTTTTATTGTCGCGCTCCGGCGTGACGCAAATGGGGCTCGATCTCGCGCGCCGTCTCGGCGTCACCATCATCGCACGTGCCAAGGGGAAACACTTTCTGGTTTATAACGGCGCCGACACCATCGCGTTCGACGCGCGCCCGGAACCGCGGCCCGGCGAAACCCACTCACCGCGCGCGCAAAAATCTGCATGAGCACCCCGATCGATCAGCCGCGCGAGCGAACCGACACTGCGGCACAGGCAGGTGCGAATGTCGCAGCCGCAGGAAGCGCAGGAGCGACCCCTCCTCCCCTCGCGGGAGAGGGCAAGGGGAAAACGAGCGCCGAAATCGGACAACGCCGATTCCGCGAGACAAACATTCCGCCGGCGACCGGGCGCTTCATGAGCGTGAAGCAAGTTGCTCAGTATCTCGATATCCACGAAAAGAAAGTTTACGCACTTGCCGCCGAAGGCGTGATCCCCGCGACCAAGGTCACCGGCAAGTGGCTGTTCCCGCGCGAACTCATCGATCAGTGGATTACCGAATCCGCCCACGGCGGTGTACTTACCGACCGGCTCGTAGTCGCCGGCAGCGACGACCCATTATTGTTTCGCGCCATCATGCAGCTCGCGAACGAAATCCAAGGGCGCGCGCTCATTACCTACACCAGCACCGGCACGCAACTCGGATTGAATCTGCTCGCGCGGCATCGCGCCGACATCTGCGGCATCCACTGGGGCCCGGCGGCGGAAAGCGAACACCGCCATCTCGCGGTGATCCGCCAATATCCGCGCCATCGCGATTGGGTGGTACAGCGTGCGTTTTATCGCGAACAAGGCTTGATCATTGCGCCGGGCGCACGCACCGATGGCGACCTGCAAACACTGTTCGCACCGCGTGTGCGCTGGGCCATGCGCCAGGAAGGCGCGGGCTCGCAACGCTTTCTGCGCGAGACGCTCGCGCGCCACAACGTTGATGTATCGAGCCTACGCGTCAGTGCCCAAGCATATTCCGAACGCGAAGCCGCATCCCTGGTCGCCATGGATCAAGCCGACGTCGCGCCCGGCGCGCGCGCAGCAGCCGCGGAATTCGGTTTGGAGTTTCACTCAGTCGGCTGGGAAGCCTACGACTTCGTGCTATACCGCGGCGTATATTTCCGCCTGCTGTTCCAGAAACTGCTGGAGCAGCTCAAGGGTTCGGATTGCCAGCGCTGGGCGCAAACACTCGGCGGCTACGACTTCAAGGATTCGGGAAAGTTAATCTGGAGCGGATAGGCGCGTTTGAAAATACGCGCGACGTCAGACTTACAAATTTAATCAGGCGACCTGGGCGGGAATTGCATTTCCGATGCGCGCGATTCGATTCTGCGCGTCGACATAGACGAGACGCGGATTGAAGCTCGCCAGTTCGCGTTCCTCGAAATCCGCGTAACTACAAATGATGATGATGTCGCCTGGTGAGGCCTTGTGCGCCGCCGCGCCATTGATGGAGATGATTCCGGAGCCGGCCTCGGCGCGTATCGTGTACGTCGCGAAGCGTTCGCCGTTGGTCACGTTATAAATTTCAACGCGTTCGTATTCGCGCATGTCGGCGGCGTCGAGCAGCTTCGAATCGATCGCGATCGAGCCCTCATAGTCGAGCTCGCTATGGGTGACGCGGGCGCGGTGCACTTTGGACTTGAGCATGGTTCGACGCATGGCAGCGAATTATCCGTACTTTGGTTGGCCAATTCAAACCAGTCTAGATTTCGAACTCGAGATTGTCGATCAGGCGCGTGCGCCCGAGCCAGGCCGCTGCCAATACGATCAAGTACTTATCTGCCGCTTGCGACTCAGCTAAATCGCTTGGGCGCCGGACACTGACGTAGTCGGGTCGGAACCCAGCAATCTCCAGTTCCGCCCGTGTCGCCGCTTCAGCTTGCGTGATTGACGTTCCTTGTCGAAGCGCCCGACCTAAACCTTGCAGCGCTTCCTGCAATCGCGGTGCTGTCTTGCGCTCCTCGGCCGACAAGTAACGGTTGCGTGAACTCATCGCCAGCCCGTCTTGCTCGCGCACGACATCAACGCCGACGACATCGATCGGAATGGCGAGATCCACGACCATGTGACGAATGATCAATAGCTGTTGAAAATCTTTTTTGCCGAACACCGCGACATCGGGCACCACCAGCGTAAGGAGCCGCGCGACGACGGTCGCCACACCGCGAAAATGACCGGGCCGCGACGCGCCGCATAAAATATCGCTCAGCAGCGGCACTTCGATTTGCGTTTGTCGTTCGCGCCCACGCGGGTAGACCTCGGATTCATTGGGCGTGAACAACAGATCGACTTTTGCGTCGCGCGCCAAGGTGCGATCTTCGGCGGGCGTGCGCGGGTACGCGGCAAAATCTTCCTTCGGGCCGAACTGCAAGGGATTGACGTAAATGCTGACGACCACTACGTCGGCCAATTTGCGCGCCGCGTCCATCAAGCGCCGATGACCGATGTGCAAATTGCCCATGGTGGGCACGAAGGCAATGCGCTTACCGGCGGCGCGCGCGGCGACGATTTGCGCGCGCAGTTGCGCGCCGCTCGTGATTTCGATCATACGGAGAAGCGGTCGATGTGATCGCACATGGAGCGCACACCTACTCTACCTGCGGCAACGCGCTTCATGCTGAGGCCATCGGATTGAAAAAATGCCGGCCGCTGCGGATGCGCACGATGTAGTCGAGCAACATGCGAAAATCCTCGTCCCGGTCCACGAAGTTGATCTCGGCTGCGTTCACCATCAGCAACGGCGCCGCCGTGTAATGGTGAAAGAACTGGGTATAACCGTCAACGAGCGCCTGCAGATACGGTCGATCGATCCGCCCTTCATACGAAATGCCGCGACGGCGAATCCGCTCAAGCAGAACATCCACCGGCGCTTGCAAATAAATTACGCGGTCGGGGGTCGGCAACTCGCGGACGGTCTGTTGGTACACTTGCTCATACAATCGCAGCTCATCGGTATCGAGGTTGGCGAGCGCGAACAATCGATCCTTCTCGATCAGAAAGTCACCGACAAAACCGCAGCTGAACAGCTCGCCCTGCTTCAGTTCCTGAATTTGCCGCGCGCGCTGAAACAGAAAAAACAATTGCGTCGGCAGCGCGAATTGTTCGCGCGATTGATAGAAGCGTTCGAGAAACGGATTTTCCTCCGGCAATTCGAGCAGCGCCCGCGCGTCGAGCGCTTCCGCCAGCCGCCGTGCGAGGCTGGTCTTGCCGACGCCGATCGGACCTTCAACCACGATATACGGGGACTTCATCCAACCGATACTCGATTCGTCGCATCATCGGTTAGTCGCATAACCGATTGCGATTCGCACCGGCCACGCAGCGCCGATACCGACTCGCCACCGGGAACTTGCAATGACGGCGCAATCTCGTGCAACGGTACCAGTACGAATGCGCGTTCGTGCAGGCGCGGATGTGGAATCGTGATATCCGCCGAAGCCAATTGAAGATTGCCGTACAAGAGTAGATCGAGATCGAGCGTGCGCGGACCGCCGTGAACCGGGCCGCGACTACGCCCAGCGGCGCGTTCGATGGTGAACAGCTGCTGCCATAGCGCCACCGGAGACAGTTGAGTATCGAGCGCGACGACGGCGTTGATGAACTCGGGTTGGTCGGTAATGCCGACCGGCGCTGTGCGATAAAGCGACGAACAAGCGACCAGCGTCGAATCCTGCAACAACCGCAGCGCCGCCACGCCGGCCAGCACGCGCGCGATCGGATCGCCGAGATTGCTACCGATCCCGATATACGAACGCGCGGGGTCGGTCACGTCGGCGACGCCGGCGGAGATTTTCGTCGCCGCCGGCGTCGGCGCGCTTTCGGTCGGGGGGCGCTCGACGGCGATGCCGCCGCCACCATCGCGCGGCGCTCGCCGTCGTCCACCTCTTGGATGCGGGTCCACCACTCGCCAAGTTCCCGGTCGGCCTCGCCGCATTCGATGCGCAGTATCAGAAAATCATACGCGGCGCGAAACCGTTTGTGCTCGAGCAGTCGAAACGGTTGCTGGCCGACGCGCCGCTCGAAGCGTGCCTGCATCGACCAGATCTCGCGCATCGGCACGCTGAAGCGCTTCGGGATCATCACGTGCTTCAGTTGATCGCGCAGCACTTCCTCGGCCGCGCGCTCCAGCGCCTCTTGCGCGCGCATGCCGTGTGTCTGTCGGGCCGTCGACTTAAGCTGAACCGGCTCCCACAAGAGCGCCGCGAACAAAAACGCCGGCGTCACCGGCTTATCGGCGCTCACGCGCGCGTCGGTATTGGTCAACGCCAGCGGGACCAGCGTGCGCGGGAAGTTTTGTTCCTCGGTCGCGAGGCTTTCATCGGTGAGCGGAAACAAATACCGGAACAGCCCGAAGCTGCGCAACAGTTCGTAGGTCTCGACCGCGTAGCCACCTTGAAAAAGCTTCAACACTTCCTCGAACATGCGCGCGGGCGCGACCTGTAAGAGTTGCGCGCCCAGTTCGCGGATCGGCGCCGCGGTGTCGGGATCGATGCGAAACCCAAGTTTGGCCGCGAATCGGATCGCGCGCAGCATCCGCACCGGGTCTTCGCGGTAGCGACGCGCGGGATCGCCGATCATGCGCAACACGCCGCGCTCGAGATCCGCCACGCCACCGCCATAGTCGATCACACTGCGATCGCCGATGTCGTAGTAAAGCGCGTTCACGCTGAAGTCCCGCCGGCGCGCATCTTCCTCGCGCGTACCGAAAATGTTGTTGTCGTGGGACTCGGGGTCGGTGTCGTCCATCGCCGGCGCGGCGCGGAACGTGGCGACCTCGATGATGTCGCGGCCGAACCGAACGTGCGCCAAGCGGAAGCGACGCCCGATCAAGCGCGCGCTGTGAAATATCTTTTTTATATCTTCCGGGCGCGCGTCGGTTACAACATCGAAATCTTTCGGTTCGCGCCCAAGCAATAGATCGCGCACGCAGCCGCCGACGAGCAGGCTCGCGTAGCCCGCGTCCTGCAACCGGTTCAGCACCTTGAGCGCGTTGTCGCTGATGAGCGCACGCGAGAGGCGATGCTGCGCGCGCGGAATGATGAGTGGCTCGCTAATTTTCAATCAACCCGGTTTGAAGTTGTTCGCCCGCCATGTGGGCACCCTGGCAATGTCGCCGTTGTGATCGCGGTCGCGACGATTCTTGGTCAGACGGTCGGGAACGATACGCCCCGCGGTTGTTTAAGCGCGACCGCCACGTATAATACCATCGCCTCGCGACACCGTGGCATCGCATTGCTCCCTTCGTCTAGTGGCCTAGGACGCTGGCCTCTCACGCCGGTAACAGGGGTTCGAATCCCCTAGGGAGCGCCATATCGAATGTCGTGCCTGCCATCCATGGCGTCGCACTCTTGTCTTCGGTCGACCCTAGCCCCTGCAAGGCGAGTGTCGAGGTTCAAGTCATTTTTGAAAAATCCCCGAACGTGCGATCACCGCGAACGCTACCGGCTATGCCGTCCGTTTTCAGGCGGGAGAACGGTCGGTAGCGACGGGAGACTACGAAACAGCGAGGGATCAACTGCATACGATTGTGCGACGCGATCGCCCGTATCGCGACGACTTCGCGCACAAAACACTGGTTGAAACGTTTGACTTGCTTGGCCCGCAACGCTCGCTGTCGGCCGTCTATTGCGAGCTGCCGGCAAGCGTCAACTCGCGTAGTGCTATTGCGCGCCCGCCGCCTTAAGAATGTCCGAGACGCGGGCGTAGCCGCCACGTAGAGAGATCTTAAGCGCGCTTTCGCCGCGCGCGTCGCGCACCATTACATCGGCGCCATTCTCTAACAGGAGCTGAACGATATCGCTGTATCCTTTGTAAGCGGCGGCCATGAGCGGCGTCTTTCCGCTTACCGTGCGGGTGTTGACGTTCACGCCTTGCTTCAGCAAAGTTTGCACGACCGCAATGCGGCCTTTCAACACGGCAGTGAAAAGCGCCGCCGCGCCGTGCACAGTCGCCGAGCGGCCGGTCTTATCGAGGCCGGTCGGAATCTTCCAGATCTTGTTACTCAGCGAGACGACGATCATCGCCACCAAACCGATCAACATGATTTGCGGGTCGATGCCGAATTCTTTGGCGATTTCCGTCGGCAGGTTGGCGCCGATCGCGAGGAACACGACGACCAGCAGCAACGCGAACTTGAGATAACGTACCAGCGCGACGCCGACCACCGCGACCAAGCCGATGATAAAAATGCGCCGGTCGACGCTGAACGTATCGATCCACTCCGCGGGAATGTTGGCGCCGATGGCCAACAACGCCACCAGTGTCACCAACAACCAGTCGCGCGACGATTCGCGCAATAAAACTATCATCGCTTGCCTCTGCTTTTTGTTGTTTGGAAATAGGGCGAACCCACTGCCAGCTCCCCCTACCGAGGAGTCTAGCAAACCGCCGGAGAATTCAATTGAGAACGGTCGCCAAGAACCGGCCGATATCGCGGATCTCTTCAAGATTCACGCCGTGGGCGACGGGATACGCGTGCCACGCGACCGGCCGCCCGAGCCCGCGTAGTTGCTGGCTAACTGCCTCACCCAACGCAAACGGCACCATCGGGTCGGCGACCCCGTGGGCAAGAAATATCGGCAGATCGGCGTTCGCCGGGCTGGCCTCGCGCAGCAGCTCATCGAGATAAGGCACCGGCGCCGACAGCACCACCGCCCCGGCGAGCCGCTGCCCGAACCGCAACGCGCTATGCAAAGTCACCGCCCCGCCTTGGGAAAACCCCGCCACCGCGATACGCGCCGCGTCGATACCGCGCGCACGCTCAGTCTCGATCAGCGCGTTCAAGATTTGCACCGACTCGCTCAAATGCGCGGCGTTTTGCGCAAAGCCATCTGCGCCAAGCGCAATGTCATACCACGCGCGCATGACCATGCCACCATTGATCGTCACCGGTCGCATCGGCGCGTGCGGGAAAACGAAACGCACACCGAGATCGGCCGGTAGGCCAAGCTCCGGCACGATATCGACAAAATCGCGACCAT
>Ga0209322_10002279_pt1 | contig 10977 bp, 8 predicted proteins | sample Rifsed19ft1_FD_184013 | JGI IMG/M metagenome (GOLD analysis project Ga0209322, IMG submission 184013) | Soil microbial communities from Rifle, Colorado, USA - sediment 19ft 1 (version 2) | ecosystem: Environmental > Terrestrial > Deep subsurface > Rock core/Sediment | place: Rifle, Colorado...
CAAGAAGCTGATTAGAGTGCTGAGCAAACTTGAGCCGGAAAACGCGAAGCTGGTTGAGTTGAAGGAACTGGTGAGGGATTTGACGGAACAAGGGCACAAGCTTGTGATATTCTCGCAATATGTGCCCATTGTTAATCTGATTCAAGACGAACTATCTAACGAAGGAACAGCTACCCTCGCCTATCATGGCCAGCTCTCAAACGACGTTCGAATCAAAATCCTAAGAGACTTCACCGGACAGCCAGAGTACAGAGTCCTAGCTAGCACCGATGCAGGCCAATTCGGGTTGAACCTTCAGGTTGCGGACGTTGTTGTAAACTATGACCTTCCTTGGAATCCTGCAAGGTTACAACAGCGCATCGCCAGGTTGCACCGAATAGGTCAGACCAACAAAGTCCTAGCCGTGAATTTTGTTGTAAAAGGAACCGTCGAAGAACATGTGAGAGAGGTCTTGGAAAGGAAGAGGAAGCTCTTCAGAGACGTAACCGTTAGTGAAATAGCAGAAAGTGAGGATCTCAATTTGGATGAGTTGAGAGAGATATTCGGTTTCGACATGCGAAAGCTTGCCGAAAAGATACAAGAGCAATACGGCCTCCGCCTCGAACCCCGCGCAAACCGAAGGAACTGATCCGAAGAGAAGTTTCACTCATCTCTCTTGCGTATAAGCCCGCAATCCGCTCTGTAGTCGCATAAGGGAGCGGGAAACCTTCTGCGAAGCATGTAGTCCGCCTCGCGTTGCATATTACGAGGGACGGAACCTCATCTTGAAGCGTGTGGACTGCGGCTGCGCGTGCCCGAATACGGTTTTCGAGCGAGATGGACCCAGATGCCCCAAGTGTAATCATATTGTCAAGATCGAACTCACGGATGAGTGGGCTGACCCGTTTCTCTGGATAAACCCTCGAACTCATGCTCCCATGAAGATAGACGAAGTCCAGCCATCAACCAGCTAAGCACTTCGTGTCGTAAATCACGAGACCTATTCTTTTTGGCGCAAAGTAATTAGCCAACCTTTTCGGGGTGCAATCGCTGACCCAGTTTGGTTTCTGAACTGCGACCTGAAAATCTACGATGGACCTGCGATCCCAAAATCATCAACGCGAAGTCAACAGAGGAATTAAAGCCGCTTGATATGATGGTTGGACAACCTCGCGCGTACCAAGCCTTGTTGTTTGGTTTTCATGTCAAGGAAGCCGGCTTCAACATATTCGCTGCAGGTCCGCCCGCGACCGGCAAGACGGCAGCCACAGTCGATTTCCTCGAAGATATAGCAAAAGCAAAGCCCACGCCCTCGGACTGGTGTTATATTCACAATTTTGAGGATGAATACCAACCCAACATACTTCGTTGTCCACCGGGCCTCGGAAGGCAACTCAAGCAGGACATGCGCGAACTAATTCAAACCGCCCGAATCGCCATCCCCCAGCTATTTGATGGAGAAGACTACGCAGCAAAACGGGATGATCTTCTGAAAAAGATCAATCAAAAGCGCCAAGAAGCAATCTCGCGGATGGGACAAACGGCCGAGGAAGAGGGCTTTACTATGCAGCTCACGGCATTGGGCATCTCACTCGTTCCAGTCATGGACGGTCAACCAATATCAGACGAAGAGTTCCTCTCACTTCCGAAAGAGACCCAACAGAAGTTTGTCAAGAAACGCGAGACATTGAAGGAAAAACTGACGCCGTTCTTGAGGCAACTACGCGATCTTGAGACACAGGCTCGCGATGAAATCACTGAATTCGATAGGGACGTGGCACTATATGCAATTGAGCATCTCATGTCTACGCTCCTCGAAAAGTACAAGGAATATCAAGACATCACCAACCATCTGCGCGCAATTCAAAATCACATTCTAGAGGACTTGGATCAATTTCGGGGCCGCAAGAGCCAGAAGAAAGAGTCCAGCCAGGACGCTTGGCTGAAGGAGTTTGGGTTTCGAGTCTATGACATCAACGTAATTGTGGACAATGCTGGCGTCAAGGGTGCCCCGGTCGTAATAGAACAGAATCCCACTTACGACAACCTGCTGGGACGTATTGAAAAGGAGAGTCAGCTTGGTACTCTTTCAACAGATTTCACCTTAATCCGAGGTGGCTCACTACACCGCGCGAACGGCGGATACCTGATCATTCGTGCAGAGCAACTTCTTCGTGACCTGAATGTGTATGACGGATTGAAACGCTCGTTGAAAGCGGGCGAGATCAGGATTGAAGACCTTCCCCAAAGGGCAGGTTACGCTAGTGTAAGATCGCTTGCGCCGAACCCTATCCCGTTAGATGTTAAGCTCATTCTGATCGGTGATTCAAACATGTACCAGCTTCTCTTCGCCTACGACCCTGAATTTAGGGAACTCTTCAAAGTAAAAGCAGATTTCGACTATTCGATGGATAAAACAGACTCCAATATCAGAGATTACGCAGGTTTCTTCACTACTCTTGCACTGAACGAGAATCTCAAGCATCTTGACGCTTCCGCTATCGCACGTCTTGTGGAGCATAGCAGTAGGCTTGCGGAAGATCAAGACAAGCTGTCCACTCAGTTCGGCCTTGTGGCGGATGTTGTCCGTGAATCCCACTTCTACGCCCTACAAGAGAATTCCAAGTACGTAACCGCAGAACATGTAGAGAGAGCTATAGAAGCAAAGACCTACCGCTCAAACCTGATCCAAGAGAAACTCCGGGAGTACATTCAACGAAACGTAATTTTCATTTCAACCGAGGGCGAAGCTGTGGGTCAGATCAATGGACTGTCTGTCTTGAATGTAGGAGATTTTTCGTTTGGCGCCCCCACAAGAATCACTGTGGGCGTTGGCCTTGGGAAGCAAGGTTTGATCGACGTCCAACGCGAAGTCAACATGAGCGGCCCCATACATGGCAAGGGCGTTCTCATCATCGCCGGCTACTTGGCATCCAAGTTCGCACGAGACAAACCACTAACCCTCACAGCACGTATCGTATTCGAGCAAAACTATGAGGGCGTCGAAGGCGACAGCGCATCCAGTACTGAACTCTACGCCCTGCTCTCAGCCCTATCGGGCGTTCCCATCAAACAGACCTTCGCAGTGACAGGATCTGTGAACCAGAATGGCGAGGTTCAACCAATCGGAGGAGCTAACGAAAAGATCGAAGGATATTTCGAAGTTTGCAGAGCTCGAGGACTCAACGGCCAGCATTGCGTGATGATTCCAGACACCAATGTTCGCAACCTTATGCTCAAGAAGGAAGTCGTCGACGCCGTCAAGGCCGGAAAGTTTCACATCTTTCCCGTCAAGACCATCGAACAAGGTATTGAAGTCCTAACAGGCGTTCCTTCTGGTAAGCTGTTGGTTGACGGAAGTTACGAGAAAGACTCCATTTATGACCGGGTGGATAGAAGACTAAAGGAAATGGCAGAGGCTGCAAGACGCTTTCAGGTCTTTGCTCCCTAGATCAAACGAGCTGGTCTAATCTGGTGGGCCCGGAGGGATTCGGTCCCTCGATATCGAGGGCTCGAAAGCCTGTGAGTGTGTGTGCGCACCACTAGACCATCACACATAGAAACGGCCTGTGTCTGTTCATGTAGTTAGGGGAAGTGTGCCCTCTAACAACCCCTCTACCGCACATGCAAACTGCGCGAACGCCGACGGGCAAATCGCTGGAGATGCGTGCATAAACCTCCGCGGACGAATCTTTACTGCTGACTGCAATCGCATACTAGATCCAATGGATGTTGAGAGCTTATGCATAATCTGTTCAGGATTGGTCTCGATGGATGGGCTACATCCGAATTTGTAGCTTTCTGGAAGCGATTCTATGATTCGAAGACATACCCAGAGCATGTCTACGACCACAATCTGAATCGTAATGGCAACCTCACAGAGACTAAGGTGCGCGAGCTAATATCGTGGAAGCATGGCTACGCGAATCCTGAGCATGCACGTACCCGCGAGATCGAGCTGGCTAAGTGGGATAGTCTAGGTCTCCTCCATGAATGCTCTGAGCGATCGAACCGTTTAAGAAACGCTCAGCAATTCAATGCGGCAGTACTCAAACAGTCTATCGAAGCAAACCTAGAATTAGTGAGGAAGGTCAACAACAAGGTTACTATGGCAGTTTTTCTCGCTCACATTGCGCATCCAGATGATGTTCCGATATTCGATGTCTAGTGTCTGGCATATACGATTTCGAATCATTTCTCAAGACGCAACCGTTTGAGGATGAATACTTCGAAGAAGAAGCATGTAAACCTCGCGACCTGTTTGAAGGACACTACAAATATCGTTGATGGTAATGTATATTCAGCATTTTTATATCAGCCGAGATGGAAGACAATTGGACGTGAAAATCGTTGGCGTTAGTGGGATATGAATGGCTGGTTGTAATAGTGGTCCTCGTCGTCATTTTCCTTTGGGGACCACAAAAACTCCCCGAATTCGCTCGATCAATAGGTTTGGCCCGGAAAGAATTCGAGAAAGCATCCAAAGAGGTTTCAGCACCCAGCGCTTCGACAACAACACAATCCACGTCAGATTCGTTAATCGTTGCCGCGAAAGAACTGGGCATTAGCACTGAGGGTAAGACGAAGGAAGAGATTGCAAAGGAAATCGCAGAGAAAGCCTCCAAGAAGTAGACCAATCGGCAAGAGCCAAATTAGCCTTGCCGGAGGAAACTTTTCTCACAGCGCTGATCTTTCAATACCTCTAAGCAAGGCTCGGTCAACAATTTTAAGTGGAGTTTGCGTTTGCGCAGGTGAGTAGAATGCAATCTGATAAAGACAAGGTCGGCACAATTTGGGATCATCTCAACGAACTTAGTGTGCGCCTTCGTTGGGTCTTCTACTCACTTATTGCGACAACCGTGTTTTTCATGGTTTTCCCTGCAAATGCTTCCTTCCTGCAGAACCCCCTCGCTTTCTACGACCCTGTAATCGCTCTTGTGCTGAAACAGGTTGTAAGAGACGTGCTCCCCCCAGCAGTGACGCTAATCGCGGGAGAGATTACTGCTCCTCTGGAGATATATCTGGTTGGATCATTCATTCTAGGAGTGGCCGCGAGCACCCCAATCATCGCGTACGAGATCTACAGGTATGTTGATCCTGCTCTCTACCCAAAGGAACGCGGCGCCATCTTCCCGTTCATCGGATCTTTCACCGCCCTATTCTTGATCGGAGCCGTGTTCGGATACAAGATTCTCGCTCCCTTCACGGTATGGGCCATGATACCTTTCTTCACTATCGCTGGCGCCACGCCATTCATCTACGCATTGGATTTCTACAACCTCGTCTTTGTGACAACTCTTGCGACGGGCTTCGCGTTCACGATACCGGTTTTTTTTGTTCTTCTCGTAAAGTTCGGAATCCTCAAGACCAGTTATGTTACGACGAGGCGTCGGTACATCTACGCGGCAATGTACGTGATCACCGCTGTAATCACTCCGGACGGCGGACCACTCGCGGATATCGCTCTCTTCGTGCCCATGGTCGTGCTCCTTGAACTCGCCGTCCTATTCGGCAAGAGATATGAGAAAAATCGTTCAGAAGCCTTCAGCCCTACACCCGAGAAGCCAGCATACACCAAATGCAAGTTTTGCGGCGCTTTACAAACTTCACCCTCGAGCTTCTGTCCGTCCTGCGGGAAATCTCAGACCTAAATCGACATTCATCACGTGCTCTGACACGCAAACTCTGCCAATTCTGTTCCAACAATTAAATACACAATTGTCATCTCTTGATCAATTCAAGCAGCCAATGTTGGTTGAGACCGAATGAAACACTTGAGAACAGTAACGTGCTTGATAAGGTGCAGAGGAAGAATTCTCATACTGAAGAGAGCTCCAACTGTCCATGTCAACCCGTACCTCTGGTCACCAGTTACTGGCAGAGTTCGGGGCAGACTTTCGCCCGAAAGGCAAGCCTACGGGGAGATACGGGAGGAAACTGGAATAGAGAGAAGAAAGCTACGCTTGGTTAGCCGAGGCAAGAAATACACGCTCCAAATCAAGCCGTCAGTCGAAGTATCGGTGCAACCATTCCTCTTCGAAAGCAAGACCAAACGAGTCCATTTGAACTGGGAGAACACAGCATACAGATGGGTTAGAGCTGCGCATTTACCGAGGTTCAGGCTAATCCCGAAATTTGACCTGACTCTCGAAGCTCTCGAATTACTGTAAATGAGTTTCTATCGGCATTCTACGTCCAACAGGTCAGCCCTCTACGTATGCACGCCGGTAGATCCACAACTATTCTGCACGAAATCGACCTCGCCCGAGTACTATCTCGTAAGAGGGTCTCTTCTTCGTTTCCCGGCCAATGCACCCTTGTCAACATATGCCCTGAGGATGGTTCGGTACCCCCTCAAGTTCGGAATGTGACAGGGTATTCTGAACCCAGCCGCCATGGCGTTGGAGACCGCGGTCTTGAACACGGATCTTATCACGTCAAAGGTTTCTCTTTCAGTTGCTCCGAACCTTCGAGCGGATGCTGAGTACAACCTCACCCCGTTTTGCCAATTCATGACGGCCGCCGCAGCCAGGCAGACGAGAGACCTGAGCTTAGGATCAAGGATCTTCGTGCCCAAGTCATACGCGGGCTTGGTGACGCTGACAAAATCCAGAAACCATTGAGGGTCTTCTGTCACGATCTTGTGCCTGAAACATGATGGGACTGTACGATAGTAACTCTCAATAGCCTTGAGCGACTTCCTTACCAGTGAGTTAAGTCGGGGGAGCTCAGAGAGCTTCAACGTTCCCTTCGTCTGCGCGGTCATGTCAAGCTCAGCTAAGCCGAGAGTGGCTGACGTGGCCTTAATCACCTCAGTTACTTCCTCAGGTGTTGAACCCGTCTTCAGGGCGAGGTCGGTATGATTGAGGATTCCAGGCTCCCAATTGAAGGCTAACGACTTGGCCAGCCCTACCAACTGTCGGTCTTTTAGCGAGACGGTACAGGTCTTGGGCCACTGAAGGACCACAGAGAAATATGATTCGAGCCAGTCGTGGTCGCGCATCATGCCTTTAGCTGAGAAGTAGTCCGGGGCTGGCAACCAGTCTATTCTTTTCCTTGTCTGAGTCATCTTGTGACACTGAAGGCTGAAAACGAGACTCAGTGCACTTATGTGTTTTCGAAAATCAGTCTATCGGTTCATCCGGCCGCTCTCCACAGCTTCTCCTCAATTGAAGTCTCATGAAAGCCAAGTAAAGTTAGTAGCACCGTTGTGATCCAAAGGGCAGTTACAAGTAGGAAGTTGCCTCTCTCGAACCTTCGAGCCGATAAGATCACGGTTTGTTTCAGGGTGATAAACCTCCCGTGGTCCGAAAGTCTTTGCACCAAGTCGACAGCTTCTTCCATCGCATCCTCTCGAAAGCCCCCTACTTCAAGGAAGTCTGATCTTCTTACAAAGAAGGCCGAGCTGATTCCATGAACGCGAAGAAGACGACTGCCACATGCCCTGAATGCGTCCAAGAAACGATACTTGAATCCATTGCCATCAAAAGTCACATGGCAGTTGCCGCCTTTAATGGATGGATCTTTCAGGAACGTTGTTATCTCGTCCATGACTGTGAGAGACAACTTGAGGTCAGCATGCAGAAAGAGAAGCACCGCACCCCTGGATCCAATTGCTCCTATGTTCTCCTGTTTCTTACGCGAAGGCTTGTTGACGAAAACGATTTTGTTCACCCGAGCCCAACTTCTCTCGATAGTAGAATCTGAGCTGACTGCGTCCACCAGAATGATTTCGAAGTCCTTTTCCGTCTGAGCCTCTAGACAGGCTAGAGCATCGCCAATGACTCGTTCTTCGTTCAAAGTCGGAATTATGACGGAAACCTTGCAGATGTTATCGTTGTTGACTGGTATCTTGAGGTGGCGCAGGAAAGAGTGTGTGTTGGTGTGCTGATATTTCGCGCTGCGGAGGAAGTGTCGCACGTCCCCCCAGTCATCCAAGTCAGTTCTGTTCTCCAAGATTGTGTAGGGGATCCCTTTGGCTCTGGCATTTCTGAGAATGTCGGCGCAGACCTTGAAGGTGTCCTCAAGGTTGAATTGGACTTGCGAAAAGGCGTTTTTGTTGAAGCCCAGCAGGTAGGCGCCACCGTCGCAAGTAGGACCAAGGGTAACGCGAGGTAGGGGGTCGCCGTCCGAGATCCTGAGACAATCAAATGATTGAGACAGCAGGCTACCGTCCAAGTCAGGGTGGTCCCCAGGTATGAGTGAAACAGCTTCGTAACCTTGATTGAAGACGCACTCGAGGGCGTTTCTGACCTTCTGCGTGACATTGATACCCTTCTGTGGGATATAGTGGGCGTCACCCACATACTGCCTCACGATCCTTTTGATAGCATCTTCTTCGTCCTTAGGGGTGAAGGCGACTATGAGGGAAACGTTTCTTCTGCGCTGAAGATCCACCACCGCAGCGAGTGTGTCCTTGAGCAGGCACACATAGAGTGAGGAGCACTCCTCTTTGGAAAGCGGACCGGCTTGGGAGATAAACCTGGTCTTGACGAAGCCCGGTTTGGGGGCCTTCGTAAAGAGGATAATAGCTAGAGAGGGATTCCCGTTTGCTACGACAGAGCCATGGTCCAAGTTACTGCCCATTTCCCCTGTTGATCCCCGCGGGCGTAAAACCTCACGTTAGCGCGAGGTGCAAACGAACTTCTTAACATAATGATTGGGGCTTGAATGAACATAAACCGCCTTCTTGGCTGTCCTTCCCAAGCTCTTCGCTTGACTCTTAGTCATGTGCCCGTACCTTGATGCAAGATCTGCATCACGATCATCGTAAGTTGCCTCCAAGACGGCGAAATCGGCTCCTTCAACATTTCGCGCCAGATTCGTGGAGATTGTTGCGTCTCCGCTTATCACAACCCGATAACCTTTCTTGTCCTGGATCGAGTATCCTAATGCGTTGGCCGACGCGTGTTCCACCGCGAAGGCAGTGACGTTAAGCTGACCTACGGATATGTTCTCGCCCTCGCTCACCTCGATCAGTCGGATTTCGAATGGAAGAGTCTCGTACATCACTGGTGGCGTCAAGAAATGTCTGACGACTTGCACCGGTCGAGGACCAACCAAGATGAGTTCTTCTTTACGGCGTAAGATCCTGCAAAAATGTAGGAGGCCGTACAGCCCTGAGAAATGATCGAAGTGCTCATGTGTAAGGAGAATTGCTTGGATCTTCTCGAAGCTGACTTTCCTTGAGATGAGGTCCCTCACAGTGCCGTCTCCCACGTCTACGAGAAGATGCTCACTACCGTGGGTGAGGAGGATTTGGGTTCCCACGGCGGAGGTTGAGTGAAGCACATCCACCTTTATCAACGAACTGTCACTCGTCCCCTCTAGTCTCGGGGCTGAGGTTGCGCGTGATTCTACGACCGGTCACACTGACTGTGAGATTCTCAACTATCAGCATTCTAGAGTTCTCTCCGTCGAAGATTGTTCAAGATACGCTATGAGAGGGTGGCTAGGCCCTCTACATTAACACCGCATATCCCACAATATTTACAGAAAGTAGCAAACCGTCGACTGGCTCGCGTGCGAGTTCGTTTCGTGATTAAAACCATATAGCAAACAATTTGAATGATCTTTCTTGCAATTCGAAGAGACGAGCATGATGAGGATTCGCATCGCTGAGTGCTCTAAGGTGCTCGTGGGCTTGCGGGATTTGTCTGTTGCACATTGGGAGTTGCTCGTGTTATGCTTGCTCTTCGTTGCGGGGTTCCTTATCAGAGCTTTGCCGCTTCTACAGTACCCGCGTGTCGGTGGAGACCCGTTCGTACATTACAGATACGCGATGGCGCTTCTGGATGGAAAGCTTAGCGTGCCTGTGGAGGCAGGTAGCTCTGGTTCCACGGTGGAACTCTACTATCCGCCTCTGTTTCACCTTGTCTCGTTGAGCTTCTTTTTTGCGTTTCCGAACGTTGATCCTTATGCGATAATGAAGATTCTGGCGAGTGCAACTGACGCGCTCCAGATAGTTCCGATCTACCTCATCGTGAAACGCGTCTCGGGTTCAAGTGCCGGTGGACTAGTCGCCGCATACTCTCTGTTTGTGACTCGTAGCGATTACCAGATGCTTACGTGGGGCGGATACGCTAACATTGCTGGTTTGCTTTTGTTTGCATTTCTCGTCTACGCGCTCATGACCGATAGATTAGTCCTTTCGGCAGTCTCAAGCGCGGCTTTGGCCTTGACGCATCAACTGTCAACCCTTTTTGCAATAGCAGTATTGATGCCTTACTTTGTAGTTTTGCTCTGGCGAAAGCGGATTCCCAAGTCAGTGGTAGGAGTCTTCTTGGGAGGTGGCGTGGCGTACGTTACCTTCTATCAGTTCGCGTGGCAATCGATCTACTATTACTACTCCAATTTCACTCCTGTTTACGATCAAGGCCTATACATGACCCCTTACGTCCTTGAGCTGGTGGGGCCATTGCTGTTGTCATGTGCCGCAATAGGTTTTACTTTGGTTTGGACAAACGAAGGTCGAAAGTTGGTCAAAGGCAAGGAGGTTCTGATGATCTGGGCTGTCGTTCCCTTTATTCTTGCGTACGCTTACTTGTTCGGTGTGCAATGGCATGGGCTTCGATGGATACATTTCATACCCCAACCGCTTTCCGTGTGGATGGGAATTGGTCTGGCGTCTCTGCGGAAAAGAAACCTGCCTATCGTTGGTTTTGTTCTCATCTTCACGGTACAGCTGATACTGACCCTTCAGGGCTACTCATCTGACATTCTGCGAAACATACCCCAGTAGTGTCGCGTCTTGAATGATTGGCACAAGGTATGCGCTCAGTTACGCCGTCGGTCCGATGGACCTTAGGCGCAACCAGTGAAGACAACCCTGAGTATCTTCATAGTTCCTCTCGCAAGCTCCGCAATTCAAGCAATCCGCAGCAGAGATACGTGCCCCCCGAATTGCACCCATCGAGCAGTCGCGCTGACACATACGACAGGTCGAACAGTCGGACCAACGGGTGATCTCCTTCACTCGAAGTCGCGCGGCGAGTGAGA
>Ga0209322_10002281_pt1 | contig 10976 bp, 10 predicted proteins | sample Rifsed19ft1_FD_184013 | JGI IMG/M metagenome (GOLD analysis project Ga0209322, IMG submission 184013) | Soil microbial communities from Rifle, Colorado, USA - sediment 19ft 1 (version 2) | ecosystem: Environmental > Terrestrial > Deep subsurface > Rock core/Sediment | place: Rifle, Colorado...
GAAGCTTGTCGGTGCAAAAATATCAACTATAAAAATGCCCATCTTCCTTAACGGAATTTATATCGGGGTATTTGCGGGATTGATAGCCTTGATTTTATTTATTGTTCTTTTCAATTACCTGGAAACTTATATTGGCTCTGATACATTTAATATAACTAACCCGTTTTATGTTGCTGCTATCATCTGTGTTGGTCCTTTGCTTTCAATTCTAGTGAGTTTTGTATCATTAAGAAAAGTGAATTTGAAAATTTGATGTGAAAATATTTATTTGTAATTTTTTATAGCAATTTTCGGGTGTTTCATAATAAAATTCATGAAATATATATCTTACTTAATCGTTTTGTTTACTCTTAGAGGGGGAATGCTGTATGCCCAGGATGATCTTCAGATTGGAAGCAGCTTTGATCAATTTCGTCAGGCACAGGGGGCATTTTTTGATTATTCCGATCCCGAGTCTGTAAATATTAAAGTTTCTGTTTGGGGCTTTGTAAAATTTCCTGGTAAATATGTTATACCCTATTACAGCAATGCATACGATTTATTATCTTATGCCGGAGGTCCTACCGAAAATGCAAACCTTGAAGATATCAGGATTTTCAGGGAAGGCGAGGATTCGGTTCAAACTTTTATAAACCTTGATTACGATGATTTTCTCTGGAATAAAAAATTAACTTCGCACAAGCGGGCGCCAAAAGTTATTACCGGGGATATTCTTCTCGTGCCCGGTGAAGACAGGCTTTATTTTAGAGATTATTTTACTCTTACACTTTCAGTTGTTTCAGTTTTAATATCACTGGCTATACTGGTTATTAATATTGTAGACTAAAAAAACCTATAAAATGTCAGAAGAAAATAAAAATGAAAACCTTGTTGAAACAAATTCCTTAAAAGATTATATCAATCTTGTCCGTAATAATTTGTTTCCTATCATTCTTATAGTTGCAGCAAGTCTTATTATATCAATAGTGTATGCAGTTAATGCCCGGAATATTTATAAATCAACTGCTGCATTAAAGGTTGTTAAACCACAGGGAAGTATTCTTAATTCTCCGGTTATTTCCGACTTCCAGGATTTCGGCAGCGATAGGTTTATTGCAAATGAAATAGAGATATTAAAAACCTTTAATACACGTGAAAGAGTAGCTGAAGCTTTAATTGACAGCTTTAATACTTTTGGAGTCAAAGACAGCTTCTTTCTCCTGCTCAATCAAAAATCAGATAAACAAAAGGGTAAACTTTTACCTGTTTCAGAAATTGCTGAAGAATTATTTCATGCCGTTTCTATAGATCAGAAGAGGGGTCTGGATATAATTGAAATCACAGTAGAATCTCCGTCACCCTACGAGGCTGTTTTAGCTGCAAATTGCTATACAAATGAATACAGGAATTTGAACCTGGAAGTAAACAGAGACCAGCTTACCCTGGTCAAGGATTTTCTTCTTGATCAGAAGCAGGAAAAACAAAATCAGTTGAGCCAGGCTGAAGAAACTCTGAAGAAATTCCAGGAAAAAGGTGGAGTTATTGCTCTTGACGAACAAGCTAATAAGCTCATAAGTCAGTTGTCTGATTTCGAAGCACAAAAGAATGCAACTCAAATAGAATTAATGGCTTCATCTAAAGTCCTGAATCAGTATAGAAATGAACTTGACAAACAAAACCCACGCCTTGCCGATTATTTGAAGGGTCTTTCTTCAGAAGCATATTTCAAATCGCTTCAGGAACAATTGGTTAGGCTTGAGGTCAACCGTGATCTTGCATTATCTACAAAAAGTTCTTTAGAGGATGATTCTAAATCAGTTCAAAACCTTAACGAAAAAATAATCGATTTGAGAAATAAACTTAATGATAGAGTTGAGGAAATAAAGTTGGGGATCTTTGCCAGCAGTCCCGAAGAGGTTAAAGAATTATCACAGAAGATGATAGAAGAAGAGATTAAAAATCAGTCGTTAAAAATTTCTGTTACTGAACTTGGAAGTATCGTAAGAAATTATGAGAAGAAATTTAATAAACTTCCCCAGACGGCTATAGAGCTTGCCCGGTACCAGAGAAGCAGGGAATCGCTGGAAAAATTATATACACTTGTAGAGGAAAAATTCCAGGAGGCTTTGATAAACGAGCAATCGCAGCCCGGGAATGTGCTGATTATTGATAACGCAAGAAGACCTCTCTTACCTTCCAAACCCAACAGGCTTTTAATAGTAATTATAGGATTGGTCTTGGGATCAGGATTGGCGTTCGGATACGTTATAGCTAAAAATTACTTCGATAATACAGTAAAAACGCCGGAAGATTTACAAAAAAGAAATATTAGTGTACTTGCCTGGATTCCGCAATTTGAGGGCGCATCTAAAAACGGTACACAGGATTATGAATTTATTGTTGCAAAAAAACCTGATTCAATGGCAAGCGAAGCTTTCAGAGCCTTGAGAACCAGGATTCAGTTACTAAGATTTGATAAAGATTCCTTAAAAACTTTTTTAGTTACATCATCCGCGCCCCAGGAAGGGAAAACTTTAATTGCAATTAATCTTGCCGGAAGTTTTGCGCAATCAGGCAGGAGAACTGTAATTATTGATTGTGATTTACGCAAACCCAGGGTGCAGGAACTCTTTAATGCCAAAAGAATACCCGGCTTAATCGATTATCTTTTTGGTCATCTCTCCTTGAATGAAGTTACTCATAAAGCAGAGATTGATAATCTGGATTACATAACATGTGGAACGATACCTCCTAACCCTGCCGAAATGCTTGAGTCGGAGCCAATGAAGCGATTCCTAACTGAAATGAGAGAAAAATATGATATTGTTATCCTCGATTCACCACCGATAATTGCCGTTACAGATTCGGAAATACTTGCGACGATGGTAGATGGTACGATTCTCGTTGTTTCTGCAGATACAACTGAATTCGACCTTATGGAAAAAGCGGTAGAGATAATGAAAAAAGACAAATTGACTTTCCTTGGAACTGTACTAAATAATTTCAGTTATAAAAGCGGGTACGGCTCTTATTACAAGTATTACTATTATTATTCCGAAAATTCTGAAGGAAAAAAAAGCAGGTCTTCTAAACGAAAAGCATAGTTATAAAGATTTTATATTAAAGAATATTTATAATTTGAAAAATATCTTCATACTCTTTTCTTTATTATTCATTTCAGTTCAGATTCAAATAAAGGCTCAACCATTTCCCGATTATAAAGAACGAACCTTTTCTGCTTTGGGTGATTCTTTAATGCAATTTGTTTCCGCTACCGATGGGAGCGTTGATGCAGAAACTTATGTGCTCGGTCCGGGGGATAAAATTTTTGTTTCCATCAGCGGGCTTGAAGAAATTGTTTTTAATCTTGTTATTGACCAGGAAGGAAATTTATATATACCAAAAGTTGGAGGTATAGATCTTAATAATACTACCCTTTCCGAAGGGAAAAAGAAAATTATTTCTTCTGTAGATAAATACTATAAGAATGTTGATGTATTTATAACCCTTTTGGATTTTAGAAAAATAAAAGCTTCTTTAGTCGGAGATGTAAAATATCCATCCTCTCAGGTGCTTACAGCAAATTCGAGGCTACTGGATTTAATAACCAGTTCTAAAGGTTTATCAGAGACGTCAAATTACAGGAACATTAAGATTGTATCGAGGAATGGTGAAGAGAATAAATATGATTTACTTAAATTTCTACGTTATGGCGATAAATCAAACAACCCCTTTTTACGGGAAGGGGATGTTGTTTTAGTGGATAAAGTTGATAAAGTTGTAACGATATATGGAGAAATAAAATACCCGGGCGTTTATGAATTTCTTGAGGGGGAAACTGTAATGGAACTACTTAATCTTGCCGGAAGCTTTACACACTTGGCAAGAAAAGATACGGTCGAAATTATGTCGTTTGATGATAAAGGAAACAAACAGACTAGTAAATATTATTCATATGATGAAATAGGAAAAGATCCTGTTGAGATGAAAGTTCAGGACCAGGTGATAGTAAGACAAATTCCTGAATATTATATTAACCGTTTTATAGAAATTGAAGGATTTGTTAAATATCCCGGCTGGTATAAAATAATTAAGGATAGTACTACCCTTAAGGAAATAATTGAAGAAGCAGGCGGTTTTATGAAGGAGGCTTCGCTTGCAGAAGCTTCTTTAACCAGAACGATAGGCATCAATACGAATGATCCTGAATTTGAAAGATTAAAACAAATACCTCGTGCCGATATGACAGATGATGAATATGATTATCTTAAAGCAAAATCCCGTGAACGTTCCGGGAAAGTGGTTGTAGATTTTGAAAAATTATTCCGGGATAATGATCTCAGCGAAAATGTAGTATTGAAAAGAAATGATGTTATTAATATTCCCGAAGCCAAAAACTATATAAACCTTTTAGGGCAGTTTGTTAATCCCGGGAAAATAATTTATAAGGAAGGGTTGACTGTTAATGATTATATCGGGTTGGCTGGAGGTTTTGGCTGGAGAGCTCTTGAAAATGAAGTTAGAGTTGTAAAAGCTAAGACAGGCGAATGGATTGAAGCCGATGAGATCGACTCACTAAAACCCGGCGATACTATTTGGGTTCCCGAGGATCCACCTGGACCAAAGTTTTGGGAAGTGTTTACATCTGTATTGCAGGTTACAGGACAACTCGCTGCTGTTATTGCTGCTACAGTTGCAGTAATCGTAGCTACAAGATGAGGTAATTTTGTCGTATCACGAAATAATAAATATAATTCTGTTTAACATAAAAAAGATCATTAAGGTAACAGCATTTTCATCTTTTTTGTTATTTCTTATTTTACTTTTTATTTATCCAGCTACATACAATTCTCCTGCAACAATTCTGCCTCCTGACAACGAGAACCAAGTTGGCTCATTAGGTAGTCTTTTGGGCAGTCAGGATTTTTCAGGTTTAATCACCGGTGGTTTGTCTTCTGCTAATTCTCAATTGTATATGGAAATTCTGAAAAGCCGTTCAGCAGCAGAGTATGTAGTGCGTAAACATAATCTTATTGATTACTACAAAAAGGATAATTTTTATGATGCAGCTGAAGAACTAACAAAACATCTGAATGTGGAAATAAATAAAGAGGGAATAGTGAAGTTAAGTGTGGAAGTATCGACGTCACTTATCCCGTTGATTTTTGATGACAAGGATACCGTAAAAGAATTTTCTGCAAAACTTTCGAATTCTTATGTACAGGCTCTTGACTCGATAAACCGGGAGAAGCTTTCCTCAAAGGCAAAAAAAGCCCGCGAATATATTGAAGCCGAATTAATAAAAACGAGAACTGAATTGGATTCCGTTGAAAGTGCTTTAATGAATTTCCAGGAAAGAAATAAAACAGTTGCATTACCTGAACAATTAAGTGCTGCTATTGATGCCGCAGCCAAACTTAAGACTGAAATTATGAAAACTGAGATGGAAGTGGGGTTGTTAAAATCTAATCTCAGGGAAGATAGTAAGGAACTTATGGCTATAAGAAAAAAGCTTGAGCAGTTAAATGAGCAATACGGTCAAATGGAGCTTGGTAACAGGGATTATCTTCTTGCTTTCAAAGAAGTGCCGGAATTGGGAAAAAAGCTTGCAACATTAATTCGGGAGGTAAAAATTCAAAATGAAGTTTATACTTTGCTTCAGCAGGAATATTACAAAGAAAAAATACAGGAGAACAGGGATCTGCCGACTGTAGAAGTTCTCGATGAAGCAATACCACCTTTAAAAGCAAGCAGCCCAAGAGTAGTTTTTTCTACTATTACAGGCGGCTTATTTATTTTTTTACTGATGTCGTTTATAGTAATACTGAGCGAAAGAAAAACACTCCTTTACACAAAAAAAAATAAAGAGGAATAAAAAATTGCACAAAACTACAGCAGTGGTAACAGGAGGGGCAGGATTTCTCGGATCTCATTTATGTGACAAATTACTCAAGGAGGGGATTAAGGTAATTTGTATTGATAATCTTTTAACAGGTAACCTCGATAATATTTCTCACCTGTTTGGTAACAACAATTTCAGTTTTATAAAGCATGATGTTACAAATTATATTTATGTAGGGGGGAAAATAGATTATGTACTTCATTTTGCTTCTCCTGCTAGCCCGATAGATTATCTAAAACTCCCTATCCAGACTTTAAAAGTGGGCTCATTGGGAACTCATAAGGCTTTAGGTTTGGCTAAAGATAAAAATGCAACATTCCTTCTTGCCTCAACATCTGAAGTGTATGGTGATCCTATTGTGCACCCGCAGGAAGAAGAATATTGGGGAAATGTAAATCCGATTGGTCCACGAGGCGTGTATGATGAGGCAAAAAGATTTGCCGAAGCTTTGACTATGGCATATTATCGTCATCATGGAGTAAATACCAGGATAGTTAGAATATTTAATACCTATGGACCTAGAATGAGGTTGGATGATGGAAGGGCACTCCCGACTTTTGTCGGGCAGGCTTTAAGAGGAGAAGAAATTACTGTTTACGGAGACGGATCGCAGACAAGGAGCTTTTGCTATGTTTCCGATCTTGTTGAAGGAATATTCAGATTGCTCATATCAAACGAAACTAATCCCGTTAACATTGGTAACCCGGATGAGATAACAATAAAAGAATTTGCGGAAGAGGTAATAAAACAGACCGGTTCAAAAAGTAAAATAGTATATAAACCTCTCCCTGAAGATGATCCGAAGGTAAGACAACCCGATATAAGCAAGGCAAAAAAAATCCTAGGATGGGAACCCAAAGTTGGTCGTGCAGAAGGTTTGAAAGTGACAGTAGATTACTTCAAAGCAATATTACATCTAACCTGAAATCAATGTCCCGAAAATTTACTTCTACTGTTGCAGGTGCATCGATATTTATTTCTGCACTTATGCTGATTGGAAGAGGATTTGGTTTTATACGTGAGATTATATATGCAGGATATTTTGGAACAGGTGGAGAATTCGATTTGTATCTTGTCGGTGCTGTCCTTCCCATTACCTTAAATACAATTATTTATTATTTGGGGCAAAATTACTTTATGCCGGGTTATAGTAAAGTTGTTGCGGCAAATTCTTCTGACGCAGCGAAATTTTCAACACAAGTTTTTGGAATTTTCATACTCGGCGGTATTATTCTGTCTCTTATTTTACTATTGCTTTCAGATTTAATTGTTGATCTTTATTTGCATTCACCGTCGGAAGAGATAAGTATAGCAGCCAAAAGAATTTTTAGAATATTTATTTTAACAATTCCATTGTCCGCAGGTATTTCAATTCTTTCATCTTACCTTCAGGCTAAATTAGAGTTTAAATATCCATCGGTATCCAACTTGTTTCTGAATTTATCAATAATAGTCCTGGTTTTTGTTGTATCAGGAGACATTGGAATTTATGCTATACCTGTAGGATATGCAGTAGGTATTCTTATCCAGTTTAGTTATCTAATATATAAAGCGAACAAGTTCGGCGAATTCAAATTAGGGAAATTCAGGTTTGAAAAATCTTATATAATGTCGACAATCAAATCTTCCTTATTAATAATTGTTCTGATAGAATCGATTGGACAGCTTTATGCAATTGCCGACAGGTTTTTCTATGATGAGGTAGATGCCGGAGGTATTGCTTCACTTAACTATGCGCAAAACCTATTTCTTTTTCCAATTGCAATATTTTCTTTTGCTCTTGGCACTGCAATTTTTCCCAGGATATCAGGTGCATATTCCAGGGAAGCTGATCATGACATGAATCAGATATTGAATGAAAGTATAAGAATTAGTATAGTAATATTTGTTCCTATCTCATTCCTCTTCATTTTTTATGGTGAGACTATTGTAAGGTTAGCATTTGAACGTGGCAATTTTACAGCAACGGGAACGGGAATGACATTTGAGGTACTAAGGTTGTATGCTGTAAGCATGGTTCTCTACTCAGTTTATGTAATCCTGAATAAAACGCTCTATAGCGTTAATCTTGCAAAATCTCTTCTAACGATTACAATTATAGGAATGTTCTTAAAAATATTTTTCAATATAATATTAGTAGAACCTTACCGGCAAAATGGATTGGCACTAAGTTCTTCCCTCAGTTACATTTCATATTTTATAATGAGCCTTTTTATTTTAACGAGGAAGATTAATCTCACTGCTGTCTCTGTATTTATGTCTGAGATAATCATAAATTTATTTAATGGATTACTGAGTTACTTATTAGTTTTATTAATGAATAGAATTGTTCTTGACGGTCTTTCTAACGGAAGCCTTTTCTCAATATCCTTATTTTGTATTATTTATTTTTTGAATTTATATATTATAAATCACTCTTCAATAAAAATTATCAATAATTTATTTAGTCGGTTTATTCCTGATACAAATAATGTGAATATATAATTGGTCCAATCAATGATATTATAATATTAGTGTGAACAAAAAATTTAATTAAAAAGTTATCGAATATGACAGATTTTCGAAATAAGTTGTATCAGAAATATGATTCCACATTTAAGCAGCACATATCCGCATTTGATGAAAAGTCTATAGCTGCTGAAAGGAAAAGATATGTTTCATAACGGTGTTACAGACGCGCAGGCAATATTGCAGAAGATGAGGAATATCATAGAGGCAGAGCCGTTGGCAGAGGTAGATTATATTAAAATCTGCAATGTTAATACCCTCGATGATTTGGAAAGGATTGCTGACAAGGCGCTTCTGGCCCTGGCTGTAAAAATAGGAAGAACGCGGCTTATTGATAATATAATATTGAGTAATGAGTAGAGGATAAAATATCTTTTCTCTCTAAACTTGGAACTTATAACTATAAATTAATACAAGGAGGTTTAACAGGAAATGCAAAGGATAATGCTGAAGTCAAAGATTCATAGGGCCACGGTTACCGATGCCAACATAGAGTATGAAGGTAGTATAACACTGGATGAAGGGTTGATGGAGGCCGCTGGGATACTGCCATTTGAGCAGGTGCATATATATAATATAACAAATGGGGCGAGATTTCAGACGTATGCAATTAAAGGCGAGCGCGGCAGTGGCGAGGTCTGCATTAACGGCGCAGCGGCACATCTGGCAAAGAAAGGCCATATGGTAATAATAGCAAGTTATGCGAGCATGGAAGAGATTGAGGCAGTGCATCATCAACCAATACTCGTATATGTGGATGCAGAAAATCGAATAAAAGATATTGCTGCAGCGATAAAGACTAAGGCACGGATCTCATGATAAAGAAGATGAGAGCTCATTTCAAAAGATATTTTATAACAGGGCTTTTGGTAGTTGTTCCACTGTATCTGACGATTTCTATCTTTAGTCTTATCGTCGGTTACATGGACAGATTGTTGCAATTTCTTCCAGAGTCTTTTCAGCCCGATACCTATCTGCCATTCCATATACCGGGCCTTGGGGTGATAGTTACCATAGCGGTAATTTTCCTGATAGGTCTTCTAACGACAAATCTATTGGGAAAAAGAATAGTTGAAATTGGGGATAACATTCTTGCAAAGGTACCCGTTTTCAGAAACATCTATAAACCCATAAAGCAATTTATGGAAACCTTTTTTGTCAGTGGTTATTCAGGTTTTAGAAAGGTTGTGCTTGTAGAATTTCCCAGTAAGGGCATGTATTCAGTAGGTTTTCTCACTGGCCTTGCCACAGGAGAGGTTCAGGACAAAACTGCTGAAAGGGTTGTAAATGTATTCTTACCCACAACCCCGAACCCCACAACGGGTTTTTATCTGCTTATTCCTGAAAAGGATATAATTCCGCTGGAGATGTCTGTTGAAGATGCGTTTAAACTGATAATCACAGGTGGTATGATAAGCCCTGAGAAAACAAAAGGTGATGTAACGGCAATAAAACAACCTAGCAGTTAGTTATTGGATTCTTCAAGATGGAAAGAGGTAAATTTTACTATGGGGAAATTCCGCCAGCGTCACCGCGGTCTTTTTCATGTGCCCTGTTTTATCATCATTGTGTTTTTACTGCTGCGTAGCCTTTTTAGGCTGAGTATGACACCTCTTGCAATCGGTTAAGGGAAATGACACTTTCCCATGGCATCTGCCGCAGAACTTGCCCTGAGCAATCTCGCTCATGGTCATTTGGGTTTGTCCTTTTATATCGGAAAAGATTTTGGGATGACAGACTTCGCATTTCAGCCACCATGTGTGTATATAATGGGGGAATAGAACATTATTGATAAAGTCGCTCTTGGTTTCAATCACCACATTCACATCCAGCGGTGGTTTTTCCTGCACATCATCGTCGAGGGTAGACCTTGGTTCGATGATATTCTCCTTGACAGCTTTTGCCCAGTCTACGAGACCGTATCTATCCTTAGGAAGCACTGCTGCTGCAAGGGCTTCCGGGTGCCAGCCTGAACCTATCCTTACTGATTCGCTCGCCGGTCCTGACTTTGTTGGGTCGCCTGTACCGACCAGTTCGCCTTTGGTATTTAAATACAGGATGCTCTTTGGGTCTTTTGGGTCAAGGTATGGAGACACTTTTTCTTTTGCTACAACAGGCTTTTTGGCTGGTGCGGGTGCCTTTGCAGGTGCGGTTTGTTGTGCCTCTGCGGGGGCAGCCTTTGCTGGTTCCTGAGCTTTAGCCTCGACTGCAGGCGCTGCGGTTTTTGCGGTTGGTTGTGCCGGCTCAGCAGGGATTGCCTCTATGTGTCTCTGCCTCGGTACCTTCGTAAGCCATGTTGGTTGTGCCGGTTCAGCAGGGGATGCCTGCATGGGAGGCTCTGATGCACAACCCATGAAGACCATTAAGATAATCAGGGGAATGGACCTGGAAATAAACTTTAATGAGTAAAGGTTTTTTTTCTTCATATCATCTCCTTCATATCTTAATAATTTCGTAAGGTTGTCGTTGCCTCTTTCCCCGGTTTGGCGGGGCAGGAATCTTACCTGTAGCCTGTGATGTTGATGACCGTTTCGTGTAATTATTTTGCCGGAGCAGAGGCTCCTGTAGCGTTAATAAGCACACCCTC
>Ga0209322_10002283_pt1 | contig 10972 bp, 8 predicted proteins | sample Rifsed19ft1_FD_184013 | JGI IMG/M metagenome (GOLD analysis project Ga0209322, IMG submission 184013) | Soil microbial communities from Rifle, Colorado, USA - sediment 19ft 1 (version 2) | ecosystem: Environmental > Terrestrial > Deep subsurface > Rock core/Sediment | place: Rifle, Colorado...
AAATGGCAGCCCCCAGGTCGCCCCCCCGTCGAGGCTGAACTCCAGGGATATGCGGACGCCCTTGTCCTCGCCCCCGGCCACCGCGATGTCGGTCACGTCCACGTAGAGCGTGACGAAGGCCAGGTTGGTCGGGACGGCGGTGCTGGCGATCTGGCGGTCGCCGTTCGCGTAGACCGCGTTAGCCAAGACGGAGAATCGCGCCATGTCACGCCCCCTGCATCGCCTTCTTGAGCGTCTTGCGCACGCAGGCGGCGATGCGCCGTTGTGTCAGTCGCTTGCCCATGTCCCCTCGCCCTCCAATGGCTGGCCGTCCCCGCGGAGGCGGCAATGCCGCGTCTCCTGCGGGTGCACGCCGGCCTCGTAGGCGCCGGCGCAGAGTCCAATAGTCCCGGGGCGGTTATCGCGCCGGGCACCGTTCTCTGGGCGCGCTCTAGGTCAGCGTGAATACGCCCCCCGTCGCGTTCGGGAAGATGGTCAGCGTGTTCCCCGACGCGATGGTGAACTGCGACGACGACAGCGTCACGAAGCACAGGAGCTTCCCCGTCGAGCCGTTCACCGAGTTCCGCAGCAGCGCGTACTTGATGTTGTTCAGCGCCGCGCCGCTCGCCGTGAAAATGAGCCCGGCGGTGGTGTAGGTGAACTTGTACTGCTTGGCGCTCGCGCCGACGACCCAGCTCCCGGTCGCGGGCGGCAGGTTGCGCCCCTTCGCCACGTACCCGCCCGTCGCCGAGATCTCGCCCGGGATGGACGAGCTGACGGAGCGGGTGGACAGGACGAGGATCGCCGCCGACGCGGACGGGCGGTGGAGCTGCATCTTGAAGACACCCGCGCCGAGGGTCACGGTCCCGTTGCCTAAAAATTGCTTGGCTTTTGCGTAGCTTGCCTTGCGTCCAGCCGGCTCTTTATCCGGCCGCTCCGCGTTTCCACGGAGGCTGGGACCATATCTTCACCCCGTGCCTCGGGGTGCGGCGCGCTCGTGGGGCTTTCAACCGGTCTGGCCTACTCGCCCTGGTCTCTACACCTTCCTCCCATTCCTGGGAGGCTCGGCTCGGGATTACCATGCCCGCAGTCGGGTTTAGGCTTCCCCGAGTTCACGCCGTTGACAACCGCGCATTACTGCGCGGCGAGACCTAAGCGATCTTCCACGTCCCGGCAGCCAAGGTAGTCCTCCTTTCGCCTGCGCCTGCGCTCTCGTTGATCGAGAGCCGCGCAGGCCTTGTGGTAGTGCGATGTTCCGTTCTTAACGAGGTTGCTCGGTTCGTCGTGCTCGTGGCAGTACCGACACGGTTTGGCGTTCGGGTTGCCCGTTGCCTTGCGGGCCGCGATCCTCCCATGCAAGATGTTGTGATAGCCCTGGTCCTGGCAAATGACCAAATTCTCTGGGCGGTTGTCGGCGCGGTTCTCATTGACGTGATGGACGACCGCACCGGGCGGCAGCGGTTTGCCGAGAGTCCGCTCCGCGACGAGAATATGCTCGCGAATCCTCCTACCGTCAGCATGCGTCCGAAAATAACCGGCTGGGGAAAAGCCGCCCTCGCCGTTGGCTCTTCGCAGTCGTGTTGCCGCACTACCGTGCCTCCGGAGGCGGGAATAATGTTTCTCACAAAGCCCCAGAGAGCGTTGCGGCTTGTCGCATTCAGGCTCGGTGCAGTATGTCCTGCTATGTGCATTCGCGGCCACGGTCGCCTCCAGGTCCGCCCCACCGCGGAATCAACACCTCCCAGTAGTCTCCCGCCGCCCCCGCAAAAGCAAAAAGCCCCGGCGGCCTGGGCTCCCCCAGGCGACCGGGGCGATGCGTTCCGCTCCGTGCCCCTACGCTAGATGCTGGTCAGTCGGTCTCTAAGCATCGGCACTGTCCTGTATACCACGCATGCCGGGAGAGCGCCAGCGGCGGCCGGGGCGGCGTGGTCTCGCGCCCATTGTCCGAGAGGGTCGCCCCGCTCATTGGAGAAGCACCGATTCCTCGTGCAGCGCCGCCCCGGTCTTCAGCACGTGCGCCAGCAGGCCGTCGCCGTAGACGGCGAGCTCGATCTCGTTGCCGAAGACCTTGATCAGGTGGACGAACTCCTGGGCCTGCGCCGCCATCCAGGCGTGGCAGCGGAAGACCCGCCCCCCGCAGGTCACGTTCATCACGGCCTCGCGCCCGTTCTCCGGCTGGTCGTAGGCGTGGTGGGCGCCGTCCGGGGCGAGGCAGCTATCGCATCCGAACAGGTGGTAGCGCGTGAACCCGAGCATCCGGAACAGCGGGATGGCCCGCAGGAGCGCCGTGGACCCGCCGGGGATGCCCCACCAGGCGTCGTATTGGGCGTCGAGGATCTCGCGGATCATGTCGGCGGTCGTGTGCCAGATGTAGGTGCGATCGACGGGCAGCCCCTCGAAGACGGCGGGGTCGCACTGCGAGGCGACGAAGTACTTGCAGCCGTCCACGACCGGGCGCGTGAACCGGGCGTTGAAGGGGCGGGCGTCCACGACGACATGGGCCGACGGGGTCAGCCCGTGCGCGAGGCACCAGTGGTAGGCGCCGTTCAGCGTGACGAGCTTCGCGCCGTCGGCCCGCAGGCGGCGGATCTCCTCCGCGCGGTCCGCCGCGCTCGGCCCGCCGCCGACGACCACGAGCTCCACGGCGTTGGTCTCGTGGGGGTGGACCTGCTGCCAGCCCTGGGCGACGTTGTAGCGGACGTTCCGCCGGACATCCTCCTCGCCCACGTTCAGCACGCCCACGTCCACGACGGCCGCGGCGTCCACCCAGGCGGTCGCGTAGAAGAGCGCGTGCCAGCCGAGGTCCCGCGACCAGTGGACGTGGCAGTCGCGCTCCTGGAGCTTGCGCAGCCACCAGGCGTAGGGCCGCTGCGTGAGGTGGAGGCGGTGCCCGACCAGCTCGCCGCACTTGTCCTCGCCCGTGGCGATGGAGAAGAAGACGTGCTGGCAGGCGCGCAGGATGTGGTCGAGCGCCGCGTCCACCTGGGCGGTGGGGATGTGCTCCATCGTGTCGGCGCATAGGCCGTAGACGGCGGCGCAGGGGATGTCCTTCGTGAGGTCCGCCTCCACGAACCGCAGCGCGTGCGGCTGGGCCGCCGCGATCTCGCGCACGTCCGCGTCCAGGCAGTTCGGCGCGAAGTCCACCAGCGTCACGTCCAGGCCGCCGACGAGGGCCAGCGCCAGGCCGGCCCGCCCCGTGCCGCAGCCGAGGTCCAGCAGCGTGGCGCCCTTCTGCGGGCGCGCCTGGAGGAGGAACTGGTTCACGTAGAACTCGCCGGGCGAGAACTTGCGGTACTCCGGGTGCTCCCACAGGCGCGTGTAGAGCGCCTTCTCGGTGGGGCGCACGACGACCCCGGGCTGGTGGCCGACCGCGCCGAGTTGGTCCATGGGGCCTCCCTAGAGGATAGCGCGAACACACTTCAGGCGTCTTTGGAACGCCTTGACTGACCAGGCTTCCCATATTAGAATCGCCGCATGCCGCCAAGGCCGAAACCGATAGAAGAAAGATTCTGGCCGAAAGTAGACCGCAGCGGCGGGCCAGATTCCTGCTGGCCGTGGATGGCCGCACGGCTTCAAAGCGGAGGCTACGGTGCTTTCGGAGTCTCTGCTCGCAATATCCAGCGGGCTCACCGAGTGGCCTATCAACTCACATTCGGCCCGCTCGCCGAAGGGCGCGATTTGCTCCATGCTTGCGACAACCCGCCCTGTTGCAATCCGGCTCATTTGCGCCCTGGCACGCACTTGGACAACATGCTGGACATGCGACGGAAAGGACGAGCCGTCGATACGCCTTCGCCTGGCGAGAGGAACGGACAGGCCAAGCTGACAGAGGACCAGGTTCTTGCAATAAGAAGGTCGAATCTGAAGCTCAAGGAGCTGGCCGCAATATACGGGGTCCATTTCTCTACCATTCACCTCATCAAAAGCCGCAAGAAATGGAAGCACATCTAGACAATCACGTAGGTATCCCCGCCCGACGGCGACTGCGTAACTGCCGTGAATGTCAATTGGTCGCTTGCCGGCGCAAAGCTCAAAATGTCGGTGGCCTGGAACTTCAGCGCCCCGCTGGTGAAGATCACGATGCGCCCCTTCCAGAAATCCGCGTCCGCCTGCGTCAGGCCCGAGTCGATCAGCGTGGTCGTCGTGGCCGCCCCGGTCACCGACCCCCGGTAGACCACCGACAGCGACTTCTGGAGCGTCGTGGCCTCCGCCGTCTGGCCGTCTACCGCCTTCACATCGGAGAGCACCCGCCCGCCCGAGATCACGGCCTTGAGCTGGGCGAGCGCCCCGTTCGCCCGCTCGATGCTGAAGTGCGCGATGGTCTGGTTCACGGTCTTCGTGTCGATGACGGCCCCTACGATGGCTACCTGGTACTCATTTCCCGCCGCGTAGAAGCCAGCATCCGTGTTGTCCGCGAGGTCGATGCTGACGGCGTGGATACCCGTGGAGTCGAAGTCTTCTGTCTGCACGACGCCCGCCAGGGAACTGCGCTCAGTCGCCCAGGTGGCGTGCGTGGTGCTGCCTTTGAATATCTTGAGCGTGCCGTCCGTAGACCGCGTGATGCTGGCGCCGTCCTGGGCATTGGTATCCCAGAGGAAGAAGACTTTGCCGTTCACCGGGAAATCGCCGAGATACCCGCGCATCTAGCCCACCAGTCTCCCACCAACGAGAGGCCCGCCACCCGCCGCCGCGACCATATCCACAAGAGTTATCGCCATCATCGGCCAGGCATCTATGTCATCGTTCGACCAGTTCGTGGTCCCGTTCGCCTCGGCATAATACCCACCGCCGAACATTTGTGCCCGGAGGGCCGCGTCTGCGCCCGTACCAATTTGTGCCTTCCGAGGCTGGGTTGTCGCCGAGGAATATGTGAACACGAAGCGGTACGCCGTGTTTGCATCGAGCGTCTTGATGGCGCTCAGACGGGCGCCACGAATCCCCCCAGTGGTATCATAGGTCAGGGCGGTTCCCGAGGCGTCAGCGGCATCTCCTGGTCCGGCAGCACCCTTAAACAGTTCGACCCCACTGAAATTCCCCGAAGAGTTCATAGAATCCCACCCCAGCACCTTTAATGAGGCGACGAAGCCATCTGGGAGATATAACCCCCGGCGATTCGTCGTGCTCGACGGGGCCGCTGACGCAACAAATGGGCTTCCGATGGATTCTCCATTCGAGAACACCAGCAGCAGGTTCGCCCTTCTGGAGAGCATCGTCGGATTCGTGGTAAAACCGGCCGTTGTCGAGCCGCTAGCGAACGAGAAGCCCGCCGTTTGTGGGTCGTCGTTGACTCCTACGGTATGGCTGAATAGCACGGTCGCAAAGTCCGCGCCTCCATCGGCATCCCCGATGATGATCCAGTAGATCGTCCCGCCGGTGAGAGCGACGCTCAAGCCGGAGATGTTGATCCAGCCGGTCGCGGAGGCGGGGTTATGTGTCCCGCTGGCGACCAGATCAGGGGCCGTGGTCCCCGGGGCCGTCGCCGTTCCTATGCGAACCTCCCAGTTGATGTCGTTGACGTTCGCGGCCGTCCCCGTGTAACTGCTGATATTGTAATAGATGTTGTTCAGCGTGAGATTCGCGTTGGGAACCAATCGCCCGCACACAGCATCGCCGCCCGTCCCAGCAACATAGTTGCTATCGAGCCCCAGCAGACTTGCCGCACCCGAGCCGCCGCGAGCCGCACCGAAGATAAACAATGGGACCTGTTGGTTTGCTACGCTGCCACCGCAGATCGCCGGAGCATTAATATGTTCTGGTTCACGCCATCGGAAACCGAGAGCCTCAACGGTATGCGTCGAGAGCAACTGGGCACAGGGCACAGAGAGATTCCGCCGCTTATCAAAGAGCAGCGGTGGCCCCAAACCGCCGGGACTGAGGACCCGAACTTTTTCCCAGCGAGGGCAGACAAGCACTAGAGGCACTCCACTGGCGTTTCTTCCATGGACTCGTTCTCCCCCGTAGCGCAATGCGCGTTCCACGCGACAAACCCGTCGATGTCCTGGGCGGTTGGCACGAAACCCAATGATCGACCGTAAAAGGGGATAATCTCCTGGGCGTTGTTCTTGACGGGAAAACTCCCGTCGTGCATGGACGGTGGAGCATTGGGATAGTGCGTCCTCAACGAGGGGGTCTTGAATGTTCCCACTCGGATACTGCGTCCGGTGATGGGGTCCGTCACTGTCACCAAACCCGCACCAGGATCGGCCGGACCCAGCCCGCCATCCGGTTGTCGGATGTCGGTACGGAAAAATGCCGCATCGGGGTGAAGCACGTTGGTACGGATGCGGTTGTCCGTCCACGTAGGCGGCGGATGACACGATGCGCACGTTCGTCTTAACGCGACCAGGTGCTGCGTGGAAGCCGTCCGTCCGAAGAAGAAATCGGCGCCTTGCAGGATACGACTGATATCTTTGTCGGCGGCCAAGGAACGCCGCGCGATAATGAGGCGCACGATCCCACTGGTGAAGCCCAGTCGAGGTTGCCCCCCATCGGGCGCAGTCGATTTCAGATCGCAGACCAACGTCACCCTCCAGGTATACGCAGCACAGGTCGGATCGTCACGGCACATCTGGAGGCACCCTGCCGCATCGGGGGTCGTTGTTCTGGCGTAGTAGGTCCCGGTACTCTGAAAGTTCACCTGGAAATCGGCCAAGCGCTGTGGGGCCGGATTTTCCTTAATTATCGACGCGACGAGGGACGCTAGGCGCGCTTCATCTTCCGCATTGGACCGATCGATAAGTCCGCTCATCTCGATAGGGCTATTGATGGCGCCAGCAGCAGCACGCCGGATTGCCTCCAGAACCGAGGCATCATCGCCAACCGTCCCCCCATGCTGACCGGCTCTACCCAACGGGGCGTTGAACAGTACCGTCCCCAGATGTATTGTCCGCCGAATCACCGTGGGGAATGGGCTGCCCGGCGGTGCCAGTATTGGGATGGGAGACCCCTCCCGAATTATGGAGGGCTTGTGGCAGCCCTGGCAACTTGCCGTGGCCGCCGTCGGATTGCTCTGCCGGAAGGCCGTCGTGCTGCTGAAAAGGCATAGGCCGCGATTGGGATCGAGCCCGGGGGGAAGGGGAACGCCGCCGGCAATCGTCCGTGGACAATCGAGTTCCGGTGGGACCGGCCCGGGCCCAGGAGGGGGCGGCGGAGGGGGCGGGGGCACACTGGCAACCGACACATTCGCCGTTGAGCAGAGTTGTCCCGTTGTCGTGGCGACAGCCGTGACCTGCGCGTCCCCTGCGACGATCCCCGTGGCAAGGCCATCGGGCGCAATGCTCAGCACCGAGGCTGGAGAGGACACCCAAGAGACCACTGGAGTCAGGTCCCGTGTCGTGCCGCCGAGGTACGTTCCGGTCGCGCGAAACTGTTGTGTCCCGCCCAGGGCGATGGAGGCCGCAGATGGGCTAATCGCCACCGAGACGAGCGCAGGATCGCAGGGGACGGCTTGGGCGTGCAGGACCGCCGTGCCCGCACTCAGCAGTGGGGCGATTAGCACAGCCCCGACGAGACCAACTCGTAGCAGTTTCGATGCCATGTGTTTCTCCATGTGGTGCGGTGCCACCAGCGGATCGGGCGGCTGCAGGCGCGGCATCGTCCAGCGCCGGGGCGCGGGCGCGCGGGGCGGCACGGCCGGGAGCGCCCCGCTCACGGGCCGCCCATCTTGCCGTCCCCGTTCCGCGCCATCGCCATGCGGACCAAGATGACCACGAACGTCCCCAGCACGGCGAGCAGCGCCGCCGCGAGGAGGACCTGCGTGGCGACGCCCCAGGCCCAGTGCAGGGCGTGCCCGACGGGCGTCGCCGCGAACTGGTCGAGCCAGAGGATCGGGTCGAAGCCCGCGGTTCTCATGTTCCGGCAAACCGTTTGCCGCTAAGACAATCTGCCGCAAGTTTCTTTCTCTCCCTTCGTCTTAATTGAATCGCAACTTGGAATGTTTGGCTCGCTGATATCTCTAAATATCCGTTTCCTACCCTCGCTCTTTTGTGAAAACTGAACGATCCCTCTCCTTCCAGAAATCCAGCAGCCCAATGAAGGTCATTAATGTTCAAGAAAAAGACCTCCGGAGCCACCCCACAGAGAACTTGTCGAACCGCTTGTCGGGGCCCTCGACTAAGGAGACGTAGTGGGTCGCGTGGTACGCCCGGAGCGCCCAGAGGAGCGTCTCCGGGTCCGTCTTGTTGACCTCGGCGATGGTCGCGGGCCCGACGATGCCGTCCACCGTGAGCGGCTGGCGCGGCAGCACGTAGTTGAGCGCCCGCTGGAGCAGCCGGGCCGCCGCGCGGCGCCCCATGTTCACCGCCATGTCGAGCACCTTCCCCGCCACCCGCTGGTCGGCCACCTCGCCGAGCCGGAGCGGGTCCCAGAAATCCCGCCGGTAAATGCCCTCGGCCTGCTCGCGCGTCATCGCGGCGACGCCCTCGCGCCCCAACTCCGGGTAGCTCCGCAGCGAGACGCCGAAGTTCGTCAGGCCGCCCGGGTCCGCCGGGTCGTCCACGAGGCCCCCCTCGTGCGCCAGCACCGCCCCGATGGCCTCGTTGAAGGACGCCACGTCAGGCCGGCAGGCTGCGCGGGTCGAGGCTCGCCGGCAGGACGCGCCCCGTCTGGTAGACGGTGTCGGCCGTGACGAGGGGGAATAGCGCGCTCTGCGGCGGCTGGACCTCCTGCGTCCTCGCCGCAGACGCCTCCGCCGTCCCCGCGCGGAACGCCAAGAGGGCCTTCTTGCCGCTCGCCTGGCCCCCGGCGTAGTAGACGCGGTTCCGCGCCGAGAGGAACTCTATCTCGGTCAGCGGCACCGTCTGGAGCAGGGCGTCCACCGACGCCTGCGAGACCGGCTGTTGCGTTCGCGCCTGCCGGTCGATGAGCGCCAGCCGATCCGGGTAGGTCAGCTCGCGCGCGAGGATGTGCCGCCAGCCCACGGAGAGGTAATTCGGCGTGTTCTCCAGCGCGCCGACCTGCTCGAGCCCGCCGGCTGGCAGGACGGACGGCACCCACTCGTTCGCACGCCCCTTCGGCTCGCCGGACACCTGGGTATTGAAGACGAAGATCGGCACCGCCGCGTTTGCGCCGAAGCGGGGCACCTGCGAGAGATACCAGGAGTTCCGCGCGGAGAGCCGGTGGTCCGGGAGCGCGCCGAGCGTGTCCACGGAGCCGAGGAGCGGCGGCGAGCCCCCGGGGCCGAGCGACCCGTCGTCCGTGAAGACCCGCGGGGAAGACGTGCTGGTGAAGAGCAGACTCCACGCCACGCCGTCGGGGCTCCGGTAGACGCGGTGGACTGCCCCTCCGGCCGTCCAGCGGAGCGTCACGGTCTTCGTCGGCTCATCCACGCGCACGGAGAACTCCCGCCCGCCGTTCTCGGCTAGGCCGAGGGATGGCGAGGCCACTGTGATCCGGTAGCGGTAGACGCCGGGGTCCGCCCACAGGCCCCCTGCGTCTCGGGCGGAGGTGACCACCTGGGTCACGATGGGCCTGCGGGTGAACCGCGGAACTGCCTCGTAGACCGAGGTGAACTCGCTGCCGAACACATCTGACGCCGGAAACGTGGCCGTGCCGGTCCCGGCGCCTTGGCATTCGAGCGCACTGACGCCGATGCCGTTCGCGGCCACCTTCCCGCGCGCACGTCGGCGGCGGTAGATCGTCTGCGCGCTGACGGCGAACTCCGATTTCCACGGCTCCAATAGGTAGGGATTCGGCAACGAGGTAAACACGAGGCCATGCATGGGCGTCCCCCCGGGGCCCATGTCCGAGTTCTGGTACTGCTGCTCGCTGACCGCGTCCACCGGGTTGAACCATGTGAAGGGCTCGAACGGCCAGATGTACCAGACGCCGCCCGTCCCCCCGGTGAGGTTCCGCAGGCCGCATCCCCACTCCGTCACACCGTCGGCTTTGTAGACCGTGATCGAACTGTTCTGCTCGCCGTCGTCGCAGGCGTACACGTCCCATGCGATGGACGTGGCTGCCTCGACGGACCGGAGCAGCACGGCGCGGGTCGTCGCGTTCACGACGTAGAGCCTCGGGAACCGGAAGACCGCCTCGATGATGCTCCCCACCCCGCCTTGGTCGTCATCGAATGTGGTGTAGGCCGTGGAGGGGAAATCGCTGTTGAGCCAGTCCTCTTGCGTGACGACATCGTCGCGGTACGGCGACCCGTTCAGCGCGGCGAAGTCGATCGCGTCCAGCGCCTCGTCTGAGCAGAACAGGAAGATCGACCGCGTGCCGTCAGGTTCCTGCCGGGCGTACATCTGCGGCTCGTCCCGCTTGACGCCGTACCGGACGGTCGGGTGCGTGAAGACGTGCGTCGCCGTGATGTCCACGGCGGTGGAGTCAAATGCGATGCTGCCGCCGTCCGTGATGGTGCACTGCCCGCTGAGAGCGTGGCGCACCCGCGTTTTCTTGACCGTGAGCGACAGGTCCACCGTCCGCAGGACGATGTCGGCGCGCGGGAATTGGAGACGCTCCACCTCTGTAATCGCCAGCTTGGGCACGGTCACGCCCTGTACGCTGACGGTCTGCTCGCCGTCCGGCCCGCCGTAGGCGAGCGTGAGGAAGGTCATCACGTCCGCGCCGGGGCCGGTGGAGGGGCACCAGTGGACTACGACGTGCCCCGGCCCGCCGTCCACGAAGCGCGCGACTGGGTGGCCGGTGGTCTGGCTGGCGAGCGGGCACCCGAGGTCCGTCAGGTCCACCGCGAGGACGCCCCGCGTGACGGAGGAGAGCACCAAGTATTGGCGGTCGGTCCCGCCCAAGCCCCGGGCGGTTCCGACGGCATCGAATTCTCCGATATCGACTGGGTGGGGGTGGAACTGCGCCCGCCGCCACTGGTGGCCGAGGATGGCCGTCGGGACGCCCCGCACCCACGCGACGGGCACCTTGGCGCCCTTGCGCAGGCCCCGCACCTCGCCCGTCGTCGGTAGCTCGCGGCCGAGGACCAGGTAGCGCCCGTTCGGCAGGGCCTCGTCCACGACCTCCCAGGTGATCTTGTCCGCCGCCCCGG
>Ga0209322_10002284_pt1 | contig 10969 bp, 10 predicted proteins | sample Rifsed19ft1_FD_184013 | JGI IMG/M metagenome (GOLD analysis project Ga0209322, IMG submission 184013) | Soil microbial communities from Rifle, Colorado, USA - sediment 19ft 1 (version 2) | ecosystem: Environmental > Terrestrial > Deep subsurface > Rock core/Sediment | place: Rifle, Colorado...
CGTGCGCATTCCACGCCGCGATGAATTCGGTAATGAACTGCTCAATCGATTCGGGCATGGCAGAAGTCTGTGTCTATTAGCAGTTACCCGCCCGGCGGCGGAACCAGCCCAAGCTGCATCATCAACCCGGCCCCGTCAGGATAGCTGTGCACTTCCATGGCTTTGCCGTTTCGGATTCGGACAAAGTACGTTCCCCGGCCCGTGACTTTTTTCCCCGTGGCGGGAATGGCCGGTGCGCCAGGCGCCATCTGCAGCGGGCCGCTGTTGGTCCCGGTGAAGCTCAGTTCGGCGGCCACCTGATCTTCGGTGACGACGCGGTTCTTCACCATGGCGGTCAGGTCGGGAAACGCGGTGAACCAGCCCTGAAGGTACGGGCGAATAGCGGCCTTGCCGTGCATGGGTTCCGGACTGGCCACATCGTGCCAGACCACCTCCTCGGACAATACCGCCAGTGCGCGGTCTACGTCGTGGCTGTTCCAGGCGGCAATAAATTCTTCGTCAAGCCTGATGTTCTCTTGGACAGACATGGGGGCTCCTTTCTTCTACACGGGCGGTCGAACGAACCGTTGCCGGTTCTGCATGAACCACACGAACGAGCGATCATGGATAAAACACACTTTGGCTGCCGATTGGCAACCGCAGTGTAACCCAGGCGGAGGCTCGTTTTCCAGTCCGAAAGGTGCTCACTTTTTGCTCATTTTCCCGGTCACTTCTCCGTGCCGCCGATCTCGTGCTGCCAGAGGATGTCTGTGACGCGCGTCACACCTGACTTCAGGTGCCGGCGGTAGGTGCTGAACGGCAAGTCGAGCCGTTCGGCGGCCTGTTCCTGCGTGGGTGCAGGCTGAATGTAGGTGTGGATCAACGCGCGGTGCAGTTTGGCATCGCGCGGGGAGGGCTGAAGCGAATCGACGGCTTCTCTTAGAGTCGCCTGAAGCGCGGCGATGCGCTGGGCCGGATCGGCGTTCAGGCCGACGCGCGCCGCAACCAGGCGCGAGCGCAACAACGGGTTGGTGCGCAGCACGTCGGGTCGGGTGAAATCGCGCAGGGCATCGTGGGCAGCATTGGCAAAGTCGGACCGGCTCAAGACGATCAGCGGTTCGGCGGCAGGTGGAGGCGCGGGGTCCAATCCGGCGGCCACCTCGCGTTCGCCCAGCAGGGCCAGCCAGGCCACCGGCGGGACCGTTCGCCAGTCGTGCCCATACATGCCGTACCGCCGGCCATCCACTTCGAAGTCGGCTTCGGGGAGACGCGCCAGATCGACATAGGTGAACACCGTCAGCCAGAAATCGGGATCGGCGCAGGGGAAGAAGGTGAAAGCCAGGCCGGGAGTCATCAAATAATGCCGCACGGCGTTGATAAAGACGAGGCTCTGCGTGGACGATACCGCCTGGTACGTATCGCGCGCCATCCAATGGCGGAAGAGCGTCGCGGTCTCACCCGGGCGCAAGGGCGCGTGGCGCTGCAAGTATTCGACTGCGCCGCGCATCGCCGGGTCTGCACGCAGATCATCCGGGCTGAGCAGATCAAGCGCAATCATGCTGACGAAACCGGCCAGGTGACCATGGACATCGCGGAACGCGACGGTACGGCCGGGTTGCCGCTTCAGCCAGTAGTCGGCCAATCGGGCCGATTCCTCGCCTTCGTGTTGAGCGCCCATCGCCGCCAGAGCCGATTCTTCGCCGGGCCGCAGTGCATCGCTGAAAACGCTGCCGCTTTCTTTCCATTCGATGTACGGTCGCACCGCCGGGTTATCCCGATGCAAATACACCAGATCGAACAGGATGCGCTGCTGCTCCTGCCCGCGCGTCGATTGAATGCGGGTGGTGAAGTAGTTGCGCGCGCGACGATGCAGCTCGGCGTACCAGTCGGGGTTGCGCCAGTGCACGTCGGCGGACAGCGCATCGCGCGCCAGGTCGTGCGGAAATAAGCCCTGCCGATCGGTTTCGATGAAGGACAACCCGCGCAGCCACTCGAACAACTCGTGCGCGTCGGCGGTCGCCAGCATCTCGGCCAGCAGCGCTTCGGTGGTCAGGCGCACCATCGCACACGCCTCCAGCGCCGCGCGATGCGCCGGGCTGGGAACCTTGTGAACGAACTGCTCCAACAGCGTCTTGACGATGTCCGGCTCGGCTTCCGGTTGAAACTGCACGCCACTGCGCTGGGCGAAGGCGTCGGCGACGAGCGACAACGCCAGGGGATGGCCGTGCGTAAACTCGAGCACCGCCCGGTGCTGGTCGGCGGGAATCTGCCGCCGCGCCAGGTACGTGCGGCTTTCATCCGGGTCGAGATTGCGCAACGGCAGGGTGCGAATCAGTGTTTGCCAGCCTGGATCGGCGCGCCAAGCCAGCGAAGGCCCGTTGCGGCCCGCCATGACGACCAGCACGTTTTCCGGCAATTGCGGCAAGAACGCCTCGCGCAGCCAGGTATCCAGCGGCGCGAGTGTCTCGCACGTGTCCAGGATTACGACCGATCGAGTGGGATGCGAAGCGAGGAACTGTACATACGAGTCTTGCAGCGCCAAGCCCAGGGTCAGGCGCAGCGCGACCATGAACGACTCCGGCGACGGATCGATGTTGCGCGCGTCGAGGTACGCCGCCGGGACGCCGGCCTCTTCACCGATGCGGATGAATTCGCGCAGGAGACTGGTCTTGCCGATGCCGCCAGGCCCGAAGACGTACAACACCTGAAACGGCATCTCTTCGGCGATCAGCGCCGATCGAAAGAAGTCGCATTCCCCCGCACGACCTACGAATTGCCGATGGCGTGCCGTGCTCAACCGATCGGCCACGCGCGTTGCCATGGTCGCCCCCGCTGACTGCGCTATAAGTAACTGCTCTGGTGATTATCCACAGGTGCTCCAGGCCCGCGTCCTCGCGGGCCGACCGCGCGGACGCGGTCGGCGAGCATTCAAGATGTGTGCAATCACCAGTAACTGCTCACGCAAGGAACGCGCTGATTATAGCGCAAGTTGCCGGTAAATGACACGCTGACTGCCGTCAATTCGGCAGATTCAGACTCTGCCCTAACCGATACCGCGTCGCATCGCGGCGCGTCAGCAGCGCAATCAGCCCCGCCATGCCCTCCCTCATTATTAACCACGAAGACACCAAGACACAAAGTTATCTTAGTGCCTTTGTGTCTTGGTGGTCAACAAATAACCGATCCGTCTTGGCGGCCATGATGAAGTCGTTGCGATGCAATCCCTTGATCTTGTGCGTCCACCACGTCACCGTGACCTTGCCCCACTCGGTCAAAATCGCGGGATGATGGCCTTCCGCCTCGGCCAGTTCGCCGACCTGATGGGTGAACGCCAGCGCCTCGACGAAGTTCTTGAACTTGAAAACACGCTCCAACCGGCGGATACCGTCACGCTCGACGATTTGCCACTCGGCAACCTGCGGCTGATACTGCGCGATTTCCGCGTCGGTCACCGTCGGTTCACCGCCACGGCAGGCGACGCATTTCAGTTGCGAAAGTGCATCCATGTTATTCCCCCTGGCTTGTCACGAGCAGGACTCAAAAAGTATATGCGGAAGTGAGGCACAACGCAAAAGTAGCGAGGCGCGAGAATCGAGTTTGGGATAACGCCGATTCTCGGAAACCGCCCGACCCGCACAAGAGGTCAGGCGGTGTGTTTCATCAGTTTGACCCTCGCCCTGTTCCGTCCTACAATCGCGTCCATCCTCAGCGAGCATGAGTGTCCACGCCTATGCCTTCCGAAGCCAACACCTGCCGAACCTACATCGTCCCCAAGCTGCACTCCGCCGGCTGGGAAGATGACTTCATCGCCGAGCAGGTCGTCATCACACCGGGGCGCATCGTGCCCATCGGACACCGACACACACGCAAAGAGAGCGGTCGCCCCGACTACCTGTTGTGTCTGCGCAAGAATTACCCGATCGCTGTGGTCGAGGCGAAAGCCGAATACAAGCAGCCGGGCGACGGCTTGCAGCAAGTGCTGGGTTACGCGCAGATGTTGGGGCTACACTTCGCCTACGCCAGCAATGGCAAGGGCATCGTCAAGCATGATTTCACCACGGGCATGGAACGGGCACTCACGGACTTTCCCTCGCCCGATGAGTTGTGGCGGCGGCTGCGTGGCAAGTTGAACTTACACAACGACAAAGACGCGACCGATGCGCTGACGGCCTACTTTGAAGAGGTCGGCGGCAAGGCCCGCGTTACTATCAGACGATTGCGATCAATCACGCCGTCGAAGCCGTGATTCGGGGTCAGCCGCGTATTCTGATCACGATGGCGACCGGAACGGGCAAGACGTTCGTCGCATTCCAGATCGTCTATCGGTTGTGGAAGATGAAGCGCAAGCAGCGCATTCTGTATCTGGCCGATCGGAACGTCCTCATCGATCAAGCCAAAGACCGCACGTTCAGCCCGCTGGGCGAGGCGCTGCACGGCGTGGTGGAACAAGCGCGAAGAGAATGAGCGCGCCTGGAAGGTGGCCGCGAGCGACGTGCGGAGATCATGGCGGAGATTCAGGCGGTGTTGAAGGCGGGACAGACAGGCGTAGCGATTCATGAATCGCCCCTACCAGCGGAATTTGCGCCCATGACGCATCGTTTTGATCCAGACCGTCACCACCGGCGTTCGATCCGCTTGCCAGAATACGATTATTCGCAGGCCGGGGCGTATTTCGTCACCATTTGCGTTCAGGATCGACAATGCCTGCTGGGCGAGGTGGTCGATGGGTGCATGATGTTGAATGCGACCGGCCAGGTGGTGCAGGAGGTGTGGGACACCCTCCCGGCGCGGTTCCCGGGAATCGCATTGGATACGTTTGTGATCATGCCCAATCATGTCCACGGCGTTATTGTTATCGGGGCGATTGATGTAGGGGCGATTCATGAATCGCCCCTACCCAATGAATCGCCCCTACCCAATGAATCGCCCCGACACGATGAATCGTCCGCCAAACGACGCCGCAAAATGTTATTGCCCAAAATCATCGGGTATTTCAAAATGAACACGGCCAAACGCGCGAACGTTCTGCGCGGCACGCCGGGCACACCATTTTGGCAGCGCAATTATTACGAACACGTCGTCCGCAATGACCGCCAATGGAATGCCATTCGCCGATACATTCAAAACAATCCGTTGAAATGGTCGTTGGACCACGACAACCCGGTGACGGCCCGACCCGTCGCCACGACGGTGATTCCCTATCTCCGCGAGGCCGGCCTATGATGACGACCACGTGGCCGATGGTGACGCTGGATAACGCCATTCGCCAACGCAAAGAATTCATTGAGATCAATGATCTGGAAACCTACAAACGCTGTCGGGTTCAACTCCATGCGCAAGGCATCGTGTTACGAGACACTGCGGTAGGAGCGGAGATCAAAACCAAGAGGCAACAAGTCTGTCGTGCTGGCGAGTTCTTGGTCGCGGAGATCGACGCGAAGGTTGGCGGATTTGGAATTGTCCCAGATGAATTAGAGGGTGCGATTGTCAGCAGCCATTACTTTCTGTTTGCGATTGACGACTCGCTCCTGGATCGAGGATTCTTGAATTACTTCATTCGGACACCTGCCTTTCGTGATCAAGTGTCCGCACAAGGATCAACAAACTACGCTGCCATTCGTCCCGACGATGTTCTTGACTATGAGATTCCCCTTCCCCCGCTCGACGAGCAACGCCGCCTCGTCGCGCGAATCGAAGAACTGGCGGCGAAGATTGAAGAGGCGCGCGGGCTGCGTCGGCTGGCGGTGGAGGAGGCAGAGGCGCTAAAAAGTGCTATCTTAGGCCGTGCTTACGATGAGGCCATTAGAGTTGCTGGTGGTGTTGAGCGGCTTGATAACCTGTGCCGCACGATTACTGATGGAACTCATGTGACTCCGACATATGTGCCAGAAGGTATTCCATTCCTTTCAGTCAAAGACATTACCACTGGTCACATTCGCTTTGACAATACAAAGTTCATCACACTTGAAGAACATGAAATGCTCACGAAACGATGTAAGCCAGAGCGTGATGACGTGTTGCTCACGAAAGTCGGTACAACAGGTTTCGCCAAAGCGATAGATATTGATCGCGAATTCAGCATCTTCGTGAGCCTTGCTTTGCTCAAACTGGATAAGACTCGTTTAGACCCAAAGTTCACAGAATATATGCTGAACTCACCCAGACTCCGAGAGCATTCCGACGCAGGAACACGTGGCGTTGGGAATCAGAATCTTGTCTTGAAGTTCATCCGTGATTTTCCAATGCCCACGCCGCCTCTCGACGAACAGCGCCGCATCGTGGCCTACCTCGACGGTCCGCAAGCGAAGGTCGATGCGCTGAAGGCGTTGCAGGCGCAGACGCAGGCGGAACTCGACGCGCTGCTGCCGAGCGTGTTGGATCGGGCGTTCAAGGGGGAGTTGTAGCAGTTCAGATGGTGCGAGTTTCAGATTACGCATCCTGGCTAGAGCGCAAAGAGGACTAACGGCAAATCGGCCATGCCAATATCCTGGCGACGGCGCGCTGTGAAGTGTCGGAATAAGAGGGGCGCGCAGGCTGGCGGGTAACGGCGTGCGCGCGGGGAACTGACGCAGATGCAGCAGTGTGAACGCCCTCGGCGCGGCACAAATGGGTTAACCCGCCAAGAAAGGCTCGGGTCGCGACCCGCGTGGCCGAGAGGGGCACTGACTACACCAGGTCGATCAAGAGGAACACGAAACCGATAACGCCTGTTCCAAGCAACGTAATCACAATGGCTGTCGCCAATTGTTCCATGCGTTCCTCGAAAGCGGCGAAGTTGGGTTGTTGGTCTATCATGGTCTCAAATGTACCGCTCCTCTCTCATGATTGAAATGAGAAAGGAGTCCGAAGAGTCTAGTACAAATAGGTCATCGATACCGCATCGCAAACGATCCCAATTGGTGCGACGAAGCGCGGCGTGACGGCTCAATGGGGAAACTGCGTAATACTGTTTTCGAAAGACAATGCCGGTTGCGTCAGGCTTTCCGATCGCGAATGCCCACCAGATACCACGTCTCCATCTCGCCTTTGCCCTTCACACTCACCTTGCCGCGCGGCTCACACATGAATTCGTCTTTGATCAATTCGTACGTCTCGCGCGTGATCTGAATCTGCCCCGGCACGCCGTGCGATTCCATGCGGCTGGCCGTATTGACCGCGTCGCCCCACAGGTCGTAGATGAACTTCTTGCGACCGATCACGCCGGCCACCACCGGCCCGGAGTTGATGCCAATGCGGAACCCCAGGTTTCGACTCCGGCACGTCGGATCGGTGCGAAGATAGGCTTGAACGTCCAGCGCCAGGCGGGCCAGCACCTGCGCGTGATCGGAGCGCGGGCGCGGCACACCGGCGGCGACCATGTAACTGTCGCCGATTGTTCTGATCTTCTCGACACCGTATTTCTCAACCAGCGAGTCGAAATGCGAGAAGACTTCGTTCAGCAGATCGACCATCTCGGCGGGGGCCATCGACGCCGACATCGGCGTGAAGTTCACCATATCGGCGAAGAGAATGCTGGCTCCCTCGAAATGGTCGGCGATGGTGCGGTTCTCGTTCTTCAGGATGGCCGCGATCTCCTTCGGCAAGATGTTCAGCAGCAGGTTTTCGGATTTCTCCTGCTCGACGCGCAACAGCCGGAGGACTTCGTTCTTCTGGCCGATGAACGAGTACAGCAGGATAAACGCGATAGCCGAGACCGCGCCGACATTCGCCACGAAGAAGAAAATGATCAGCCCGGGTGACAGGTTGTTGGTCAGGCGCACATACGGCTGGATCGCGCCGCTCACGATGAGGAGGCCCAGATAGGCCAGGAACCAGCGCGGTGCGCGGTGCGGCTCGTCGAACAGCAATGCGCCAAACGGGCAGATCAGCGACCACAAGACGACGGCGCTGGCATTGATGAACCCTCCCAGGGCTACCTGAAGCAAGAACGGGAGCAGCAGAATGAGCAGCAACTGACTGAATCGAAAGAACCGGTAACGTCGCGTGAGGGCAAACAGGATCACGCTGAGGAGCGAAATAACCGAGTAAGACAGCGGGATCGATCCGGCCAGCGGCTCGCCGGAGAGGATGTACAGCACGCCCCACGACGCACCGGCCAGGATGAACATGACGCTGCCGCCGACCAGCATGGCCTTGTGCAAGCGGACATCGTCGCTATCGGTCGGATCCGCGCCAACGCGAGCAATCGCGCTCAGAAACTTGCGAGTGAATTCATTCATCGGGCTAGATTTTACCTCAATCGCCATTCAAGTTGCTACCCGGCGTAGACCGCGATTGGAACCGTCGTGTCCTATAGTCAACGTGAGAAACCGGCACGCTTCAGGGCTATTGCAGTTCAAACCGCAGCAACGGATAGGCAACGAATAAGCGGATGCGAAGTGCGCCGAATATGTCATCCGTTTACTCGTTGTGCCGAAGGCCATCCGTTGCGGCAGTATTGTGACCGGATTGTCACCGTTTTGAACCCGGCCTGAGATTCACAGGATTGTCTATTGTACTACTCCGCCGACACTATCACGACCGCGAAGATTTCGAACCACGGATGTCACAGATAATTACTGCAAAACATCCGTGTCATCCGTGTCATCCGTGGTCAGCCGTCTGGTTGCGGTAGGAGACCGCGCTATGTCTATCGTCCTGGAACAACTGACGAAGCGCTACGACGGCCACCCCGTCGTCAACCACGTCTCGCTCGAAATCGCCGATGGCGAGTTCTTCGTCCTGCTGGGGCCGAGCGGCAGCGGCAAGAGCACCATCCTGCGCATGATCGCCGGACTGGTGAGCGTGGACGAGGGCCGCATCTGGCTGCGCGGGCGCGACATGACGTACCTGCAGCCGCAGCAGCGCGGCGTCGGCTTTGTGTTTCAGCACTACGCGCTGTTCCGGCACATGACCGTCGCCGAGAACGTCGAATTTGCGTTGAGCATTCGCAAAGTGCCCTTCGCCGAACGGCGACAACGGCGCGACGAATTACTGGAACTGGTGGGGCTGGCCGGGCTGGGTAATCGAATGCCGTCGCAGTTGTCCGGCGGCCAGCAACAGCGCGTCGCACTGGCGCGCGCGCTCGCACACCGCCCCGAAGTGCTGCTGCTCGACGAGCCGTTCGGCGCGCTGGATGCCAAGATTCGCGTCGATCTGCGCCGCGCGCTGCGCGCGATCCAGACCGAGCTTGGCGTTACGGCGATCTTCGTCACGCACGATCAGGAAGAGGCGCTGGAGCTGGCCGATCGGATCGGCGTGATGAACTTCGGCCGCCTGCTGGAATACGGCCCGCCGGAAGAACTGTACGAGCGCCCGCAGACCGAGTTCGTCGCGACGTTTCTTGGCACGGCAAACTTGATGGTCGGCCAGGCCACGGCGACCGGCGTGCAGCTCGGGCCGATTCACTTCCCGCTTCAGACCGAAGCCGGCCTCGCTCACGCGGATCGCACGCTGCGCGTGCAGGTCTTGTTCCGCCCGGAGGACGTGGCGCTCGCGCCGTCGGGCGAGACGCTGGGCTGCCCGCAGCTGGGCCAGGGCGAAGTGGAAAGCACGATCTTCGCCGGCTCGTTCGAGAAACTGCGGCTGCGGCTTCCCGCGCTGCGCGGCGTGCGCACGATTAACCCGCCCGTCGCCTTCGGCAGCAACTCGATCCTGGTCGAAGCGACCCGCTCGCAAGACCTGACGTATCGTTACCCGCTGAAGCCCGGCGACCGGGTGTGGGTCGGCGTGCGCCGCATCCACGCCCTGGTGCATCCCGGCATGTCTTTCCTCATGCTGACCGATGGATCGCCGCGCGCGCAGGCCGCGTTGAACCTGGGCGGCCCGCTCGCACTGATGGCGCACGCGCGCGTGACAATTTTAGGTTACGGCATGGACGATGTCGCGCTGGGGCAGCACCTTCAGTCGACGAAAGAGCAATTGGGCAGCGGCCTGGCGTCCATCGAAGTACATTCGACGCCCGACGAGCCTGAAGAGGCGATCGCGCGCGAGGTCGAGCGCCAGCCGTACGACCTGGTGATCCTGGGGTTCGATCCTCGCAAAGACATCGACCTGGCCGAGCACATCCTGGAGGCGGGCGATCATCACCTGCTCCTCGTGCCGCACGCACAAGCGACGCCCTCCCGTGCCTTGATCTGCGTCACGAGCGGCGAGCCGGGCAAGGACGACGTGCTGTTCGCCGGCCGGCTGATGCGTCACCTCGGCGCGGAGGCGACCGTGATGTCCGTGCTGCCCTCCGGTAACGGCCAGCCACCCAGCCGGGCGAAGACCGAGCGATTCCTGAAGGGCAGCATCCGCGCGCTCGACGTGCTGGGCATCCCGGCGCAGATGACGGTTCGCATCGGGAACGTGCGCGACGAAATCTTTCGCGAACTTGCGGCGGCCGATTACGGACTGATCGTGCTCGGCGCGCCGCTCCCCGATCGTGAAGGGCATGTATCGCTCGGCGGCCTGATCGGTCAGGTGTTGAGCGACATATCGGATCGGGCGCTGCTGATCGTCCGATCGAATTACACCACGGATAAACCATCGGCCCCGATGGGGGGAAACCGAATCAATCTTGTGGAGGCAGATGTTCTATGAAGAAGATCATCGCAGCAGTGCGGGCAGGTTTGTTCGTTAGTTTGCTGGTTGGTTTGCTGGCTGGTTTGTTGGCTGGTTTGTTGGTCGGGTGCGGCGGATCAGGTAGCACCGCTTCAACCGGCCAGCCGACCATCAAACTGACGCTGGGTGCATACACGACGCCGCGCGAAGCGTATGCCAGCTTGACCCCGATCTTCCGCGAGCAATGGAAGAAGGAGACCGGGCAGGAGGTGACGTTCGAGGAATCGTACCAGGCGTCGGGAGCGCAGTCTCGCGCCATCGTCGAGGGCTTCGAGGCCGACATTGCCGCGCTATCCCTGGAAGGCGACATCGATCGCATCGCGAAGGCCGGGCTGATCTCGCACGACTGGAAGGAGGCGGTCCCTTATAACGGCATGGTCAGCACGTCGATCGTCGTCATCGGCAT
>Ga0209322_10002287_pt1 | contig 10961 bp, 7 predicted proteins | sample Rifsed19ft1_FD_184013 | JGI IMG/M metagenome (GOLD analysis project Ga0209322, IMG submission 184013) | Soil microbial communities from Rifle, Colorado, USA - sediment 19ft 1 (version 2) | ecosystem: Environmental > Terrestrial > Deep subsurface > Rock core/Sediment | place: Rifle, Colorado...
CCCGGCCCGTATGGCGGCGGATCGCCCACCGATTTGACGTACAGATCGGAGCCGAACCAGCCGCCCGTGGCCGGCGGGCCTTGCGTGGCATCTTTGCCCTCATTCGTGACGGTGACGGCGATGGTTACCCGTAAGCCCGACCGGGACACCAGCCGCATCCCGGTCACGGCGAGGTCGGGGCCGGCGACGACGTCGGTGTCGCTGGCGCTTTGATTGCTCGGATCCACTTCGATACCGCTCAGGCCGTCATCCGAGGCTTCGGCAGAGTTGCGGACGGCCAGCACGCCAGGCGGCAGTGTGCCTGTGATCTGCACGGCCATCGTGATCGCCCGGCTCTGATTGGGGCCGAGTGCGCCGATCGGATAGGCGTAGACCTGATTCCCACCGGCATCGACCTCGACGAACGACCAGCCGGGTGTGCCGCCTGCGAAGGACAAAACGGTTGCCGTCAGGCCGGGCAGGCCGGGTTCGAGATAGTCGGTGATGATGACGCCGGTCGCAGTGACCGGATAGGCTGCTGTGTTGGTGATGCGCAGTGTGTACGTCAAGCGATCACCGGCCGAGGCTGTGAGGAGGCCATCCGTCTTGGACAGCGACAAATCGAAGCGATACTTCACATCGAGCGTTCTGATGTTGCTGTTTTGAGGGGCAATTTCGTTGCCGTCGATCTGCGCCGAGTTGGCAATCGACGAACTGTCCGGCGCGCTGGCGGCCACGATCGCGACGAACCCGACGCTGCCGCCCGACCGCGCCGGCACGCTGCCGATGTTCCAGCGCAGCGTTCGACTGGAGCCAAGCAGGCTTGTGTCGGGCGCGACCACGCCGAACCAGGTGACGTAGTTCAGGTGGAGCGGAAGTTGGTCCGTGATCACTACGCCGGTCAGTGCTCGCGCATCGCTTGGATTCGAATAGGTCAATGTATAGGTGATGCGATCGCCTGGCTGCACGGTCGATCCGGCCTGGCCCGGCGCAGAGGTAACGGCGGACTTGATGAGAGTCGGCGGCGTGCCGACCGTGTGGATGGCGGCGGTCGATTGTGTATCCGCCTCATCGCTGATGAGATCGGCGATGTTCTGAATCTGCGCGCCTTCCGGCACGTCGCCATCGATCGTCACGACGTAGCCGGCCTCGCCGCCGGTATGTGGCTGGAGGGTGCCCACCTGCCAGACCAGGTATGGATTCCCGCTGGCGTCGGCGATCACGCCCGGCGAAGCGAAGATCGAGCCGGGCACATAGGTTGTGCTGATCGGCACGCGATCGCTGATGACGACGTTGTGGAAGATCGATTCGCCGGTGTTGCTGTAGCGCAAGGTGTAGGTGATGCGCGTGCCGGGCTGAACCGATCCGCCGCTGGCCGGGTCGCTTGTCTTCAGGAACTGAGGTGGATCAGGTTGATCGTACTGCACGTCGACGCGGCTCAAAATCGGTGTCGCCAATCCGTTCGTCGAGGTGAATGCGGCTTCGTATTGGACGTAGCGGGCCGTCTGGGTCAGGGCGTAGGTCGTCGTGTTCATTCCGGCTGCGTTGATCGACGCCAGTGACGGGGACCAGCTCGACCAGACACCGCTGCTCGTCCGGTATCGATAGCGCATGGTGAGGGATACACTTGAGGTGTCCGCCAGATCAGCCGTCCATTGCAGATGTTGCAGCGTGTAGTTCTTTCTCAGGTCGATGATCGATGAAGTGTATCGACCGAATTGCGCGTAAGCCGATCCGCCCACGCCGGTCGTCGCGCCGGCGTTGATGATCGACGTGGTGATCGGCTGATTCGATCCCACCGTGCCGCCGATCAGGTAAATCCAGCCCGTGCCGTCGACGACGGCGGCGTGTGCGAAGCGCGCCGGGTAGATCAGGCTGGTATTGACCCACGTCACGACAGCGCCACTATCGAGCGGCAGGGCCGCGCCCACGTAATCGGAGGGATTGCCGGTCAGTTGCGCCGAGGCCGATCCGCCGGTCGAGTACAACTGCCCGCCGAACGATGCGCCTGCCGCCTCGTACAGCGGGAAGGGCATGACCTCCGTGGAAATCCAGCCACCCGCCGTGATGTCGCCTGTGCCGGTCAACGGCAAAGCATAATACACGTAGGGGACGACGCCGCTCACCGCGGCGGTGTTCGAGATGCCCCCGGCGAAGTACAGATAGTCGTTGGCGGCGAAGGCTTCGTGGCCGAACACCTTGTACGGCAGCGCGGCCGTCGCGGTGAGCCATTCGGAAATGGCTCCCGTCAGGGGGTCGGGCTGAGTGTAATACACCGTGTTGCGACCCGCACTGTCGGGGCCTCGACCGCCGATCACGTACAGGTATCCATTCAGCACGATCGCTTCACTGCGGCTGAGTCGTTGGGGCAGGGCCGCCGTCTTACTGAACGATCCGAGTGTGCCATCGGGCTGAATCGCCGCGAAGGCTACGGTCGATGTGATGCCGATGGCCTCATCAGATGAGTAACCGCCGATCAGATACACGTAACCGTCGAGCGTCGCGGCGCTGAGTGCTGAAATGCCGCCCAGGTACAGGCTGCTCAGCGAGTTCGTCGCCGTGACCCAGTTGCTCAGGTCGTGGGTGAGGGTGTTGATCGTCGCATACTGGATCGACGTGAGTGTGTTTGCCGCCGCCCGGCCGCCGAAGACGTAGATACGATCGTTGGCGATAGTGGCCGCGTGTTCCGAGCGTGGCACGAAGTGGGTCGCGTTGGTCGTAGTGATCCATTGCCCGGCGATGCCGACCGTGAGCAGCGTCACCTCGCCGTCGTCCTGCTGGCTCAAACCGGTGCGATAGAACGTGCCACGGTTGAAGTCGCTCACGCTAGTGTGCACAACGGACCGCGTGGCCGCTTCAGCCAGATCGATCTGCAACAACGCGATCAGCGCAAAGGCGATGAACAGACCGGCGCAGGTCGGAATCAACCGAATCCAGAAACGCATCGAACGGCTCCCTCAGTGGTTCTCGATCTGGTGCTACTTTAGCATCATACGGCTGACCCTACTGTTGGCGGGCAGTTGACGTATCGTTTGGAATCTATTGGCATGCCTCTACACATGACGGGGTCACTTGCATCGAGCGGCCCAATGCAAGTGACCCCGTGCGTGACCACCGTTGCGGGCGGGTCTCTTCTTGCGCTACTTCAGCAGAATCACCCGCGCGCGCATGGGCGGGCAGTAGGCCGGGTCATAATTGATGAAGATGCTCGCGCCGGACAGGTTCACTTCGTGGGCGAAGATCGCGCCGGACATCGTCGAGTTGCTGGCATTGCTCATCGACACCAGGCCGTTCGGCGCGTACAGGAAGCCGGTCCACTGCGCGTCGGAGCCAGAGATGTCGATCGCGCCGGGCGAAGTGTCGCTGGAGTTCGAGAACAGCAGCGGCCACTGCTGGTTGAACGTGTGGATGTTGGCGCTGCCGCTGAGCTTGATCTCGCCCTCGGCGACGAGCGTCACGTTTCCGACCGGGGCGTGCAATTGGATGTCGCCGGTGACGTAGTACAGCCCATCGCCGCTCAGCTCGTCCAGATCGCCGTTCACGTAGTGATACTGGCCGCCCGCCAGGACGGCCGCCGAACCGCCCGGCTGAAAGTCCTCCAGGTCCCACAGCGATCCTCGATCGAAAGGCTCGACCTGTGTGGGCACGGCTCCGTTGTTGGTCGTGATTTTCTTGTCGCAGCCGTTGCACTCGGTGCCGTACTCGATGAAGCCGTCGTTGATGCCGATGCCTTGCCCGCCGCCGCTGATCAGGATGTCGGCGTTGGAGTGGATGCCGCCGCCGTTGATGGTAATGCCCGACCCCGTTGCTTTGAGCGCATTCTGCTTGCAGTCGCCCGTGCAGCTGGCATAGATGGCGTAGTCGCCGCAACCCGTCGGCGGAATGTACACGGCGGTCGCGTCGGCGTCGGCGGCCAGCCTGGCGCGACCGATGATGTTGGCGATGAACGAACCAAAATCGCGACGCGCCACGACGCGCACGCCTTGCGCCGCAGGTGGGATGACGCCCAGCGCGCCGACTTCGCTCGCGCCCGGCAGCACATTGCCATCGCGGTCGGTGTAAAACGCCTCGACGTTGCCGTTGACGTGATTACCTGCCGCGCCGTCGGTATCTTCGATACCATTGGCTTCGGCGGCGGTGTTGATGGCTTGCAGCACCGGCGTCTCGAATTCGTTCGAGGCGGTGCGTTGCAGCCACAACGTTCGCGCACCGGCCAGCGCACCCGCGTCGGCGGCGTTCTGCGCGCGGCGGCGCTCGGTCAGCGCATTGCCGCCGTCGATCGCCAGCGCGACGAAGGCCAGCAGGCCGATCGCCGCGAGGGCCAGCAACACAATGGCCTGGCCGCTTTCGGTTTCGGAAGACTGTTGTGGGACACGAGACATGGCAGGACTCCTTCGACCGGCTCGACCTTCAGGATCGGGCGGGTCCGGCAAGTTACTTTTCGAGGTCGATCACGTTTTGGACGGCGCGCGCGGTCAGTTGCAGTTTACCGTCCTTGACCAGCGGGCTGATGACCGGCGTCAAGATGTAGTAGTCATAGTGGACGATGAGGGTGATCGGATCGCCTTCGCGCAGGCCGCTGCGATCGACCGGTTCCACCTCGACGGTGGTGCGCCGCCAGTCGATGCCGCCCGCCGGACTCTCGTGCCTGGCGCGGTACTCGGCGTTATTGGGGTCGGCGCAGTCCGGCCCGTCGCTGGCGTGAATGCAGTTCGGGTGAATGGCTGCGTACAGCGCGCCCTCGCCGGCGGCATTCTGAATCGCGACATACGCAAAATACAGGCGGCCCACATCCAGCGTGCCCATCAGCATGAGCAGCAGGAACGGCAGCATCAGTGCGAACTCCACCAGGCTCTGGCCGGTCTCACCGGAGCGGCGCAGGCGACGCCATCGAAGCGAGAGAAAGCGCTTGATCATCATCCTCTCCTCAGGGGCAGGTACTCGAAGCCGGGTTGCTGTCGGTCCAGGCGCTGACCTCGGCCGGGCTGTAACTGGCGCGCTCCGCGCGCACGCGGATAAACGTGTCCGAGTTCGTGCTGCCCCCGAAGCACGTTCCATTCAGGCCGTATACGCCGTTACCCAGGTGAGTCAGGACGATACCAGCAAACGAGGTCGGCTCGACAAGGGTGACCGTCGCATCGAACAAAGGATAGTCCACCGGATTAGTCACCCGGACTTTGACCCAGAACTGTTTGTTGGGGCCGGTCGTCTTGCGCGACGGGTAACCCGGCTCGAAGGCGATCTTCAAGGCAAGCGCCTCAGTCGGCGTAGGCGTCACGGTCGGTGTCTCGCTGCCAGTGAGCGTCGGCGTCGGGGGGCACGGTGTCACCAGGCAGGCCGTGGGCGAAGGCGTCGCCGTGCGTGACGGGCGAGGCGTCAGCGTAGGCGAGGGCGTCAGGGTATTCGTCGGCGTCGGCGTATTTGTCGGCGTGTGGGTGGGCGTCGGCGTATCCGTCGGCGTGTTCGTCGGCAGGGGCGTGTCCGTCGCGCCGGCTCCGCAAGTGACGGTGCTCACCTCGGATGGCACGCTTGCGCCTCCCGCGTTGACCGCGACGATGTAGTACGAGCGTGTCTGCGACGCACCGAGATCATCGCAGTTGTTGCACTGCGATGAGGTGGTCTGCGCGATCAAGCCGCCCGTGTCGTAGCGGTAAATGCGATAAATCGCCGCGTCGGGTACCGGGTCCCATGTGAAATCGACCTGCCCATTCTGGCACCGAATCACCGCGTTGAACGGGTAGGGCGGCTCTGGCGGCTGCGGCGTGTTCGTCGGCGTATTCGTCGGCGTGTTCGTCGGTGTCGGCGACGCGCCAGGTGGCGGTGTCCGCGTGGGCAAGGGGGTGCTGGTCGGGCCGGTCTCGATGCCTTCAGCCGGGATGATCGTCCGCGACGATTCGTATTCGATCGGCATCGCGCCGAACGACTGCCGGACAATCGGCCCAATGATGTCAGCCGTGATCAGGTTCACGTGGGTGGCGGCGCGGATCGTGATACGATCGCCCCTGCTGACCAGGCCATCGGGCGGCTCCTCTGAGCAGTCTTCCGGGTAAGTCCATTTCGTCGTCTGCCCGTCGTCGAACGAGATGGTCAGGTCGATGCTTCTCACGTTGGTGAGCGTGAGCGTCGAACTGGCACGGTCGCGAATCTGCTGGCAGGCGAATGGATTGACTGCGCTGTAGCGGATCGCTTCGCGCACAGCGCTGGACACTTCACTGTAAATGAAGAACATTCGCCCAAAGTCGATGATGCCGAGCGTCAAGGCGAGCAAGAGTGGAAGAACGAGGGCGAACTCAACCAATCCCTGCCCACGTTCAGGGTGGTGTGTGGCTGGTGCGCGCGATTTCGGTGATGGCTGCACGATCAATTCTCCAGTCATGTCTTGCGTCTACATGTCCGCACCTCTTACACCGCGCACACCCGTGTCGCGATATGGGATCGCCATAACGAGCGCATAACAAGATGCGCCCGATCGACCAAGATGATGAGGCTTTTGAGTTATGGGATGATTTTGAATTTGCGCCGCTTGGTCGTTGTATTTGAACCGTGTGGGATTGGTGTACCAAAGCCGTATCGGAATGGGGGGGAAACCGGTATAATGGGTGCACGAAAGCCGTCGCGAGTGGCTGCCTGCCAGACGGTAGGCAGCGCCCGTGCGAACCTCTGAGATGATCGATATCGACGAGGCGCATGAGCGATGACGGCCGGGGTTTTCGTGCATAACTCTGACGAGCGGCATCTGATTCGACGCGCCAAGCAGCGCGACGAGCAAGCATTCACCGAGCTGTATCGGCGGCACGTCGATCTGATCTTTCGATATGCGTTGCTGCGCGTGGGCGACGAGCACGTCGCCGAAGACCTGACCAGTGAGGTCTTCACGCGCGCACTGGAAGGGCTGGCGACGTACGAGGATCGCGGCGCACCCTTCGCGGCGTGGCTGTATCGGATCGCCAATGCGCGCGTGATCGATTACTGGCGGAGCGCGCGGCGCAGCGAAGTCTCGTTCGACGCCGCCGAGTTCGATGTGGCGATCGACGAGTCGACCAGGGACGTGATCGCCTATCGGGCGCTGGCGCAGGCCATGCGCCGCTTGACTGCCGAGCAGCAGGAAGTGATCATTTTGAAGTACGTCGAGGGCTTCGACACCGCCGAGATTGCCGCGCTCACGGGTCGTGGCGAGGGAGCCGTCAAAGCCTTGCAGCATCGCGCGCTGGCTTCACTGGCGCGCCTGATGGACGAATGAATACTCAACTCCATCCATCCGATACCGATTTCGACAGCGCCCTCGATTTCTGCCTGCATCAGATCCGGGCCGGCCAGTTCACCGTTGAAGCGTGCCTGGAACTCTATCCGCAGATGGCCGAGCGCCTGGCTCCCCTCCTGCGCGCAGCGACGCGCCTGCATGGCGCGTCTATCCTTCGCGCGCACATGCGCATGCGCCCATCGGCCCGCAACGCGATCGAGCAGCGTTTGAGGGAGCGCATGGTTCGCACACCTGCCCGCCTCCGGCCGCCGTCGATGGTCGTTCGCTGGGCGATGGTGGCTGTGGCAGTCATCGTGCTCGCGGGCGGGGGCCTGATCGCGGCTGCCGGAAACAGTTTACCCGGCGATGCGCTGTATCCGGTGAAACGCTGGAGCGAATCGGTCGCGCTGCAATGGACGACTGAGGCGCAGCGCGTATCTCAACATCTCGATCTGGCGCAGCGGCGGCTGGATGAATTTCAGGCGCTGGCGGCTCGCGACGTGGTCGATGAATCGCTGTTGACCGAGATCGTATCTGAGACGCAGAGCGCGCTGGCGGCAGTGGAAGTGTTGGAGCAGCCGGCCCGGGTCGAGGCCATGACACGCGCCGTCGATATCCAGACGGCGGCCCTCACGGTTGTAGCGGATGTGCGCGATCGCGCACCAGAGGCTGCGCAGGCAGGACTCACTCAAGCAGTCAGTGCATTGGCCGATGGGCGCGATCACGCGCTGGAGCAGTTGCTCGCCGTGACTGCTGGCACGCCCACGCCGACGGCCACACCGACTTCGACATCGACGGCGACATCGACGCTCACCCCGACCTCGACGCCGACGCGCACCGGGCGACCGTCTGCCAGTGTCACGCCGATGCCACCGGGCACAGGTTCACCCGAAAGTGGACTGACCGTCACACCGCCTGGGCGAGGGACACCGGGCGGTGGGCTCACCTCGACGCCGCCTGGTCAGGGCACGCCTGGTGGCGGCTTGACGCAAACACCGAAACCAACGCCCCCCGGCCAGGGCACGCCTGGCGGTGGACTGACACGAACGCCGAGGCCAACTCCGCCCGGTCAGGGCACGCCTGGCGGTGGCTTGACGCAGACACCTCCCGGTCAAGGCACGCCTGGCGGCGGCAGTGACCAGCCCCCGCCGGGGCAGGAACCGAAACCGACCGAGGAACCGAAGCCGACTAAGGAGCCGAAGCCGTAAACGCTGAGCCACCCGAAAGAAATGTCCTCCGGGCGGCTCGTTATACTCGACGCGGGAACAATCTGCGGTTTGGCTCACCGACCGCGTCCTCGCGGTCGATCAGGATAGACGCCCGCGTGGACGCGGGCTTTCAGCAGCAAAAAGCGCAACTTGTGACCGCGGGCAGTATATTTCACGTTCAGCGTCTGCGGGCCAACCTCAGCGCCACAGCCGCTATCCAGAAGAGGACCCACGCGCCGGTCAACATACCCGCCAGGACGATGCGCTCGCTATTGACGATCGGCTCGATGCGAACGCCATCTTTATCGACGACGGCCATCGCCATCGGTCGAATCAGGTAACCACTGCCAGCACCGCCACCCATGTTCTCGGTTGATTCCGCGCCCGCTTCGTCGGGCGTCGTCTTTTCATTCAACCCACCGCCCATCCCGAACCCATACACGGCCGAGGCGATAGGGATGACAGTTTTGCCCTCGGCTTCGATCGGCGTGCCGAACACGCCATCCACCGAGGCCTGCCGGCGTGTCTCGTCGAGTTGATCAAAAAAGCGATTGAAGTCGATCTTGTTGGTCATGTTTTCCTCGAATTGTGCGATTGGGAGTGCAGCCTCAGCACTCCATGGGTATCAACGGGTGAACTTACCGCGTCCGAGCCGGTTTGCCAGCGCGTTGAGGATCAGGGGCGCGAGAATCGCCGTGAGCGCCATGCTGATCAGCGCGCACCCGGTCGTATCCCAAATTCGATAACGGCGCTCGCCGTCCGGCGTGTGCTCGATCAGCGCAGTGGGCCGGACGCGCCGGAGCAAAAAGCCGGCGATGCCCGTGGTCTGCTCGCAGAAGGTCGCTTCGCGCGCGGCGAGCGTCGTCACGCGCGCTTCCGGCACGAAGACGCGGCCTCCGGCTTCAAAAGCCGCGCCGCGAACGAGCGCGTGGGTGAAACGAGGTTTCATGTGTGCCTCCGGCGTGTTGCGCGATACGTGTTGCGTGGTACGTGTTCCGTAGTGTCTTCGTGTCTTGGTGGTCAATTTGGCGGATTTTCAGACAGGCTCTTATCGAGCAGTTCCCGTACGAAGGCTTCCTCTTCCTCGCCGGGCTTGACTTCGCCATCGAGCAGCGCATCGCGCACTGCGTGCAGGATTCGCCCGTATTGCGGGCCGGGCCTGATGCCGAGCGACTTGAGGAGCGCACCTCCGACCGACGGCTTGACGTAGATCAACTCGCGATTGAACCAATCGATGTGCGCGCGGATGCGGTCGTCCCCGGCAGCCAGCCAGGCCACGCGCAGCGCGCGCGCCGAATGCGGGTGCAGCAGCCGATACACCTGGCTCGCTTTCACGGCGTCCCGGACCTTCTCACCTGCGTCGCGCAGCGCGAGGACGCTGTGGAGGTCGGTTTCGACATCGCGTGACACACGCAGCCGGCGGATCACGGCCCGCAGCGCATCCGCGTTTAATCGATAAGCGAGCAGCGCCAGGTAGGTGAAGGCCGGTTGTTCGCTCAGCCCCACCTCACGCGCCTCACGATAGACGCGCATCAACCACTCGTCGCAGTGCAGCGCCGGGTGAATGCGGCCCAGCACGCCGAGTTCGTGCAGCCGGCAGATCGCTTTCTCCGGCTGGCTCTCCTCAAAGATCAAGTCGAGCTCGTTGCGGATGCGCGCACCGCTGACGCGGTCGAGCAAGTCGAGTGCGCCGCTCAACAGATCGAGCGTGCGGGGATCGATCCGAAAGCCGAAGCGCTGCTCGAAGCGTGCGGCGCGCAACATGCGCGTGGGGTCTTCGACGAACGACAGCGAGTGCAACACCCGGATCACGCCTTCGCGCAGGTCGCGCTCGCCGCCGTAGAAATCGAGCAGCTCGCCGAAGCGATCGGGATCGAGGCACACGGCCATCGCGTTAATCGTAAAGTCGCGGCGGTGCAGGTCTTGCTTGATCGACGATTGCTCGACCTGCGGCAGCGCCGTCGGGTGCGTGTAGAATTCGGTGCGCGCGGTGACAAAGTCGATTGTGGATTGCGGATGGTGGACTGCGGATTTACCGGTGGCGTCCGCCATTCCGAAATCTGCCATCCGCCATCCGGAATCGGGGAGAATCCATTTGGCCGTGCCGAAGCGCGCGTGGCTGCGCACCTGCCCGCCGCGCTCGCGCGCCAGCCGCCGGGCGAGCACGATCGCATCGCCTTCGACGACGAAGTCGATGTCGTACAACGGTTGGCCGAGCAGCAGATCGCGCACGATGCCGCCGACGAAGAACAGTCCGCTATTCACGGCGTGCGCGGTGGCGGCGATGTCGCGGATCAGCGCCAATAAATCGGGTGGCAGCGCCTGCTCCAGCCGCGCGGCGATCTCTTCGCGGCGCACCGAACGAGTGCCGGGACTGGCCGCCCACAACTTCAGCACGTCGGTGCGCGTGACGATGCCAATCACTTGTCCCGCCGCATCGACGACGGGAACCTGCCCCCAGCCCTGCGCGATCATCAGCCGTTCCAGTTTGTCGATCGGGTCGTCCGGCGCGACGGTGACGCGGCCCTGCTCCA
>Ga0209322_10002290_pt1 | contig 10955 bp, 8 predicted proteins | sample Rifsed19ft1_FD_184013 | JGI IMG/M metagenome (GOLD analysis project Ga0209322, IMG submission 184013) | Soil microbial communities from Rifle, Colorado, USA - sediment 19ft 1 (version 2) | ecosystem: Environmental > Terrestrial > Deep subsurface > Rock core/Sediment | place: Rifle, Colorado...
CGTATTACATGTTGCCCGATGTGACGACTCAATACGCAGTATGCTCTACGCAATACGCGATCAGCGCGCGACGATGACTTCGGCATAGCGCAGCACGGCATCGCCGATTTGGTAACCGCGCCGCGTTTCCTGCACGATCGTGCCGGCGGGCAGGCCGTCGGTCGCCGGCGCCCCTTCGACGGCGACGTGGAGATGCGGATCGAACATCTCGCCGTCGGTTTCGATCGGGCGAACGCCCTCGGCCGATAGCACATCGAGCAGGCGATCGCGCACGAATTCCAATCCTTCCAACCAGGCTGCGACCGCCTCATCGCTCGATGGCGCGGATCGGCTTCCCGGCGGCAACTCGTCGGGGAGTCTGCCGGACAGCAGCGCCCACGCGCCGCTCAACCGCTGCCGAAAGGGCAAGCGGCGCTGCGTCTCGGCCCTTGCGCCGGCTTGCTCGACGACGTCATCCGGCAGCAGGCGCTGGCCGGCGCTCAACGCTTCATCCAGGCCGTCGAGAACCGGCAGCAGGCAACCGATCAGGTCGGCGCGGCCTTCGGCGCGCGCGCCGCTCAGCCGTTCGCGCAGGTGGGTCACTTCGCGCTCGCGGTAGGCGTCTGCTTCGCGCAGTTGCTCGAGCAGGGACTTGACGCTTTGCTGCTGAGCCTCGACCAGCGAGTTGGCCTTGTACTGCTCTTTGCCCGCGCGCGCGACTTGCTTCTCCAGTTTCTCGATCGCCTCGCGCAGCGCCGCCGTGCGATCCCGATGTTCGACCTGGGCCTGCGCGAGTGCGTTCACTTCCGACCGGAGCGCAGCCAGCTCTTCGGCGACATCAGCCGGAATGGGGCTAAGGCCCAGCAGCCGGCCCAGGCGGGACAACAGATTTGTGTTGGGTAGGGCGCGCCGACTTAAGTCGGCGTTCCGTTGGGTCACACGTTCACCTCACGGAAGTCTTCGCGAAAATCGTGCCGGTCGAGATCGGTCAGCGCGCGCGCGGCGCGGATCACGTCGGCCGGATCGACGGATAGATCGAGCGGGGCGTCCTCGAGGACGTCCTCCAGCGGCGGCTCGGGCCAGGGCTGCAGCCGGAGCAGGTCGGTCTCCAGCCGCCGATTGGGATCGCGCAGTTGCTCGTAGGCGGCGCGAATGCGCTTGAAGCCTTCGGGGTCGCGTTCCGGCGGGTGCGCGCGTACCAGTGCGAAATAAGCGGTCTTGATCTCGTCGAGCGCGGCCTGCGAATCGACGCCCAGGACCCCATACGGATCGGCAGAGGGTGTGTCGGTGATGGCTCCTCGCTTCATCAGAATAAGTCCTCGTCATCCCAATCGCCAAAGGGCAATCCCAGGCGAGACAGCATTCCCATGAACGGGTTGTTGACCATCTGGCGCGCGTCTTCGATCTCTTCCAGCAGTGCAGAGTCGCCTCGCCGGCGAGCCAGATGCGCTGCCCGGCGCAGACTGTCTTTCGCCTGCGGCGTCTGACCGTTAAGGCCCTGCAATACGCCCAGTTGCAAGAGCGCTACGGGATCATCCGGTGTGCGGTGAACGAGTTTCCGCGCGTAGTCCAGCGCGAGCTCGGGCCTGACCGGCCCGAGGATGGCGATGATATGGCGAAGCGACTCAGGGGTGTCGCCCGCGCCGGATTCGGCCTTTTGCAGCATGTCCCGCCCCAGCCGTTCCCACGGGTCGCCGCCCGCTTTGCGCGTATCCGCGAGTCCGGCCGGCAGTGCGCTATGTTGGGCGTTGCCGAAACATTCCCCCGCCACATCGACGTAGAAGTGCGGCGAGGCGACGCCGGCCGCTTCGGCACGGTCGAGAATGTGCCGCGCCTCGGTCAGGTTCCCGCGCTGCGCCCAGCAGCCGAAGATGTGAACGAAGGTGTGCAGGTCGCCCTTAGCCATGGCGGCGTCGAAGCGCTCACGCGCTGCCGTCACCTGGTGCAGCGCCAGCTCGGTGTTGCCCAGCCACACGAGCAGTTGCGCATCGTCGGGCGCAAGCGGCAGGGCTTCCTCGTAAATCTTCTTCGCCTGAGCGAAGTAGCTGGCGTTGAACTGCGCGTGCCCGCGCTCGCACAGGATGTCGACCAGGCCGCGCCGGGCGGGCGCGTGCTGCGGATCGGTCTCCAGGGCGGCGCGCAGCACCTGCTCGGCGGCGTAGAGTTCGCCTTGCCCCCGATACACTTCGGCCAGGTGGACGCGCGCCTCCACGTGCGCCGGATCTTTTTGCAGAATGCGCTGCAACTCGTTGCGGCCAGCAATGGCCTGATCGTTGGCGATCAGCGCGCTGGCGAGTTCGAGGCGCAGGTCGAGATCGTCGGGATTGGCCTTGACCGCGTTGCGATAGTGCGCGATCGCCTGATCGGGCCGTCCCGCCCGCCGATAGCAATCCAGCACACGCCGGCGCAGCCAGGCGCGGAATTCAGGGATCGGCAGGTGCGTGGGCCGGCCGGCCGGCGATTTCTTGGTCGGGCGTCTGGGCAGTTTGTTGAGCAGTGCGCTCCACGCCTCGGCGGCGGCTTCCCACTGCTCGAGTCGTTCGTGGGCGATAGCCAGGTTGTGCAGAATGGGCGTGACCGGGCCGAGATCGGAATGGGCGTCCAGGCAGGCGCGCATGTTCTGCCAGTGAAGCAATGCGCCGGCCCACTCGCCACGCGCGGCGCAATCCGAAGCCAGCCGGTTGCGCGCGACGAGTTGAATCGCCTCGAGCGCGAGGTGTCCGGGCGAAATCTTCCCTGCCACTTCGATGGAAGCCAGCGCGGCCTGCCATTGCCCGGCTTCTATCGCCGCACGCGCCTGACGCAGGTGCGCGCCGGCTACGGCGTCTTGCAGGCGCGGGGTCGGCGTTCGAGCCGCCGCGGCCGTCCATTCGGCAAGCGCAGCGGCCGGATCGCCCGTCGCCGCGAGCGCCACACCGTGGTAATACGCGCGCACGGCTTCTGCGCCGGCCTTGAGCGGCTGGCTGGATGGAGCCAGCGCGGCGAGCGCCTGTGTGGTCTGCCCGATAGCCAGCAGGGCCACTCCACGCCACAGCATTGAAGTCGGCCGGTGGGCGCTGCCGCCTGTGGATACGGTCGGCTGCTCCGGGCCGTTACCGGGTTGAGCGTCGAGCACACTCTGCGCGTCATGACACAACAACGCGGCGATCGGCGAGAGGGCCGCCCGATCGTCGGGCGATACTCCGGGCAGGGTTTCCAGGTCGACGTGGGGATTCCGTTCGACTTCGGCGAGGCCGCACACGAAGCCGAAGCCGTTGCGTGAGAAGCCGGTCTCGGCGGCGCGCGCATACGCGGCAATCGCTTCGTCAAGCCGATCGGCCCGGTGATGCGCCAATGCCAGGTGATACCAGTAACGACCTTCGCCCGGCGCTAACTCGACCGAGCGCGCCAGGTCGGCGCAGCATTGAGCGGAATCCCCGACCGACAGCGCGCGACGAAAATGCACCTCGGCCAGCGCCGAGCGCACGGCCGGTTCAGCCACCAGGTCCAACCGGTTCCACTGATCGATGGCCGCGTTAAAGTCGTTCCGCCGAAACGCTTTCAAAGCGTTCTGCTTGAACGCCGCCGGCGAGTTGGCCGGTGGAGCGAATTGAGACTTGTGTTTGTGCTTTCTTTTCGACACGCTAACTTGGGTAGAGGGCGCGTGTTTCGTCGTTCGGCCCACTGTTGGGATTATACCTCAAATGCACGGCGGGGATGCACCCGGTGAGAGCACACCAGAGTCAGGAGAGCCAAACAATACCGCGCTCGGTTGAGCACGAGCGCGGTCCTAGAGCACGAACGTGAATGAGGAAGCGCTACCGCGAATGCGGCTGAAGCGTCTTCTGCACGCTCACGATTGAGTTTTCCGCCCGGTGAGGGCGACGGCCAGGATGATGATCGCGCCGCGCACGATCAACTGTTGGCTGAATTCCAGGCCCATCAAAATCAACCCGTTGTTGATTAGCCCGATCAAGAGAGAGCCAATGATGGTGCCCACGACGGTCCCCATGCCGCCGAAGAGGCTCGTTCCACCGAGGACGACCGCGGCGATCACGGACAACTCGTCGCCCTCGCCCCATTGAAACCGGCCCGAGTGAAGCCGGCCGGCATAGAGCATACCGGCCAGGGCGGCAACCATACTCGAGATCATGAGTGTGAGAAACTTGATTCGCTTTGTGTTGATTCCACTGTAACGAGCGGCGGTCTCGTTGCCGCCGGTCGCCAGCACCTGGCGCCCATAGAGAGTGCCGCGCAGGACGATGTGTCCGCCCACCAGGAACAGCGCCGTCCAGATGATCAGCGAGGGAATCGGACCAAGATTCCCGGAGCCGAAAATGTCGGTGTAGGTTTGATCAGCGATCGGCACCGGGGCCGTATCGGTGATCCACATTGCCGTTCCTTTAGCCACGCCCAGCATGCCCAGCGTCACTAAGAACGAGGGAATACCCACCCGCGTCACCAACACACCGTTCAACATTCCCACGAGCAGGCCCGTCAGCAAGCCGGCGGCTACGCCAACGACCAGCCCAGCCTGGCCGATGACGAGAGCGGTCGTGACGGAGGCCAACCCGGCGACCGCCCCGACCGATAGATCGATCTCGGCGGAACTCAGCACAAACGTCATGGCCACGGCCATCACGGAGATGGTCGCGGTCTGCCGCACGATGTTGAGTAAGTTATTCTGACTGAGGAATCCATCATCATAGAGGTTTATCGAGAAAACGATAAAAATGATGACGAAGGCGATGTAGACGACGTAGTCCTGCCAATCAAAGCGCTGCCACGCCGTTTTGAGGAAACCGGCGCGGGGCTTGATCTCGTCGCTATGAGCGGTCGTTTGGTCGGTCATGCAACCTGGGCTCCCTGTAAAATATGATGCAGTTTTTCTTCAGTCGGAATCTCGCGCCGGTCCAGTTCCTGGCTAATCTGACCCTTCTTCAGGATGAGGATACGATCACAGACAGTGAGTAGCTCTTGCACCTCCGAAGAGATCAGGATGATCCCTTTACCTGCATCGGCCAGTTGACGCACCATGTCGAGGATTTCCCCTTTCGTACCGATGTCCACGCCGGCCGTAGGCTCATCCATTAGGAAGATATCCGGATCGGTGCTCAACCATTTGGCAATGACGACCTTCTGTTGGTTGCCCCCGGAGAGGAGGCGCACGGGCTTAAAGATCGAGCTCGCACGGATTCTTAGTTTTTGAATGAAGGTGGCCGTGAGTTGGTTCCCCTCTCGATCGTCGACCAGGCCGCTTCGGCGTGTGAGCCGGCCCAATTTCAGCAGGGGAAGCAGAAAGTTGTCTCGGAGGGCGTGATTGAGAATTAACCCCTGGACGCGCCGATCCTCTGGAATGAGCGCAATGCGGGCCATCATGCTATTTTCCGGTCTCCGAATGCTGAGTTTACGCCCATGCACGCGCACCTCGCCCGATTTAATTCGGTTAATGCCGAAGATGGCCTGCACCAATTCAGTGCGCCCACTCCCCATCAGTCCGGCCAGCCCCAGAACCTGCCCGGCATACAGGCGAAAACTTACCCCCTGCACCCCTGAGTAACAGGTCAGGTTCTTAACTTCCAGTAAAGGTTCCCGGCTTTGATCCAAAGTGTGTTCTTGCCATTTCAGAGCCGACTTAGCCTTTCGACCGAGGATATGCTCAATAACTTGTTGAATATTTAAATGGGCAACATCGTCAGTGATAACATGGCGACCATCCCGTAGCACAGTAATCCGGTCGGCAATCTGAAATATCTCCTCCATCCGGTGTGAGATGTAGATCATCGATACACCACGCTCCTTAAGGCGACGCATGAGCTTAAACAGAGCCATCGTCTCGTCGTGGGTCAGCGACGCGGTCGGCTCGTCGAGAATCAGGATACGAGCGTCTTGGGAGAGAGCAGTCGCTATCTCCGTCAATTGCCGATAGCCGGTGCTGAGTTGGGCCACCGGCGTCCGGGGATCGATTTCGACGCCCATCTCTCTAAACAGGGCTAAAGCTTTCCGCTCACAAGCCCGGTCATCCAGCAAGCCGATTCGGTTTCGCGCCTCCCGGGTCAGGAAGATGTTTTGGGCCACGGTCAGCGTGGGTATGAGACTAAACTCTTGAAAGACCATCGCGATTCCATTCGCTCCGGCCTCATTCGGTGAGTTAAAGCGCACCGGCTTGCCTTGAAGCGTGATCTGGCCTGAGTCTGGAATGTATATCCCCCTGAGGATTTTCATCAGGGTCGATTTGCCGGCGCCGTTTTCGCCTAACAGGGCGTGAATTTCACCCTGGCGCAATTCAAAGTCAACGTGATCCAATGCAGGCACATGATAGAATGTCTTGGTGATGCCCTGCATCTGAACGGTGGCTAAACTCATGTTGCTCTTACCTCGTGCTCTCAATAACGAATCATCACCTGCCGCGCACGCTCCGCAGCGCAGAGCAGCTTCCTAAGCGAGGCCTCTATCATAATACATCGGCACTGATCTTGTGAAACGCGATAGATGCTGCTGACCAGAAGAACATCGGCATGGCGGCAAAGGCCAAGCCCGACACAGATACACGGATTAAGCCAGCCAATCCGTGTATCCGTGTCCAAATCCAGAGCTAACCCCGCCAGAGGCTACTTAGCGGCGTCGCTCAGGGCTTGCGGGGGTTCTTGATGATAGACGGTGGTCCATGCTTCCAGGACGTTGTCTCTGCTAACTGGTAGGGCGCTGAGGGCCACATAGGCCGGCGCAGTCTTGTCCAGCAGGCCGTAACCGGCCAACAGCGCCTCGGTCGCACCCTGATCGAAGGGGCGTTGAGCGCCCAGGCCTTTGATCATACCGCCCTTGGCCATCTCCACCGCCACGTTCAGCCCCAAGTCAATCGTGGTGATGACCAAGTCCTCGCGACCCGTGGCCCGCGCCGCGGCCATCACGCCCTCAGCCGGCACGTCCCACACCGCCCAGATCCCGTCCAGGTCGGCATGCTTGGTCAACATCGCCGAGGCTGCTTTCTCGGCATCGCCCGCAAAGTCGGGGCCGCCGATGCCCTGCTCCTCGACGATCTCGATATTGGGATAATTCGCCTCGATCGTCGCCTTGAAGGCTTCATAGCGCTGCTTGGTGACAAAGAAGTCGGCGGCGTGATAGACGATGCCGATCGTGCCTTGCCCGCCCAGCTCTTTCGCCATCAGGTGCGCCGCGGCCACGCCATTCCCATAGTTGTCGGCCGAGACCACACTGACGTAATCCTGGCCCTGTTTCAAACCGGCGGGCACGTTGTCCATGAAGACGATCTTGACCCCTTGCTGGGCGGCCTGGAGATAGGCATTGGCCGTCGCCACCGGGTCGGTCGGAATGGAGACGATGATGCTGGGGTTCTTGGCCAACACCGTTTCGATGTCGGACACCTGCTTCTCCGGTTTGAACCCAGCATCCGTCACCGCAATCACTTCGATCCCCATCTCCTCGAACTGGGCGGTCACACCGGCGACCTGGGCATTCGACCAATCGTTGCCGCCGTAGTGCATGACGATGGCCGCCGTCGCGTTCATCTGGCGGATTTGTTCGAGTTCTGCATCCGTCAGGCTGACCTCACTCGCCGCTGTGGGAGACTCCCCGTTCGGCCCTGTCGAGAACACTTGACCGGCCAGCGCCGCCAGAGCCGCCGCCGGATCTACTCCAGCGGGTTCAGTCACAGCCGGCACTGGTGAGCCAGCCTGGGGTACGGCTGTCGGCGTTGCCTGTGTCTGGGCGCCGCATCCCGCCAGAGCCAAGCTGGTAATCAGGAATAGGCCCATCACAACCTGCAAGGTGTTGCGTTTCATTAGCTGTTTCTCCTCTCTTTATGGTTTCGGCGGTACACACCATCAGAAAGCCAACAACTGCGCAAGCGGCTTGGGGAGCGGCTCGGCAAGCAGCCTGCCCTTTCCTGCTATGTCGAGAAGCGCCGCCAGCTTATCTTGATTGGACAGGAAGGCCCTGGCGCTGTCGAGATCCATAAACAATCCCAGAGAACAAGGAGGATATTTCCGATCGACCCAGCCGGCCAGCTCTTTCGCGGCGGCGTGCCATCCGCCGCTGGCGGTCAGCTCCGCTGGATCGGCGGTCGTGATGAGCGTAATCCGGTGATCTGCGTCGAACCCCAAGACCAGGCTCGCCCACAGCGCATCCCCTGCAAAAACCCCAAAGACGATCGTCGTATTGGGCGGGACAAAGCGCTGCACGGCCGCTTTGATGTCCTCGTAGCGCGCGCCCAGTCGCCACTGGAGGCCGAGGTTCGTCCTGGCCGAACCGGGGTAGGTCACGATCCCTTCGGGGTACTCGCCCAGCGTGGCAAACATTCTGTGCACATACTCGTCGAGGTCCTCGTCGGCGCTCCACGTGTTCTGCACTTGCGCAAAGAACTTGTCGACCGCCCGGCGCTCCAACACCATGACAAAGTCGGTCTTGTCCGCGTTGGCGCGATAGACTTTCTCGGCTGCCTCGAGGGGCCGGTCGATCCGGTCGACGTTGCGGACGATCTCAGCGCGTTCTGAGTGAACAAACTTGAGCAACTCGCCCTTCTCGTGGATCAGGATGATGCGGCGTTTCTCCTTTGCCGATTCGAGCAGCAATGCCTGGAGATTCCGCCAATGATCCACATCAATATCAGCCATCCAGGGGTTCTCATGCAACATGGTGTTTTCCCTCCAAAGCTACAGGGTGCATTCGTATACCTTGATCGTGTAGGCGGGCAGCGTATCGCTCCACGAGTGGCCGCCCGCGTGGATGGGCCGTTCTTCCCAGATGTCCTTGACCCATTGCAGATTGACGTTCAGACCGACTTGCGCGTTGATGGATTCGGCCGTCGGATTGGCGATGAATACAATCAGCCGCTCGGGTTGATCGGGGGCGCGGTGAATGGACACGTCGAGCCGTGGATCGTTCTTGCTGGCGCGGACCAGGTCGAAGCCTTGCAAGACCTCTTCCAGCGCCTGGGTAGGATTCGACAAGTCTGTAAGGAGCACGATCCGACCCTGGTCAATGCGGTACACGCTCCCTATCGCTTTATTGCCGGCCGTCAAGGGCTGTGAGTTTGCCGCTCGCAGCGCGGACAGGAGCGTTTCATCCTTGCGCATTCGCTCGTCCAGGTTGGGCACTCGCGGGCCAAGGACAATGAGGCCGCCAGCCTTGGCGAATTCGACGAGTTTGCCCTGCAAAGAAGCGTTCAAATATTCAAACGAGCTCAAGACGAGCGCCTTGTACCGTTGCAATCGATCCGATGGAAGCGCGGTGTCCCCCAGCAGGAATGCGTAGCCGGTCTCGGTCAGCCCACGATAAAATCCCCGGAACCAATCGGACTTGGCGAGTTGGACAGGCTCCCGGAAGCCGAGCGTCTTTTCGGAAACTGTCATGAAGTTGGGGTATTCGGAAAAGCCGAGCAGAGTCTCCAAGAAGTCCCCGGGGAAGGATACGAGCACGCTGGCCGCTTCCAGCCGATCGTAGTCCCGATTCGCCAACAGAAGCACGTCGGCCTGTCGCTCCAGGTGGACAAAGCCGTGCTGCTTCGCCATCTCGTTGACGCGGCGGTGCATCTCGTACTTTTCTTTTCGCACCCGGCCGTCTCGCCGCACCGGAGAATCCAGCCAGCGATTCCGCTCGACGATCATGTAGCGGCTGAAGCCTTTGATGCCGTGCATCAACGCCGCTTTAGTGACGAACTCTTCATCCTCTGTGCCGCCCGGATGCAGATACCACGGCCACACACCCGCGATGAATTCGGGAATGTACGGGTAGCGGCTCGATCCGACGACGTAGGAGACCACCGTTTTGACGTGGTCGTACAACTCCTTGCGGGAATAGATATCGAAGCCGACGATATCCAGCTTCTCCTCCAGCGCCAACAGGTTGAACGGCGTCGTGATTCCACTGACCGCGCCTCCCGGGCCGAGCGGGTGCGGATAATTGTGGAACATCGGAATGTCGCGCAGCCCCCGCTCCTTCATCATCTCGGCCAGCCGGGTCAAAGAATCAACCAGATAGCGCTCTCGGTATTCGATCCAGTCCGTGTAATAGGGGATGTCTTCCTTCTTTGTCCCGTCGAACCGCCGCGGCGGCTCGACCTCCGCGAAGGTCGCGTAGTGCCGTCCATAGAGCGCGCCGAGTGTCTCGAGCGTTTCGTATTTGCTGCGCAGGAAAGCGCGATAGCCCTGGATCGAAGCGGGGCTGAAGTCGCACGCATACGGGTTGACGTGGAAGAAAAAGGCCATCTCGTTGTCAACCTGCACGGCCACGAGGCGACCCTGGGGATACTTGTGTTTGGCGAGGATGGGGCAGATCGCATCGTACCACACAGCCGTCTCGCTGAAGAACTTGTCCGCGGCATAATTCAACGCCGGAATCGGGCGCGGAACTTGGGTCAGGACAGCCTTGCTGCCCTGCGCGCTCAACGCCTGGAGTTCGGGATCCTCCAGGATACGCCGTGGATACCCGAACCACGTCAATTCCGAGTTGATCTGCGGCCCGGGGCGCACGATCAGATTAAGCCCCTTCTGCTCAGCCAACGTCAGGAATGCATCAATGTCGTTGCTCGGATTATTCTGTCCAAAGTCGAACCTGCCCTTCTCGATTTCGTGCACTTCCCAGGGGATATAGGAAGAGATCGTGGTAAATCCCATGCCTTTCACTTTATCGAGGATGTCGCCCCACTTGTCGCGGTCCAATCTCCAATAGTGCACCGCTCCGCTGTAGACAGACGCTACCTGGTCCCCGATGCGGAACTGATGATCGCCAACCGTAACGGCCTGTGGCGAACGGCTCTGGGCGTTAGCAGGCATATTTGACCTCCTGACTGATTGTAAGTTTATTGGACGCTACAGGGTCTAGCGGGAAAGCTCGTCCGCTACCGAATTTCGGTCGACATAGGTTTCAAGAAAGTGTTTGCCGCCGGATGTCAGGCTGAAGTGCGGAGCGCCAAAGCAGGTCAGGCCGAGACGCTTCGCTCAGCTCAGGGCTTCGGCTCCGCGTGACGTACCACCTTG
>Ga0209322_10002295_pt1 | contig 10952 bp, 2 predicted proteins | sample Rifsed19ft1_FD_184013 | JGI IMG/M metagenome (GOLD analysis project Ga0209322, IMG submission 184013) | Soil microbial communities from Rifle, Colorado, USA - sediment 19ft 1 (version 2) | ecosystem: Environmental > Terrestrial > Deep subsurface > Rock core/Sediment | place: Rifle, Colorado...
GAACTTGCGGTAAAGGCTGAACGGATTGAGGCGCAGGAGAATCACCCCCGTCTCGGCCGCCCGCAATCTTATAAGTTCCCGATCCGGTAATGGGATCTTCAATGATGTAACCGACTCCAGAAAAGCCGTTGTGCAGTAGGTTGCGCTGCGGACTATATGCGCGCAGGCCAGCCGCAACAGCGGCGCTGATGTCTCCTTTTGTTTCCTGAGAAACGGACAGCAGCGGTAGCACGGCGTTCGCATTGCTCCGTGTAATGGTATACACCCGCACGTTTTGCTCGTTTGCTAGAGTGATCGCACGCATTGCCGACATCGAAGTACCAAGCGGCAGCTCAAAGAGCTGATCGAATACCGCCGACTCAAGGGTCGATGACAGGTAACCAGTGTGGCGTACAAATTGACGCGTTATGTTCGCATCGTTACGAGCGTGGACGGTTGCTATGAAGTTCTCCTTGATGTCTATGCTTCGCGCCTTGTAACTCGCCTTGAAAGGAAGCCCAAACGAATACACGGCAGACAGCGGCGCAGCTACCAAGCCATGTGACGGCAACTGATAAAATCGCGTGTCCAAGAGTCCCGCGTGAACTCGAGCAAAGGTGTCGAACTCTGCCCAATAGGCGAGGTTTGCCTGGAACAGCATTTCATCGACAGGCAGGTTGGCAAGATTCTTAGCTAAATCGAACTGACGCAGACGTTTCGCATACGTGCCGGTACTAATTGATCCTGGATTTATGCCAAGCACGCTGAGATCGCCCGCGAGCAGACGATAGTCTTTACTATTGGTGTACCAAGGGGTGACCACCTTAACCGAAAATATTTGCGGCGCAGCCATTCCGATGGCGTCCCCTGTCGCTTGGATCACTCCTTCGATTGAGAGCTGTGATCGCACCTGGATCAAGTACGCAGGAAGTGACGTTGTTCCGCTGGCAATAGCGTCGTCGATGACCGCTTGATCCGCAGCCGTAGCCGCGGGAAAAGACAGCGAAACCTTCTTACCCGCTAGACTCGGGATACTACGAGCTAGCGATATCGCTGGAGAGTCGAGAATCCGCTCTATATCGCTCGCGTACAACTTTAACTCGATCTTGTGCCTCAGATTGTCGGGTATGGTTGCGAATCTTGCGCCGATAGCCACGGTCTTATATGGGAGACCGGTCGCTAAAACGGATGGTTCTCGAAGAATCAGCTCTCGAGTCCCTGCTATGTCTCCTACCGTTGGATTTTGCTTGACGGTGTTGACGTAGCTATAGACTTGGTTTTGATAGTTGCTCGCCGCCGATCCGATGGCAGTCGCGTCTACCCCAGTTATCCACCCCTCCTGGTCGTTCGCCTGGGCGGTCGCTTTTAATTGGTTGACAAACTGGTTTACGTCAAACGAGACGTTGCCTTCGATATCCAACTTCGGTGTGTAACTGTACTGTTTGAAAGAAGGATCGATTGCTGACCACGTATCCCCCTGCTTGTTTATCGCGCCGCGAGAAGGGCTGAAATCGACATAGGCTTCGACCCAAACATGTTCAATTTGCACCGCAATTATTTTTCCACCCTGCACAATACCGATACTTGGTATACCGCCCTGCCCTAATAGCTGAAGCGCCGCTTCTGGGGCTGTCACACCGCCTACCCAATTCATTACCTTTTCAATCGGAATTTGCACGGTGCCATAGACGTACCGTGAATGAATATTAGATGCTCTAAAAAGGGCTATCAGCAGGCTGGCCGTGTCGAAATCATTGCAGCGCTTGGTCTCAAGACACATTTGAGACCCCTGGATGGAACCGTACGTTGGAGCGAAATCTATGTTGTTGCGAACCCAGTTGTAAATTTGCACTGGGTTATTTTTCAAGCTGATCGCTAAGGCTGTGATGTCATCGGTGATCTGCACGTCCTCCGTCGGCGCAAGATCGGCGGGGCCAGGAGGCGTAAAGGCAACGGGCGTCAGCATACCGGGCATGACATCGAGCGCCGCAACTTGTACGCGCTCGCTCGGGAACATGGCCTGAAACTCGGTTGGTGTGCGCTTAGGCTCGCGTACTTTTCCATCCGGTACCCGGAACGGAAGATTATTCGGATCGATCGGGGTATGGGTGCGGTGCTTCTGTTTGGCTTTTATGTGTTCCTTCGCCGCTCTTGCTTTAAGCCTGCGGGTGTCGTTGTCCGGTGCGCTATTCAAGGCATCGAGATTGGCCTTCAACGTCTGCATTTCCTGCTTGTAGGTATTCACTGCTTGGGTGTGCCGTTCGAGGATGACGGCGGGTAGGTTCTTATCCTTGATGTGTTGCTCTATCGCGGCGAAGTCCGCTAGCGCTTGGGTGTCGAGGGTATCGAGGTCTTGGCGCAGGGTTGTTATGGCATCTCTGTCGTCGGTTGCGTCTTCGTTTTTCGAAAGCTTGTCTTCGAGCTTCTCCAGGCGGTTCTCGATGGTGTCGATGGTACGCGCGAGCTTTTCGCTGTCGCCGGGTTCCTGGGGTGCCGGGGGCGCGGGAAGCTGAGTGGCGAGCGCAAGCGGTTGCAGATAAAGGTTCAGAAACGCCGTTGCGACGATAACCGCAATCGCGCGCAGCCAGTTCTGTCTTCGGCGCATTCGGGTTAGGAGCGGGCGACTGGATTGGGCGGCTCGGCGTGGGCGCTTGCGTGTTGTCGTCTCGGCCTTTGTGATTCGCTGTTTCATTTGAATCTCTCCCTCACCGCTAATTCAGCAACATCAACGTATCGCGCAGCCACGCGTCGATGCCGCGGCGAAGTTCACCGATCTCGGGCTCGGTGATGCCCAAGAGGTCGTCGGTGGCTTTCAAGGCAAAGTCGAGTGCCTTGTCGAGACTGTTGGCCTTGATCGCTTTGCCGATGTTCGCGGCGGCCGCTTTGAGTGCGTTGTCATGGGCCGGAAATTGGGTGCGCAAAGCATTCGCGCTGGCCGCGAGATCATCGAGACTCGCGATCGGGTTGACGGTTAAAGCGAGATCGGTCTCTGCGGCAAGACGGGTGTTCGCACCCTGCCCGGCGGTAACGGTGGCGTGCAAAGAGACGGTGGCTGCACTCATCGGTAGCCGAATGAAGAAGCGCAATGTCAGCTCTTCTCCGACCGCCAGGCTGCGCGTCCAGGTAATAGTCTGGCCGGCTTGGGTGTTATCTAACTGCCCGCCGCCGGCGTCGGTCACCTGTACGGCCGGGGGAACAGACACCGTCACGCCGATTGGAGTCGCGACTCCCTGGTTTGTGAGCTTCAGATCGATCGGCAAGACGCCGCCCAAGGTTGACACGAGCGGCGTGGGGTGCGTGAGCGCTAGCGCCGCGAGCAAGGTGCGGGCGGCGAGGCTCTCAGGGCCGTATTGCGTGGCTGTTGCCAGGAGATCGAAGCCGGCAAAGAGCACACGGCCGGTACCGTAGTTATTGAAGGTGATCGCATCAAGGTACGCGGCCGGATTGCCGGCGCAGGCGTCGCCCTCAGGAGCCCCCGGTTCTTCGTCTTGGCACGGATCGCCGGTGGCGCTGCCGAGATCAAAGACGCCAAGGCTTGCCGCACTCAGGCGCTTGATACGGTTGATGCGATCGCCGGTGATGGGATTGAGGCTTCCATCGACACCAAGGACACCGACCGGGATCGTCACGTTGTCGGCTTGAGAAATGGTACCGATGCGCTTGATGCCGAGTGCGTCGTTCAGGCGGTGGTTGCGGTTGTCGTGCGAACCCGCGACCACCAGACCTTCACCACGGAAAATCGCTTCGCGCAGTTCCTTCTGCGCCGGCTCGGAGAGTTTGACCTGCTCGCTGAGGAGCAAGTAAGCAACGTAGCCGCCGGTGCCAAGCTCGTGCGTGAAGGCATTCGCATTGTCCGTGATCGTGTAGGACCAACCGGCTTGCGTGAGCAGGTTTTCCAGGAACGGGCGCTGGGCGCTCAAGGCCGGGGCGGCGTCAGGTCCGTGCGGGTCGCCGTCTTGCGGGCAGTTGTTGGGGTTGCCGTTTTCGCATTGGTTGGCGCTGTCGAGCAACACCAACAGGCGGCCCTTCGTACCAATGCTTATCGCGGCATCGATGCGAATCGGCGGCTCGACGGCACGGAAGGTAGCAAAGCCGAGCGAGTGGTAGCTGCCATCGACTAGCGCTTCGAGAGCGCAGCCATAGTCCCCTGGAACTAAGGCACTCGTGCCGACGGTCCGCACGATGGCTTGGCTCGCGCCCGGCGCGAGGCTTACGGATTGCGTGAAGGTCTCGGCCGCTGTTCCGGCGGCGATACTGGCTACTGTCATTCGCAACGGGATATCGCCTAACGCGAGCGGGCCGATGTTGGTGACTGTGTAGGTGCAAATCTGGCTGGCTCCAATCTCAACGGTAGGGCTCGCGACGGCGACCGCGCCGGTCAGGTTCTTGGTGGCGTCGTTGATGACGGTGTATTGGGTCGACGATGCGGCAAGCACCGTACCGGTAGCAATGTTCACCACTTCACCTTCGATCCGGTAGAGACCGAGTGGTGCGTTGTTTAGCCCATACGGCAGCAAAATCGTGCGAAGCGCGCCGGGCGGCAGCTGGCCAAGCGCGCCGCTATTCGTAAATAGCGTCGTGCCGGCGCTGTTCTTGATCCGCAGGCGCAGTTCCGCGCCGTCGATCAAGGCGTTGGCGGTGACGTTTGAAACCAGCGAATCGATGTCGACGAGATCGTTAACGTTGTAGCTCGTGCGGTCGGTCGCCGCGCGCAAGGTCACCGCCGGCTCGTTGGTCTCGCTGCTGCGAATCTCGAACGTCGCGACCGCATCCGCGATGAGCGCGCCCTGGGCATCGCGCAGCAAACCGTGCAGGCGATAGGTTCCGGTAAGCGTGGTGCCCGTATTCCAGACATTGCTCGCCGTGATCGATGCACCGCCATTGAGATCAGCGAAAGTCTGCACCGGGAAGTTTTGGACCAAAGCACCATTCGTGTCTTCGACACGTAGCTCCGCGCTGAAGCTCGCGCGCAACGCGCCCGTGTTGGTCACGAGGCCTTGGAGCAGTGCCGGACTATTCGGGCCATAAAACGCCTTATCGGTGGCGACCGCTATGGCTCCACGGACGTTGGTCTGCACCGCCGTGTGCGTCGCGTTGTTGTCCTCCCGGCACTCCGCGATCTGGTTTGCGCTATCGACGACCGCGTAGATGTCACGCGTCCCGTCGGGCAGGTTCGTGGTGGTAAAGACGATGTCTTTGTAGCCGCTGGCAGGAAGGTCGTTAACCGTTGTTGTGCCGAGCGCGATGCCGCCGGCTGTCGGGTCGCCGTCGTAGAAGGTAACCTCAGTTGAGGTGACGTTTCCACCGTAAATGGCTCGAACGTCTGCGTAGGACAAGGCCCGATTGTAGATCTTCACTTCATCGATCAAACCTTGGAACTGCCCCTCCGCCGGATTTGCCGTGGGAGAGATGCAGTGACCGGGGCCGGTATGTGTCGCTCCTATTCGTGCGTATGAACAACCACCGGTATTAACGGAACCTCCCAGCACGGATAGCACGTCAGGATTCGACACGGCTCCTTCCAATACGCCATCCACGTAGATCAGCGCTGTCACACCGCTGCGTACACCCACAAGATGATGCCACAGCCCATCATCCAGCGCGGTCGTTCCTGTCGCTGTTGCTTCGGGGGGAACCGGCTCGTTCGGCATGCGGAAAAGCGCAACGCCGGGTCTGAAGGTTATACCTGCCTTCGCTTCGGATGAGACGTGTAAACCGTAATATGGGACACCTGCATAGTTCAGGAAAATGAAACCCGGCTTCGCCTGATCGATCTTGACCCATGCTTCGATCGAAAAGTCATTGGGCCCCATGTTGAGGTTGTTTGTCTTGAGTACGTTTACTCCGTCATCTATCCCGTCAAAACCAAACGCCGTTCCGACCTTGCCAGGCGCAAACGTAACGCCACCTTGGGTCGTTCCCTGATTCCCGTCAGCGACATCGTTCGCGTTCCCCTCGCCTGGCCACCAACTTATCGGGCTGAATGTCGGAGATGAAATTACGCTTCCGACGCGTAAGCTCAATTCGATCCCTTGCGCTGTTCCTAGATCCTTGATACGCAGCAACGACGCAGAAAGATCGGCCGTTGCAGAACCGGGCTCTATCTGACATTGCCCCGAGGCGACGGCAACATTGTTCGTTTCGTTGCTCTCAACGATTACCTTCGCGCTATCAACAAAAACGGTAATCGGGGCGTCGCGAAAAGGTGCCTGCCCTGCAATCGCGAGATCAATCGTGATATCTGATCCGGGCGGCAAACCTATGCTTGTCACCGACGTACCAAGCGCGGTATCGGTATCTGCTTGATAGTCGCCGTCTCGATTTACATCGTAGAAAGCAAGCACCTTTACGCCCGACGGGACGGTTAGTGTGCCCTGGTTCTTCAAAGAAACGCCGAGCGTGCCCGTTACCGCTAGGTTTTGCGGGTCCGTGGTCGCCAGGCTCGTATCGATCGAGCCGACGACCAAGTCGGGGAGCAGCGCGGGTCCCGGGATAGAGATCGTGTTGTTGTCCTCGCGGCATTCGGAAATCTGGTTGTTGGGATCGACAACGGCGTAGAGCATGATGTTGCCACTGATACTAACGTTGCTTAACGTGACATCGGTGTAGCTACCGCCTACGAGTGAGGTGAGATTGACGTCACCTAATACGCGACCCCCGCCTGCCGGATCACCCTCATAAAAGCGCACGAGTGTCGCAGGCGAATCTGCTGCGCCCGCGTTTCCAATGCGCGTACTTAAGGTAGTACCGGTGATGCGCAATAGAGAGGCAGTAAGATCAGGCGCCGCCGATACGACGCTGTCGAACGCACGGAATTCCAGTCGGCTCGTGCCGATCACACCGGTAGCTATCACGTTAAATGAGTATGTACGGAACCCCAGTGTAGTGGTATTCAAAGTGCCAATTAACTCACCTTCCCAATACACTTGAATCACGGAATCGAAGGGGTTGCTAGCACGCGGTGAATAGTCCACGCTCAGTATGTAGCTCTGCCCGTTAACGGTCGCGTAATCCCGATAAACGCTCGTGCCACCGAGGTTTCCTTCAACCTCCAAAGCCTTATTCGTACTCCCGTCCTGGAGATATCTATTCTGATCGAGAATCTCGATTGTATTACCCGGCCCTGAATGCCAGTCACCTACCTGTGTCTGTTGACCCGCGAAAACAAAGCCGTAGCTTTCAAAGTTTTCCGTTTCACTGATTCCTGCGCCCTGCAAAGTTACGTTGTCGATTATTCCGCCACCGCCGTTGGTCTGAATCGGTAACTGCGTTTGGCACGCCGCCGAACTTACCGTCACGTTGTTGGCTTCGTTCTCCTCCGCGACCGTCTGCACACTGTCGACCCACACCGAGATTGGGGCATCGCGGAAACTTAGACTCCCGGTCACGGGGATCGCGATGGCCTGTTGTTGCTGGAAGGCCAGGCCGTTGATGGCGGCGCTTCCGAGGATTGGATCACTAATATCAAAGACGCCGTTGCGATCAATATCCTCGAATACCGTTATGCTGATGAAGCCATTCGCGGTGGCCGCGCCGCGGTTCTCGATCGTCGCGATTATGCTTCCGCTCAAGGCGAGGGTTTGCGGGTGGCTCTGTACTTGACTGGCGTCCACGGTCGTGACGATGAGGTCAGGCAGCAGTGTGTTCGTGTTGTTGCGTCGCAACCTGATCTGTCCGACGTCGATCACCTTCAGTGGCTCAAGCGTCAAGGTCAGCGTTGCACTGATGTAGTCCGGCGCGCTTGCCGTAAGGGTGATCGAAGTTCCGTCAAAACCTGTAAGCTGAAATCTTCCGATACTGTCCGTGGTCGTGGTTTGCTGAAGCGCGCCGCTCGTTGCCGTCACGGTCGCCACGATCGGTTGATTGGTGCTGGCATCGAGCACAACACCTCGCACGCCCGTTGCATTGGCATCGGGCGGTGTGTTTCCGGTCGGGTACAGTCGCGGCGAGAAGTTTGTGGTGGTACCTGCGGCAATCGTCCCGGTGCCTGTCGCTGTGTCATAGCCGTTCAGCGAAGCCGTGGCGATGATGATGCCGGCACTAAGCCCGCTGATGCGGTAGCTGCCCTGGGCATTGGTAATCGCGGCTCCACTCGACTCGCCGCTTACGGTGATCGCAACACCTGCCAGCGGCGCATTGGTTACACCGTCGCGGACCGTGCCTGCTAGCGCGGTCTCTTGTGCCGATAACGGCGTAAGCGCCGGTGAGAAGATCGTCGTGCCACCAGCAACGATGGTACCAGCGGCGGAGGCGCCCACGTAATTCGCGCTTGAAACTTGAATCACGACCGCACCAGGTTGTAACCCGGCGAATAGGTATACGCCGGCTGCATCTGCGGTCGTATTGCTACCGCCAGCTGATACGCTCGCGCCAGCGATTGGGGTACCGGTTTGCGCATCCGTCACGGTGCCGCGCAAGATCCCGGTGGTGGCTGGTTCATCGGTGGAGAGGCCGAGATCTCCTAAGTCATATTGCCCAGGATTAACCGCGACAGAGGCTGTCAGACCAAAAAAGCCCGAAGTCGTAGCGGTGAGCGTGTAACTACCACCGGGAATACCTGTGAAGATGAAACGACCATCGACTCCAGTGATCAAAGTCCCAGCGGTGGGGCCACTGAGATTTACAGTTACGCCACTCAACGGCGCGCCAGTTGCGGCTTCGACGATACGCCCTTGAAGCGTGACGTCACCAGCTTGTGCTGAAAGCGCGGGTGAGAAGATGACAATGCTTCCGGCGGTGACAGTTGCGGAACCGCTCGCACCCGCGTAACCCACTTTGTTTGCTGTCAGCGAAATAGCGCCAGGCGGGACGTTCGCAATCTGATAAGCACCGCTTGCATCGGTGACCACGGGCGTCGTGCCCGTAACAACAATCGCGACACCGATTAACGGTTGCCCAGTTTGCGCGTCGGTTACGATGCCGCGCACAGTGCCAGTTGTGGCGGCGGTGCTCTTCGTTAGCGCGATAGTTCCAAAGTCTACGACCTGGCCCGCATTGATTTGCGTTTGCGTGGTAACGGTGGCGTAACTGCTCAGACTCAACGTCAGCGAATAGCTCCCGAAAGGGAGATTCACAAACCGAAAGAAACCGCTACCGTCACTGGTGACACTGTGGTTCGCGGCACCTGTCAGATTCGCGGCAACCCCAATCAGTGCAACCCCCGTGAGGCCATCGACGACTCGGCCTTGGATCGTTCCGAGGGTCGGATCCGGCACGGGCGCGTTTAGCAACGCGAGCGCCTGCAGGGCGAGCGCGGTAGTGTAGGAGTCGTTTACCCAGGAGCCGTTCGCCTGCTGCAACGCCGCAAGCGACGTAAACGAACTCGTTAGCTGAGACCGATCGGCGATCGGATCGAGCGCCAGTAACGCGAGCGCCGTCTCGAACGGTTCGCTCCAAAGACCGCCAGTCGTACGCTTCGAAAGAAGATAGGACCCAGCGTTGGTTAACGCGCTCTCCACGCCTTGGTAGACGGTGCGATAGCGAACAAGCGCACGCACGGCGTCGGTGGTGGTAAAGACAGAAGGATCGTTGGCGCCATCCGACCATCCGCCACTCGGATCTTGACGCGCTAATAGGTACCCAACACCTGCAGGAATGACAGCGCCGGCGTTGTAGCCAACAAGTCCGAGCGCTTGCAGGGCGTAGGCGGTATCGAGCGCTGAACCGTTGTAGCCCGGCTGATCGCCAAAACTGCCATCAACGTTTTGGTTTGCAACAAGTGCAGCGATGAAGACTGAAACGTCGACCCCCGCGGATACACCGACAATTATCTTCCTCGCGAGGAATTCGGTGTTTTGTTCGGCGTCGGAATTGATATAACCAAGAGCGGGCAAGAACAGCGGTTCAGATTGGGCCTCTAGTATTTCATAGGCCCAGAGCACTTCCGCCGTGGTCTGAACTGGCGTTGCTAGCGATGCACTGCTGTTTCCAAAACTGCCATCGGGATTTTGCTGCGAAGCGAAAAATTCAAAAGCGGTTGCGGCGAGGGCAGATCCGGAAAAAAGAAACGCGCCGAACGCGCAGATCGCCAATCCACGACGAAATATCGCTGATCCAGTGGTCCGCCCCTCCCCTCGGCTGGGCATCGATTCCCCCCACCTACACGTGTCCGTGTTCTAGGCTTGCCGGTAGCGCTATTTCTTGATATGAAAATCCCGGCACTGCCGCCCCGAAGAATGCCTGAACGCGTCCTGAAGTCAATATAAAGGTACGAGTACGCCTTCCGCATAGCGGGCGAACAAGGTGAGGCGCGCGAATAAGAAATTGGAACCAGAAACATACAATAACGTTCCGCAGAATAGATTTGAACTAAAAGACGTAGACAGGAAGACGACCCAAACCTCTGAGCAGATTAGCTTTTCTTGAGGCGAAGTAAGTAAACGTGGCGTCCCTCGAGAACCACCTCTCCTTTTTGGTTGTGAATTGTCGCCGCCATGGTCACGAGACCGGTGGTGCGCTGCGGTTTCAATTCGGCAACGGTAAGCGCTGGATAGAGCGTGTCGCCGGCATAGACCGCTTTTAAGAATTTCGCCTGCACCTCGATAAAGCCGATCAAGGCATCGCCGATAGCGTGTGGAAACAAACCGGCGCCGGCGGCGGTGAAGCTCAATACTTGCAGACCGTGCGCGAGCAGATTTTCGTGTCCGTGGGCGCGACAGTATTCGATGTCGTAGTGAATCGGGTGGTTGTCGCCGGAAACCGTTTGAAATGCGGCGAAATTCGCGTCGGTGATCGTACGCGACGGCAGCACGAATTTTTCGCCGACGACCAGATCTTCGAAATCGCGCTGCGGCACGACGCGGTGCGCGGCTCGGTCAAACGGGTTCGTGACGGTCACAATCATCTCCGGCGACGGCGTCGGCCATCACTCAGGCGCCATCGAGAGCGATGCGCCGGCGCTTCTTGTTCAGCCACGGTATTAGCGCTGACAACAGCAGCAGCGCCGCGAGCGTCAGGCACGTGAGCGAGATCGG
>Ga0209322_10002299_pt1 | contig 10942 bp, 9 predicted proteins | sample Rifsed19ft1_FD_184013 | JGI IMG/M metagenome (GOLD analysis project Ga0209322, IMG submission 184013) | Soil microbial communities from Rifle, Colorado, USA - sediment 19ft 1 (version 2) | ecosystem: Environmental > Terrestrial > Deep subsurface > Rock core/Sediment | place: Rifle, Colorado...
CTCCTCCGCTGACTCGACGGTTCTCTACCACGCTCCAATAGCGGTGCGTTTTCCCATCCTTCGTCCGTGATTTTTCTCGTAAAAACATGAAAGCATTTTTGCAGTTTTTTTCGAGAGTGTCAATAGGGTAGGTCGGCACTACAAGCCGTTTTGGAAATTCATCCCACTAAAATCAAGGGTTTCCTGGCTATACATGCCCAAAAATACCCATTTTTGGGTGCGAATTGCGAAAGTCGGGCTAATACACGTCATTTTGAAATCATTTGTCATTTTAAAAGATTCTACCCCTATTCGACCCCTATTACGCTTATCTACTATAGTGTCTTCAACATAATTCTAATGTGACTCAAAAGAGAATTTTTTATCTACTTCGAGAATTGGTAGAGTAGTTATCTTGATATGAAATGATTACGATATGACCCCTTCGGGTTCCCAAGATCAATAATTAAGTATGGTGTCGCCGGAATTCCCTACGTGTGCTGAGCGAGTTCTTTGAAGTATCTGACTGTGCGTGTTGCTTATTGCGTTATTATAGGGATTTCTAAACAATTATTTAAGATTTAAGATGCGACCCTTTTCTCCCCCTCTATTAAATAAAGAAGTGCCATCAGTGTGAGCTTTAGAAACATTCCATCCCGGTCGTGTTATAATTTCATTGATTACCTTACCGGTATGGTCAAGGTATTCATATCCATAATTATAACGCAACTCAAATATAATGCTTGTCGGGATTGAAATTGAGGGGACTATTGACATAATCATATACTATATTAAAAATTGTTATACTGTCAATAAAATCTAAAAATATTATAAAACAATTATATTGTATTCCTCAACAAAATAATACTTTCCCTTAGCATTGTTGATGACAGGAAATTGCTTTTTCCCTTTGAGGCGATATTAAAACAAAAACCGAAGAAGATTGCATTTTTTTTAATTCTTTCAGCTAAATTGAACATCAGAGAAGAGAAAAAAAGGTATGAAATTATAGGGGTATTATAAGAGGATGGGTAATAAAGATAGACAGGGTCACCCTTCATAATTCAATTACAATAGTAGTCTTTCGTTAGTTTGACTTTTCTTTTTGTATATGCCGATTAAATAATGAAGGTTGATCCTGCTGTCCTCTGTACGCTTCATGTGCTTGCTGGGCGCCTCCATTTCGCCTCCAACTCTCCTCGTGACGGAGACCCACCGTTCACTGACTTCTGCGAGTCTGTCAACGTCTCCCTAAAAGTCCCGACGCTGGGATCATAAGTGCTCCACATGCGTACATGGTATTTGCGGTCTGAGGTGACTCCATGGTATTCGAGATTGATATACAGGTCGAGCGTGTGCGAAGGAGATGTTCCGCAGGCATGTGTCTCTTCTGACACGAAGAAGGTGCAGAGTTCAGCGGCGTGCGGATCAACCGCGAACTGATTAAATAAGAACGATGGTCTCACCGCTTCCTTGTCAAGAAACACCGCGGCATGTCCATTGACACGAGTGGCCTGTTCGTCGGAGATGTTCTCGATGAGTACCGTTATGGAATGAGGCCAAGTGGTTCCGGTTTGCGAGGGTACCGGTCCGCCGACTTTTGATTCTTTCAGGATCAAGAAGGGCCGATTCCTCTTGTCCAGCAAGAGGAATCTCATCGCCTCCAGAAGGAGATTGTAGTCCAAGGCCGTGCCGAGTGTACCCTCTCGAAGTGGCCTGACCAGTTTGCTGAGTCGCTTGGTTCTGTCGAGTTCTGTTTCTATCATCTCGGGAGTAACCTGTGTCGGAACGCTGATGACGACTCCATCCTCGGACAGCCGAACGTAGAGGGCGTCTTGTTTCATATCGTCGCGGTCACCGTCTGCAACGCTCTTGGCCATAGGATCACTCGCAGCCGGCGGGCAAGAGATGTGCCCTTGAGGTTGCATCTTCTCAACGTACAGTTTCATTGCATCGGCGACATGTGCGGGGAACGTGAAGTCTCCTGGCCCCCTCCCTATCCTGGCGTTAAACTCGTCGTCCGAAGGGCTGAGCCATTCCATGATGAGTCCCATAAGTTGCTTGTGCTGGTGATTGCGCAATGACTTGCACACCTTGGCCGTCCACGGAATGATCCCTTCACAGACCAGATGGAGCAGGAATGCCTTAGCGAACTCCTCTTGTGCCAGAATGCAGAGCGCAACCGCCGTCGCCGATCGGTCTGTCCCCAGCCACTCGGCATCCTGATGTAAGCGTTGCCCGTTCTCGACACACGCGCTCATCGAGTGCGAGACATGGCTCTTGTGTATGTCCATTCCGGTCTTCACGGTCTCTTACCGCCCAACTATAGGAATATAGGGTCTTTAATCTTGCTGTCTATAACAAGACAGAATACGATTTGTATCAGTAATAAATATAGGTTCTACGGTAAAACACCCGTCAAATTCTGGCCTTCTCATGTCGATAGGTGACCCCAATGCTTTCATTGCTATGACACTTACATATCAACTTATTCCTGGCTTTTCTATTAGACTTTGCTCAGGACTCACTTTTAAAAGCTGTTATTGCCCTCGGAGCGGTTAGACCAAAGACGTATTTTCTCTTTTTGTTTCCTTCTTCCTTTTCGGAAACGAGAACCCTGTCTTTTGATAAGGAAATCAAATATTGTATAAGCGCATCCAGATCCCTCTCAGAAAGCTTATCAAAACCGGGCATCTTATTCCGTGAAGAATATAGAGAATATAGGGTCGAGAATATAGGGTCAGGTCTTTAATCTTGCTGTTTATAACGAGACAGAATATGATTTGTATCAGTAATAAATATAGGTTCTCTTGCGGTACCTCCTGATGTAACACGGTAAAACATTCTGTAAAATTCTGGCCTTCTCATGCCAATAGATGCCCCCAATGCTTTCATTGCTATGACACTTGCATATCAACGTATTCGTGGCTTTTCTATTAGACTTTGCTCAGGACTCGCTTTTAAAAGCTGTTATTGCCCTCGGAGCGGTTTGACCAAAGACGTATTTGCTCTTCTTGTTTCCTTTTTCCTTTTCGGAAACTAAAATCCGATCTTTTGACAAGGAAATCAAATATTGTATAAGCGCATCCAGTTCCCTCTCAGAAAGCTTGTCAAAACCGGGCATCTTATTCCGTGTACCATAGAATTTGGGGTCGGATGGATTCTTAATAAATTCCTTCAGCCATTCTTCAGATAAATACCCCGTCAGGTTTGGAGCAATCTTTTTTGCATCCTTGTCACCGAGAGGATGACAGATGACGCAATTCCCCTTGAGAACCAGTTCTTTTCCCCTCTCCAGCCTATCGGCGTTTTGATTGTATAAACCTCCCGATTGGCTCAATAAGAATTCTGCCATGTCCCGGAGCGATTCATCAGGCTGTTTTACCGGAGGCATAGCGCCCGATTCCTTAAAATATTTCTTGCCCTTGGGGTCTTTTAACAGTTCCGATACCCATTCCCGGGAGCCAAAATCGGTAAAATCTGCCCCCGTTTCCCCGCCTTCTCCCTTTACCAGATGACAACCAATACAACTTTCTTTAAAAATCTTTTCGCCAAGAGATACAGGGTCGTTGAGGAAGATAGCTAGTCCTCCCTGCGGAGGTATCCCCCTTGCCGCCAGTCTTATTGCCCTTGCGGTCTGTTTCTCGGCATCTTCCCGTTGATGAATGATGTGTATATCATGACTATCGTGGTGAATAGAGAGAGTAGTTAATGCAATAATTCCCGCCAATCCGGAGAATACAGCGCCAAAAAACGGTATTCTTTTCGATGGATATCGTGATGTATTTCTATCGATAAAAGGAAGCACACATAAGAAAATTAATGCAAGCGCTGGCACAATGACGGTGCCTACAATCAGGAATTTTCCCTGGCAATATTTTAAGAGTTGGAATAGGAATAAAAAATACCATTCCGGCCTGGCAAGATAATTCGATGCGGGATCGGCCGGTGAATTGAGTTCCGCCCCTTTATTCCAGAAGACCCATCCGGCGAGCATTGCATACATCCCTATGGCAAATACAACGTCTTTATATACCTGGTCAGGCCAGAAGGGATCGACTCGGGTTTTCATTACCTCTTCACGCATTTTCCAGTATGGAGTGACGCCATGTTTCCGGAAGAGCGCTATATGGATGAAGAGGAAGAAAACAAGCGAAAGCGGTAATAAGAAAACATGAAGGGTGTAGAAACGCGTAATGGTAAAATTCCCGTAATCACCGCCGCCCTGATTTATTATTTTAATGTACTTCCCAATGACGGGAATAGTCCCCATGATATTCGTGGCAACCTGTGTAGCCCAGTATCCCTTCTGATCCCAGGGCAAAAGATAGCCTGTTAAACCAAAGCCTGCAAGGAACAGGAGGAGAATTACCCCGGAAATCCAATTCAGCTCACGCGGTTTTTTATATGCGCCAAAGATAAACACCTGGAACATGTGGACAAGGGCTAATATCATCATGGCGCTTGATCCAAAGTGGTGCAGGCCGCGTACAAACCAGCCAAAGGATGTTTTGTATTGCAGATAATAAACGCTCCCCCACGCAGATGTCGAAGAGGGTGAATAAAAACTGGCCATTACTATTCCGGTAACTGCCTGGAGAATGAAAAGGAATACCAAGCCGCTCCCAAATATATACGACCATTTAGCCCCGCCGTGAACCGGTTCATCCAGCATTACCTTCAACAGATTGCTTAATCCTGTTCTGTCTTCTATCCATTTACGCATTGTGTTTATATCACCTTTTTATAACTTACCAAAACGGTATTGTTTTCAATTTTCGTTTCATAACTGTACATGTCGCGAGGGGAAGGCCCCGATATTGTCTTGCCATCGATATCAAAAACACCTTCATGGCATGGACATAAAAACTGTTTTACATCCTCTCCCCAATTTATACCGCAGCCAAGATGCGGGCAATTGGTAGAAAATACGTTCAATGAATTATCTTCCCGCCGAATTACCCATACTGACCCCATAACCAACCCTTCAAAGATATTCCACGCATCCATCTTTGAAGAGGTGATGGTCATTTTCTTGGGGACGCCGACAGGAAATTCATCAACCTTACCGATATTGATAAAGTCTTCTGTTCCATACACTGTTTCTTTCAACCATGGGTGTACCGCCAATCCTACGACTGGCGCCACAACGCCTGCTGCAAGGGTGCCCCCTATGGCGTGAGATGCGATTTTCAAAAATCTTCTCCTGCTAGTATTTTCCGTTTTACTGTCTTCCACCTTTTTACCTCTCTACATTGAAATAAATCAATAAACCGATGCTTTATCCAGCGCTGTTAAATGTTTCAGTGCTAGTGCTGAATCGCATATTTAGTGACCAAAAGAAGAAATTCTATAAATTATTTATCTGAAAATAAAGTCAATTTTTAAAAAAAATAAAATTAAGTTGCTTTCGGCAACGACTTTTAAGCTCCCCTCTAGAAAGAGGGGCTGGGGGGTGTTGCGGCAAACCTACACACCCCTTTATCCCCTCTTTCTAGAGGGGAATCACAAAAAATTGAAATTCCTGAGCATAAATTTAACTTAACGACAAATCAAAGGCAATGTTTACCTCGTTCTTAACCTTGAGGGTTCCCAACAAAGCCTTGTATGGCTTTATGCCAAAGTCTTTTTGGGCGAGGGTAACCTTTCCTTTTAAATCTTTTCCCGTAGTGGTTTTTGCATCAAACTCTATGGGACGTGTGACGCCGTGCAGGGTCAACTCTCCTTTCACATGATAAACGCCATCCTTTTCCTGAATATTAGAAGAGCGGAAGTTAATGATGGGATATTTGGAAGGGTGTAAGACGTCTTTGAAAGTAGCTTCTTCAATATCTGCCTTGTCTTTTTCCTTGAGTGCGTCATAATTCTGCTGTCCATCTTTCATGGCACATATTATTTTTAGTGAATTTGCTAAAATTTCTGCTTCTACGCTTGCAGACTGAACACCGGCGTCTGGAACGTTTAGTTTAATGGTAAAATTCGTCACGTCAATCAACAAGTCGTGAGCTATTGCACTGAGAAATCCTTCTTTAAAGGTATAGACACATAATTTTCCTGAATTTGCATTCAAATTATAAGTACTCGCTTTTAATGCCATATCCTCCTCCTAGCCTGAACAATGGTATTTTAGATTTATGATTTAGCATTATGTAGGGGTTGAAGATTTTCAACCCCTACATTGAAATTCTGTACGTTAAAATGAGTTTGGATAGTATCCTCATTTTCCCTAAAAATGTCAATCCACAATAATTTTCTATCATTTCACTTGACTTGCAAAAACATTGTATATAGAATCAAAAATCAATCCCGAACGTGTTGTGTTCTGTATGTTTTTGTGAATAAAAAATATTTATTAAGGGGAATCAAATATGCTTCGAGTTAATAAACGCCGTAATACGTTAGAACCTGAAGAGTACATCTTCCAATTGCAGGATGCGACAGAACCCAATCTCTTTCGGGATGTCTTCCCCTACGATAAAATACCAAAAATACCATTCAATTATCGGCTCAACCCGATGAACATGCCAGATGAGATATGGATCACGGACACAACCTTCAGGGATGGACAGCAATCCCGTCCTCCTTACACGGTCAAACAGATTGTAGACCTCTACGACCTGATTCACAAGCTCGGGGGCAAAAAGGGTCTTATTCGCCAGTGTGAATTCTTTTTATACAACGAAAAAGACCGGGAAGCTGTCAAAAAATGTATTGAGCGAGGGTATAAGTATCCGGAAGTTACCGGCTGGATCAGGGCGGTAAAAAGCGATTTCAAGTTAGTCAAGGAGATGGGGCTCAAAGAGACGGGCATTCTCTGCTCTGCCTCCGATTACCACATTTATTTAAAGCTGAACAAAACCAGGAGGCAGGTGGTAGATATGTATCTGGATATTGTGAAGGCTGCCCTGGATGAAGGTATTGTCCCCCGGTGCCATTTCGAAGACATTACCAGATCAGACTTTTACGGTTTCGTCGTGCCATTCGCACAGGAGCTTATGAAGTTATCCAAGGAAAGCAAAATGCCTGTGAAAATACGCGCCTGTGATACCATGGGAATGGGGGTCAGTTATCCAGGCGCCGCGTTACCCCGTAGTGTCCCTGGCATTATTTACGGGCTCAACCACTTTGCGGGAGTTCCTTCCGAATATATGGAATGGCACGGGCACAATGATTTTTATCTGGCAGTAAGCAACGCCACTTCTGCATGGCTTTATGGGTGCGGCGCTATTAACGGTACATTGTTAGGATTGGGAGAACGCACAGGAAACACGCCCGTAGAGGCCCTTGTAATCGAATACATGGCATTGCGAGGCGAAGATGAACTCATCGATACCACCGTGATTACGGAAATTGCTGATTATTACAGAAATGAGATCGGGTATATAATTCCTCCCACACAGCCTTTAGTTGGCGCAGAATTCAATGTTACCCGCGCCGGTATCCATTCTGACGGTTTATTGAAAAATGAAGAAATTTACAATATTTTCAACACGAAAAAACTTTTAAACAGGCCCATTGGTGTTTCCGTATCTGACAAATCAGGCGCAGCCGGGATTGCACAGTGGATTAATATCTATTTTGGCTTAGAGGGAAGCGAACAGATTCCCAAACACCATGAAGGAATAACCAAGATCAGGGAATGGGTGGATAAACAATACAACGAAGGACGTATTATTTCCATCTCCGATGGAGAAATGGTCGAACAGGCACGCATCCATCTTGGAAAGTTTATCAAATCTGATAAACTGAAATAAACATTGAAGCTCTATGAATTTCAGGCAAAAGATATTCTAAAAAAGTACGGTGTTTGCGTCCCGCGTGGCAAAGCCATATCTCACAGTTGTGATGCCTCAAAAATATTTCAGGAAATTGGCAGCAATCGTTGTGTCGTAAAGGCACAGGTCCTTGCAGGCGGCAGGGGAAAAGGCGGCGGTATCCAGTTTGCCACGACCTCCGCTGAAGCACAGGCAAGCGCCGCAGGCATGCTTGGCACCCATCTTGTAACACGCCAAACCAGCCAAGAAGGCATCGAAATTAAATATGTCCTCATCGAAGAAGCTGTTTCTATCAAAAAGGAATTATACCTCGCCATAACCATTGACCGCTCCCTTAAAACACCGATGTTGATTGCCAGCGGTGAGGGCGGAGTTGAGATAGAGGAAGTTGCCAAAAAATCACCTGATAAAATTATCAGGGAACCGATTGATATATTTTTTGGGGTTCATCCATTTCAGACACGACGCATTGCATCAAAATTGGGCATATCAGGAATATCATCAGCAAGACTCAACAGCCTCATCACAAATCTATTTCGCACCTTTATAAATAATGATTGCTCATTACTAGAAATAAATCCTCTGGTAGTTACCATGAGTGACGAGCTATGCGCCCTCGACGCAAAGATGGACATTGATGATAACGCCTTGTATCGTCACCCAGAATTTGAGCAAATGAGCCAATATCAGGACATCTCTCCTGTTGAGGCATTGGTCAAAAAATACAAACTTAGTTACATAAACCTTGATGGAAATATCGGATGCCTGGTAAACGGCGCGGGTCTTGCCATGGCAACTATGGACATTATCAAGCTGCATGGCGGAGAACCGGCAAATTTCCTGGATGTCGGCGGCGACGCATCGCTGGAACAGGTCACACAGGCATTCAAAATTATTCTGTCCGACTCCAAAGTGAAAGCTATTTTGATCAATATTTTCGGGGGGATCATGAAATGTGATGTCATCGCATCCGGCATCGTACAAGCCATTCAGGAAGTAGGCATTCACATTCCTTTGGTCGTGCGCCTGGAAGGGACGAACGTTGATATTGCCAAAAAGATATTAGCAAATTCCGGCTTAAGCATCATCCCAGCAAATAATATGAAAGAGGCCGCAAGTCTTGTTGTAAAGGCATCAGAACATGGGTATTCTCATAAATAAAGATACACGGGTAGTATGTCAGGGCATAACCGGGCAGGCAGGCAGTTTCCACGCCGAACGAATGCTGGAATACGGCACAAAACTTGTCGCAGGCGTTACACCGGGCAAAGGTGGCACAACACACCAGGGTGTTCCTGTCTTTGATAATGTCCTCGATGCAGTAACAAACCTTAGGGCAAATGCATCGGTAATTTACGTGCCGGCTGCATTTGCAGCAGATGCTATTATGGAGGCCACGGAGGCAGGAATTGAACTTGTCGTTTGTATTACAGAAGGCATTCCTACGCTGGACATAATTCGGGTTAAAAAATATCTCTCAACTAAGAAGACGCGACTTATTGGACCAAACTGTCCCGGCATTATTACACCCGATGCTTGTAAGATAGGGATTATGCCTGGATATATCCATAAACCCGGCAATGTGGGCGTCGTTTCACGCAGCGGGACACTCACCTATGAGGCCGTTTGGCAACTAACGCAACGAGGTATTGGGCAATCCACCTGCATTGGAATAGGGGGCGACCCCATTGTGGGTACAGATTTTGTGGATGTACTCAGACTGTTCCAGGAGGACAAAGAAACAAAGGCTATTGTGTTGATCGGAGAGATTGGCGGGAGCGCAGAAGAGGAGGCTGCAGAAATTATAAAGCAGGAAATTACAAAACCAGTCATCGGTTTTATTGCAGGCAGTACAGCCCCTCCGGGCAGACGCATGGGTCATGCCGGCGCCATTATTTCAGGCAACAAGGGTACTGCCGTTTCAAAGATTACTGCGCTGAAGAATGCCGGTGTTGCCATCGTTGATAGTCCCGCGGACATTGGCGAAACAGTGGCAAAGGTAATCGAACAAGCCAGAATTTCCTAATAAGACAAGCATTGACGGCGTTACTTTGCTCACTGTCGCGGCCATTGCCTACCACAATCAAATCGAATTAAATTTCTTTTGAATGTATGGCAGGTTGAGATTCGCCTGAAAGTTTGTCATTTTCCTGTTCCTGAGTGAATGGTGCGGTCATATGCGAGGAAGACCCCTCTTCCCACGTTTTATAACGGAAGAGGAAAATGAGTCCGGGAATGGCAGCCAGAGTACAGAAGATGAAGAAATGAACCCATCCAAACCATTCCGCCAGATACCCGGTGGGCGAAGCAACAATCACCCGCGGAATGCCCATAAGACTGCTCAAAAGCGCATATTGTGTGGCAGTGAACTTCTTGTTGCAAAGGCTTGCCATAAAAGCAATGAAGGCGGAAGCGCCCATCCCGCTGGTGAAATTCTCAAAGGTAACGGTAGCCACCAACACATAATAATTGTGACCTGCCGAAGCAAGCACGGAGAATGCGAGGGTTGAGCCGGCCTGGAGGATTCCGAATATCCAGAGCGCCCGGAGAAGTCCTATGCGTAACAGGAGAATTCCGCCTGCAAGACCACCTCCAATTATAGCGATTATGCCAAACGTCTTTGCGACGACAGCAAGATCAGTCTTCGAAAATCCTATCTTCAGGATAAAAGGGGTTGTCATGTTTGCCGCCATGACGTCGCCAACTTTATAGAGCAGGATAAAGGCCAGAATTTCAAATGCCCCTCTCCTCCTAAAATAATCTGCAAAAGGTTCGATAACGGCCTCACGCAGGGATTTTGGAGGGATTATCTGTCCATCGGGATTTGGCCCTAAAAATGTAGTAATGATGCCAATGAAAAGCGAGGCGGCCAGCAGCAGATAAACGTAATTCCAGGAAATCCGGTCTGCCAGAAACAGGGCAAAAGCGCCGGAAATGAGCATGCCTATGCGATAACCATTCGAAGCAAAAGAAGACCCTAAACCAAGTTCTTCATCTCTTAAAAGTTCCCGCCGGTAGGCATCGACGACAATATCCTGGCTTGCGCTGAAGAATGATACGAGCGCGGCGAGAAATGCAACAATCCAGGGGGATTCAGCAGGTCTTACCAGATAAAATGCCCCGATGGCAATCATGAGGAGGATTTGGCAGATAAGCATCCATCCACGCCGCCTGCCGAGGAATGGAGG
>Ga0209322_10002304_pt1 | contig 10930 bp, 8 predicted proteins | sample Rifsed19ft1_FD_184013 | JGI IMG/M metagenome (GOLD analysis project Ga0209322, IMG submission 184013) | Soil microbial communities from Rifle, Colorado, USA - sediment 19ft 1 (version 2) | ecosystem: Environmental > Terrestrial > Deep subsurface > Rock core/Sediment | place: Rifle, Colorado...
CCGCGATCTTACATTTGCCGTTATACTGCTTTCAGTTCCTATACTCGATACTGTTAAAGTTATGCTGATGAGGCTGTTGAATAAAAGGAACCCGTTTTTACCCGACAGGTCTCATATTCATCATATACTGCTTGAAAAAATACCATCACATAAGATTACTGTTTTTATAATAGAAAGCATAGCACTTCTTTTTGCCGCGCTTTCAATTTATTATCTCTTTGGAAATAAATCTTCAGCTTTAATTGTTTATCTCTTTTTTGCTGTTCCGGTTTTATTTATGCCCTATTTGCTTAAAGTTGTCAAAGAGCCTTTCTACCCGGAACTTCTGAAAGTAATGAGAAACCGGTTCCCGCAAATTTTTATTAATTTTTATTTAAGATTTATTATCCCGCTTATTTCTATTCTTACTGTAGCGATGCTTATCGGGCTGGCACCGGTTCAAACCAATACGGGTGATGCTATAATCATTCTTTCGATTCTTTTTGTAATCCTGATGTTTGTTTACAGCCTGATTAATTACCAGAAGAATAAATACTTCAACGATATACTTGTATTCTTTAACCTTATGCTTTTTCTTTTTTACAGTAATTACTCGCATAAAGTTTATTCGCTTTTTAACATATCCGGTTATATGGAAATTAATCCAAAGACGGTTTTAATAATAATGCTTCTGCCCAGCGTGTTGTTTTTCGTATTCTTCAGGGAAAAGATGCTGCGGGGAAAATCTTTATTATTTGCCGGCATTGATCTGGTTATACTTGTCTTTATTATGCTGCTTTCGGTTTCATCAAGCCTTCTGCCCGAAACGCCTTTTGCGAATGCTAATCTTATTTTGTTTCACAGTTTCCTTCTCTATATTTTCTATAAAGTATTTGTTATACTAAAAGGGAAATACAGGATGCCGGTATTTTATCTTTCCTTTGTTATCCCTATTGTTGTTCTTATTCGCTTGCTCGTAGTATAATAAACTTAGGGTCGTATCATATTTTAGGAATTTCAGTCAGTTACGGGCTCTAAAATCCGGAGAATTCTGTCTCTTTTCCTTTAATCTCTCTATATTAGCACCTCAGATTATAAATTAAAAAGAAGCAAAAATGAAAGGAATTATTCTTGCAGGCGGAACGGGCTCCCGCATGTACCCGATCACAAAAGTTTACAGCAAGCAGCTCGCACTTATTTATGATAAACCATTAATCTATTATCCCCTGTCGCTGCTTATGCTGGGAGGGATAAAAGACATTTTGATAATTTCCAATGAGCAGACCATTCCTTTGTATCAAAGATTATTTGAGGAAGGTAAGCACCTCGGAATTAATATATCGTACCGTATCCAGGAAGAACCGGGAGGGATAGCGGAAGCTTTTATTCTTGGAGAAGAGTTTATAGAGGATGATAATGTAACTCTTATACTCGGCGATAATATCTTTTATGGTTATTTCGATTTCTTTTATGAAGCTTTGAAAAAAAATACCGGGGCAACAATATTCGGATACCGTGTGCAGGACCCCGAACGTTACGGAATAATAGAGTTTGACGAAAATGGTAAAGCTATCTCCATAGAGGAGAAACCTAAAAAGCCTAAATCACACTTTGCAGTTCCCGGTCTTTATATTTATGATAATGAAGTTTGCGGCATTGCAAAGAATCTTAAACCGTCTGCACGCGGCGAGCTTGAAATAACCGATGTGAACAGGGAATACCTTAACCGCGGCAAACTTAATGTTATACGAATCGGGAGGGGAGTTGCATGGCTCGATACCGGAACCCCGGAAGCTCTTTTAAAAGCCTCCAGTTTCTTTGGAGTAATTGAAGACAGGCAGGGGCTTAAAGTAGGTTGTGTTGAGGAAATTGCATACAAAATGAAATTTATAAACCGGGGCGAATTTACAAAACTGATTGACTCGATCCCGAAGTCTTTATATAGAGAATATCTTGAGAAATTATTGGACGAGGTGAAATGGAAATAATAAAGACGGGGTTTGAGGGGCTTTTAGTTATTCAGCCGAAAGTGTTTTTTGACGACAGGGGTTATTTTTATGAAGCCTTCAGGGCAGATATTCTGGCTAAGTTAGATGTAAAAATCGAATTTGTTCAGGATAATTTTTCCAGGTCTAAGAAGAATACGATCAGAGGTATGCATTACCAGGTAGGTAAAAACGCCCAGGGAAAGCTTTGCCAGGTTATTTTTGGCAAGGTGCTCGATACTGCACTCGATATAAGGTATAACTCTCCCACTTATGGAAAGTATTATTCCCATGAACTATCGGATGTGAACCATACAATGATCTGGATTCCACCCGGCTTTGCACATGGTTTTTCAGTTCTCTCCGATGAAGCTGTTTTTATGTACAGGTGTACAGCGTATTACAGTAAAGAAGATGAGAGATCGATTTTATATAATGATCCTGATTTGAATATAGACTGGAAAGTTGATGTTCCTCTTGTTTCGGGAAAAGATCTTAAAGCTAAACGATTTAAAGAAATTGAGAAGGACTTTGTTCTGTAAAATCGTTGCTCATAATCTCATTACCCATTATCTCATAATCTCATGTAGTGGGATGATGCGTAATGTGATGATGGGTGTTTCTCATAAACTCATTACACATACTCTCATAATTACAGCAGATGATGGGATGATGAGTGATGGGATAATGAGAAATTTGAATTAAACATAAATGGAGGGAAAATGTTAATTAAATCTCATTTTGATTTAGATGTTTTTCAGGTTGCATTCAAAATGTCTCAGGAAATATTTCTTTTATCAAAGAAGTTCCCCAAAGAAGAATCTTATTCTCTTACTGATCAAATAAGAAGGTCTTCTCGTTCGGTTTGTGCAAATACTGCCGAAGCATTTAGAAAAAGAATTTATCCCAAATCTTTTATATCAAAATTAAATGATGCTGAAGCTGAATCTGCCGAAACACAAGTCTGGTTAAACTTTGCTAAAGATTGTAATTATCTTAATTCAGAAAAAGCAATTGAAATAATTAACAAATATGAAAACATTATTGGCAAATTAGTCTCTATGCAGAATCAATCTGAGAGATGGAATCCATTGAAGTAAAAATTTGAAACATATTCTTAATACACATAATCCCATTACACATCATCTCATAATCTCGTTTGATAGTGGGGCAATGTGTAATGTGATGATGAATGTTTCTCGTAATCTCATCACACATAATCTCATAATCACACTAGGATGGACGCAATGAAAGTTCCTTTATTAGACCTTAAGCCCCAGTATAATTCACTTAAAAAAGAATTGAATGAAGCCCTGCTGAGAGTAGCGGAATCTCAATACTTTATTCTCGGTCCTGAGATAGAGAAAATGGAAAAAGAATTTTGTTCTTATCTAAAATGTGAGCATGCAACGGGCGTTTCTTCCGGTACCGATGCTTTGTTGGTTGCACTGATGGCGATTGATATAAAACCGGGGGATGAGGTTATTGTCCCGGCTTACTCTTTTTTTGCTACGGCTGGCGTTGTTACAAGACTTAATGCCATTCCTGTTTTTGCAGACATCGATCCTGTTACTTTTAATATAAATCCTGCTGATTTTGAAAAGAAGATTTCATCTAAAACAAAAGCTGTAATTCCTGTTCATCTTTACGGGCAGAGCTGTGATATGGATGCAGTTATGGAAATAGCAAAAAAGCATAATATAAAAGTAATTGAAGATGCAGCGCAGGCAATAGGTGTTCAGTTTAAAGATGGAAGATACGCCGGAACTATAGGAGATATAGGTTGTTTCTCCTTTTTCCCGAGTAAAAACCTCGGGTGCTTCGGGGACGGCGGACTCGTAACAACAAATAATAGTGAACTTGCCGACAAGCTCCGGATTTTAAGAGTTCATGGAGGACATCCCAAATATTATCATAAAATAATCGGTGGAAATTTCAGGCTCGATGCAATCCAGGCTGCAGTAATAAGTGTAAAACTTCCTCATCTTAATTCATGGTCTGCTGCAAGAAAAAAAAATGCTCAGCTTTATAATAAATTTTTTATTGATGCAAAACTTGCAGAAGAAACAGGACGAATTTCATTTGATAGTAAAAACAAAGTGTTATTGCCCAAAGCGGTTTACGAATCTGAAAACTTGCCTGATGGCAGTCAGATCCGAAACCTGCCTCGCCGGCAGGCAGGTCCGAAATCCGCCTTGCCTGCACTCGTAAACTATCACATTTATAATCAGTACATTATCCGCACGGAAAGAAGAGATGAAGTTCGTGGGTTCCTATCAAAAAATAATATTGGAACAGAAATTTATTACCCGGTTCCATTTCATCTGCAGGAATGTTTTGCTTATTTAGGATATAAAAAAGGGAATTTTCCCTTATCAGAAAATGCTGCCGGCACTTCTATTGCTTTGCCAATTTATCCCGAACTTACAGAAGAGCAAATTAAATATGTAGTCGGCAAGCTGAGAGAATTCATCAATGGCTGATAACACTCCCGAATCTGTGAATCATCTTTTTATATTATCTTGCTTAATATGATCCGCACTTTTTTTATACTGATGGTTGTTTGCTCATTAAGAATGAGTGCACAGGTTGTATACGAGCCTTTGCACAGGGATATATATAATTTTCTTGCAGGGCTTTCTCAAAAAGGAATAATAGAATATAACGACCAGGTAAAACCTTTATCAAGGATTTATATTGCTCAAAAGCTTATTGAGGCTACTGGACAAACCGGGTTAACACCGCTTGATAAAGAAGAACTTGAATTTTATAAAAAAGATTTTTTTAATGAAATCGGTTTTTTAAAAGAAGAAAAGAGAGAAAAAAAAATTAATATTGTCGAAAAAGACCAGGGGGAAAGACTAAGATTATTCTCATATAGTGATGATAAATTTAAACTTAATGTAAGCCCGATTTTTGGAGTAAAAGCCGGTCTGAGAGATGAGAAAAAACTTACTCATTTCTGGAACGGCATATATTTTTACGGTTATATAAATGACTTTCTCGGCTTCAGTTTTGATTTTAGAGATAATACAGAAAGCGGAGAGACCATCGACAAGCTTAAGCAATTTACGCCAGCAACAGGTGTTAATGCAAAAACAAGCAGAAATATTGTTAACTATAGTAATAATAAGATGGAATACAGCGAAGCTAAAACTTCGATCTCTGCTAACTGGTCATGGGGAAACATTACTGTTGGAAAGGAATTTTTTGGATGGGGCTATGGCGAAGGGGGCAAGCTTGTCCTTTCGTCAAAGGCACCCTCTTTTCCATTCGTGAGGCTCGATCTCGATCTGGCAGATTGGTTAAGCTTTAATTATATACATGCATGGCTTTCATCGGATGTGGTTGATTCAAGCGATATTTATATTGCATCTGATGGCAGGGAAAGGTTTCATTTCAGAGAAAAATATCTTGCCGCACATACTTTAACAATAATTCCAACAGAAGGATTAAATGTTTCACTCGGAGAATCAATTGTTTACAGCGACAAAATAGAAGCTCTTTATTTAATGCCGTTCATGTTTTTCCGCCTTGCAGATCATTACCTGAGCAGGCATTATAATGGTGCCGGGTCTAATGCGCAATTGTTTGCTTCGATCAGTTCAAGAAATCAACTGCAAAATACGCATCTCTACGGGACACTATTTATAGACGAAATTACTTTGAACAATGTTTTCAATCCCAAGAAGCAAAGGAATCATTTTGGATTTTCACTCGGAGCTTCTACTATTGATCTTCCTGTAGATAATCTGAAATTTACACTGGAGTTCACAAAAGTATATCCTTATGTTTACTCACATTTTATACGAACAACGACTTATCAGAGTGCATCATATACTCTGGGACACTGGATGGGAAGTAATGCAGACCAGGTATATGCTTCTTTAAATTACAGGTTTTTAAGAGGATTAAAAGCAACTTTGTGGGGACAATATATTCGTAAAGGGGAACCGGAAGATGAAAGCAAGCAGCAGGAATTACCGCAGCCCCCTTTTCTTTTCGGCTTGAGAACAAATTATTCTTATTTTGGGTTGTCTGTTAGTTATGAATTCATTCACGAATTTTTTATCAGGGCAGATTTTCAAATTATGAAAACTTCGACTGAACAAGCTGATAAGATTTTTAAAAATAGTAATTTAACCGAAGCATATTTTTCTGTTTATTACGGATTATAGATTAAGAAATGAGCGGTAATATTAAAGAAAAGAAAATATACCTGGCGGGGCATAACGGCATGGTCGGTTCGGCTATACACAGGGAATTAGCAAAGAGAGGTTATAAAAATCTTTTACTGAAATCTCTCGGCGAACTCGATTTGAGAAAGCAGGATGATGTTAAAACTTTTTTTGAAAAAGAAAAACCTGAAATTGTAATTATTGCAGCAGCCAAAGTCGGCGGCATTCTAGCCAACAATACTTACCGTGCCGAGTTTTTATACGATAACCTGATGATCGAGGCTAATATTATTCACTCGTCGTATCTTACCAAAGTCGAGAAGCTTATCTTTCTCGGCAGTTCCTGTATTTACCCGAAGCTTGCGCCCCAGCCATTGAAAGAAGAATACCTGCTTTCGGATTATCTCGAATATACTAACGAGCCTTACGCAATTGCTAAAATCGCCGGCATTAAAATGTGTGAAAATTATTATAGACAATTCGGTTGTAATTTTTATTCGGTTATGCCTACGAACCTCTATGGTATAAACGATAATTTTGATCTTCAGACTTCTCATGTACTTCCGGCATTAATTAGAAAATTTCATGAAGCAAAGAAGGAAAGCAAAAACAAAGTAACAATCTGGGGTACAGGTAAACCGTTAAGAGAGTTTCTTTATGTAGATGATCTTGCAGAAGCAATTCTTTTTTTGCTGGAAAAAATAGAATCCCAAAACCTTTATGAGAAAGGAATTACACACCTGAATATCGGTACAGGAGAAGATATTTCTATTTCCGGGTTAGCATCTATTATTTCTGATATAGTCGGGTTTAATGGTGGAATAGAATATGACTCGACGAAGCCGGATGGAACACCGAGAAAGTTGATGGATGTTTCAAGAATAAACGAATTGGGGTGGAAACATAAAACCGGGCTTAAGGATGGAATTGAGAAAACGTATAATTGGTTTTTGAAAAAAGTATGATTGCATGGCTGCATGATTGCATGAAATAAATGATTTATAGGTTTTTGAAATGGACGCAGAGCTTTTAAATAGGAATAAAAATATCAACCGGGGGTTTAGAAAACTCGAGGTTTGGAACGAAGCTATAAATTTGTATGTGTTTGTAAAAGATAAAGTAAGAGATTTAAAAGAGGTTCCTTTTAAATTCAGAGCGCAAGCAGAAGATTCAGTTAATTCATGTCATTCCAATATTGCAGAAGGGTATAGCAGAAGATCATTAAAAGAATATATTCAATTTGTTAACATTTCTTTGTCCTCACTTGCTGAGAATTACTCACAAATCTTTGCATTACACTCTGCCGGCGACATTGACCGTGAATGGTTTGATGAATATGATAAAAAACATTATTCATTAGAAAACAAATTAGTACAAATGAACAAAGTAATGATTGCAAAAGTCGATCAAAATGTATGGAAGAATGATTACATTTTAAGGGAAATAATAGAAAAATATGAACTCTAATCAGCATACGCAACATGCAACCATGCATTCATGCAACCATGCATTCATGCAATCAAGTGTTCATTCTATTTATCGTTAAGTGTGCATAAATAATTATTTATTAGAAACATTATTTTTTATAATTGATTTTTAGCCTATGAAACGAGCACTCATCACCGGTATAACTGGTCAGGACGGAAGTTATTTAACAGAAATACTTCTTGAAAAGGGTTACGAAGTTCACGGGATAATCCGTAAGAGCAGTTCTTTTAATACAGGCAGGATCGATCATCTTTACAGCGATAAGAATATTTTGAACAAAAAAATGTTCCTGCATTATGGAGACCTTGTCGATACAAGTAATCTTAACAGGTTGCTTGAAAAAATCGAACCGGATGAAATTTACAATCTTGCAGCACAGAGTCATGTTAAAGTTTCATTTGAAATCCCAGATTATACAGGGCAGGTAGATGCACTTGGAACACTCCGTTTTCTCGATGCAATCAGGGAAGTGGGTTTGGGTAAAGTTAAATTTTACCAGGCATCTACGAGTGAATTATTCGGTAAAGTTCGTGAAGTACCTCAGAAAGAAACTACACCTTTTTATCCACGTTCTCCTTATGGTGTGGCAAAGCTTTATGGTTTCTGGATAATTGTCAATTACAGGGAAGCATATAATATCTTTGCTTCAAACGGAATTTTGTTTAACCATGAATCTCCGAGAAGAGGAGAAACTTTCGTTACAAGAAAGATTACACGGGCAGTTGTGAGAATTGCAACAGGAATTCAGAAAGCACTTCTTCTCGGTAACCTCGATGCAAAAAGAGACTGGGGATTTGCGCCCGAATATTGTGAAGGAATGTGGCGAATCCTTCAGCATGATAAAGCTGAAGATTTTGTTCTTGCCACAGGTGAAACGCATACCGTTAAAGAATTTGTAGAAAAATCATTTAAAGCCGGAGGAATAGAGCTTGCCTGGGAAGGAAGAGGAGTAGATAAGAAGGGAAAAGTGAAAAAGATTAATTGGGAAGCAGCAAAAAAGCTTGTCGGTGAAGATGTTTATTCCAAATGCAGGTTTCCTTTAACTAGCAAACTTAAAATAGGAGATGTGGTTATTGCTGTCGATCCGAATTACTATCGCCCGACAGAAGTAGACTTACTTATCGGTGATCCTTCTAAAGCCAGGAAATTATTAGGGTGGAAAGCAAAAACAAAGTTTGATGATCTTATAATATTAATGGTGAAATCCGATCTGGAAAAAGTTTTGATGAGGGGTTATTAATTCGTACCTGCTCTTTTCAGATAGGATGTTTTTTTCAGAATATAAAGAACGAGAACAAAAGCTATAATTAAAGAAATTCCCGCTAATAATAGGTAAAGATCTGTCCCCTTCTTAATTTCAATCTTATCAGTATTGCCTGTTAAAATAAAAGCACTCCAGAAATATGGATTTGGGGAATATTTTTTAATAAACTCGATCTTTGCCTCTCTCATTGCTTCATCTTTGTCATAACCTTCACTTAATTTTTTGTAGAAAGAAGTCATAAACTTTGAAGTATATTTATCGTTTACTTCCCACAATGAAACTACCACACTCTTAACGCCGGCTTCAAAAAAAGCTTTTGTCATTCCGATAATACCTTCCGAAGCATCAATTGTACCAAGACCCGATTTACATGAACTTAAAACCACGAGATCGCTGTTTAATTTTAATTGAACAATTTCACCCGCTTCAAGAAAACCATCGTTCTCTTCATCATCATTGTTTGAAAAGAAAATTACAGGCTGCTTGTTGAATAAAAACGAATGTGTGGAAAGATGAATAATTTTTGAAAACTCCGAATTCTCTTTAAACCCTGTTTCTGTTGCTTCATTACTTGTTAATACCTCGTCGGCATCAAGCAAATTGTTAATCTGTGCTATTTCTTCTCCCGAGTATTCTAATGGAAAAAGCCCAACATTTCTCGGAAGACCTCCCGATTCCTCTAATAATCCTCTACGATCCGCATACTCCATTTTTTTGTTGTCAATAACGGGATTACCCATTATAAGTACCTTATCATTGTTTCTGAAATTATTTTTCTTTTGATGTAAAAAAATCGATGCGGACGGGCTGTAAGAAAAATTAAAATGATAGATAAGGTAATCTTTACTTCTGTAATTATATGCGCTTTCTTCTTTGGTGTAAGAAGATACCAGGAAATCAAAAGGCAATGTGATAAGCTCGCTCGACGGGGAGACTATTATCCTTTCTCCTTCAGGTATTTCGTTTAAAACTTTTTTCAAAAATGTTTCATAGAAATCGTACGCTGCTTCTGCATTGAATGAGAATAAATCCTGGTTGTAAAATGTACCGGAGATTGTATTATCTGTTGTGAAATAGGGAGAAATATTCCCGGTATATGTTAATACTTTTTCTCTTCCCTCATTTATCTCAAAATGTTGGAAGCTGTTATTTGTAATTAAAAAGATATATGTTTTGTTTTCAGTAGAATAAAACGACAGAAGATTTTCATCATCTTTCAAATTTGCCTGTATGTCGGAAAGCGCCACAGGTTCTTCAAAATTAAGGTATCTCTGAAGCAAAGGTTGTTTGGATAGCAGCATTTTTTTTAATGCAGCATAATCTCTTTTAACAGAATCTGTTTCATCATCGTTGTAAATACCGGAATGAATTATCCATTCGTATTCATAAATTTTATTCAACCTGCTTTGATCTTTAATCAGGGACTCTAACTTTATATTATTCAGATTTTGAACTGTGTTCCGGGAACGGGACTTATCGATCAATTCGAAAGCTTCCTTAAATTTATTCTGATCAAGGTAATGTTCTGCAAAGGAATCATATATTTCTCTTTGAGTGGAGAAATATGAAATCTGTAGATCCTTTTCTTCAAAAAGAGGACGGGATATATCCTCAATTAAATTTATTGCCGATTTATAATAAGATTCGGCAGCCTCACCAAACCCCTTCCTGTCAAACATTTTTGCAAGCAAATAATATGTTTCTGTTTGCAAGCCGAATTCATTTAATTGTTGGGATATTCCTAAAGCTTCTTTGAATAATTTTTCTGCGTATCCAAATTTATTCTGTTCATCTGCAATTTCTCCTTCTACTACTTTTGCCCGCCCATTTAAATACTCAAATGCATATTCTTGCGCTAACTTTTCTCCCAGCCCGAGATACTCTATTGCCTTTTTGTAATCCTTTTTTTGCCTCAAGAGTTCAGCAAAATCAATAAGAACAAGTGATTCGTAGTAAGGGATGGAATTTTCTTGTGATAAATTCAGAGCCTTGTTGAAATAGTCTTCTGCTGTTTTCAGGCTGTCGAGCTCATACCA
>Ga0209322_10002306_pt1 | contig 10926 bp, 6 predicted proteins | sample Rifsed19ft1_FD_184013 | JGI IMG/M metagenome (GOLD analysis project Ga0209322, IMG submission 184013) | Soil microbial communities from Rifle, Colorado, USA - sediment 19ft 1 (version 2) | ecosystem: Environmental > Terrestrial > Deep subsurface > Rock core/Sediment | place: Rifle, Colorado...
GAGGGTACCGGGGTCGGTGCAGGAGGGCTTCGGTGAGGTCGAGCACCTGGCGCCCATGCTCTCGCTCGAGTCTGCCATGGAGGAGAGCGAAGTTACGGAGTTCGACAAGCGCGTCCGGAAGGGATTGGGGGCGACCGAGGTCGAGTATCTGGCCGAGCCCAAGTTCGACGGACTGTCGGTGGAGCTGGTCTACGTCGATGGGAGATTCGAGCGCGGTTCCACCAGAGGAGATGGAACGGTAGGCGAGGACATTTCGCAGAACCTGAAGACCATCCGGAGCCTTCCGCTGAGGCTCCGTACCGACGAGCGCCCCGCCCCGGGTACGGTTGCGATTCGAGCCGAGGCGATCCTTCGTCTCCTGGAATTCGAGGCGCTCAATCGGCGCATGGCGGAAGCCGGCAAAGAGCTCTTCGCCAATCCCCGGAACGCCGCCGCCGGCTCGCTTCGCCAGTTGGATCCTCGCGTCACCGCCGAGCGGCCGCTCGACATTTTCGCCTACGAGATCATGTACGCCGATCGGGTGCGACCCGATTCGCAGAAGGAAGTCCTGGAGACGTTAGCTGCCTGGGGTTTTCGTGTCGACCCCGCGGTGCGCCTGTGCCGCGGTATCGAGGAAGCGATCTCCTACCATGACGAGCGGGAGGCGAAAAGGGATTCCCTGGACTACGAGATCGACGGCATCGTCATCAAGGTCAACCGTCGCCGCCAACAGTTAGAGCTGGGAGAGCGATCGCGGAGCCCTCGCTGGGCGGTTGCCTTCAAGTTCTCGCCGCGACAGGAAGTGACCGAAGTGATGGACATCGTGGTGCAGGTGGGACGCACCGGCAAGCTCACCCCGGTGGCACTCCTGCGGCCGGTGGACGTGGGTGGGGTAACGGTGAGCCGCGCCACCTTGCACAATCAAGACGAGGTGGACCGTAAGGACGTCCGGGTCGGGGACACCGTTCGGGTGCGAAGGGCGGGGGACGTCATACCGGAGGTGGTGGAGGTTCTCCGCGAGAAGAGGAAGCCCGGATCCAAACGGTTCGTGATGCCTGATAGCTGCCCGGCCTGTGGCTCTCCGGTGGTGCGACAGGGCGCCTATCACATGTGCTCGGGTGGTTTGGTTTGCCCCGCCCAGCAGATGGGCGGGATCGAGCACTTCGCCAGCCGGGGAGCCATGGAGATCGAGCACCTGGGGGAGAAGACGGTTCGGCAGCTCGTGGATCGAGGCATCGTCAAGGACGTGGCCGACCTCTATCATCTGAAGAAGCGGGATCTCCTGGGTCTCCAGGGTTTCGCCGACAAGTCGGTCGACAACCTGTTGCGCGCCATCGAAGCGAGCAAGCGAACCACCCTGGATCGCTTCCTTTACGCTCTAGGGATCCCCAACGTGGGACAGCATGTGGCGAAGGTGCTGGCTCAGCATTTCGGGAGCTTGGAGGCGGTGATGAAGGCCGAAGAAGACGAACTGACCGCCGTCCACGAGGTGGGACAGGAGGTGGCGCGGGCGGTGACGACCTTCTTCCGAGACGAAGGCAATCGCCGCGTCATGGGGAAGCTGATAAGGGCCGGGGTGGAGCCGCGGTGGGCGCGAGGTGGCAAGCCGGCGTCCCTGGCGGGGATGAAGATCGTGTTCACCGGCGCCTTGACTCACATGAGTCGCGATGAAGCCAAGCGAATGGTCGAGGAACGGGGTGGGCGTGTCACCTCCTCGGTGAGCAAGCAAACGAGTTTCGTGGTGGTGGGAGACGCTCCGGGATCGAAGCTGGAGGAAGCGCGCCAGCACGGCGTGAAGGTGCTTTCCGAAAAAGAGTTCCTGAAGTTGGTCGATTAGATGGTGGGGCTCGCCTGCCCGCTTTGGGTGACGGCTCCCTTCGTCTATATTCAGTTTCACGGCACCTTCGGCGGGTACGGAGGCAGCTACTCCGCCCGCGATCTATCGCGGTGGGCGGGACGCGTGGCAGAATGGCTGCAGGAGGAATCTCCTCGATGAATGGGAAGCGGCTGGTATGTCTGGCAACGCTACTGGGAAGCTTGATAACAGGAGGTCGCGCAGAGGTCGTGGCGGAGAAGAGGATGATCGGAGAGCTGGAGCGTCTGGGAAAGGACGGACGGGACTGGCTCATCTTGGGTGTGGAAGCGGAGGGCTTCGAAAAACTGAGTCTCCGACAGAAGAAGCTTGCCTATTACCTCTATCGGGCGGCCATCGCCGGAAACGACATCTATTACGCCCAGAACCACCGCTACGCTCTGGAGATCAAGAATCTCCTCGAGGCTATCTACCTCTACTCCCAAGGGCTTGACCCCGAGGCAAAGGGCGCCGTCCACGACTACTTGAAGTACATCTGGATCAACCACGGGCAGTACGATTCCGTGGAAGGGACCAAGGTCGTGCCCGATTGGTTGACCTTCGAGATGCTGGCGGAAGCCGCGGAGCGCGCCCGAGCCCAGGGCGCCGAAATCGAGCTGTCGGCGGGAGAGACCCTTCAAGGAAAGCTCACCCGTTTGAGACCATCCATCTTCGATGCGAGCTTCGAGCCCGTCCGCACCGAGCAGCGGGCGGGCAAGGACATTATCGCCGAGAGCGCGGTGAACTTCTGGGATCCCGACATCACCTCTCGCGACATGGAATCGGTGCTGACGTTCTGGAAACAGAAACTCAACGTGCGATTCAGCCGAGCCAAAGATGGAACGGTGGTGCCGCAGGAGTACCGCATCGGAGGCCTCTTCGATCGTGAGCTTCGCACCATCAGCTATTTCCTTGCCAAGGCCCTGCCGCTGGCGGAGAGCGAGGAGCAGGCGAGAGGCCTGAGAGCTCTCTTGGACTACTACCAGACGGGCGACGAGCAGCTCTTCCGGGAGTACAGCCGGCAATGGCTGAAGACGGAGACCGTCGTCGATTACTTGAACGGTTTCGTCGAGCAATACACCGATCCCCGGGGCATCATCGGTGCCTTCGAGGGAAACGTGAGCTTCGTCGCCGACTCGGAGCTCATCGGAAAGCTTGCCGACCAGGCGCTCTATTTCGAGCAACGCATGCCCTGGCCGGACGAATACAAACGGGAGACGGTCACCCGGCCGGTAGCGAACGTGGTCAAGGTGATCGTAGAAACCGGGGACAGCGGACCCTATAGCCCCGCTGCCTACAATCTCCCGAATTATTCCGATATTCGTCGAGACTTGGGGAGCAAGAACATCATTCTCCTCAACATCGAGACCGCGCATTCCGAAGAAATTCGAGCCGCCACCATCGAGGGTTTCTACCTACCCGAGGTTCAAGACGTGTATCGGAAGTACGGAGAATCGGCTCGGGCTTGGGAGGTCTATATGCACGAGGTGATCGGACATGGCTCGGGAAGGCCAGACCCATCGCTTTCCGAGGATCCGCGCCAGGTGATCGGGCGCGCCTATTCGGCTCTCGAGGAGAGCCGTGCCGATCTAGTGGCTCTCTATCATATTTTCGACCCCAAGCTGGTCGAGATGGGGGCGTTTGGAGCGGAGGAACAGAGGGACATCGCCCTCGCCATGTACCAGGGCTATCTTCAGGGACAGTTAAACGCCCATCGCCGGTATCGAGACGACACCATACGCGAAGCGCACGACAAAGGCCGGCAGCTGCTGCTCATGTATCTGCACTCGGGAGGGGGGTCCGGCCATCGCGACTATGGCGTCGAAGTGATACGGCGGGAAGGCGATTTCTACGTCGAAATCTCCGATCTGGACGCGGCAAGAAGAGGAGTCGCTGATCTTCTCGGACGCCTTCAGATCATCAAATCCACTGGAAACGGTGAAGAAGCCACCGCGCTGTTCGATCGCTTCGGTACCAAGGTCGATGTGGAGTGGCGGGACAACATCAGGGCTCGCGCCGCGAAACTGAAACTACCCAACGCGTCGGCCTTCGTCTTCCCTCAACTCATCCCCATGGCGGGAGGGAAAGACGAAAAGGAGATGACCGATGTCCGCCTGGTCTATGAGGAGGATCTGACCGCGCAGCAGCTCCGTTGGTCTCGTCTTGCCGGTGTGGCCGACGAGTGGATCTATTGAGGGCTTTGCTCCCTGATGGCGCGAAACTCGCTGGTCTCGCTCCAGGTTGGCCACTGCGTGCCCGCCGCCAGCTCATAGCCCATACGGTAGAAAAGCTCCAAGTCCTCGACGGCTCCCGAGAGGTCCCAGTCGTCCTTCACTTCGTCCGACGGCTTGTGGTAGTCCTCGGCGGTGTATCGGTCCCGCATCTCGTGGCCCCAGCCTTCCGGCCGGTTGATGTACTCAATGCCGGCATCCGCGTCGAAGGCGGGAATTCCAATCTTCGCGAACTCGAAGTGGTCGGACCGGTAGTAGAAACCTTTTTCTGGCTCCGGGTCGGGGCGCAGGACCCGGCCCTGCTCGGCCGCGATCCGGGCGGCCAGCTCGTCCAGCGTCGATTGCCCCATGCCGATCACGGTGACGTCCCGGGTCAGGCCCCACAAGTTGAGCCCATCCATGTTGACCGCCGCCACCGTTTTTTCGGGCGGATAGAGGGGGTTCTGGGCGAAGTAACGGGATCCGAGAAGACCCTGTTCCTCGGCGGTAACTGCAAGGAAGAGCACGGTGCGCGGGAGTTTCTCCTCCAGGCGACCGAAGGCTTCGGCGATCTCGAGTAGTCCGGCCGTGCCGCTGGCGTTATCCAGGGCACCATTGAATATCTGGTCGCCCTCGCGCGAGGGTTCGACTCCCAGGTGGTCCCAATGGGCACAGATGACAACACACTCCTCGGGGGACTCGGTGCCCTCGATCTTGGCTATGACGTTGGCCGAATCGAGGGTGCTGACCGAATTCTGGAGATGACTCTGGGCGGTGATGCCCAGAGGTACCGGCTGGAAGGAACGAGTGGCGGCGGTTTGATAGAGCTCGTCGAAATCGAGCCCCGCCATCTCGAAAATCTTTCTGGCGGCGTCCACGTGCAGCCAGCCCTCGACACCCAGAAGCTCCTGGCTGACGGAGCTGGCGAGAACGAACTTGGCTCTGCTGGTGTCCGAGATCACTCCCCAAGGGTAGCCGGCTGGTTCGGGCTGGTGGATCACCAGGGCCCCCGCCGCACCCAGCTCGGCGGCGATCTCGTATTTATACGTCCAGCGGCCATAGTACGTCATGGCCGAGCCACCGAAGATGTCTTCGCCGGGAGGATCGTTGACGAGCATCAGAAGGATCTTGCCGCGTAGGTCCACGCCCTTGAAGTCGTCCCATTGGTATTCGGGAGCTCTCACCCCGTAGCCTACGAAGACCAGCTCTCCTTCCGCCTGGATCTCCTCCTCGGTGCGCCGGGTGGAGGCGGCGAAGTCTCGGATGGGCTCGAGCTCGCCGACTTCTCCGTTCCGGCGCAAGAGGAGGGGGTTCAACCGTACCGGAGTCAGACGAACCAGAGGGACTCTCTGCAGATAGGAACCGTCAGGGTTTCCCGGCGCAAGCCCGAAGGAACGAAAGTTCGCGGTGAGATAGTCGATCGTCTTTTGCTCTCCCGCTGAGCCCGGCGCTCGACCTTCCAGGTCGTCTGAAGCGAGAAACGTGATGTGCTCCATCAGAGACTCGGCGTTGATCGTTTCGGGAAGCGACTCCTCGGGTGGCCCTTGGCAAGCCAAAGCGACAACGATGAGGGAAAGACCCAGGCCCATCCGCATAGAAACCTCCTCTCGCCATCCTATCATCTCCCCTGATGTCCGCGCCCCAACCGGCCTTGGAGTGGGTCCCTTGTATTGTGGAGACGCTCTCCAACCGGGAGAAGCTTCGGCCCGGTTCATCCGCACCCTTCTGGCACCTCACCGATCCCAAGGAGCGGTGATACACTTGCCGGCCGGAGGTTTTCATGCTCCTGAAGGACAAGAAGGGTCTGGTGGTTGGAATTGCGAACAAGCGATCTCTCGCCTGGGGCATCGCGCAGTCGGTCTCGCGGGAAGGGGCGCGTCTGGCCGTCACTTATCAAGGCGAGAGGCTGGAGAAGAACGTCCGACAACTGGCCGAGCAGCTGGCCCAGCCCGTCATTCTTCCGTGTGACGTCACGCGAGACGAGGAGATCGACGCGCTGGCGGAGGCGATTCGCCGTGAAATGGGCGGCTTGGACTTCGTGATCCACGCCGTGGCGTTCGCTTTGCGAGAGGAGTTGGACGGCGAGTACATTCAGACGTCGCGCGAAGGCTACCGTGTCGCTCAGGACGTCTCATCCTATTCGCTGGTTGCTTTGGCCCGGCGCATGGTGCCTCTGATGGAAGGGAGAGGGGGGAGCATCGTGACCCTCACCTACCTGGGGGGACAGCGGGTCATCCCTCACTACAACGTCATGGGCGTGGCGAAGGCGGCCCTGGAGGCTTCGGTTCGCTACCTGGCCGCCGATCTCGGGCCTCGCGGCATTCGCGTCAATGCGATTTCCGCCGGGCCCATCAAGACCTTGGCCGCCTCTGGCGTGCATGGGATTTCCAGGATGCTCGAGTACCATCGCCGTCATGCTCCCCTGCGTAAGAACACTGAGCAGGCGGAGGTCGGGGACGCCGCCGTCTTTCTGGTCTCCGACCTGTCGCGGGGCGTCACCGGGGACGTGCTCTACGTGGATAGCGGCTTTCACGTCATGGGAATGACCGGGCTTGCGGCCGTCGTCGAAGGTGCGGAGCCATGAAACGAATCATGGCATGGGTCGGGCGAGAGGAGGCCTTCCGATCTACAATGGATCCAAAGGTGCCCGATGGAGCCCCGTGAGACGGACCTCATTTACGACTGGAACGTCCAGGCGAAGAGCCTCTCCGGCCCGCCCCAGCCCATCGAGCTGAACGACGAAACGCTGAGGGACGGGCTCCAGAGCCCTTCCGTGATCTCACCTCCCATCGAGAAAAAGCTCGAGATCCTCCATCTCATGAACGACCTCGGGATCCATTCGGCCGATATCGGCCTTCCCGGCGCCGGTCCGCACGTCCAGGAGCAGGTATTGCGGTTGGCCAGGGAGATCGCAGAGGAGAAGCTTTCCATTGCTCCCAATTGTGCAGCCCGCACTCTCAAAGCGGATATCGACCCCGTCATCGACATTTCTCAGAAGTCGGGAATAGCCATCGAGTGCGCCACGTTCATCGGGTCCAGTCCCATTCGCCAGTACGTAGAGGACTGGGATTTGGACCGGCTCCTCCGACACACTCGGGAGGCGGTCGGCTACGTGGTCAAGAACGGTCTGCCCAACATGTACGTGACCGAGGACACCACTCGGGCGCGACCGGAAACGCTACGGCAGCTCTACACCGCCGCCATCGAGCACGGAGCCCGGCGCATCTGTCTGTGCGATACGGTGGGACACGCCACTCCCGACGGCGTGCGGAACCTGGTGGGCTTCATCAAAGGGGTGGTTGCGGAGACCGGTGAGCGGGTCAAGATCGATTGGCACGGTCACCGGGACCGCGGACTCGACATTCCCAACACCTTGGCGGCCATCGATGCCGGGGTAGACAGGGTGCACGGCTGCGCCTTGGGGATAGGTGAGCGGTGCGGGAATACCTCCATGGATCTGCTGCTGGTGAACCTCAAGTTGATGGGGTGGATCGACCATGACCTCACGCGCCTTCCCGACTACTGCCGCACCGTGTCGGAGGCGGTCGGCGTACCCATTCCGCCCGGCTACCCGGTGGTCGGTTCGGACGCCTTTCGGACCGGCACCGGCGTGCATGCGGCAGCGGTGATCAAGGCCTTTCGTAAGAAAGACGTCTGGTTGGCCGACCGCGTGTATTCGGGAGTTCCCGCCGGGGAGTTCGGACTCAAACAGAGAATCGAGATCGGTCCCATGTGCGGCTTGTCCAACGTTCACTTCTGGTTGACCTCTCGCGGCCTGCCCTTGAAAGAGGAGCTGGTGCAGGCCATCTTTCGAACCGCCAAAGAGTCCACGCGAGTGCTCGATGACGCCGAAGTGGAAGCCTTGGTTCATAGCTACCTCGACTGACCGCTGGCGACCGCCTCAAGGGACGGCGCATTCCATGTCGGTTGATTCTACCGCCATCGATTCCACGGCCATGGTGAGCCCGGAGTGTGAGCTGGGCTCGGGAGTGCGGATCGGGCCCCAGGTCATCGTCGAGCCGGGTGTGGTGGTGGGGGACGGATGTTCCATTGCGGCCGGTGCCATACTCAAGCGGGGACTGCGGCTGGGTCGGGAGGTCAGGGTATTTGAGGGAGCGGTGCTGGGTGGGGAGCCTCAGGATCTGAAATACCGCTCCCACCAACCGGCTGGTGGAGTTCATCCGGTCGAGCGAGAGAGGAATCTGCGGTGATCGGCGTGGCAGTCGCTAAGCTCCGGGTTCAGGCCGGTCCAGCGATGACAAAGGAGGTCGACTCGGCAATCTGTTGCAGTGTCCCGGCGACCGCGTTCTCCTTATCCCGGGCGAGCACTCGGCGGTACGCGTCCTGGATGACCCGATTCACGTCGAAGCGGGCCGGGAGCTCGAGGTAGGGAGCCGGCAAGACCACCGGGCCGCTATCATCTTCCACCGGCTTGGTCAGCCCCACCCGGTGGAGGGCCCTCAGGTACTCTTGGGAGGCGCGGGGGAAGTCTTGTCGCTGGGAGTGGATGACGCCCAGCGAGAGGGGAATGGCCGCGTCGGTGGGCGCGAGTAGGTCGGCCGCCTGTAGCTCTTCGGCCGCTCCGTTGAGATCTCCGGCGGCGAAACGAGCTTCCGCTAGAGAGAGTCGAGCAGGCAAACCGTGGCAGCCGTGGGCGAGCGCGCTCTCCAGGTAGTTTATGGCATTGAAGGTGTCACCCTCGACGAGCGAGACCTCTCCCAGCGTGAGTAGCCGTGTCCCCTCCGGGATGCCGCGCGATTCTTCGAGGATCTGTTTGGCTTTGGCGAGGTCGCCGGGATCGTTGCCCGACTCGCCAATCGCCAACCAGACCCGAGCAAGAGCCAACTGAGCCCGGGGCTGTTCGGCGTTGGTCTGTAGGGCGGTGATGAGCTCTTGGCGAGATGCCTCGAAGCGCTTCCGCGCCAAGTAGACTTCTCCCAACAAAGTGTGAGCTCGGGCGTCCCTGGGGTCGTGGCGTCCCAGTTTCCTGGCGAGCTCCTCGGCGGCATCCAGCTTGCCTTGTTCGAGAAGCGCGATGCCCAGTTCGACGAAATAGTCCGCACCGGGGTCGAATCGCGTCCGAGCCCCGCGAATCTCGTTCTCCGCTTCCGCGAATCGGCCCATGTCGTTCAGCAGCTTGCCGTAGAGATAGCGGGCCTCCCCATGAGCGGCTTCGATGCCCAGCGCCGCCTCCAGGTGCGGAACCGCCTCCTCGGCACGGTTCAATTGCACCAGACTCACTGCCAACCGATACCGAGTGTTGGCGCTATCGCGGCCCAGCCCGATCGTTCGAGCATAGAAAACCGCTGCCTCGTCGAAACGGCCACGCGTATAGAGTCCGTCCGCCGTCTCTTCCAGGATCTCGGCCGATTCCGGAGCCAGTTCGGCGGCCCGGGACAGGTCCGCCAAGCCTAACTCGGATTCTCCCGCCGCGAGGCGCGCGCGGCCGCGACCGAGATAGGCAACCGCTTCAGATTTCCCGCTCTCCAGTATCCGGTCGTAGGTGGCCACGGCTTGCTCGAACCGGCCGGCGGCCACCAAACGAGCCGCGTTCTCTAACTCCTCGCTTCCTTTCTCCGCCGCGGGCTTCAAGAAAACGAGGAGTCCGGCCACCATCAACACCAGAGCGCCGATACCGGCGTAGCCGGCGGCGGCAGGCACTCCCAGTCTCTCCCAGATCCCTCCTTTGGAGAGATATGCTTTCGAGGTGCCCGGGGGACGTAGCGGTGCCTTCCGCGCCGCCTCGGACTCGGCTCGACTCGCCTCGACCAGCGCCGCACGTCTTTCCGGATGCTCATCCTGCTCGGCATTCTCAGCGTTCTGACCCCTCTCCGCCGGTTCGTCTTCCAATGGCAAGGAAGGCAGAAGGGCGGGCATGCCGTCCAGGAGGGTTTCGTCGGGTGGCGCCAGCCGCGTGGGTTGGGTATCGGTAGGCTTCAAGCGCCCGCGGGTGGTCGGGTCGGACGAGAGGGACGGGCCCAGTGAGACTCCGGAGAGTTGTGGAGAGACGCCCTGCGGATCCTCGATCGCCTGCAGGGCAAGCAGCAGTGCGTGTGCCTCCTCGGAGCGGTCTCCACTCAGGAGTCGCTGGCCGATGCCGAAGAGCTCCTGAAGGTAGTCGCTCCTTCTCTCCGACGAGGGTGTGGTCGCTAGAAGCACCAGGAGCTGGAAGATTCGATTCGACGGATCGGCCGACAGGCCGCGAGCCCAGTTCTGGATGGCCGAGCTCTTCCATCCTCGGGTCAATGCTTCCGCTCCGGCACGGAGTCGATGGGAAATGCTCGTCACCGGCGGCGCCTTCTGGGAGCCCGCCGCTTGCACGACTTCCAGGAGCTCCTTCGCCTCTCCGTAACCGGGCTCCATGAGTAAGAGCTTTCGCAGCTCCTCTTCGGCCCGCTGAAAATCCCGGTGGCCCAGACGGGAAAGCGCCCTTTCCAGCTGCAGACGGGCCGGCGTCCGAGAGGTCGACACCGCCACAGATGCTTCCGGTGATGTTGGCTCCATGCGTTTCGCGCGGAGGTCTCCCAGCACGGCGGTGTGCTGCCCTTCCACCCGCCGCGCGATCTCTTCGCTGTGCGCGAAGATCGGTTTCAGGTCTTCGACGGATAGGGCGGCCCGAAAAACTACCTGACCCTGGTTCGACACCAGAGTCTCGATAATGGGCCGGTCGCCGGTGCGCAGCTTCGTCGAGACACTGAACGCATCGGAGCCGACGGTCACTTGGGTTGTACGGCCAACTCCCATTATTCTGACTGTTTGGGTTTTTAGGACGCGCTTGATCGAAGTATACACAGCCGCGCGGGTTTGAGCTACTGTCACGGCCCGCTGTCCGTGGGAGGGGCGCGCGGTCTGAATCGTCTTGGTACTTCGAGAAGGGTAACGCCG
>Ga0209322_10002313_pt1 | contig 10912 bp, 8 predicted proteins | sample Rifsed19ft1_FD_184013 | JGI IMG/M metagenome (GOLD analysis project Ga0209322, IMG submission 184013) | Soil microbial communities from Rifle, Colorado, USA - sediment 19ft 1 (version 2) | ecosystem: Environmental > Terrestrial > Deep subsurface > Rock core/Sediment | place: Rifle, Colorado...
CTGCTTCAGCAGGCTTCGCTTTTTTAGCCCGGTGATTCATCACCGGGCGCTGCCCGCGAATTACCGAATGCTCTCAAAAATGGAAGAGGGCGGTTTGTAAGCTGACATTGTTGAAGGCTTTCACGCCGGGGAATTCTTTGGTAATGTTTTTCATCTCTAAGCCGGGAGTACTCATCGTAGCTCCAACTCAAAAGGTATACAGGAATAGTGATGGCCTAAGCCATCACTATTCCTGTACTGACGAACTGCGATTTCTTACGGTAATCCGGTGAAGTCGCTGGCCTGATAGTAACCCGAGTCGATCAGAGCGGACTTGACATTGTCCTTGTCGACGGTGATCACCGCGGACTGAATCGCCGGGACGTCGATCTTGCCGTTGTTGTAGGACCCTTTGGAGGCGGGGGCCTTGTCCTCGAGCAGAGCGACGGCCGCCGCGATGGCATCATTGACCAGACTGCGGACATCCTTGAAGACGGTCATCGACTGCTTGCCGTCGATGATGTACTGGACGGAAGCCTTCTCGGCATCCTGGCCGCTGATGTAGTACTGGGTGACGTCCCTGTCGGCGGCAAAGGCATCGGCGATGGCGCGGGCGGTGCCGTCGTTCGGGGCGACGATGTAGACGGTGCCCTTGTCGGCCGCGGGAGCGGCGGTCAGGTTGGCCTCGGCCAAGTTCTTGGCTACGTCGAATTTCCAGTCGGTGGTGATCTGGCCGATGATCCTAGCCATCTCGTCGCGGGTTAGATCCTTCTTGTCCTGGAGCGCGACGGCTTCGCTGGAGTTCTTGATGACGAAGGTGCCGTCGGCGATCTTGGGCTGAATGGCTTCCCACGCGCCCTCGAAGAAGATGAAGGCGTTGTTGTCGGAGGCCGCGCCGGCGTACAGGTACAGGTTGTTGCCTTGGGTGCTGCCAGCTTTGTTGATCAGGTACCGGCTCCAGGAAGCACCAACTTCTATGCTGTCGAAGGTCACATAGTAATCGACCGCATCGGTGTCGCGGATCAGCCGGTCGTAGGAGATGACCTTGACGCCGGCCTGTCGGGCGGCTTCAGCGGCGGCAGCGGCGGCAGAGGCGTCCTGCGGGCAGATGATGATGACCTTGACGCCCTTGGTGATCAGCGCTTCAACGTTCTCTTTTTCCTTGGCGGAAGAGCCTTGGCTGAAGAGGATCTCAACGTTGTATCCGGCGGCGGTGAGTGCATCCTTGAACCGGGTCTCGTCCTGGATCCATCTCGGCTCGTCCTTGGTCGGCAGAACGATACCGACAGCCAGCTGGCCTTCCGGCGCAGTCGTCGGCGTAGCGGATGTAGCGCAGCTGGACAACACGACGGCCATGACCGTGATGAGCATGATCGTCAACAGCGGGCGGTTCATTCGGCGGTTCATTTTTCCTCCTGGTTAGGTAGCTGGAATCATAACACAAAAGGGTCGAAATGGAAAAAAGATGTTGAATTAGTTGGGGATCACCTCCTGATTCTGAGCGCCTGCTCCATTTCTTATTGATCCTTGTCCAGGCCCCAGTCGGGAGCGGCGTATTCTTTGGCGATGTTGGCCTTATGCGGCGGGAAACCGGTGGCAAATCAAGGCAATCGATCACCTCCTCAGCAGACAGGGTAAAGATCGGGCGGCGTCTATGCGCTTGGGGACAGATCAAGAGAGTTGATCGTATCGCAGGCTAAAAGGCGTATTCAGACTTACACTTTTCCCCCAAGCGCCAATCCAAACCCCTCGAAAGCGGTCAGGGGAAAATTCTGGTGCGGCCGGAAATTCACAGATTAGCGGGCTGGTCGGAATTGTAGCATAATCCTGGCGCGAGACCAATTCGCACCCTAAGCCCGCAGAGGAGATTCATCCATTTCCTCTCGTCTATACTCGACGCGGGAACCCTCTGGGGTTTTGCTCACCGACCGCGTCCTCGCGGTCGATCAGGATAGACGCCCGCGTGGACGCGGGCTTTGAGCAACAAAAAGCGCAACGTGTGACCGCGCGCAGTATATCAGCAGTATATCAAGCGAGAAGCCGGGTTGAGCCAGAGCGGTCAGCCGGGGTGTCACCCGGGGGGCGAGGGCAACTACGGCCCTTTGAGGTACTTGTCGAAGAACGCAATGGTCCGCTGCATCGCCAGGCCAAAGTTTTTAGCGATGTTATGATCGTCGCCTTCATACGTGTACAGCTCGACCGTTTTGCCGGCGGCCAAGACTTGCTGGTACAACGTTTCCGAGAACTCCAGGGGCACGCTGGTGTCGGCGGTGCCGTGATGGAGTTGAATCGGCCCGAACAGATCGCCGAGAAAACTGTTCGCCGAAATCGAGTTCCAGAAGTCCGGGTTCTCCTCCGGCGAGCCATAAGTTGCGACCAGCTCGTTGCGCCAGCGCCGCCCGGCGGAGGGAGTCGCGGTAGTCGTCGGCCCGGGCGTCGGAGTCCGCCGCCAGCGATTGAGCATGTCGGGATAAGACCCGACGACGCCGGCCCAAATGACGCCGGCCTTGATGTCGTGGGTGATGACCATGGCGCGCAGGGTGATGTAGCCGCCCATCGAATGCCCCCACATGCCGATGCGGTTCGGATCGACGTCGGGAAAGCGCTTCATCGCGGCAACGGCGTTGAGCACGTCGACGGTATAATCCGGCGAGCCGTAAGCGCCTCGCCCCTCGCCTTCGGAATTCCCGTGACCGCGATAGTCCGATCGAAAGACGATGTACCCACTGCGCGCCAGCCAGTCCACGTAAGCCACGTAGCGCTCCGTCGTGCGATATTGCGCGGGCGGGATGAAGCCGTGGTTGAAGATGATCATCGGCCACCCGGTCGGCGGCTTTGCGCCATTGGGAATCGTCAACAGCGCGTAGATCGTCAGTCCCTCGGATTGATAGGATGCAATGTAGCGGCTGTAGTTGCTTCCGGGTGCCAGCGTCTCGACGATAGTGATGTCGCTGCCGGGATATTCGCGTTGCCGCATCGACGCGATCGTGAGCGGATGCAGTGTCGGGGTCGGCGTGGGTGTTGGCGTCGGCGTGTGTGTCGGCTCAGGTGAGGGCGTGGCCGAGGGCGGCGGTGTCGCCGACGCGGCCAGTGCCACAGCCACTATCTGCTCCGTCGGTGCGGGTTGTGGCGCGTTGCCGCAGGCGGTCGCCAGGAAGGCCAATGCTGCTACTACGATCAAGCGTCGTTCAAGAACCCCCGCTTTCATTGTCCGCTCCTTCGCCTTTGCATTCATGTCTGAGAGCCGTCTTAAAACTAACCACCACGCCCCGCCCGGGGCGTGTCCGACGCTTCGCGTCGGGGGTGCGCTAGCGAGGCAACATGCCTGGCGCGCCGCCTACTCTCCGCTGAAGAGCAGGAAACGGCGAGACACGAAGAAAGCCTGATGAGTCTTGGTGTCTTTGTGCCTTAGCCTGTTTTCCGCACCTGCTCCAGCCGGATGAATAATCCGGCGGGTTGGGCGCGGCGGATTGCTCATCCGCCGCGAGCGCTGCCTAAAATCAGCGTAAGGTGCGAAATCCAGGCTTAGAGTCTGTCTGAAAAGCAGGAGGATTGCAGCCGGATCGCCGACTCACTTGCCCCCGTAGCGAAGCGGAGTGGGGTTAGTCGGCATTTTGACCGGCTGAAGCCGGTGCGCCCAGGCTTTTCAGACAGCCTCTGAACAACTCGGCCGAGATTCCCGTACGATCCGGTCACCCCGTCATTTTGACACGCCGGTCTCGGCGCCATACAGCAAGGCCCCTCCGACGGTCACAACGGCCGTGCCAACGGGTGGCCCCTCCAACAGAACCGCCCGGTCACCCTCTATGTAGTCGACATTGATGACCTGTCGAACGAAGACCAGGGGTTCGGGGTTGGCGTACGCCCAGGTCTCGCCGTGCAGGCCGTATATCACCGCAGCGTAGGGGACAACCAGTCGCTGCGTCCCGTTCACCTGCTCTTCACGAATTGGGGCTGTCTGGATGTCGAGCCGTTGAGCCGCCTTCTCGGTCAGCACCACGCGCTTGAACTCCGACCCTTCAATCTCCTCGACTACAGCGGGCTTTACGCCTGCCGCGCTTGCTGACGTCCGTGAGCACGCCGCAAGTGGTAGAGCGGCAATGATCAGTACCAGAATCACCCATCGATTACGGTGCTGCATGTCTTCCTCCTCTGCATCGATCTTCTTCGTATTCAGGTCAACCTAATGCCTGGCAGGTCGATTGACGCTCCCCGTCGCTTTCCGCCGGACACTTGCACCCACTTGCCGTGCAAGTGCGGTGTATGGCACGCTCGTCCAGGTAGCGGCGGGAGCGTAAACTGACTGAGAACCTGCTCTAGCTCGCCGGGGCAGGTTCAGCGATGAACTCCATGACCGGTTCACGGCTCGACCCAAAACGCAAGTACAGGGCCGGTAAAACGAACAGGTCGAGCAACGTCGAAGTGACCAGGCCACCCAGGATGACGATGGCCATCGGGCGCACGATTTCGAAACCGGGCAGGTCGCCGAGAAGCACGAAGGGGAACAGAGCCAGCGCCGTAGTGAACGTCGTCGTCAAGATTGGCGCCAGCCGCTCGCGCGCCCCACGCAGGACCAGCTCCGGCCCGAAGGTCTGGCCTTCGCTGTGTTCGAGATGCTGAAAGTGACTGATCATCACAATGCCGTTACGCACCGCAATCCCCAGCACCGTGAGAAAACCAAACAGCGAACCGACCGAGACGCTCTGCGCGCCGCCGCCGAGGAGCGCCGCCAGCGCGCCGCCCGCCAATGCCATCGGCAGGGTCAAGATGGCGACAACGGCCAGACGCCAACTCCTGTAGGCGGCCTGCAAGAGAAGGAATATCCCGATCAACGCGACGGCTCCGGTGAGGAGCATGCGCTGCTCGGTAGCCTGCCGCGCCGCGTACTCGCCTTGCACTTCGGCGTGGTATTCCAGTGAGAACGGGAAGTTCTTCAAGGCCGTCTTGACATCGCCTGTCACCGCGAGGGCATCACGCCCCCCCACGTTGAAGGCAACGTCAAGGTAAGGCGAAATCGCTTCACGATGTATGACGATCGGGGCCGATGTGATGCGCACGTCGGCTACATCTCCCAAACGCACGTGATCGCCGCCGGGCGTTTCAATCAGCAGCTCGCGAATATCGGTCAGGCTGTTGCGTATTTCGGGCACGCCCCACACGACCACGTCGAACACCTTCTGTTCTTCGAACAGGCTGCCGACCTGAAGGCCCGACAACAAGATGGCCGCCGCCCGGCGTACATCGCCCGGTTTGATGCCATGGGTTTGGGCTGAGGCGAGGTCGACCTCGATTTCCAGTGTAGCTTCCTCAACCGGGAGCACGACATGCGGATCGACAACGCCGGCAATCCCGGCAATGGCTTGCCGCACCCTCTCCGCTTCGCTGCGCAGGACATCCAAGTCCTCGCCAAAGACGCGCACGGTGATGCCATCGCTGGTGCTCGTTTGTGGCTGGCTGAGCGTCTGCTGTAAATAGGTGCTCACCTCGCGAGACAGCCCGGCATAGCCGTCCACCGTTTCTTGAACGGCGGCCACGGTCGCGTCATAGTTAGCCGCAGGATCGATGCTGACCCATAGCTGGGCGGAATTGATGCCGACCACTTGATCCCCAAACACAGCGCGCCCCACGTGGCCACCCACGTTGCGGATGCCGGGAATGGCTCGCAGCTCTTGACTGGCCCGAGCCACGATCCGGTCCATTTCCGGTCGAGACATGCCGGGCGTGCCTTCCAGCTGGATCATGAGGTATGGCTCTTTGAACGTGGGCAGTGGCGACTGTTGCGCGAGAGATGGCAACGCCAGCGCACCGGCGACCACACCGGCCACCACGATGACTGCGACGGCGATGTACGCCAGGCCGGCTTTTTGGACGATCCGTGCAAGAACCCGGTCGTAGCCACGCTGTAGCCACGATACGAAGGGGGACTGTCGACGCTCGAGCGGCGGCGCATTGGATATGCCGGACAGCAGAATCAGGCTCAGCGCCGGAGTGACGATTAGCGCGACCATCATCGACACCAGCACCGCCAGTGCATAGGACGTGACCAGTGGCTGGAACAATGCGCCGGATGTACCCTCCATGAAGAAGACCGGCAACACGGCGAGCAGCATGATCAGTGTCGCGAAGACGATGGCGCCGCGCATTTCGAGCGAGGCCTCCACAACAATTCTCACAGGCGACTTATCAGTGCCCTCCTTGCGCAGCTGGCGCAGACGCCGCGCGATGTTGTCCACGTCGATGATGGCGTCGTCGATGATGGCGCCGATAGCTACCGCCAACCCCGCCAGAACCATCGCATTGAGGGTGGCCCCACGTTGGTAGAGCACGAGCAGGGAGGCCATCAGAGACAATGGGATGACCACGGCGCTGATCAGCGCGACACGCCAGTTCCACACAAAGACAAACAGAGCCACAACCACGAGAACAGCGCCGACGACCAGTGCATTGCCAAGATTGGCCGCCGCCATCTCGATGTAGGTCGCCGGCCGGAACAGGGTGGCGTCAAACTCGATCCCTGTCATACCGGGCCGTAAGGCATCGATCGCTTCTTCCACCCCCCGAGTCACCTCCAGCGTGTTGACGCCGGGCAGTTTTTCGACGACGAGCAAGAGGCTGGGGCCATCGTTAATGATCGCATCCCCGATCAGGGGTTGATGATCTTCCACCACCGTGGCCACATCGCCCAGGCGCAACGGCGCCGCTTCTTCGACAGGCACTTGGGCCAGATCTTCCGGCGACGAGATGGGCAAGACGTGCCAGATGCCAAGTCGTTGATTGGGGGTGTCGATGAACCCGCCAGTGCCGGGCGACGACGCCTCCAAATAGCTCAACGACGACACCCACAGTGCGTTCCCGGTGGTCTCGACGACTTGCTGTAACGAAACGCCCTGGGCCTGCAACTGTTTCGGATCGACCAGCACTTGAAGTTGCCGCTCCCGCTGACCCCAGATGGCCACGTTTGACACGCCGGGGACGCCCAGCAGGCGCGGACCAATCACCCAACGAGCGAGCACTGACATCTCGATCAGTGATACGTCCTTCGAGGAAAGCCCGACGATCATGAACCGGCTGGCCGACGACTGGGGCTGGATCATCGTCGGCGGTTTTGACACGTGTGGCAGCCCGACTGCCGCCTGGGCCAGGCGCTCCGACACCATCTGCCGTGCACGGAAGAGGTCGGTGCCAGGCTCGAAAAAGACCACGACCGACGACAGCCCGGGAACGGACTCGGAGCGAATGACGTCAAGCCACGCCACCCCGGCGAGCAAGTCCTGCTCCATTGGAACAGTGATCATCTGTTCCACTTCCTCTGCGGAAAGTCCCAGGGCTTCGGTCTGGATCTCCACAAAGGGCGGCGAAAACTCGGGCAAGACATCCACCGGCATGTTGCGAAGTTGGGCGACGCCAAAGGCCATCAGCGCCGCGGCGACAACAATCACCAGGAATCGAAACTGCAAGGCCCATCCGACAATTCCACGTATCATAGCTGAAGCCCTCCTCTTTTATGTAGTCGTTTTTCGACCCCGAACTTTGAGCCAAACAATCCGGCTGCTCCATCTGTCACAACCGTAATGCCAGAGGGTAGCCCCTCCGACAGAACGGCCGGTCACAATCGTGATCAGGCGTTGTTGGCTTCGCTGTCGGCCATCTGAGTAGCAACTTGATTCACTGGATGAACGTGAAGAAACTTCATCTTCGCTTCATGCTGCCTTCATGTTCATTTGATACGCTCTATGGTGAGTGCAGTCGCCGCGTCCTGGCGATACTTGATGAGTGAAGCCGTGGCGTTCCGGTTAAGGTGTGTACAGATTGTCGCACCAGATTTGGAACCAACTCCGATCTGAACCAGAAACGATTTCTTAACCCTTGAGCCATTGCTTTGGGGCGAAGGTTTCTGGTACAATAAGCAACGAAGACGAGCGCACCCAATGCGCTTATCTTCACCGCTAACCAGCCGAGGAACGTTGCGAGCGGAACTCGGCTGGTTTTTTATTTCTGCAAGTCGCGCCTGCACATCGCTACTTGCGGACTATTCGCTTTCTTGATATTGCGGATAACTTTATGCTGTTGCAGATAATATCATGGAATTTGACATTTTTAATCAGTCAGTTTTGTTAGAATTAGTGAGAGCGCTCGGCAATTGTCTAGCCCTCAGTGCTCTCTCCAGAAGCGGAACAGCGCGCGCTACTTCGGAGGATGAGGCTTCTCCAGCGGGTTGTGCTCCTCTCTTTTGACGACAGTCGTTTCGTTGTTAGGAGATGGTTAAGAGTGAGGTGTGATTGAAATCCGGATACTCTTCGCTTTCGGGGGAATTTGGCACGACCAGTTGGGGTTGTAAGCCTGTTGAGTTTCGTCCAACCCTGCCCCCAGCGCATGTCCTCGAGGAATTTGAGCTGAGGTGGTAGGTGTTGGAGTATAATAGAAACCGCTGCTTGTACATTGCAGCGAGGTGAGCGCTATGTCCGAAATCGTTACGGCAATATATGAAGATGGCAAGTTGCGACCACTGAAGCCCTTGAACCTGCGCGAACATCAAACAGTGCGTGTTCAGGTGCTATCGGACGAACCAGCCGAGGAGATTCAACAGGTGATTCGGAGCCTGGTCGCAGATGGATTGCTGACGCCTCCACTTGGGCACTCCGACGTTGACCCGATACCAGAGGACGAACGCAGAGAGTTAGCCGAAAATCTCGGCAAAACTCCTGGCAAGCCGCTATCAGAAATCATCATTGAGGAACGTGGCGAGTGGTGAACGCTTACTTCCTGGATAGCAGCGCACTGGTCAAACGGTATGTGGCTGAGACTGGCTCAGATTGGATCCTGTCAATCACGGCTCCTGTTGCGCGCAACCCGCTACTCATTGCTCGCATCACCTGGATCGAGGTACTCAGCGCTCTCACGCGCCGTCTGCGCGAAGGTAGTCTTTCACCAAGCAATGTAGAGAAGGCGATTCAAGCATTCCGTTACGACATGGATACGCAATACCAGGTGGTTGAACTGGATCGTTCACTCGCCGAATCCGCCGGGCAGTTAGTGCGGAAACACCTTGTGCGCGCCTACGATGCCGTACAACTGGCCTCCGTGTTCCAGGTTCAGCCAGCATTTGCACGAACAAAGGCCATATCGTTGACTTTCATCACTGCGGATGAGCGCTTGATCGCTATTGCCCAAGCTGAAGGCTTGCTCGCCGACAACCCCGTACTACACCCAAGCGTATGATGCCGCTCCTGTCCCCCTTGCATTCTGGGTCTGCGATGAAGCAAGACTCAGTGAGCTGACGAATCGTACTTCTTCTCGCCTGTCTCAATCTTCACCGACAGCCGATTCTCTTTCGGGGGAATGGGGCATGCCCAATCGGGATTGTACGCGCAGTAGGGATTGTAGGCGTAGTTGAAGTCGATCAGGAATGGGTTCTTGCCCACCGGCTCGACTTCAAGATACCGGCCCGCGCCGTAGGTCTCGTCGGGCGCGGTCACATCGACGAAGGGCAAGAAAAAGAATCCCTGGTCGGGGTCCTGATAGATTTGCAGCGAGGCCTTCTCGCCGCTCACCTCGAACGTGAACTGACCGTACTTGAGGTACTCCCGGACGCCGCCCGTGCTGGTGATCATCGTGAGCGTCTGTTTGTCGGGGTATTCGTCGATCGTTGACTTGAAGCGCAGAGCCGGGTTCTCCGGGTAGTAACTCAGGCCGGTGAAGGTCTGGCGTTGCTCGGGCGTGAGCGGCGACGCCGGATCGTGCTTGAAGAAGTCGTCTTTCTGGCGACGGAACTCGTCCAGTTGCGACATGTCATCCTCCCTGCTCAAACATATAGGACTTACGCAGTTGGCGCGGCAGTTGCACTGCCGTCGCCACATCTGCCGCAGTACAACTGCGGCAGCAACATGCAACTGCGTAAGTCCTGACATAGATGACCGACACTTTAACAGGCCTCCGCAGCGGAGGGAGCACAAGTGCCGGTCATCTTCACAAATTATGCTGGCGGAGGGGGTGAGATTCGAACTCACGGTAACGCAATGCGTTACAACGGTTTTCGAGACCGCCCCAATCGTCCACTCTGGCACCCCTCCGTTGGGACGTCGAGGATTATAACACGCGGCGGAGGCTGCGCCAAATATCTCGGACGAATGACTAATGACCGATGCTCTGTTCTTCTTCTTTCGTCGTTTGTCTTTCGACAATCTTCACTTGATTTCGGCTCTCTCGCCTCGATCGGGTATCTGGACATTCTCCAGGCCGATCGCCATCAGCCCCTGCCGCAGGGCTTGCGCTGCTTCCAGCTCGGCGTGCACGATGAATGTGTGCTCCGGCTGTTTCGCCATGCTGCGGGTATAGCCGACCAGGCCGTTGTGATCGGCGTGCGCGCTATAGCCTTCCAGTTTGATCGTCTCGGCGCGCACGTCGTATTCGTCGCCGAAGATGCGGACGACTTTCTCGCCGTCGAGCAGCTTGCGGCCCAGCGTGTTCTCCGCCTGGTAGCCGACGAACAGCACCGTGTTGCGCGGATCGCCGACGTGGTGCTTCAGGTGATGCTGCACGCGGCCCGCCTCGCACATGCCCGATGCGGCGACGATCATCGCCGGCTCGTGCCGCTCGTTCAGCTCTTTCGATTTTTCCGCGTCGCGGATGTACGTCAGCCGCGCGAACCCAAACGGGTCTTTCCCGTCCAGCTCGTTCATGAAATCCAGCGTCTCGCGATCATACACTTCGGGATGCCGCCGGAAGACTTCCGTCACGTCGATTGCCAGCGGGCTGTCGATATAGATCGGGATCGGCGGCAGGCGCTCGTCCTCGGTCAGCCGGTGTAGGTCGTACACCAGCTCCTGCGTGCGGCCCACGGCGAACGACGGCACGATGATCAGGCCGCCCCGATCGATCGTGCGCGTGACGACCGTCACCAGTTGCTCAATCGAGCTCTCGATCGGTTTGTGGA
>Ga0209322_10002319_pt1 | contig 10895 bp, 13 predicted proteins | sample Rifsed19ft1_FD_184013 | JGI IMG/M metagenome (GOLD analysis project Ga0209322, IMG submission 184013) | Soil microbial communities from Rifle, Colorado, USA - sediment 19ft 1 (version 2) | ecosystem: Environmental > Terrestrial > Deep subsurface > Rock core/Sediment | place: Rifle, Colorado...
GCGCGTGATCTCATCGCTGGCGATAGGGAGCATCCATGTCGATTGACGGGAACTCAAGGCGCGTAGTGCTCGACCTGCTTCAGCACATCCCGGTGGGCCGCGTTCCCTGCTTCAGTGGGATGGGCAACGTCACGACCAGCGGCCTGGATGAGTTCGGCTATCGCTTTGCCGAGATCCACGTCGACGCGGAGAAGATGGCCATCGCGAAGAGGATCTGGGGGAAGGCCTGCGCGACCTCGGTGAGCCGCATCGCCTCACGAATGAGCCCGAGTGCTACCGCCGGCGGTAGGGTTGACAGTATCGCCGGTGGTTTTTGGACAGTTTCGCGGGTCTCGTGATCCGGTGAGTTCGGTGTAAGCGCAATACCGCTCACTTAAGGATGACGATGGCTTGTTCTGGGCTCTTTGTGGGTTGCGGCCAGTTGGCGTGCTTGGCGCGTTTCGGTGGGTAGTACGTGACGGCGCGCTTGAGCACGCGCGGGTTGGCTCTGAGGCGTGGCTTGGTCGGCTCCTGGCTGACTTCGTCGACGGCTTCAGCGATCAGCTTGGGCCAGTTCCTGGGGGGAAAAGCTCTCGGGTCGCGAGAGTTTGCGCCGCATTGCGCGCAGGCCGCCTGTGAAGGAGAGCCGGTCGGGGTCGACACCCTGGCCGAGGGCCGCCTGGTGGAGTAACCAGCGGATGGCGTAGTGCACGTTCAGGAAGCCGTAGAGCTCTTGGATGACGCCGTCGGGTTTGCGGCTGCGCAGCACCAACTGGGGTCGCCCCTGGCTGATCTTGACCTCGCGGATGCTGATCTCGATGTCCCAGCGTTGGGCGTACAGCGCCGCGAGCTCCTCAGCCGGCGCCAGCTTGGGATCCAGGATGGCAAGCTGGAGCATCTCGCCCCGCTTCTTTTCGCCGCCAGAGAAGCCGTCGTTCAGCGAGCGGCTAAGAAACGCCTCGTCGAAGCCCAACAGCTTCATCCGGTCGTTCACCAGGTCCATGAACTCCATCGCATCGAGCTCGGGCTCGTTCCGGTACCGCCGGATCGCGTTCACCGCGGACTTCAGGAAGTACGCGTTCCCGACCCCCGGAATCTCGACCGGGTACTGGAACGCGAGAAAGACGCCCTCCCGCGCGCGATTCTCCGGCTTCATCGCGAGGAGGTCCTTCCCGTCGTACAGGACCTGTCCGCCGGTGGGCTCATAGGTCGGACGACCTGCGATCACGTTTGCGAGCGTGCTCTTCCCCGAGCCGTTCGGCCCCATGATCGCGTGGACCTCGCCGGCGTTCACGGTCAGGTTCACGCCCTTGAGGATCTCCTTTTCCCCGACCTTGGCCCTCAGATCCCGAATCTCGAGCAGTGCCACGGTTCACTCCCCTTGCCGCCCTAGCCGACCGTGCCTTCCAGCGCAAGGCTCACCTGGATCAGCTTCTGCGCCTCGACCGCGAACTCCATCGGCAGGTTCAGGAACACCTTCTTGCAGAACCCGTTCACGATCATGTTCGTCGCGTCCTCCGGCGTGATCCCGCGCTGCTGGCAGTAGAACAGCTGGTCGTCGCCGATCTTCGACGTGGACGCCTCGTGCTCGAGCTGCGCGGTCGGCTCGTTCACCTCGATGTACGGGAACGTGTGCGCCCCGCACTTGTCCCCGATGAGGAGGGAGTCGCACTGGGAGTAGTTCCGCGCGCTCTCCGCGCCCTTCAGGATCTTGACCTGGCCTCGGTACGTGTTCTGCCCGAACCCGGACGAGATGCCCTTCGAGACGATCACACTCTTCGTGTTCTTCCCGATGTGGGTCATCTTCGTGCCCGTGTCCGCCTGCTGGTAGTGGTTGCACACCGCCACGGAGTAGAACTCGCCCTGGGAGTCGTCGCCCTGGAGGATGACGGACGGATACTTCCACGTGATCGCCGAGCCGGTCTCGACCTGCGTCCACGACACCTTGGACCGCTTCCCGAGGGCCTTCCCGCGCTTCGTGACGAAGTTGTAGATCCCGCCCTTCCCCTGCTTGTCCCCCGGGTACCAGTTCTGGATCGTGCTGTACTTGACCTCGCCCTCGTCGAGCGCGATGAGTTCCACGACGGCCGCGTGGAGCTGGTGCTCGTCTCGCATCGGAGCCGTACAGTTGTGCACGGCGAACCCCTTGACGAGGTACGTGTGCGGTTCCCTCTTCGTTTCGATATTGTACACGTACCCGGCATAGGGCATCCGGCGAGCCCGGCGAAGAGGAACCAGGAAATATCCCGGACGCCGCTTCGCACGGGTGCTACGAGTGTTCAGGAAGTGGACGATCCAGTACCTCTTCTTGTGGCGGATGATCCGGCCATCCTTCATCGTCTCGTCGGAGGCCTCCTGCGTGTTGATGCCCGCGTAGATCCCCTGGCGGGCGAGCATCTCCTGGAGCTGGAAAGCGAGTTGGCGGGAGACCGTGCACGCGCGGACGCTCCTCAGACGGCCGGATTTGCTCGGCGGTGCCCCGGTACTCCCATCCCCTTCGTAGTACGTGTCAATCGCGAGCTTCTGGCGTTCAGGCGGCAAGTCCATGATCGTCTTGCTGAAACGCTTGCCCTCCGCGTACTTCCCGCCATGACGGACGAGGAGATCGGCAAGTTCCTTCGAATACACGACGACATATGCTCCATGTCGCTTCATGTCGAACGTAACGGACGGTGCCCTGCCCGCCACCCGTTCGATCAGGGCGCATGCCCTCCGGATGATGTCCTCCTCATGCGAACCGAACGAGAGCTCTACGGCGTCATATCCGTTGAATCTCGTGGCGCAACCTTCCGCGACGTAGTAGCCCAGAAGTTTCAGGAAGTCGTCGCTCAGGCTCGCATCGTCCCTGTTGGCTTGGCTGATAGGGAAGACGAGGAAGTCGCCCGGCCGCAGCTCGCCGGCGGGGACGAATTCGGGTTTCGCCCTCGCGAGTTTCTCCGCCTTGACATCGGGCCACCGACCATTCGGGCGCAGCGAGGAACGAACCCGCTCCCTCCGCACCGCCAAGACGGGATGCTCCGTCGTGACGCGGAACCGGTTTCCGGTGCTCTGCGGCGTGATCTCCACGAGATCCCCGTCGTAGTACCGGGTCATCAGCTTCTCCACCTCTGCCTCCCGGCCGTCGCTGTTCAGTACCGTGTCGTGGAGCTGGACGTCCGTGATGGGGAGCATCGCTTCCCCCGTAGAGACCTCCTCGTCTTCGGGGACGCAACCTTCGAGGTACGACACGTACGCGCCCTTGTCCGCGATGATCAGCGTGCGCTCGAACTGCCCTGTGGCGGCGGCGTTGATCCGGAAGTAGGTGGAAAGTTCCATCGGACATCGAACGCCGGGCGGGACGTACGCGAACGAGCCGTCGCTGAAGACCGCGCTATTCAGGGCCGCGAAGAAGTTGTCGTTGTAGGGGACCACGGAGCCGAGCCATTTCCTCACGAGGTCCGGGTGCTCGTGAACGGCCTCCGAGAACGAGGAGAAGAAGATCCCGAGGTCCTCAAGTTTTTTCTTGAACGTGGTTCCGACGGACACGGAGTCCAACACGGCGTCCACCGCCACGCCGAGGAGGGCCTCCCGCTCCTGCAACGGGATCCCGAGCTTGTCGTACATCGCGAGGATCGCCGGGTCCACGTCCTGAAGACTCGTGGGCCGCCTCTTCGGGGCCGCATAGTAGTGAATCGCCTGATAGTCGATCGGCCCGTAGTGGATGTTCGCCCACTTCGGCTCGGACATCGTGAGCCATGCGCGATAGGCCTTGAGCCGCCACTCGAGCAGCCAGTCCGGCTCCTCCTTCTTCTGCGAGATGAACCGCACGATGTCTTCGCTGAGGCCTTTCGGGGCGAACTCCATCTCGATGTCCGTGGAGAAGCCTGCCTTGTACTCCGCGGTGGTCAGTTCCTGGAGGGCTTCCTTCTGGGTGCTCACACTGTCTCCCGATCCTTCTGACTATAACCCCGTTATATATATCTATCCTCGCAGCGTGCGCGAAGGACATGTGGGGTGCGCGGGACCCTATCCGTCGGCGGTTCAAGTGCGTTATGGTCGTGCGAGCCGTGAGGGAACCTTTATTGCGGCCCGACCCATGGAATGTCGGATGGCGACCTCGCAGGTCCACGCGCCCGCGCCCCTGGTCGTGACGGATACGGCCGTGGTGCGAATCAAGTTCCTCCAGGAGAAGGAAGGCAAGCCGGACGCGGCCCTCCGCCTCCGGATCGTCGCGGGCGGCTGCTCCGGCATGCAATACCGGATCGACCTCGCCGAGGAGCTCCGACCGACGGATCTCATCGCCGAGAGGGATGGCATCCGGATCGCGGTCGACCCGAAATCCGTCGCGTATCTCAAAGAATCTACGCTCGACTGGGAGGAGGACTTCTTCGGCGGGGAATTCAAGATCAAGAACCCGAACGCGAAGGCCTCCTGCTCGTGCGGGCTGAGTTTCACGGTGTGACGCAGTCCGGCCTAGAGGTGCTCAGCCGCCAGCTCGGCCAGGTCGATCGTTTCCGGCGCCCGCCCCTTCCGCGCCACCTCGTTCATGTGGCCGAGCGCATGCGGGCACGTGGTCACCATCACCTGCGCGCCGGCCTCGCGGGCCTCGCCGGACCGACGCGCCGCCAGACGGACGGCTTCCCGAGGGAAGGCCTCCTTGAAGCCCCCGTGGGCGCCCGTGCACAGCGTCGTGTCGCGGTTGTGGAACATCTCGAGCTGCACGACGCCCTGGAGGTACTTCATCGCGGTCCGCGGGGCCTCCGTCTCCCCGCACACACGCCCGAGCTGGCACGCGTCGTGGTACGCGACCTTGCGCTCGATCTTCTTCGTGAAACGGAGTCGTTTCTCCTTCACGAGCTTCTCGAGGAACTGGGAGAGGTGGTAGACCGCGAGCGGGGGGTTTCCACCGTACCTACGGTAGTCCTTGACCCACGCCCGGTAGCATTCCGCGCACGCGGTGACGAGGGCCTTCGCCCCGGTGCCTGCGACCGCCTCGAGGTTGTGCGGCATGAGCGTCTTCTTCACGAAGTCGCCGCCGCCGACGCGGGCGAGCGGGCCGCCGGAGCACCATTCCTCGCGGCCGAGCACGCGGTACCGCACGTTCGCCGCGTTCAGGATCTTCACGACGGCCTGCGCGATCGAGTTCCGTTCGAACGAGGCGGCGCATCCGACCCAGAACACGACCTCGGGCTGGGCCGCCTGCTTCCCGCCCGCGGCCTCGAACCAGGCGGCGCGAGTCTCGTTGTCCTTCCCGTACCGGTTCTTCGTCTTCCTCACGTGGTCGAAGAGGGCACGATGCTCCGGGAGCGGCCCGAGGCCCTCCTGCACGAGCCACTCCTTGACGTCATCCCAGAATCCGTCGAACGGGATGTCCGCGTGGCACACGGCCTCGCACGCGCCACACCCCGTGCACTCGTACACCGCCTTCGTGAACTCGACGGCCTGTTCCGTAGGATGGCCGCGGAGGTCGCGGAGGTTCGTGGGCCGTCGCAGGATCAGGTCGAGGGGCGTCCGCATCTCCACGTGTTTCATGAAGAAGACCTTGCCCCGCGGGGCGGAGGACTCCCATCCGATCTCCTGGTAGGCCGGGCAGACGGGCACGCAGTACCCGCACATGTTACAGGCGTGCAGTTCCTCCCGGAAGTCGGAGAATTGTACCATGGTCACCCTCAGGGAGCGGCGCCCTCGAGGCGCGCGCGCTCCTCGTTGGCCTCCGCGAGGAGGTCGCGATGGATCCCGGCCGCCATCGTGAGTGCGTTCTTCGCCTCCGGGTCCTTCACGCCGGCGCCCATCTTCCGCGTGAACGCCGCGACGTTCCTCGCGGTGCGGGCGACGAGGCTCCACGCCAGGTCCCGAGGGACATCCTTGTCGAATGCGTAACCCGCCGCACCGCAGCTCGGACAGGTCTCCGGGATCTCGTCCGTTTCCTCCGAATGGCCACACACGGAGCACTCGATCGTGGCGTACTCATCGACCGGGAAGAACGAGGGCACCCTGGGTTTTCCACGGCCCTTCGCGAGCGGCTCGAGGACCTTCAGGGCGTTCTCGTGCTCCTCGGCGGCCCGGGAGAAGATGAACTTCACGCGCGGGTCCGCCGCCAAACGGTTCGCACGGCGAAAGAACGACACGGCCTCCCGCTCGACCTGTGCGGCTTGGCGGACGGCCTCGGACGATTTTGGGGGGGCTTTCAAGGAAGGGACGCCTCCGACACGGCGCGAACGGGGGAGGAAAGGGGGCTCCCTAATCAAGATTTCCGGTGAGCGCCTCAGATTCCCATGCCGAACTGCTTCTTCGCGAGGTCGGACATCATCTCGGGCGTCCACGGCGGGTCCCACACGATCTGGACGTTTGCCTCCTTTACCCCCGGAATCGCCTCGAGCTTCCGCTTCACGTCTTGGTGGATGTACCCCGACGCCGGACACCCCGGAGCGGTGAGCGTCATCCGGATCCCGACCGCCTCCTCGGCGATGTCGATCGTGTAGACGAGCCCGAGGTCGTAGATGTTGATGGGAATCTCGGGATCGTAGCACTTCTTCAGGACCGCGACCACGTCGTCTTTGCTGACTGCCATCGTCTCTCCCGCGACTCTAACCGACCGCCCCATGTAAAGTTTGCGTCACCGCTGCAGCGGACGGCGTCCCGGGAACCCCGCCTCGAGCGTGTGCCAGAACCCGACCTCCGACTCTCCGCGCTGCCAGCAAAGGTACACGAGGTCCCCGTTCACGTACCCGTAGAAGTCCACGAGGCCGCGGTTCGGGTCCTTCAGTTCGCAGCCGAGCCCGCTGAGCCGCATCGCGCCCTCGTTCAGCGCCCGGAGGGCCGCCGTCAGATCTTCGCGCAATGCGGCATGCTGGGCATGACTTTCGTTCTCGGGATCCTCGATGGCCTTTGCCCAGTAGGCTTCGAGGTCTGCGATCAAGTCGCTGAGCTCCCGAGCGCGGGCCGAAAGCATGTCCATCCCGCGGAACGTCTCCTCGATCGAGGGCAGGAGTCGATTCGCTTCGTCCACGGTGAAAATCCGGCGGGGGCTCGCTGCGATGTCCAGCTGGGTGTCCGTCACCGCCTCTCCTCGGCGCGTTCATGGAGCGGCGACTTAAATGGTTATTCCCCACACGTCGCGGTTCACGCGCCCAGTCCGTGGAGGACCGCGTTGCGCGCCTCCACCATGACCTTCAGCTTCGCCTGGACCTCTTCGGGCGTCCTCGTCTTCAGTCCGCAGTCCGGTTCGATCCACACGCGCTCCGGGGGCACGTACCGCAGCGCCCTCCCGATGCCGACTCGCACATCCTTCACCGGCTCTACGGTGTGGGTGTGCACGTCGATCACGCCGAGCCCGAGTTCCTTCGACTTATCGAACGGCGTCCGGTCGAACAGCTTCAAGAGACCGAAGTCCGTGTTCTTAAACGCGAGATGGATCTGCTTCACGGGGAGACGTAGCATCCCCGGGTAGATCCTCGAGACGTCTCCATAGCAGATGTGGGTGTGGAATTCCGCCGCAACGCCCTTCACGACGGTCTCCATGGCCTTCACGGCCAGGTCGAAGTCCTCCCCTGGCCGCGTGTGGATCGCGGGCTCGTCGACCTGGATGTAACGCGCGCCTGCCTTCGCGAGCGCCTGGGCCTCCCGGTGGATGACCCTCGCCATGCCGAGCACGGCCTCTTTTCGGCTCCCGTAGTGCTCGTCGAAGGACCATTCGACCATCGTGTATGGACCCGTCAGCATGCCCTTCATGGGCCACTTCGTCAGGCCCTGGGCGTACCTCCACATGTCCACCGTCATCGCCTCATCCCAACCGAGCTCGTCGACGATGATCGGCTTGTGGTAGAACCGGTTCCCGTACGAGCGGACGAGCTCCCCCGTCCGCATCCCGGGCATGTGCTCCGCGAAGTACGCGACCATGTCTCCCCGCTCCATCTCCCCATGGACGAACACGTCGAGGCCGAGATGTTCCTGCAATTCGACGACCTCCCTCGTCGCTTGGCGGGTGAGTCGGTCCAGCTCCTCGTCGGACACCTTGCCCGCGGCGTGGCGGTTGCGCGCCCTCTGCAGGTAGTCCGGCTTCGCGAAACTTCCCACGGTCGTCGTCCGCAGGGGGTGTTTCACGCGCTCGCCTCCCGGACGAGGCGGGCCGCCTCCGCAAGCACCTTCAGCTTCTCCCGCGCCCGCGAACGGGGCAGGTACTCGAGCCCGTTCGAGGGACAGAGATACGAATCCTCGAGCGGCACGCGCCCCTCGAACCCGAGGACGGCCTTCGCAATCACCTTCGGGTCTTCCAGCCTCGTGTTCCGGGCGTCCACGAGGCCGAAGGCGATCTGCTTCTCCGTCTGCATCGTGCGGAGGGCTGCGAGCGTACCCGCCCCCTGGACGAAATCGAGCCCGAGGACGTCGAAGGGGAGGTCGAGGAGTTCCGGGAGGAGGTGACCGACGCCGCCAAAGTAGATGAAGAGGGACGAGCGCGCGCGGCCCTGGCCTTCGAGGAGGACCTTCGCGATTTCGTCGTACCCCTTCGGCAGGGCCTTCGCCCCGGCGAGCGCGGGCTCGTCAACCTGTAGATGGGTCGCGCCCGCGTGGACGAGGTTGCCCAGCTCATGGCCGAGCGCGACCGCCAACTCCCAGGCGAGGTCCGGTACGTGCGACGCGGCGCCGGCGGACAGGACCGCCAGCGTGTACGGACCCGTGACGACCGCCTTCACGGGGGCCGGGCTCGCCGCGGACGCAGCCATCCAGTCGTCCACCGTGATGGCGCCGGTCCAGCGCACCTTGCCCTTCGGTCTCGGTTGGCGATAGTAGGTGTTCGTGTCGAAGTACCGAAGAAGGCCCCCGATCTCGAACCCCTCGAGCTTGGCCGCGAAGTGGCTGACCGGGTCGTACCAGGTGACCTGTCCGTCTGCGGGGAGGTCCACGAACCTCGCCTGCTCCTTCACCACCTCGCGGAGTACGTCCATCTGCACGTCCCGGAGCGCGGAGTCCGTCAGCTCGTGCCGCTCCCACCTCGCAATCGCACGGCGCAGGCGCTGCCCCTCCGGGGCGTCGGACACCCGGGGATAGCTGCCCACGACGGTGGTATGGACCACGGAAGGCCTCGGCGGCCGCGGATACCCTCGCCGGATGTATAGGTTTGGCCGCCGTTGGCGGAATGGGCAAGTCAAAGGGAATCTGCGCTCTAGTGTACGAATCCGGACATTAGATACTGTTCTGAAACTTGGTATCGAAACGAAACTATATATGCCGGAGGCGCGCGTATACTTGTGCTGGAAGCGAACGACGATGCCCGACACCGGATGCTGCGAGACCGGCGACTGCCCAGCGGCGGTCGCGATTCACGTCCTGGCCTCGGAGCTGAAGCTCGCGACGATGCACAGCCTGATGGCCCATGGCCGGCGGTTCAACGAGCTTCGAGAGCTGACCGGAATCTGCCAGAGCTCCCTCGCGCGGACCGTGAGGGAACTCGAAGAGCTGGGCCTGCTGCAGCGGCTCGTCCACGCGGACGAGCGGCCCATCGGGGTCGAATACCGCCTCACCCCCATGGGCGCGGGAATGTCCCTCGCGATCGAGGCGTTCGAGCGGTGGACGGAACAATGGATGCCGATCCTGCGGGTCCGCATGGCCCAGATCGTTCGGGAGGGATAGGGATCATGGAGTCGAAGACGATGCTCATGGAACAGCCCCGGGTCGAGGAGCGGCCGACGGGCTGCTCGAATTGCGCCAGTACCTCGCTGTTTTTCGACCCAATCCGCAGCGAACTCGTGTGCGATCGGTGCGGCTTCGTGCTCGGCACGCAGCCCGTGGATCCGGGGCCGGACTGGTCCCCCTTCGAGGCAGGCGCCGCGAGGGCGGGCCCGCCGGAGACCGTGCTGCTGGCGGATGGGGGGCTCGGGAACACGATGGGCGCCGGCGGTCGGGACGCCGCGGGACGATCGTTGAGCGCGAACGAGTCCGCCCGGTTCGGCCGGCTCCGGCGGGTGAGTCAGTGGACGCGGCTGCGCGGGACGGAGCGGAGCCTGACCGGGGCGCTCGGGACCGTGAACCGGATCGCATCCGGCCTAAGCCTCCCGCAGGACTTCCGAGAGCGGTCGGCCGTCATCCTCCGGAAGGCGCTCAAGGCGGACCTAGCCCGGGGGCGATCGATGGACGCGATCGTGGCCGCGTCCGTGTACCTGGCGGCTCGGGCGCTCGGGGCCCCGCGGAGCCTGCAGGAGGTCGCGGAAGTCGCCGAGATCACGGTCCACCGCCTCGCAGCGACCGCGAAGCTCGTCGCCCGTGAGACGCGGATCACGACGATGCCGCCCAGGCCGCAGGACTTCGTTTCCCGGTTCGCCTCCGAGCTCGGCGTCGCCCCGGAGACCACGGAGCGCGCGTTCGGCCTGATCGCGGAGCGGAAGGAGGAGCTCGCGATGGCCCCGCCCCTCGGCGCCGCGGCGGGCGCGCTGTACCTCGCCGCTGAACTCGGGGGCGAGAAGCTTAAGCAGTCGGACGTCTCTCGGGTCGCGGGGGTAAGCGAAGTCACCCTTCGGAAGTACTACAAGCTGCTGAAGGCGTCGGCCCCGGCGGTCCCCGCGGAGGCGGCGTGACGGCGGCGGTCGTTTGCGAGGTCTGTGGCCTCCCGAAGGAAATTTGTGTCTGTGAGGAGCTGTCGAGGGAAGCGGCTCCCCTGAAGGTGCGCATCGACACGCGGCGGTACGGCAAGGCGGTGACCGTCGTCGAGGGCTTCACGGACGACGCGAACGTGGCGACGCTGGCGAAAGAACTCAAGCGATTCGTGGCCGCGGGGGGGACCGTCAAGGGAGGGCACGTGGAGCTCCAGGGAGATCACCGCCAGAAGGTCGTCGGCTTCCTTCGAAACAAGGGATACACGGTCGAAGAGTTCCGATAGTCTCCCTCGCATGTGTCCCCCGAAAGAATCGGCATTAATCTGATATCGAGGTCGACGCCATCCG
>Ga0209322_10002320_pt1 | contig 10894 bp, 9 predicted proteins | sample Rifsed19ft1_FD_184013 | JGI IMG/M metagenome (GOLD analysis project Ga0209322, IMG submission 184013) | Soil microbial communities from Rifle, Colorado, USA - sediment 19ft 1 (version 2) | ecosystem: Environmental > Terrestrial > Deep subsurface > Rock core/Sediment | place: Rifle, Colorado...
TTGACGGGGCCCGCCGCGCGCTGATCCCTTCCGCAGCATCTTCAGCGCGGACGCGCGTATGAAAATCGGCGGACCGTGGCGTGCCACGGGCTTCTGGTATCACGTGGTCCTCTACCGGATCGTGTCGGCGAAGATCGCGGTGCCGCGGAGGTGGTGGCTGTCTCCCCCGGACCTGCACGTTCATCTGACCGACGCCGAACAGCGACGGATCAGGCTGTGGTACCGGCTGGGCGGGATCGGGTTCGATCTTCTGGCGCAGATAACGGATGTACAGCTTGAGCGAGCGAATGTCCCGCACATAATTCCGCCCCCACACTTCAGATAATAGGCTTCGGTGCGTCACAACGATACCCGCGTTGCGCACCAGGCACGCCAGCAGGCGAAACTCGGTCGGCGACAGGGCGACGTGTCGACCATGCAACCGTACCTCGCGATTGGGCAGATCGATGTACAGATCGCCGTCAGAATAGGCCGGGTAGGGGCTTTCCCAGCCGGACATGCGTGCCCGGCGCAAATGCGCCTCCATACGCGCCTTCAGTTCGCTGAAGTGAAAGGGTTTGACGACGTAATCATCCGCGCCCAGGTCCAGCCCGTGCACCAGATCAGTCTCCTGGCCGAGCGCGGTGAGCATGAGAATCGGGACATTGGTCAGTTCGCGCAGTTGCCGGCAGGCCTCCCACCCGTCAAGGCCGGGCATCATGACATCCAGCAGGATGACATCGGCATGCTGATTGCTGCTCAGATAATCAATAGCCTCCTGGCCGGAGGACACCGTGACGACCTTGTAATTGTGCTGCTCGAGATATGCTTGTAGCATTTCTGTGAATTCAGCGCTGTCATCGGCTAACAGGACGGTCGCTTCCATGGCACCCTGAACTCCTTCAGTCGCCGCGATGCGTGAAAGGTGGCTACCAGGAGGTTCTCCCACGAATCGCAGATACATCTCGAAAGATGGCTCGTGTCCCATGTTACGTTAGCCGAGCATGGTTGGATTCTGGAGAGAAAATTGTGAGAAAACTGTATACCCAAACGCAGGGAGAGCCATTGGCTCTCCTTGCTCAATCGTCTAAGTTGTATGTGGGACGCGGTTATATATCGATCATACGATACCCAACGCCCCATTCCGTCAGGATATATTCGGGCTTGGAAGGGTCTTCTTCGATCTTCTGGCGCAGGTAGCGCACGTAGAGTTTGAGATAGTCCACCTGGTCGCCATACTCCGGGCCCCACACCTCGACCAGGCAATAGCGGTGCGGCAGTACCCGACCCGCGTTGCTCATGAAGCAGGTTAGGAGTTTGAACTCCGTGGGTGTAAGATCGATGCGCTTGCCGCGCACTTTCACGATGCGGCGGTCGGTGTCAAGTTCAAGGTCCCGAATCTTATACACGCTGGTGCGCTGGGGTGTGCCGGGCGCCTTGGCGCGTCGCAAGATGGCTTTGACACGGGCCAGTAACTCGCTGGTGTTGAAGGGTTTTACTAAGTAGTCGTCCGCGCCCAGCTCCAGCCCGCGCACGACGTCGCCTACGCGACCCTTGGCCGTGATCATCAGAATCGGAGCGTTCGAGACGGCATGCAGCCGCCGGCAGATTTCCCACCCATCCATACCGGGCATCATGATGTCCAGCGTGACCAGATCGGGATGCATATCGGCGGCCAGTTCCAGTCCCTGCTGACCTTGCGAGGCCGCCACGACCCGATAGCCAAAGCCCTCAAGCCGCAGCTTGAGGTATTGCACGAATTCGGCGTCATCGTCGATGACCAATATAACTTCGTTCATAGCTCTCTCTCGTCTGGCTTTACAAAAGGCAATTATATCACAACGGCACGTCCTAACAAGACCCTATCTGTTCTCTCTCAATTCAGGACGGAACTCGATGATGTGGGATATTATCTACTGGCTCAAGCGAACCCCTTGGGACACGGGCATCACGCCCCCGGAAGTGGTCGATTGGGTTCGCCGGCGCTATCCCGAGGGGGGTCGTGCTATCGACATCGGTTGCGGCACGGGCACCAATGTCGTGTTTCTGGCCCGGCATGGATTCAGCGTGCTGGGTATCGATATCTCGCGGCGCGCGATCGCGCTGGCGCGCCGCAGAGCGAAACAGGCCGGCGTGGCGTGCGATCTGCGCGTGGGGGACGTCAGCCGCCTGGAGCAATTGCCCATCACCGATCCGTTCGACCTTGCCCTCGACATTGGCTGCTTCCACGTTCTATCGACAGACGGGCGGCGGCGCTACGCCGCCGGTTTACGGGCCTGGATGGCGCCGGGCGGGACCTACCTTTTATACGCTTTCTGCCCGAGTACTTCAGGCCGGGGCGCGGCCGGCGTCGCACCGGATGAAGTCGGCTCACTCTTCGCGGATGGCTTCCTGGTGCAGGATGTGAAGGTGGGCGAGGACAGCGTGGGAGGGCGCGCCTCGGCGTGGTACACGCTGGAGCGCGTGTGAAGCGTTCTCCTGATCGAATGGACAGGTTTGCCGTTGAAGCCATTGACGGCGTCGGGGCAAGCGGATATGATTCGCGTCAAGCTCTTGGATGGGTGAAACATGTCTGTCGATCAGAGTGCCTTCAAGCGAGTGATGCGCCGCTGGGCGAGTGGCGTGACGATCGTGACGACGCGGGCTGGCCGTGAAGTGTACGGGTTGACCGTGTCGGGTTTCGGAGGCATTTCACTCGAGCCGGCGCTGGTGATGGTCTCGATCGGTCACGACCAGCGCAGTCACGATAAGATCCGCGAGGGTGGTGTGTATGCCGTGAATATCCTTCACGCCGATCAGGTGGCCCTGTCCGATCGGTTCGCGAGCCGGGATCCGGAGATCGCCGATCGATTCGCGGGAGTTGCCTGTCGCACGGTGGTCAGCGGTGCGCCCGTCTTAGACGACTGCCTGGCCTGGTTCGATTGTCGCGTCGTGGCCGAGCACGTGGTCGGGGATCATACGCTCTTCATCGGCGACGTGCTGGCCGGAGACGTCGCCCGCCAGGCACAGCCGCTTGTCTATTCCAATCGTGGCTATTATCGACTCGATGGACTCGCTTTACTGGAAACGCTTGCCCCGCGACAGATTTCAGATGTGAGTCCTGAAACGCGATGAGTGACATGTGACGGGTGAAACGTAAAACGTAATTGCGGACTTCACGTCTTACGTTTCACGCTTCAGATACGGCTCGCTCCACAACAGCGCCAGTGCCGATCGGCCGTCGCGCATCTCGCCGGTACGGGCCATGCGCAATGCCTCGTCGATCGAAACAAGATGGCTCTCTAATGTCTCGGCGGCTTCGAGTGCCGGTGCGCGCGTCAGGCGCGTGTCGTGCGCAATGAAGACGTGACACTTTGAATCGGTGATGGCGACGCCCCCGTAGAACCAGCCCAGGTACTCAAGGCGCTCCGCTTCTCCGCCGACCTCTTCCGCCAGTTCGCGGCGCGCCAGCGATTCGGGATCGCCTTCGTGGTCGAATAGCCCCCCGGCCGGCACTTCCCACACCCACTCGTCCACCGCGTAGCGATACTGCCGGATCAGCACGATCTGCCCATCGGCTGTCACGGGCACGACCCACACCGCGCCTTTCGATTCAATGTAGGCGAAGTCGAATTCGTGCTCGTCGCGCACGCGGACGCGATCGCGCCGTAGCCTCACGACGCGATGCAAGAACGGGTAATCGGTGCTCAGTCGCTGCCATCCAGCCGAGACGCTGTGGGGTTTATTGTGAGCGTCCATAAAGTCCTCGCGGTTATCAATTCGTTTGCTTCTCAAATCAATGTCGTCTACACTCTCTACCCAACTGCCATTAGAGCCTGTCTGAAACGGTCGCTGCGATAACCACCAAGTCACCACCCCCTGAAGGGGGCAGGCGACCCCAAGGTTTTCAAGGCTTTTCTTTGTGACTCGCCGTTTCCTGCTCTCCGTCGGAGAGCAGGCGGCGCGCTAGGCGTGGTGTCTTGGTGGTGAGTTTTCAGACAGTCTCTTAGTTGCCTATCTGAAGCCTGGTCAGTTGAACGCAGACCCAAGAAGGAGCGTATGTATCCTCGGCGGATCGCAATCGTCATGGCTGTGACTCTATCGGGTTTTCTGTTACTGGTGTGGGGCTACGCGCCGGCGTCCACGAACCCACTTGACTCACCTTTGACGCCGACGCCTTGTCCCCTGGCTACTCCTGAGCTCTTAGCCGTGGAACCGGTCACCTCGCCGACGCGCTCGTTGTCGCAAGTGGTCACGGTGCGCATCGGAAACGGCGAAGCAGTGACGGTTACGACTGTGTCGGGTGTCTTCACCACCGCTGGAAGTTTCGATGTGTATAGCACCCCGGCTTTTGTCACGGTGGCGTTGCTCACCGATACGACGCATCCGCTTCAAGTCAGCGCCCGGGTGAGGACGGTGTTCCACGAGGGCTGCCAGTACGGCGGCTACACCCTGGGGACCAGCCGCGACAAGCTCGGCGCGCCGCTGATCATTGTGCAGGTGGGAAAGGACACCTTCTTGCCCATGATCCTCACGAACGCACCGTCTGCGCCATGAGCGAAGGTTAATCGCCTCTCGCCTTGTCTAACGCGAACAGCGACAGGAACTCGAAGGCCAGATTCGCCGCCAGGATCGAGGTGATGTCGCCGTGGTCGTACGGCGGCGAGACTTCGACCACATCGAAACCGATCAGATTCAACCCCCGTAAGCCGCGCACCAGTTGCAGCATTTGATACGACGTGAACCCGCCGACTTCCGGTGTGCCCGTTCCGGGCGCGAAGGCCGGGTCTACCGCGTCGATGTCCAGCGAGACGTACACTCGCTTGCCGGCGGCTTTGGATTGAATCTCGCTCAAGACCGCCGACAAGCCGATCGACACAGCTTCGTCGATCGTGATGACCCGCGCGCCGAGCTCGCGCGCCTCTTGCACATCCGTCGCGCCGGAGGTCGGCCCACGGATGCCGACCTGGACGTAAGCACCGGTGTCAATCAAGCCTTCTTCGATCGCGCGGCGAAACGGCGTGCCGTGCGAGTAGGGCCGGTCCCCGAACTCGTTCTGCCACGTGTCGGGGTGTGCATCGAAATGAACGACGGCGAGCGGGCCAAAGTGTTTGGCGTGCGCGCGCAGCAGTGCGAGCGTGATCGAATGGTCGCCGCCCAGTGCCAGACAGGTCACACCGGCGTCGAGGATCGCGCCGACCTCGCGCTCGATGTTGCTGTAGGTGTCTTCGATATCGACGGGGATGATGTCCACGTCGCCGTAATCGACAATGCGCAGCGCCTCGAACGGCGCGACGCCGAGCACGTTGTTGTAGCCCCACAGCAGCAGTGAAGCCTCGCGAATCTTGCGCGGGCCGAAGCGTGCCCCGCTGCGGTGCGACGTGCCGCTATCGAACGGCACGCCGACGACCGCGACGTCCATGCCGGTCAGATCGCGCGTATGAGGCCGGCGCGCGAACGTGGTGATGCCCATGAAGGGTTGGGGGTCGGGGTGGGTCATGGGGTGTTTTTCCAGACAGAAGATGTCTCTTGTAGAATCAGCGAATCAGCGAATCAGCGAATCAACGAATCAACGAATCGGCGAATCAACGAATCGGCGAATCGGCGAATCAACGGGATAGGCGGCGCTGTTTCTGAGTATCGATCTCGGTGACCAGGAGGCTTATAACTTCGTCGACAAGTGTGAAGCGGTGGTTGAGAACCTCAGCGGTGAGGAGGTGGCGACCTCGGTGATACCAGCCTTTGGTCTCGCGCGCCGAGCCGAGTGCGACACGCAGGAAGTACTGGCGCTCTTTGCCGAAGCCGCGACCGTGACCCTCCTCCATATTTGCGCTGATCGACCCGGCGCTGCTGATCAATTGCTCTGCAATCTTTCGCCCGCGAGCGTCGTGCATCATCGTGCCGCAGTCTTCCCATGCCAGATCGAACAAGAACAGCGCCTTCTGATACATCAGCGATTTCCAAATCGGTTCGGCTTTGATCCGCTCGTGCACACCCGCCAGCCAATCTTCGTACTTCATCGTTCCTCCCGCTGATTCGCTGACTCGTTGACTCGCTGACTCGCTGACTCGCTGACTCGTTGACTCGCTGACTCGTTGACTCACGCCACGCCGCGCATTATACTCCAGCGCATGTTGCCATTCGATCCGGACTTCGACGATGCGCGCTGGACGCTCGACTGGGCGCAGGTGCCGATCCTGCAAGTGCCGACAGGCCAGCATCCCGACGGCTACGTGGTGATCGAGCGCCGGTTGACGCAGGCGCAAATCTTCGACCGGATTTACGAGGCCGGCCAGCCGTTCCCCGTGCGCGCGCTGCTCGATCGAGCCGGCAAGTTGTGGATGTCCGACACGCCCCAAGAGCGGATGATGATGTACAACAACGCGCTGGCTTCGCACGGGCACATCCTGATCGGCGGGCTGGGACTGGCGATGTATCCGCAGTACGCGGCGCCGCGCGCCGATCGGTTCACCATCGTCGAGCAGAGCCGGGCCGTGTGTGAAATCGTCGGCCCGACACTCGATCGGGCCTTGAGGAATCGGCCACAGCCGGTCTCCTTCAAGATCATCCTGGCCGATGTCGGTGAGTTCCTGGCGACGGAACCCTCGGCTCAGTACGATACGATTTTTCTCGATACGTGGGACACGCTGGATGCAACGAATTTGCCACAGATCAATGGATGGCGTGACCAGGCGATTGAACACCTTGCGCCGGGTGGGCGTGTCCTGCTATGGGGCTATCGCTGGATGGTGCGACTGTTCGAGGGTGCCTGCCGTCAACTGTTAAGCGTGCCGCCCGATGAACGCGAGGCGTGGCTGGCAAAATTCAATCGGCCGGAGGCAGCAACTCTGTTGCGCCCGGTTATGGATCGATTTCAGGGTCAGGCAATCGAGGATATCGAATCGGCGCTTAAGTGGTGCCGTGAATACATTGTCATGACTTAACTTGAGCGGACGGCTATCAACGGACTTGAAACGGACAAACGGACCAAAGCGCCCGGTTGTCAACGGACTCGAAGCGGACAAACGGACCAAAGCGGACGGCGTCCGTTTCAACCCGCTTGTCCGCTTAATATCCGTTGATGACCATTTCTTCCAGCACTTTCGTCAGCGCCTCTCGCCAGCCAATAATGTTCTCTTTCAGCGGCAGGTTGATCTGTCGCCGCGCGACCTGAGCGATGCCGCCGATGCGCCGCTGAAGACTGTAGCGGTCGGTGTGTTCTAACGCATCGGAGTGAACGACGAGCATCGCGCGCTCGCGGTCGCGCATGATCGATTTGACCTGCGCCCGCGCCGCCAGCACCTTCAGTCGCAACTGGAACAGCAGGTTGTGCACCGGCTTGGGCGGCGGGCCGAAGCGGTCGGTCAATTCCTTTTCCAGCTCCTCGATTTCTTTCAACGCGGCGAGAGTGCCCATGCGTCGATACAATTGCAGGCGCAGCTTGTCGTTTGGCACGTACTCTTCCGGCAGATAGGCTTGCAGCGGCAGGTCGAGCGTGACGCCGGTTATCGACGGCGGCGGCGGCTCGCTCCCGTCGCGCAGCGCTTTCATCTCGACGACCGCGCGCTGCAACAGCTTGGTATACAGGTCGAAGCCGACTGCGCTGATCTGCCCGCTCTGCCGCACGCCCAGGATGTCGCCCGCGCCGCGAATCTCCAGGTCGCGCATCGCGATCGAATAGCCCATGCCCAGCTCGCTTGCTTCGCGGATCGTGTCGAGCCGGCGGCGCGCGTCTTCGGTCAGCGGCGTGTGGGGATCGTGCAGGAAGTAAGCATACGCGCGCTGCGCCCCGCGCCCGACGCGCCCGCGCAGCTGGTACAACTGCGCCAGCCCGAAGTGATCGCTGCGATCGACGATCAGCGTGTTGGCGTTGGGAATATCCAGCCCGCTCTCGATAATCGAGGTGCACAACAACACGTCGATCTCGCGGTTGACGAATTGGACCATCACCTGCTCAAGGCCCGCCTCGTCCATCTGGCCGTGCGCGATGCCGATGCGCGCTTCGGGCACGATCGCCCTCAACCGCTTTTCGACCTGCTCGATGCCCAGCACGCGGTTGTGGACGAAGTACACCTGCCCGCCGCGATCCAGCTCGCGCAGGATCGCCTGTCGCACGAGTGGGTCGTCGTATTCGCCGACGTAAGTCGCCACCGGCAAGCGCTCTTCCGGCGGCGTATCGATGGTGCTGATGTCGCGCACGCCGGTCAGGCTCATGTACAGCGTGCGCGGGATCGGCGTCGCCGTCATCGTCAGCACATCGACCTCGGTGCGCAGGCGCTTCAGTTGCTCCTTGTGCGCCACGCCGAAGCGCTGCTCCTCGTCGATGATCAACAGGCCGAGGTCTTTGAAGAACACGTCCTTCTGCAGCAGCCGGTGCGTGCCGATGATGATATCGATTGGCCCTTCGCGCAGGCGATTGAGAATCTCGTCTTGCTCTTTGGGCGACTTAAAGCGCGACAACATCTCGGCGATCGTCGGGAAGGGAGCCAGCCGCGCCGAGAAGGTGTTGTAGTGCTGCTGCGCCAGGACGGTCGTCGGGACGAGCACGGCAACCTGCTTGCCGTCTTGCACGGCTTTGAACGCCGCGCGCAGCGCGACTTCGGTCTTGCCGTAACCCACGTCGCCGCAGATGAGGCGATCCATCGGGCGCGGCTTCTCCATGTCGGCCTTCACGTCTTGGATCGCGCGCAGTTGATCTTCGGTCTCGACGTAGGGGAACGAGGCTTCCAGCTCGGCTTGCCACGGCGTGTCGGGGCCGAAAGCGAAACCGGGCGCAAGCTCGCGCGCCGCGTAGAGTTCCAGGAGCTCCTTCGCGACTTCAATCGCCGCCTGTTGCGCGTGCTCGCGCACCTGTGACCAATCCGCCGTGCCGAGCCGATTGATGGCCGGTGCATGATCACTCGCGCCGATGTACTTGCTCAGTCGATCGGCCTGGTGGATCGGAACGTACAGCTTGTCACTGCCCGCGTAGGCGACTTGCAGGAACTCGCCCTCGATGCCGTCGAGCGTGAGCTTGACCAGTCCCTGGAAGATGCCGATACCGTGATCGACGTGAACGACGTAGTCACCGGGCTGGATGTCGGCGAAGAATTGTTCGGGCGTGATAGCGCGGAGCCGCACTCGTTTCCGAGGCTGCGGGCGCGCCCAACCGAAGATTTCGCCGTCGGTGATGACGTGCAGAGACCAGAGCGGCTCGTTGGATAGTTGGCTGGTTGGATAACGGACGCCGTGCAGCGCCCAGCCGTCGTCGAGCGCGCCGTGGACGAAGATCAGCGATCGAGGTTCGGGGGGTAGGTCGAGATCGGTGATGGGAGGTCGCAGGTGATCGCGCTCGGCCCACACTTCGGCCAGTCGCTGCGCCTGCCGGCTGACGACGATGGCGCAATCGCCGATCTGCCGCAGCTGCGCGACGTGATCCAGGAACGGCTTGAGTTGGCCGCCGAAGCGAGGCCCCGGTGAAAAGGAAAGTCCCGTGGTCTTGTGGTCTTGTAATCGCGTTGGCGGTTCGTCGGCAGATTCTTCCTCGTCCAGCGAGGAGGTTTCACTCAACGAGGCGACACTGCGTTGTGCGAGACTTTCCCGCCATTCGTCCCAGGTGACGTAGGGGATGGGAAAATCGGGCGGCAGCGTGCCGGCGTCTTCCGCGCTGTGCCGCAGCTCGACGGCTTGCTCTTCCAGGTCGCTCCATGCATCGCCGATCTCGCCCGCATCGTCGAGGATGATGAGTGTGCTGGGCGGAAGGTAGTCGAGCAGCGTGGCCGGCTGCGGGTAGAGGCAGGGCAGATAGAACTCGACGCCCCGGAACGGCGCGCCTTCCGCGAGCAGGCGGCGATCTTTTTCAAACTGCGCTTCGAGATCATCGGGCAAACGGCTCAAGTCCCAGGCGCGCAGCCGCTCGGCCACCTGCGGCCCATAGCGGGCCAGCGCCTCGCTGGCGGGTGGGATGGTCAGCGTGTCGAGCGCATCGCGTGAGCGCTGCGTGGCCGGATCGAACTTGCGCAGCGATTCGATCTCGTCGCCGAACAACTCGATCCGAACCGGGGCGGATGACGACAGCGGCCAGATGTCGACGATGCCGCCGCGCCGGCTGAACTCGCCGGGCGAGAGCACCGTGGTCGTCGCTTCGTAGCCCGACCCCACCCACGTCTCCAGCATCTTGTCCAGGTCGAGCGCCTGCCCCCGTTTCAACCTGCGCGTGCCGAGTGCAAAGGTGCGCGGCGAGAGCGTGTGGAACATCAGCGCGCGGACCGATGCCACGACAAGAGACTTACTGCCCGACTGATTACTGCCCCACTGATTACTGCTCCACTGATCACTGCTCCACTGATTACCGGTCGCTCGATTGGTTGGTTCGTTGGATAGTTGGCTGGCTGCCTGCGCCCCGCCCTGCGGGGTTGGTTGGCTGGCGAGTTGGTTAAGGACATTCAGCCGCTCGGCGACCACTTCGGTTGCCCAGGGCGATCGTTCGTAGAACAATGCGGATGGCTCTGGAAAGCGCATCAGCGACAGCGTGTCGCCCAGATACGCTCGCAGTGTCTCGTGGATCATCTGCGCCCGGTCGAGGCGCGCGGCGATGTACAGGATTGGCCGCCCCAGGTCGCAGGACAATGCCGCCGCCAGAAACGGCCGGGCCGATCGCAACGCCGGCAATGAACGCTCGCCCGTGTGCGGTTGTCTCATCTCGTCGGATAATTGCCGGTAAGCGATGGATTCGGTGAGGAGAGGGAGCAGACCGGAGAGATTCATGCGTGCAACGTGTTGCGTTACGGAATACGCTAGAGTTTATCCGACTCGTTTATATCGTCTGCGACTAAATTCGGGGTGAGCAGCACATCGCGGCGATCGAGTTTCTGGATCGATTTGAGGATGCGTGCGACGGTCGGCTTAGGCGTGCCGGCCACCGATTGTGTGCGCCGGACGAACAGGTCGGCGGTCA
>Ga0209322_10002323_pt1 | contig 10890 bp, 5 predicted proteins | sample Rifsed19ft1_FD_184013 | JGI IMG/M metagenome (GOLD analysis project Ga0209322, IMG submission 184013) | Soil microbial communities from Rifle, Colorado, USA - sediment 19ft 1 (version 2) | ecosystem: Environmental > Terrestrial > Deep subsurface > Rock core/Sediment | place: Rifle, Colorado...
TGTTCGTGCCGGTAAAATATGGCCCGCTCGGTAAACAAGGAGGCAAAGCACTCTTTTACTTTATGCAGGAGTTGGGCTTCACCTTTGATGTTGAGAAAAGTTTCTTGTTGACCGGCAAAGGACGCATCCGGCAAATCCTCGGCCGTAGCAGAGGAGCGAACCGCGACCGCCACCGGGTTATAAAGCGAGCGGATTTTCCCTCCGACGTGGTTAAAAAATCCGAGATGGCTCGAAAAATATTTCTTTTCCTTGAGCGGTAAATTATCGTAATACGAAACTATTTGCTTAGCTAAAGGCGCGGGAAGAGTCGCGGAAACGATTAATTTTTTTACTGTTTTTGAAGCTAGCTGGAGCTCGTCCGGTCGATTCGTATTCAAGCCCTGGAGAGCTTTTTTGATTTCTTTTTCAAGATTATTCTTCTTTATAAAATCGAAGTAGGCTGCCGAAGTAATAATGAAGCCGTAAGGGATCGGAAATTTGGCGCGAGTCATTTCCCCAAGGTTTGCCCCTTTGCCACCGACCAGGCCGACGTCGTTTTTGTCCACCTCTTCGAACCAAACGATGGATTTTTTAAGTGCCATTTAGTTTAGACTAGATAATTTTTTTTCTGATGTCAAGTGAGTCTTCCGGGTTAAAAATTATATTTGACAAGTAAAAAAACTTTTGTTATCATTTCCTTTGCCAATGAAAAAAAAGCTTTCATAAAGGCAATAGATATGTGTATAGAAAAAAAGGTTGATTTTATTTTAATTGATACCGATTTGGACATATCCCCGTTTATTTTGCCAGACTATACGGAAAAAACCTTAGCCTACAACTGGCTGCTGCTGGTTCGCAAGTAGGCGGGAATTTATTCTTCTGCCAGGGCAGACCATTCGCTTAAGCGAGTTTCCAGGTTGTGCTGCAAGTTTTGATAGTCGCGCCCGAGCTGCACAACCTTGCCAGCGTCCGCTGGTGGATTCTCCAGTTGGCGTGAAACCCCAGCAATTTGCGATTCCAGGTCGGTTATCTCGGCTTCAATGGAGCGGAGGCGTTCTTTGCGTTTGCGTTCAGCGCCAGAATTAACGTTTCGCGGTCTTTCTTTTTCACTGCGCTGGTTCTGCTCGATGGCTTTTCCAGCGGCAGCCTGCGTCGCCTCAACCTGACGGGCAGCCCGGTATTCGCTGTAGGTGCCCTCGAAGACTCGCAGCGTCCGCTGCGCCGGCTCGACCTCCCACACCTGGGTCGCCAAGGCATCGATCAGATAGCGGTCATGGGACACCAACAGAATAGTCCCCTGGTAATCCCCGAGCAGGGATTGCAGCAGCTCCTGGGAAGGCAGGTCAAGGTGATTGGTGGGTTCGTCCAATAGCAAGAGGTTGGTACCCTGCAATGCCAGTTGAGCCAGCGCCAGCCGGCCCCGCTCGCCGCCGGAGAGCAGCTTGACCTCTTTGAAGACGTCATCTCCGGTGAACAGGAACTTCGCAAGGTAATCGCGGACTTCAGCGGGCAGCATGTGCGGCGCCACTTTGTTGATTTCTTCCATCAGCGTATGATCCGAGCGCAGCCCTTCGTGCGCCTGGGCAAAATAGCCAATTTGCAGGCTGGCGCCCAGCCGCACTTCTCCGCTGAATGGCGGAATTTGTTCGAGAAGAGTCTTGAGGAAGGTGGTTTTGCCTGCTCCGTTTGGACCGATCACCGCGGCGCATTCACCGCGTTTGAGCAGCAGGTCCGGCGCATTGAATAGCGGTCGGCCTTCGTCATGGTAACCCACACTCAGCGTTTCAGTGCGCAGCACCAGATCGCCGGAGCGGCCGATTGCCTGCAGGCGGAAACGTAATTTGCGTGCCTGTCGTGGTGGAGCCAGCCGCACTTCCTCCAGCATGCGTTCAAGGCGTCTCCGCCTTCCTTGCGCCTGGCGGGTATTCTGACCGGCAATGTTGCGCCGGATATAATCTTCTTCCTTCTCGATAAATTCCTGCTGGATTTGATACTCTTCCAGGCGGCGCTGGTAGCGTTCTTCGCGCTGAACCAGGTAAGCCGAGTAATTGCCGTGGTAGGTCTCTAGGGTTGGCGTCATCTCCAGAACCGTGTCCACGACCTGGTCGAGGAAATAGCGGTCGTGCGAGACGATTAATACTGCCCCAGACCAATCCTTGAGGTAATTTTCCAGCCACTCCACCGCGGAAATATCCAAGTGGTTGGTGGGTTCATCTAATAGCAGTAGATCTGGGTCGGAGAGCAGTAGTTTGGCCAGCAGCGCGCGCGTGCGTTGACCGCCGGAAAGGTGCTTCAAAGGCCGGTTGATATCGCTGCGTCCGAAACCCAGTCCGGTTAGTGTTTGCCGGACCCGCGTCTCGAAAGTGTAGCCGCCCAGGCGTTCGAATTCTTCCTGCAGCCGTCCGTAAGATGCCAGCGCAGTTTCAGCCTGTTCTGGGTCTGCCATGACAGCTTCAAGCCGCGCCAATTCGGTCTGCCGTTCGATGAGTTCCGCAAATACGGTCAGACACTCCTGCCATAAGGTGCGGTCGGTTAGTAGACGCGCTTCCTGCGGGAGATAAGCCATGCGCAGACCGCGGGCGTATTGCACCTCGCCGGCTGAGGGTTCCTCATCCCCCAGCAAAATGCGCAGCAAAGTCGTTTTGCCAACCCCGTTCGGACCTACCAGTCCGATGCGGGCACGGTGTGGAATGCTCAGCGTAACATCGCTGAAAATATCCACCGGTCCAAATGATTTGGCGAGACTGTTAGCGGTAAGCAAAGACATGATTAATCAAATTGGCATTACAGTGAGACACAAACCGGCCGGAGACTTATTGTTTTTCCCCCGGCGATGGAGAGTATACCACAGGCGCTTGCCCGGTCTTGAGCTGCCGGCTGCGCTGTTCATCGAAGGTCATCCATAATGCTGCCAGGGCGGCAACGGCGATCAAAGCAGAAGTAAGTTGGAAAACAAGTTGTAGCCCGATGAGGGGGATCAGCCCTAATGCAATCGGCGGCCCAATGGTTGCCCCCAGGTCGCGCAGGGTGTAAAGCAGGCCGGTCGACCGCCCGTACCATTGGCCGCTCACGCGGTCGCCGATGATGGCGCTGGATAAGGCGGAAATGCCGCCGGTCACCAGCGAGATCACCACCGCCCCGCTCAGGGCTGATGCCGGCTGCGGCTGGCTCATCATCGCCATGCCCGCCAATGCCAGCAGAAGCGCAGCCGCCATGATTCCCCAGCGGCGATTGAGCATATCGGATAGCGCCCCCATGACAGGCGCACCAAGTGTGCTGAGCAGCACGCGTACAGCCATCCAGGCCCCGCTAAGCGTAGCCAAAGGCAAGAGGAATCGGCCTACTTGTAATCCGCCATCGATAAATTGCGCCAACCACAGGATATTTGTGGCATTGATCACGCCAAAAAAGGCAAAACCCATCGCAAACAAAGGCAGTGAGGTTGCCAGCAGGTACAACCATGGGAATCGCGGATTGGGTGCGATAATCAGGGTCGGGACATTGGGCTCCTTACGAACCGACCGGGTTTCAGGCAGGAAGAAGAACCACAGCAGGAATCCAACTGCTGAAAGACCGCCTGCCAGAAATAAACCACCGCGGTAACCCAGCCAATCGGCAAACACACCGCTGACCAGTGCCGACCCCGCCACCGCAAAGTAAAACCACATTTGCAGCCGGCCGGTGACCCGCCCGCGGTTTGAGTCATCCGAGATATCCAGCGCGATGGTATTGGCGCCAATCCACATCGCCGACCACGAGGCCCCCCAGATCACCCGGCCTATGAGGATCAGGGTCGGTCCCTGGCTTAGCGCATACATCAGCGTGGATGCGCCGCCGACCAGCATACCCGCCAACATCAGACGACGACGCGGCTGGCGGTCATAGACCACCCCGAATACGCCATTGGTTAACAGGCGGATGAGCCGGTTAAGCCCGAGAACGACTCCAACCACCGCAAGGCTCAAGCCGGCCTGGGCGGCGATTTCCGGGTTGGGGAGGACGGTATAAAGTGTGGTGTCGCCGATCAATGAAAGCGCCAGGCCGATGCCAATCGGCGCCATGATCCGGTTTATACCCGGGCGAGTTGTAGTGGTCAAGAAAGTTTGCTCTGGGATACTGGGGATTTGGGTCTATTATAGCCGGGCGATCCAGATTTAGCCTATTCAGGACTGCGTATTGACTCTGCTATTCAATTGCTATATAGTTTACATACATTGTAAACTATACATCGCGGGCTCATACCCCTTTCATTCTTCCAACCACTATTCCAATACTCATGGGGAAAGTCAATCGGTAGTAGTTCTTTTATTGGTATTTGGAGGGTAGGCACTGTATGCCGCTTCTCCCAACTGCCCGCCTTGATCTTGCCCAAAGAAGTAAAAAGTCCAGGGTAGATCAAAGCAGTAGTTCTACTTTCTAAGGCGCTCGTGGAGCGCCTATTTTCACGTCTCTGGAAAGGAGATATCGACAATGAGCGACTTTAATTCTGAACGGATTTTCCGTGAACGAATCGATTGGAGCGACACCTTCGATCACGTTCGTATGCCCCGTCTGTACATCCAGGGAATCGAGGTTACTCAGGCTGTTCAATATTATCGTGCGGCTCAGCACCTGACGGATCCCGCGGACCGTGCTCCGGACAATGCCGTAACGTTAATTGCAGGGAAACCCGCCTGGGTACGAGTTTACGTGCGCTCGGGTTTCTTTTTCGGCGATACCCCTGGGGTTACCGGAACCCTGGAGGTCAGCAGCCGCGTCATGGGATTTTTATACCTTCCTGGTACTACCCTGTCACCTCAACCCCCTGGCACAGTGACCGCCCGCCGGTCGCCTGCTTATGCTGTCGAACGCGGCACACTGGGCTATACATTGAACTTTATCATTCCAGCCGCTCAAATGTGCGGTCATCTCCGCCTGACCGCTCGGATTCAGTCTCCCGGCGGCGAAACGGATGATCACGTCATCTACATAGATGCGACGCTGAGGCAAACTTTGCGCTTGCGCGGGATATTCGTTGGGTATAACGGCCCAGCCAGCTCGGCTGCGGGAGCGCCTAACCTCACCATCGCGGCCCCAACCCTGGCGAATCTTCAGACAACATCCGCCTGGACATTGTTGACCTTTCCGGTGCGGAGCTTTGCCACCTATGGCAACGCCGGCACCATCACCTGGAATCGCCCACTGACTGATGCCCCCAGCTGTCCGGGTTGTTGCACACCGAACTGGGTGGCGCTCAATGCGGCGGTGCAGGCGCAGCGGGTGGCGGATGGCAACCGCACCGATGTGCTATACTACGGATTAATGGGTCCCGGCATACCGATGGGGCCGGTCATCGGCTGTAACTCGGGCGGTGTCAGTACCGGTACCACGGGTGACGGCGTAACGATGGCGCACGAATTAGGTCATGCCAGCGGGAGGCCTCATGCCCCCTGCGGCACCCCTGGCGACCCGACCTATCCAGCTTATGAACCTTACGATCCGGCTGGCACGCCAACAGCCTCAACTGGCGAATACGGTCTGGACATCAGTACGGGATTTATTTTTTCGCCAGCCACCTTCAAAGACTTCATGTCTTATTGCGGTCCGCGCTGGATTTCGCTCCACAATTATGGTCGCCTAACCAATAATGCCAGTCTGGATCCTACCCATCAGTGCGAGGATAGTTTCTGGTGGCGGGACTACATACTTTACGACCGGCTGCTGATCCCGGAAAAGTGGCTGCCGGATCCCCCGCCAGATCTGATCAGGATAAACCCTATTATGGAACGGGAAACGGTAGTCTCGATCATCGGAGTAATGCGCTCCGAAAACGAAGTCGAAATTCAATCTGTCATGCGTCTGGAAGCAGTGCCGGTGGTCGAAAATGGCGTAAAAACCGGTATGATGGCAGAACTGATCGGCTCCAAAGGAAAGGTTTTAGCCAGCGCGCCCGTGTACCGGCTGCGCACGCATGCCATGAGCCACTGCGGTTGTGATGAGGATTCCGGCGGCGAGGAAAATTACCCTTACTTATTCCAGGCCTTTATTCCCAATGCAGGTGAAGGCGAAGGTTTGCGTATTCATTCTGGGGAAAAAGTATTCTGGCACCGGCCTGCCCCCGATGAAAAGGGCAGCCTGGGCGATTTCCGCGCCCGGTTACGGGAAGATTTGTTGGTCGTTGAATGGCAATTCAGGTCATCTAGCGAGGTTGAGCCTGAATTCTGGCTGCAGTGGTCGAATGATGAAGGCAAAACCTGGAATGCTCTGGCAACGAGTGTGCAAGGTGAAAAAGCCGAGGTAAATATCAGCGGTCTGCCATCCGGCGATATTGCTATACGGTTGTTAGCCAGCGATGGTTTTTCAACGACCGTGTCGGAACATGTACACATTGACGTTCCTTCCCGCGAACCGGTTGTCAGCATCATGCACCCGCGCGAGGGTCAGACTTTCATGGCAGGTCAGTCGATGCGTTTGCTGGGCATGGTCTCTGATGTAACTGGCGAAGAAATAGAAGTTAAGGAAGTACGCTGGCAGTTGGACCGCCGAGAGGCTAGCACAAATCTGGATGACTTTGTCGCTGCGCCGCCTGCCGGTGACCATACTCTTAAGCTTATGGTGGCGGGGGATGATGACAAAGCCGAGGTCAGTGTGCATTTCAAGACCATCTCAGCCCCTGACGAAGAAGCACCAATGGAGCCCTCTCCGAAGGCTGCGAAGTAAGCACGAGAGGTTACCTCCTGTCATAAGAATCAGTTTAGCTGCATAGCCAGACAAATCTTACACTCCCCCAAAATCCATTAGGAATTGATTTTGGGGGAGGTAAGTTGGGATATTTCATTGTTTAGGCACGGGGTATCGCGTAAAATACCATCTGACACATCCGCTCTTCTCCTGAAAGGACCGCCTTCATGCCCGAAACCACGCCTCCACGCTGGGATCTCTCCAATGTTTATCCGGGACTGGACTCGCCGGAATTTCTCGCAGGCACAAATCAGCGCGAATCCATGTTGACCGAAATGGAAGCCCTTTTGACCTCTCTCGAATCGCTTGATGATAAAAGCGATGCTGAACTGGTCGCCGACCGAATTAATCACCTGCTGACCGAAATTCAAAAACTGCTGCTGCTCGAAAACACCCTGGGCGCTTTTATTCATTCTTTTGTCTCCACCGACTCGTTCAATAAAGACGCCATGCGCAAGCAGTCGGAGTTCGAGCGCGAATCGGTTCGTTCAGACAAACTTGAGACCCGCTTGCGTGCCTGGGTTGGCAAAATTGCCCCGTTGCTGCCAAAGATTACCGCGGCGCCTGGACCGGCTCATGAGCATGCTTTCTGGCTGAAGGAAGTTGCCGAGCAAAGCCGCTATCTGATGAGCCAGCCGGAGGAAGCTCTGGCTGCTGAGCTGAATCTGAGCGGCGCCAACGCCTGGCAAAAGCTGCAGGGCACAGTGACCTCACAACTGACGGTAGATTTTGAGTTGGATGGAAAAGTTCAAAAGCTGCCCATGCCGGCATTGATCAATTTGCGCTCGCACCCCGACGAGGTCGTGCGCCGCCGCGCCTATGAAGCCGAGAACGCTGCCTGGGACTCCGTGAAAGAGCCTTTGGCTGCCGCTTTGAACGGCGTCAAGGGCATGGCGGTGACCCTCAATCAGCACCGCGGACGCACCGACGCGCTGCATTCTGCCCTGGATATCAACCGTATTGACCGTCAGACGCTGGATGCCATGCTGACCGCTATGAAGGAATCGCTGCCCATGTTTGGGCGCTACTTCCAGTCCAAAGCCAAAAAGTTGGGCAAGGATAAACTGCCCTGGTGGGATTTATTCGCGCCAGGTGGAAAAACCACCCGTTCTTACACCTATGATCAGGCGCGTGACTTTGTGGTGGAAAACTTTGGCAAATTCTCGCCAGATTTATCTAATTTTGCCCGCAAAGCGTTTGATGGCGGCTGGATCGATGCGGAACAGCGCAGCGGCAAACGCGGCGGCGCCTTTTGTATGTCGGTTCCGGGCGTCAAAGAATCGCGCGTATTAATGAGCTTTGACGGCTCGATGGATGTGGTCAGCACCCTTGCACACGAACTCGGACATGCATTCCACAACGATTGCATGTACAGCGCCGGACGCACCGAATTGCAGCGCACAACTCCCATGGCGTTGGCTGAAACAGCCTCCATCATGTGTGAAACGATCGTGGTCGAAGAAGTATTGGCCCAGGCCACAGACCCCGACGAAGTGTGGGCGATCCTCGAATCCGCTTTGACTGGCGATTCGCAGGTGATCGTCGATATTTATTCGCGCTTCTTGTTCGAATCCGAAATCTTCAAGCGCCGTGAGCAAGCCGAACTATCCGCTGACGAATTCTGCGAAATCATGGAATCGGCGCAGAAAGAAGCCTACGGCGACGGCCTGGATCAGCGGTACCTGCAAAAATGGATGTGGACCTGGAAACCGCATTACTACAGCAGCGGTCTGTCTTTTTACAATTTCCCCTACGCCTTCGGGCTGTTGTTCGGCACCGGGCTGTACGCCATTTACCAGAAGCGCGGTGCGGACTTTGTCCCCGAATACAAAGCCCTGCTGGCATCCACTGGCATGGGGGATGCTGCCGAGCTGGCGGCGCGCTTTGGCATTGATATACGCCAACCGGATTTCTGGCGCGGCAGCCTGGCGATCATCGGCAAGCGGGTCGAGCGGTATATCGCTTTGTAATTGATTTCAGGTCGTGGAATGAAACAGCCGGGGATATAACTCTGGAAAACACCCCGGCTGTTTTTTATTCGGAGTACAATTCAGATATAATTAAATATTCTTAAAATTTATTTAGAATCCACAAAAATCATCCAAAATTATTACTAAAGTGATTGACTAAAATTTTTATTTAATTACACTTAACTTGAACGGGTGGACTCTTACAGGTTGTTGAACTCGTTCCATCGACCTTTCGAGTAACCATAATGACAATCCCCTGGGCGGGAATCTACCCGGGGAGAATCGCAGGAGGAGATCATGCGTACTGGCAGAACAATGGAACTAAAACGTTTTCTGACGGCAGGGTTGATCGTGGCGCTTCTCATCCCCTTGTTTTTTGGCGGGGTCCGCAGTGTCGAGGCAGTAAGTCCTATATATGTAGATCATGATTGGGAGGGGTTGGAGGCTGGTACCGATCCGGATGGAGCTGGCCCCGCAACCAGTTTCGGCACTGACTCCTTTGCCACAATTACAGAAGGGGTTGCAGTAGCAGTTGATGGAGATACGGTTCAGGTTTATGCTGGCACCTATGTGGAGCAGATTCACATAGCTCAATCCATCACCCTCACAGGCGAGAACAAATTGACCACTATTATCCAGGCGCCTACATTGATGGACCAGGATTGTACTTCTCCACAGCTTACCAACAGCCCGATCATATGTGTAAACGGAGGTAAAAGCCCGACAATCCAGGGCTTTACCATCGATGGACTAGCTACTGCTGCTACTCACATCCGTTTGATGGGCATTGCTTTGCGAAATGCCGGTGGTATTATTCAGGACAATATAATCAAGAACATTTGCTTTGATACGGACCTGGATCCACAATGCGACCCAAATGGCGCGAATGAAGGCGTGGGTATTTATGTATACAATACCGATACTTTGGTACGCAATGTTGACATCCATAATAACCTGATATATGACTTTAATAAGAACGGAATAACAGTTACTACTTCAAATAATTCTGGTAATCGGACCGAGTTCACTGTTTCAGCAAATACTATCGATGGGATGGTGGGTGAATCTGGTCTATATAACTCTACAGTCGCCCAAAATGGTATTCAGATTGCAGTCCCGAGTGGAGGCGGGATCATACAGGGCAACAATATATCAAAAATAGCTCATAACAATAATGGCAAACCCCCATACGTAGCTGTAAGCATTCTTACAATCTCGACCCCAGTGGACACCCTGGATAATATCATCACAGGGGCGCAAGCAGGGATTGTCTATTTGAATGACACGGAAGATGTTGGAAATTACAGGGAAATATCAGGAAATATAATCGAAGTTTTCAAACCAGGCACACTTGCCAATCCTGGCCAGAATGTTTACGGGATCCTGGTGACGGACCGATCAAAGGACATCCTGTCCCCGGTTGATCCCCCGGCGATCCTCAATTCACTAAACGCCCAATTAAACGGAGGTCCGCTATACGTTTTGGTGAATGACAACACAGTTATTTATACTGGCGCATTGCCCAACACCAAAACCTTTGGCATTGAGATCGATGCTGCCGTCGGCGAGAACTATTTGACGGTTGATGTCCTCAGGAACCAAATTGGCGCCCTTAATGATGGATTTGATGTCGGACTGGCTTTCTATCAGTGTGGGCCAGACAACCTTCCTCCTGATCCTACAATCACCGATTGCGGAATGGGATCATTGGAAAACAGCCGCGTGGTAAACAATAACATCAGCGGGAACAATAATGGTGTATTCGCAGTTGGACCGGTAGGCCAATCGAAACTGGATGACTTCCACCACAACCGCATTGCCGGAAATGGCGTTGGATTCCAAAACGACACCGGGCTGGACATTTTAGCTATCAACAACTGGTGGGGCTGCAATGAAGGACCGGGAGCACCGGGTTGTGATACTCTGATCAATAATATAGATCCAGCTTTCGCTGATCCCTGGCTGACTTTAACCGCCACAATGGACCCATTGTCGGTGCCAAGTGGCACGAATAGTATCATGACCGCCAGCCTTGATATAAACTCCAATGCGGAAAACACCTCAGCACCCAATACGGGTCCGGTCAGCACTACCGCAAATTTCTCGGCCAATCTGGGCACATTTACACCTACCAGCACGGTTTTTGCAGATGGCGATACCGTTTCTACCTATCGCGCCCCTGCCCAACCTGGCACGGACCAGGTATGCGTTACGGTTGACA